>Ga0209382_10001993_pt1 | contig 30704 bp, 22 predicted proteins | sample SoiMetdeltSBSDD5_FD_187599 | JGI IMG/M metagenome (GOLD analysis project Ga0209382, IMG submission 187599) | Bulk soil microbial communities from a Populus tree surrounding site in Tennessee, USA - Soil MetaG P. deltoides SBSDD5 (SPAdes) (version 2) | ecosystem: Environmental > Terrestrial >...
CCACAAGGTCAACGACTACCTCGGCCCGCTGCTCGAGCGCGGGCTGCGGCCCCTCGTCGAGGGCGGCTTTCTGCGCGTGGTCTATGGCGGTGTCGAGGAGGGGGCATACCTCTGCTCGCATCCGGTCGTCGACACCATCCACATCACCGGCTCCGACAAGACGCACGACGCCATCGTCTTCGGCGCCGGTGCCGAGGGTGCCCGCGCCAAGGCGGAGCGTCGCCCGAGGCTCGCCAAGCCGGTGTCTTCGGAGCTCGGCAACGTCAGCCCGGTGATCGTCGTGCCCGGCACGTGGAGCGCCGACGACATCGCCTACCACGCCGAGAACGTCGCCACCATGCTGGCGAACAACGCCGGCTTCAACTGCAACGCCGCCCGCGTCCTGGTGCTCCACCGCGGCTGGAGCCAGCGCGAGCAGTTCCTCGCCGCGGTGCGCGACGTGCTCCGGCAGGTGCCCCCGCGACGGGCCTACTACCCCGGCGCCGCGGATCGCTTCGCCTCCTTCCTCGCGGCCCACCCCGACGCCACGCGTATCGGCGAACCGGGGGAGGGGGAGCTGCCCTGGGCGCTCGCCGAGCTCGACCCCGAGTCGCGCGACGACATCGCATTCACCACCGAGGCGTTCTGCAGCTTCTTCGGCGCGGTGGCGCTGCCGGCGTCGGGCGCCGCCGACTTCGTGCAACGGGCGGTCGCCTTCTGCAACGAGCGGCTCTGGGGGACGCTCAACGCGACGCTGATCGTGCACCCGCAGAGCCTCGCCGTGCCCGAGGTGGGAACCGCCTTCGAGCGGGGAATCGCCGATCTCCGCTACGGCACGGTGGCGATCAACCACTGGGCGGCCATCGGCTACGGTCTCGTCGTCACGCCGTGGGGCGCCTACCCGGGGCATCCGCAGCACGACATCAGGTCGGGAAGCGGCATCGTGCACAACACGCTCATGTTCTCGCGAGTCGAGAAGGGTGTGGTGCGGGCGCCGTTTCGCGCCCGCCCGAAGCCGGCGTGGTTCGCCCTCCACCGCACGGCGCACCAGCTCCTGCGCCGGTTGACGTTTTTCGAGGCCGACCCGGCGCCCTGGAAGCTGCCCGCCATCTTCGCGCTCGCCTTGCAGGGCTAGCAGCCCGTGGTGGAAGTGGCAAGGCCCGGCGCCCTTCGGGTTGCTGGCGGCACGGGGTCATCCGCGGCGTTGCGCCGCCTGCGACGATCGGGGGAGATCGCCTCGGCGGCGCGCCTTGCGGCTGACCCCGTGGCGCCAGCAACGCGGGCCATGCCACTTCCACCACGGGCTGCTAGGGTGGGCGGAGCCCGACGGTGAGCGCAGCCGCCGAACTGCGTGGCTCGCAGGCGCTCGGGCTGGCGCTCTTCCTCTTCATCCCGCTGGTGCTCTTCCTCTTCGTGCGCCACCCCGCGCCGGTGGGCGCGAGCCTCGGCGCCGGGCTCGCGCTGATCGTCGTCCACCGCTTCCTGGCGCGACCCTACATGCGCGCCGTGCGCATGCGGAAGTGCCTCTGGTGCAACGGGCGGCCGACGCCGCAGGGCGAGGTGCTCCCGCTCGCGACCGGCGACGGCGAGCTCGTCGCGGCCGTGTGCCCGCGCCACCGCGAGCGCGCCGGCTCGTTCTTCGCCTTTCTCGAGCGCGCGCGGTTGCCGCTGAGGCTCGGCATCTTCGTGCCTCTGCTCGCCTTGGTCGCGGCGCTAGCGGCCGCCTCGATCGGAAAGCTTCGCTATCTAGACGCCGCCGTGGCGTTCTTCCAGCTGGCCGTGGGGATCACCGTCAACGTCGCGGCGCTCGGCTACCTCGCCGTGCGACCGGTCGCCGACGCCGTTCCGCGAGTGCCGTTTCCGGCGCACAACTTCTTCCTGCTCGGCGTGCGCAACCTGCTCTGGGTGTTCCGGCTCGTCGGCATCTGGTGGATCGCGCGCGGCGTCCTGTTCTTCGTGAGCTGAGCAAGGTTTCGCCGCCGTTCTCCGTCTGAGCCCCAGGAGGCGGGGCAGGCGCGGGCGAATCCACGCGCGCACCGACACCCCGGCGGGAGGACGAGCCATGTCGAGGCTGGCCTGGTTGATCGTGGGCGTGCTGCTGGCGGTGCCGGCGGGAGCACAGGAAGTGGAGAGCGTGACGTCGTCGGACGAAGCTGCAGGGGAGAGTCTCGCCGCGGCGGGTCGGCGCGACGACGTGGTCTTCCTCGGCGCCGAAGGGGAGCTCATGCGCGGCACGCGCTGCGCCGTCGAGGACCCGGCGCCGGCAACCCGGGCGCTCGTCGAGGCGGAGGTCGAGCCCTGGCTGCGCAGCGTCGACCCGTCGGCGGCCGAGGTGACGCGCACCGTGGACGTCGTCGTCCATGTCATCACCAGCGGCTCCAGCGGCAACGTCACGGCGACCGCCATCGACCGCCAGATCGCCGTCCTCAACGGCGCCTACTCCCGGGCCAACCTCGCGTTCCGGCTCGTCGCCGTCGACCGCACGAGCAACGCTGCGTGGTTCGGCATGACGCCGGGGAGCGCCGCCGAGCGCCAGGCGAAGAACGCGCTCGCGTGGGACTCCGGCCACTACCTCAACCTCTACACCGCGAACCCGGGCCAGGGACTGCTCGGCTGGGCCACGTTCCCATGGGACCGCGCCGGGCAGCCGAAGCTCGACGGCGTCGTCGTGCTCCACTCGTCGCTCCCGGGCGGCGCGTCGGCGCCTTATCACCTCGGCGACACGGCGACACACGAGGTCGGGCACTGGCTCGGCCTCTACCACACCTTCCAGGGCGGTTGCGGCAGCACCGGCGACTCGGTCGCCGATACGCCGGCCGAGCGCTCGGCCGCCTACGGTTGCCCCGTGGGGCGCGACAGCTGCGTGGCCGCCGGCGTCGATCCGATCCGCAACTTCATGGACTACACCGACGATGCCTGCATGAACACCTTCAGCCCCGGCCAGTCGACGCGCATTGCCGCGATGATCGGCGCGTACCGGCCCGGGCTCTGAGCGTCGGCGGTGCTCGCGGCCATCCGGTTCGAGCCGCTTTGGTTTGACCCGCGAGCCCGGTGGCGCGATGTCGAGTGGTCGATAATGGTCGGGCGGGGTGCCCCGCCCGACCGATGACCACCGATCGTCCACTCCACCGTGACCCGGTCGCCTGGCTTGCCGCCCTCGTGGCCTTGCTGGTCGTCGTCATCGCCATGGGTGCCTGGTACGCGACGCGGGTCGTGCGCGAGCTGCCGCGGGCGGCTGCCGCTCAAGGGCGCGCCCTCGTGCGCGAGGTGGCCGACCTCGCACGCGGCTTCCGCACGGGCAGCGTGCAGCGTCGATTCACCGCTTACACGACACGCCTCGAGGGCACGAACTACCTCCAGGTCGCGACGCTGCAGCGGTCGGAGGCCTTCGAGCTCGAGGACCGGGCGGCCTTGCTCTGGGGCACCGTGGAGCTCCCGCCGGTGATCGTGCGCGTCAGCGCCCCGGTGCAATACACCTACTTCGTCGACCTGCGGGGCACGTGGAAGCTCGAGCTCCGCGACCGGCCCGCGGGGCCGCTCGGGGGACCCGCCGCCGACCGTGCGGTGCTCGTGCTAGCCCCTCCGTTGCGCTTCAACAAGCCGGCGGTCGACGTCTCGCGGATGCGCTGGCAGGTGATCCAGGGGAGCCTGCTGCGCGACGAGCAGGAGGTGCAGATCCAGCTCCGCAAGGAGATCACCGGCCGCACCGCCATCCAGGCGACGACCAACCTCCCGCTCGTGCGCGAGACCGCCCGCGTGCAGGTGGCCCGATTCGTCCACGACTGGCTCCTGCGCAGCTATCCGGATGCCGATCGCTACCCGGTGCGCGTCTTTTTCGCCGACGAGGCGCCGGCGTTCGAGGCGGCCGTCGGTCGCTCCTGATCCGCGTCGCCGGGCGCGCTAGCGCTCGGCGAACCAGAGCCCGGCCCACACCTTGGGATCGACGAGCGTCCCCGACGCCTCGCGTGCCCTCAGCCAGTCGGCCACCGCGGCGAGCGGGACCTCGTGGACCGTGATGCGCTCGTCCCCTGCGCCACCCCCGGCGCCGCGACGCTCGAGGTCGCGGGCGCGCAGGAGGGTCACCACCTCGCTGGAGAGCCCGGAAGACGGCGGCCCGGCGGAGAGGCGCTCCCACGAGCGAGCCTGCCATCCGGTCTCCTCGAGCAGCTCGCGGCTCGCGGCCTGCTCGAGGCTCTCGTCGGCGTTGCCGTCCTCGTCGCCGACGAGCCCGGCCGGGAGCTCGAGCACCGCCGACTCCACCGCCTCGCGGTGCTGCTCGACGAGCAGGAGCTCGCCGCCCGGCGTCACCGCCACGAGCACGACGATGGCGCGGACGCCGCGGCGCTCGGCGAGCTCCCAACCGCGGCGCCGCACGAGTTTCAGGAAGCGGCCCTGGCCCAGTACCTCCACCTCGTCTCCCATCGCCGGCGAGACTAACCCGGCGGCGCGGTCGACGGCTCCTCGAGGCGCGTCAGGGCCGGTGGGAGCTCCGCCGACCGCGGCACCAGAAGCCAGAGCCGGCCCTCCTGCCGCATGCCGCCGGCGGTGGCGGCGGCGTCGTCGCCACCGCCCCAGAACACGTCGCCGCGCACCGGACCGTTGATCGCCCCGCCGGTGTCCTGCGCGACGACGACGCGGCGGAGCGGTCGTGCGCCACCGGGAGCTCCGGCGGGGAGGGTGGTGTCGATCCACACCGGCACGCCGAGGGGTACGAACAGCGGATCGACGGCCAGCGAGCGTTCGGGCGTGAGCGGTACACCCAGCGAGCCGAGAGGGCCCTCGCCGGTGAGCTCGTGGAAGAAGACGTGGGAGGCGTTGGTGCGCATGACCGCGGCGGCCTCGCCGGGGTTCGTCTCGAGCCACTCGCGGATCGCCTGCATCGAGAGCTGTTCCCTGGTGAAGGCGCCGCGCGAGACGAGCTCGCGACCGATCGCCGAATACGCGAAGCCGTTCTGGCCGGCGAACCCGACGCGCATCTCGCCACCGTCGACGAGCTCGATGCGGCCCGAGCCCTGGATCTCGAGGAAGAAGGCGTCGACCGCGCTGTCGACCCACACGAGCTCCAGGCCGCGGCCGGCGAGCGCGCCCTCCTGGATGGCGCCGCGGTCGAAGTAAGGGACGAGGGCGCCGTCTTCGACGCGGCCGGCGATCCGCTTTCCCTTGAGGTCGGCGCGGAAGCGGCCGAGGTCGACGCTGACGAGCTCGGGCGGGCGCGCGTAGAGGGGCACCGTGAAGGCGCCCGCCTCGGTGCGGCTGCCACGCAGCGTGGGCTCGTAGTAGCCGGTGAAGAGGCCCACCGCGTCGCCGCGGTTGGTAACCGCCACCGGCCGCAGCAGGTCGCGGAAGAGAGCGCGCGCCGCCCCGTCGTCGCCGCTCACGAGCGCAGCCGCGCGGTCGCAGAATGGGAGCCAGTCGGAGACCTTGCCGGCGACCCCACCCTCGCCGAGGACGGTCCCGGGGCCGCGCCGGCGCCAGACGCCGCAGGAGCGCGCGAGGGCCGGCAGGGCAGCCGTCACCGCGTCGTCGTCCCAGCCCGGGAGGTCGTCCCACGACGCTTCGGAGACGACGAGGCGGGGGGGCGGAGAAGGAGGTGGCGTCGGCGCAGGCGTCGGGGCCGTTGCTGGGGCCGTCGTCGGCCGGGAAGGCACTTGCTCGCCTCGCCGTGGCGGCTTGACGTAGGGCTGGCCGCAAGCCCCGAGAAGCACGGCGGCGACCAACCACCGTAGCGCCCCGCGGCGGCCCTGGCGCCCGCCACCCGTTCGCGGCCTCGCCGACCGGCAAGTCGGCTCCCTGGGAGTTGACTTTCGGCCAGACGATGCTAAAAATCTAGCATGTTGGTTTTTTAGCATTCCACTGCAACCTCGGACCCGATCGAGCGTAACAAGGCGAGGAGGTGACGATGGCCAGGAAGGACGAACCCCAGCTCAGCCGGCGGGAGCGCCAGATCATGGAAATCGTCTACCGCAAGGGAAGTGCCACCGCCGCCGAGGTCCACGCCGAGATGGTGGACCGGCCGAGCTATTCGGCGGTTCGCGCGTTGCTCCGCGTGCTCGAAGAGAAGGGCCATCTGCGGCATCGCCAGGATGGGCCACGATACGTCTTCTCCCCGACCGTGCCGCGCGACCGCGCCCGGCGCTCGGCGCTGCAGCGCGTGGTGGGCACCTTCTTCGCCGGCTCGGTGAGCGATGCCGTCGCCGCCCTCCTCGACCTCGAATCGGCCCGCCTCGACGACGACGAGCTCGAGCGCCTCTCCACGCTCGTCGCCGAGGCCCAGCAGAAGGGGAAGTGAGATGAACGCCGCCACGTTGTCCCGTCTCGCGCTCGAGTCGCTCCCGTTGTGGGCATGGAAGGGAGCCGCGCTGTTGGCGCTTGGCGCGCTGGCCGATCTCACGCTGCGCCGCCGCACTCCAGCCGTTCGCCACCTCCTGCTCTCGAGCGCCCTCGTCGGTGCGCTCGCGCTGCCACTGGCCGACGGCCTTCCTTCGCGGTGGAGGTTGCCGCTACCCGAACCGGTTGCCGGGATGCTGACGCAGGGTCACGCGCCGACGAGCACGGCGCGCGTCTCCGAACTCGGCCTGGATGTCACCGGTGTGATGCCTTCCGCTCCTGCCCGTGCGCCGGAGCCGGCGATCGACCGTCGCCCTGAAGCCGGCCCTGAAGCCGGCCCTGAAGCCGCGCACGCTGCCGCTTCCGCCCCGGCGAGCGAGGCCTCCCCGGCGAGGTTGGCCTGGGCAAGCCAGGAGGTCGCATCGACGCCCGACGCGGCGTCCACGATCGACGCGGATGCGGCGCCTGCCGCATTCGCGGCTACTCCCTCCGCTCGGAGAACGCCGACTACGACGTCCGCCGCGACGTGGGTGCGCGTGCCTTCGGGATTCCTCGTGGCTCTGTGGGCCGTGGGGGCGCTCTCCGTTCTCGCGCGCCTCGGGGCGTCGCTGCGGCGTCGCAATCGGCTGCAGAAGGGGTCGCGTGCCCTCGGCCCGGAGTGGGAGCATCTCGCAGCGAGCTGCGCGGAAAGCCTCGGCCTCGCCAGGCCGGTGCGCCTCGTGGCCAGCCGTGAAACCGAGGTGCCGATGACCTGGGGCGTCTTCCGCCCCATCGTGCTGCTGCCGGCGAGCGCGGCGCGCTGGCCGCTCGCGCAGCGCCGGAGCGTGCTGCTCCACGAGCTCGCACATGTCAAGCGCGGCGATGCGCTGGCGCTCAACCTCTCGCACCTCGCCTGCGCATTGCACTGGTTCGACCCGCTCGCCTGGCTCGCCGCGGCGCGGCTGCGCGCCGAAGCAGAGCACGCCTGCGACGACCTGGTGCTGCTCGCGGGCTCGCGCCCATCGCTCTATGCGGGGCACCTCCTGGAGGTGGCGCGAGCCCTGCGCGCCGCCCTCCCCTCGCCGGCCCTGACGTTACCGATGGCGCGCCGGCCGCAGCTTTCGAGCCGCATCACCGCGATCCTCGACGAAGCGCGCGAGCGCCGCCCGCTCGGGCGTGGCGTCACCGCGCTCGTAGCGCTCCTAGCAGCGATCGTCGTGCTTCCGCTGGCGGCGGCAAGCGCGGTGCCGAAGGAGCTCGTGGAGGCGGCCGTAGCTCCAAGCGTGTTCACTCCTGACGACTCTGCGGCGGCGCCGGTCGCGGGGCCGATCCTCCCGACGCCGGAGGGGGCGACGCTGGAGCCGCGGCTCGCGGCGGCGGATGTGTCCGCAGCGGAGCCCGTGGACGAGCCGGCCGTGGTCGCCGCCGCGGTCGCCACGCCGCGGCTGGCGGAGGCCGCCGTCGTCGCGCCGGTTCCCGCCACCGCGCCGGTTGCCGGTTCGGCGGCGATCGCCCCGGTGACGGCGTGGACCGCCACTGCCGCTCCGGCGCCGATGGCCGTCTCCGCGCGCCGGGCGCGATCGTCCGAGTGGGTGACTCCACCGACCCCTCCTTCGCCTCCTTCACCTCCTTCGCCACCGTCCCCGCCGTCCCCGCCGTCGCCACCGTCCCCGCCATCTCCGCCGTCTCCGCGGGCCATGCGTGCACCGGCCGCGCCGCCTGCGCCACCGGCACCGCCGGCGCCGCCCGCACCGCCGGCGCCTCCGGCGCCACCGGCTCCTGCCGGCGGGTTCACCTTCGACGACCCGACTTGCAACGGCGGCAGCCACACCACGCACCGCTCGGCGAGCATCAACGTCGACGACGACACGAACTGGACCATCCGCGTGCGGGAGGGTAGCTGCAAGCTCGACGTCGACCTCGACGGCCGGGTCGCGTTCGCGAGCGACGAGCGCACGATCTCCCGCATCGCGCCCGGCGGCCGGCTCCGCATTCTCGAGCGCCGGGCTGGGCACGAGCGCGAGCTGGTGGCGAAGCCCGGGCCGGACGGCGCTCCCTACGCCACCTTCGAGCTCGACGGCCGGGCCCATCCCTACGACGACGCGGCGAAACAGTGGTTCGCGCGCATCCTCCCCGAGCTCTTCCGGCAGACGGGCATGGACGCCGAGGGCCGAGTGGGGCGGATCCTCGCGCGTGGCGGCTTCGACGCCGTGCTCACCGAGGCGCGCCTCATCCGCTCCGACAGCGTCCAGCGCCTCTACTTGACCGAGCTCATGGAGCAGTCGCATCCGGGCCGTGAGCAGGTCGCTCGCGTGATCGACCTCGCCGGCCGCGACATCTCGTCGGACTACGACCTCGCCGAGCTCCTCGTCGGCGCCCTCGGCTCGCAGGACGTCGGGGCAGTGGTCGGCAGCTCCGGCTTCCGGCAGGCCTGTGCCGCCATCGATTCCGACTATGACCTTCGACGGGTGCTGGTCGAGGCCGTTCAGAAGGCGAGGGAGCCGGGCGCCGCCGAGCTGGCGCTCGCCTGCGCCAAGGGCATCGGCTCCGACTACGACCGCGCCGAGCTGCTCACCGCGCTGACGGCGCGCTGGCCGCGCGGGCACGCGTTGTCGGATCAGTTCTACTCCCTCGCCCGTGACGTGAGCTCGGACTACGACCGCCGGCGCACGTTGCAGGCGGCGGCGGAGCGGCGGCCGCTGCCGGAGGCCGACGTGCGGCAGTTGCTAGCGAGCGCCGACGCGTTCCACTCCGACTACGATCTCGCCGAGCTCCTGGTGAGCGTGGCGGGCGCGGCGCGGATCGACGGCGACCTCGCCACGGCGTTCGAAAGGGCCGCGGCCCACATCGGCAGCTCGTACGACCGCCAGCGCGCCATGGCGGCGATCGACCGCGGCGACGGCTGAACCGAAGCGCAGAGTGCCGTCGTGGAGGCGCCGGGGGCCTCCACGACGGATGCTACGATCGGCCGCGGTGGAGCCGCAGCGCGCCTCAGCACGCCGCGCCCCGGGGGTGGCGACTCGAGCGCCGACCGCTGAGCGAACGGCGATCCCCACCTCTCCGTTCACCGGCCGCAGCCTGCCGGTCTTCGTCGCGCTGACCCTCGCCGGCTTCGTCGCCAACTACCTCCCGACGCCGCTCTTCTTCGGCCTCGACTTTCTCTTCGGCAGCATCTTCTCGCTGCTCGCGGTGCAGCTCTACGGCCCGCTCTGGGGCACCGCCTCGGCGGCGGTGGCGGCGAGCTACACATATTTCCTCTGGGGTCACCCGTGGGCGGCGCTCATCCTCGCCCTCGAGGCGCTCTCGGTGGCGCTGCTCGCGCCGCGGCTGCGGCAGAACCTGCTGCTCGCCGACGGACTCTTCTGGCTGCTCCTCGGCATGCCGCTGGTGGCGCTCTTCTACGGCGCGGTGCTGCAGAGCGGAGGGTCGGTGACCCTTCTGGTGATGCTCAAGCAGAGCGTCAACGGCATCTTCAACGCGCTCATCGCCAGCCTGCTTCTCACCCATAGCCGCGTGCGCAAGCTCGCCGGTGCCATCGAGCGCGAGACGGTGCCGCTGCGGCAGATGATCTTCGAGCTCCTCGTCGCTGCGGTGCTGGTGCCGCTGCTGGTGCTGGTGGCGGTCGCCAATCGCCAGGACCTGCACCGCCTCGAGGGGGAGCTCCTGCGGCAGCTCGACCAGACGAGCGAAAGCCTGGCAAACCGCATCGGCACCTGGCGCGACCGTCACCAGCGGGCGATCGTCGAGCTGGCGCGCAGCACGAGCCGTATACCGGGCCCGTTGCAGGCGCGTCAAGGAGACCTCGAGCTCCTGCACCGGATGTTCCCCGAGCTGGCGACCGTCTACCTCGCCGACGCGGCCGGGACGGTGGCTGCTGTCGACCCGCGCATCGATCTCGACGGTCGAACGCAGCTCGGGGTCTCCGTCGCCGACAAGCCGTGGCTGACGGCGGCGCGCGAGAGCCGGCGCCCCGTCATCACCGACGTCTATCGCGGGCCGCTCGGCCGCCGCGAGCCGGTGGTGGCGATCGCGGCGCCGATCCTCCGCGGCGGAGAGGTCGCCGGCTTCGCCGTGGGTGCCCTCGACCTGCAGCAGCTCAAGAGCCTGCTCGCGCTGTATGCGCCGAGCGCGGCCGCTGGGCTCACCCTCGTCGACGATCACGGCGTGGTGATCGCCTCCACCATGCCCAACCTCCTTCCCCTGTCGCCGTTCCGCGCGGTCGGAGAGCAGCGCCCGCTCGGCGGCGGCCGCTATCACCGGTTCCCGGAGCCCGAGGGCGAGCCGGCCATCAACCGGTGGCGCGGCTCGGTCTACGGTCGTGAGGTCGCCTTCGGAGCGCCGCCCTGGCACCTGCGGGTGGAGCTGCCGGTGGCGCCGATGCAGACCTTCCTCCAGGAGCGCTACCTGCAGGCGTTCGCCGCCATGCTCGGAGTCTGCGTGCTGGCGCTCGTCGTGTCGGCCGCGATTGCGAGCCTGCTCGCCCGTTCGCTGGCGCGGCTCACCGACGCGACGACCGGTCTTCCCGAGCGCCTCGCCTCCGGCGAGCTGCCGGCCTGGCCGCGCAGCCGGGTGGCCGAGGTCGACTCACTGTCGCGCAACTTCCGCCGCATGGCGGCCGCGCTCGAGGAGCGCTTCCACGAGCTCACCACGGCCGGCGCCACCCTCGGCGAGCGCTCTCACGAGCTGGCGGCGGCAAACCGCGAGCTGCAATCGGAAGTCGGCGAGCGCCGCCGCGCGGAGTGGGCGTTGAGGCTTCTCGCCGAGGCTGGCAGCGCCCTCGCCGCCTCGCTGGAGCCGCAGACGACCCTCGACCGCGTCGCGCGCGGCTGCGTCCCCGCCATCGCCGACTGGGCGGTGGCCGTGCTCGACTCGACCGGCGGCGAGCCGCGCGTGGCTGCCGCCCACCGGGAGGCCGAGGCCGAGTCCCGACTGGCGGCCCTGGCCGCCGCAGCGATGCCCATTCTGGCGGACGGCGACAGCCTCGACCATCCGGTGCTTCTCGCTGACCCGGCCGACTGGGCCGCGCCGCTCGGCGACCGCGTGGGCGGCCTCCTCCGCGAAGTGGGAGGCACCAGCGCCCTCCTGCTGCCGCTCCGGGCTCGCGGCAAGACGCTCGGCGCCCTCGTGCTGGTGCGCGGCGGCCATGACCGCTTCGACCGCCAGACCATGGGGCTCGCCGAGGAGCTCTCGCGGCGTGCCGCGCTGGCGCTCGACAACGCGGCGCTCTACGCCGAGCTGCGCGAGGCCGACCGGCGCAAGGACGAGTTCCTCGCCATGCTGGCGCACGAGCTGCGCAACCCGCTCTCGCCGGTGGCCACCTCGCTGCAGCTGCTGCGCTCCGCCGGTGACGACCGCGACGTCACGCAGCGGGCGCTGGCGGTGATGGAGCGCCAGGTCGGTCACATCGTGCGCTTGGTCGACGACCTGCTCGACGTGGCGCGCATCACGCGCGGCCGCATCGAGCTGCGGCTCGTCACGCTCGACCTCGCAATCGCCGTGGCGCACGCGGTCGAGAACCTCCGGCCTCGTTTCGCCGAGCGGCGCCAGGAGCTGCGGCTCGAGCTGCCGGCACAGCCGATGCCGGTGTCCGCCGATCCGACCCGCCTCGACCAGGTGATCGTGAACCTGCTCGCCAACGCCAACAAGTACACGCCGAGCGGCGGCCACGTCCTGGTACGTGTCGAGCGCAAGGGCGACGCCGCGGCCCTGGTCGTGCGCGACGACGGCATCGGTCTTCCGCCCGAGCTCCTCGGCCGCGTCTTCGACCTCTTCATGCAGTCGGCGCAAGCCCTCGACCGCTCGCAAGGCGGGCTCGGCATCGGCCTCACCCTGGTGCGCCAGCTCGTCGAGATGCACGGCGGGACCGCCACCGCACGCAGCGACGGCGAGGGCAAGGGCAGCGAGTTCGAGGTGCGGCTGCCGCTGCAGACCGCGGCCGCCGGCACCGCCATCGCCGAAGGCGCGCGGAGAGCGTCGCCGGGTGTCCCGCTGCAAGTGCTCGTCGTGGACGACAACGTCGAGGGCGCCGAGAGCCTCGCCGAGCTGCTGCGCATCTGGGGTCACCAGGCGCGCGTGGCTCACGACGGTCCGAGCGGCCTGACCCTCGCCGCCGCCGAGCCCCCCGACGTCGTGCTCCTCGACATCGGCCTGCCCGGCATCGACGGCTACGAGGTCGGGCGGCGGTTGCGAGCCGCCCATCCCACGCGCGGCATCAAGCTCATCGCCGTCACCGGCTACGGCGAGCAGGTCCACGGCGACCGCCTAGAGGAGGCCGGCTTCGACCACCTGCTGGTCAAGCCGGTGCGCCCTCCGGAGCTTCAGGAGCTCCTGAGCGAGCTCGCCCCGCACGTGACCGGGTAGCTCCAGGGCGCGCCCACGTTCAGCGAGGTGAGCTCGCGGGACCGGATAGCCCAAGTCACGTCCCGGACCACGAGGTGCTCGAAGTGGATTCGGTAGCGCGAAGCCGCGCCGCAAGTACCATTGAAAGGCCACCCTGTTCCGGACCCCCCTTCCCCCGGCGAGGGGGAAGGGGGAGGGGGGAAAGGGGAGGCAGACCAACCCAGTCTAGAGGCTCGGCCCGTAGAGCGCCGCGTCGAGCAGCAGCGGCATGGTGCCGCGCCAGAAGAGGCGGAACGCGGGATCTTCGGTGAACACCACGACCCGGCCCCGCCCGCGCGACTCGCCGGCCATCAGCAGCGCGCCCGGCAGCAGCTGCTTCGCCTCCGGCCAGGCAACCCCGGCGAGCACCGGCTCGTGGCCGCGAACGCGCACGAGGTCCTGTTGCGGGTCGCCGGTCGCGTCGTAGAAGGCGTCGCCCTGGAACAGAACCGGCGGCGGAGTGCTCGGCCCGACCGTCAACGGGTGGTGCCGCATCTCGGTGGCGACGATGGCGCCGGGGACCATGAGCTCGGTGTCCCACACCTTCTCCACGTCCGCCGCGGCGGCACCGCTGCCTTCGCCGTCGCTCTCCCCCTGCGACTCCTCCTTGTGGCGCTCGACGGCGGTCAGCTTCTCGTCGTGCAGCCAGTCGATGGCACCGGCTTCGGCGATGAGCACGCCCCCCGCTTCCACCCAGCTCTTGAGGCGGGCGCCGCCACTCTCGCCGAGCGCGTTGCCGTAGCTGCCGTCGGGAAAGATGATGACGTCGAAGCGCCCGAGGTCGACGCCCTCGAGCCGTTCGACGTCGAGCACCGAGTGCGTGACCCCGACCTCGACGTCGAGGAGGTGCCAGAGGGCGCCGAACGAGGTGGACGAGACGCCGCTGCCGGAGAGCAGACCGATGCGCGGCTTCTTGATCGGCACGAACTGATTCGAGCCGAGCGCAGTGCCGCCGGTGAGCGAGCTCTCGGCGGCGACCAGCTGGACGCCGGCCGCGCGGGCGAGTGGTGCCAGCGTCGCTTCGAGAGAGGTCTTGCCGGCGCGAGGCACGAAGAGCGTGCCGGCGGGGAGCTGCCGCCCGCCGATGGCGAGCGGCTCGAGGGCGAGGCGGAAGGGCACGCCTCGCTCGAGCAGCGTGGCGGCGAAGCGATATCCGGCGAGCCCGGACGGCGGCAACAGGAACCCTACCCGCCCGTCGCCGGCGATCCCTCCCTGCTGCATCTCGGCGCCGGCAGTGAGGCTCGCCGGCGCGTCCTCCATCATCCAGGCGTCGAGGTTGTAGGCGAGCGGCAGGGTCCACGCGGTGACGTCGTAGAACTCGGGCTCGAGGTGAGCCGAGACGCGCTCGCGCTGGCGCTCGACGTAGCCTGGCGGCAGCGCCGCCTCGCGCTCCATCAACACCTGCACGAGCTGGCCGAGCGGCTGCGCGGTCGACACCGCCCAGGTCCCGGCGGGGAGCTGGACGTCGCGCGGCTCGCCCCCGGAGACCGGCTTCGCGTGCACCTCCTCGGCCCGCGCCAGCCGCCCCACCGTCACTCCGTGGAGCTGCAGCAGGCTCGCCAGCGCGGCCGACTCCTGACCGTCGCGCCAGAGGAATGTGCGGCCGCGGCCGCGCGCCTGGCTCACGCGTCCGTCGACGAAGTCCGCGAGCAGCCGGGCAGCCTGCGCGGAGGCGGTGGCGACGGTGGCTAGCGAGGTCGTGAGGTGGCGTGCGATGCGGTCGGCGAGGCCCCATCGGCCCGCGGCCGGGCTCTCGATGACGCTGCCGGCGCGCCCGCCCCCGGCGACTTCGTAGGTCATGCCGATACCGCCGCGCAGCGTCGGATAGGTGTCGCCGTAGCCGGGGTAGAAGAAGTCGTACTCCTCGCCGACGTAATAGGGCCAGCCCATGCGGTCGAAGGCGGCCGCGTTGGCGTGACCGAAGACCTCCAGCCAGCGCCGCGTGCCGGCGCCGAACGTCGGGTGGACCGGCTCGGCGGCCGGCGGGAAGAAGTATGTCGAGTCGGTCTTGCTCATCTCGTGGAGGTCGACGTAGACCTGCGGCTCCCAGACGTCGACCTCGGCGAGGCGGGCGCGCGTCTCCTTCTGCGTCGCCCAGGCCCAGTCGCGGTTCAAGTCGATCGCGTAGTGGTTGCCGCGGCCGCCCGGCCAGGGCTCATCGTGCTCGCGCGAGAACGGATCCGGGTTGGCGGCGCTGCCGCGCCGTTGCGCGTAGCTGTTGACGTAGCGCTCCCGACCGTCGGGATTGGCGAGGGGGTCGATGAGCACCAGCGTGTGGTCGAGGTCCGGAGCGCCTTCACCGCGCCCTCCTGCCAGGACGTAGGCGGCGGCCATCGCCGCTTCGGTCGACGAGGACTCGTTGCCGTGGACGCCATAGGCGAGCCATACCACTGCCGGCGTCTCGCCCAGGATCCGCGCCCGCACCTCATCGGAGAGACGCTCGGGCCGATCGAGGCGGGCGCGCTCGGCGCGCAGGGCATCGAGGCGGGCGATGTTCTCGGCCGAGGAGACGGCGACCAGCAAAAGGGGCCGGTGCTCGTAGGTCTCGCCGTACTTCCAGATCGCGACCCGCGGCGACGCCGCGTCGAGCGCGTCGAGGTAGGCGCGCACCTCCGGGTACCGCGTGAAGCGCTCGCCGAGCGGGTAGCCGAGGAAGGCGGCGGGCGAGGGAAGGGCCGGGTCGATCGCGGGCAGCGGCACGGCCTGGCCGTCGGCGAGCGCCGCGAGCAGAGGCGGCGCGCTGGAGGCGGATGCCGTCTCGGCGGCGGCCGGCGCGGCCAGGATGACGAGGAGTAGACAGGCGGGAGCCGTGCAACGCATGCGAATGGGATCCTCCAGGACCGCGGGACGCCACTAGGGGCGGCGGAAGATGGGATGCGAGGCGAAGCTCACTCGAAGCTCAAGAAGCGGTCTCGAGGGAGATGTTGAGACGCTTCATCATCTCGTGCAAGGTCGTCGGCTTGACCTTGAGCAGCTCGGCGGCGTGCTTCTGTACGCCGCCAGAGGCCTCGAGAGCGCGCAGGATCAGCCGCCGTTCGTAACTGCGCACGGCGTCACGATAGGAGACGCCGTTGGTGGGAAGCTCGGCGCTCGTCAACCGCTCGCTCGGGCGGCGCACCTGCTGCGGCAGCAGCTCCTCGCCGAGCACGGCGCCGGTCGAGAGGACGACGGCGCGCTCGACGACGTTCTCGAGCTCGCGCACGTTGCCGGGCCAGTGGTAGTCCATCAACCGCTGCATGGCGCCCGGGGCGATCTCGCGCAGCGGCTTCTCGTTCTCCTGCGCGTAGCGCTTGAGGAAGTGGTGCGTGAGCAGCGGGATGTCCTCGGTGCGGTCGCGCAGCGGCGGCAACGCGATGGTGATGACGTTGAGGCGGTAGAAAAGGTCCTCGCGGAAGCGGCCGCCGCGAACCTCGTGCTCGAGGTCGGCGTTGGTGGCGGCGATGATGCGCACGTCGGCCTTGAGCGTCTCGACGCCGCCGAGGCGCATGAACTCCTTCTCCTGGATCACGCGCAGCAGCTTCGACTGGGTGTCGATGGGGACGTTGCCGATCTCGTCGAAGAAGATCGAGCCGTTGTCGGCGAGCTCGAAGAGCCCCTTCTTGCTGGCGATGGCGCCGGTGAAGGCGCCCTTGACGTGGCCGAAGAGGTTGCTCTCGAGGAGGTCGGGCGGCATCGATCCGGAGTTGACCGTGATGAACGGGCCGGTGGCCCGCCGCGAGTGGTGGTGGATGGCCTTCGCCACCAGCTCCTTGCCGGTGCCGCTCTCGCCGAGGATGAGCATGTTGCTCTTGCTCGGGGCGGCGAGCTCGATGAGCTCGAAGACCTGTTGCATCGGCTTGCTGCGGCCGATGAGCTGGTGAAAGCCGAAGCGCTCGCGTAGCTGCGCTCGCAGCACGCGGTTCTCGCTCGTCAGGCGGCGCTGCTCGAGCCCCTTGCGCAGGGTGTGCAGCACTTCCTCGTTCTTGAACGGCTTGGGGATGTAGTGGAACGCGCCGAGCCGCATCGCCTCGATGGCGCCCTCGATCGAGGAGTAAGCGGTGATCATCACCACCACTTGATCGGGGTCGGTCTCGCGGATCTTCTGCAGGACCTCCATGCCGGAGATGCCGGGGAGCATGAGGTCGAGCAGGACGAGGTCGACGTCCTCGCGCTCGAGCACGGCGAGCGCGTCTTCGCCGGTGCGGGCGGCGAGCGGACGGTGCCCCTCGCGGCGCACGAGGGTGGTGAGGACATCCTGGAGCACTTCCTCGTCGTCGACAACGAGGACGTTCACCACAGGCCTCCTGCGTTCCCACCTCCGCGAGTCCCGCCGCCGAGTCGCGGCAGCTCGACGACGAAACGGCTCCCGCGCCCGGGCTCGCTCTCGACCCGCAGGTCGCCGCCGTGGCGACGCACGATCTGGTAGCTGATCGAGAGGCCGAGGCCGGTGCCGCCGCTGGCGAGCTTGGTCGAATAGAACGGGCGGAAGATGCGCTCCTGCTCGGCGCGCGGGATGCCGGGACCGCTGTCGGCGACGGCGGCGATCGCACGGTCGCCATCGCTGCCGACGGTGAGCTCGAGGCGACCGCCCCGCTCGCCCATGGCGTCGAGGGCGTTGCCGATCAGGTTGATGAACACCTGCTGCAGCTCCTGGTCGCCGCCGAGCACCGTCGGCCCCTCGGCGGGGGGCTGCCAGAGAATCTCGACGGGCGCCTGCTGCAGCCGGTCGTCGAGTACCTCGAGCGCGTCGCGGACCGCCGCCACGAGGGGCAACGGCCTGTGTTCCTGCTTGCGGTCGCGAGCGAACTCGAGCAGGTCGTTGACGATGCTCGCCGCGCGGAAGGTCTGCTTCTCCACCTTGCGCAGCAGCTCGTAGCGGGGGTCGTCGCTCGGCGTCTCGGCGAGCAGCATCTGCGCGTAGCTCGAGATGCCGGTGATCGGCGTGTTGACCTCGTGGGCAACACCGGCGGCGAGCATGCCGAGGGCGGCCAGGCGCTCCTTCTCCTTGAGCGTGTTCTCCATCGCCACGCGCTCGGAGACGTCATGGACGACGAGCACCCGGAGGTCGTCCTCGCCGCGACCGCAGGCCGCGAGCGAGAGCTGCAGGTGCCGCTCTCTGCCGTCGGGCTCGCAATACGAGACCTCGCGAAGTCCCTCCTCGGGGGTCGGCAGGGGCTCGACCGGCAACGTGTCGACGAGGCGGCGACCCACGAGCTGCTCGCGGCCGACGCCGGCGAGCCGCGCGAAGGCGCCGTTGGCGGAGATCACCCGCTGTGCGCCGTCGAGGACGACGATGCCGGCCGGCGAGGACTCGAGGATCGACTCGGTCTCTAGCTTGAGGCGCGTCACCTCGGCGAGTTGCGTGCGGAGCTCCTCGACGAGCCGCGCGTTCTCGAGCGCCAGCGCCGTCTGGTCGAGGACGACGCGCAGGAGGTCGAGCTCCTCGCTGTTGAGCGGCTCGCCGTCGAGTCGGCCGGCGGTGGCGAGCAGCGCCACCGGGCGGCGGCGGCTGGCGAGCGGGAAGGCGTAGCGGAAGCCGGCGGCGTGGAGCGCCTCTTCGCCCGCCGGCGTCACGCCGGGGAGACCGGCGGAGGCGAGCTTGGCGACTCTCGCGCCCCAGAGGTCGGCGAGGTCGGAGAGCGCGAACGCCGGGGGAGCTCCCACCGTCTCGGCGGCGAGGCGGAGCTGATCGCCTTCGGCGAGGTAGAGCGCGATCGAATGCAGACCGAGCCCCTCGGCGAGCCTCTCTTGCAGCCGCTCGCAGAGCCGCGGAAGATCGCGCTCCTCGAGCAGCTCACGGCCGAGCTCGCGCAGCGCCTGGCGCTGGGCGAAGCTGCCGCGGTGCTGCAGCCGCTCGATGCCGGCGCGTACGCGGCGCTCGGCGGGCACCAGCACGGCGGCGATGGCGAGGCCGGAGACGAAGGAGAGCGCGCTGCGGGCAAGCGCGCGCTCCTCGGGAAGCCCGCGGCTGATGGCGAGGTGGAGCAGCGAGAAGGACGCCACGCCGAGCAGCAGGGTGGCCGTGTAGGACACCGCGCTGCGGAGGATCAGCTCCATGTCCCACAGCCGGAAGCGCAGCAGCGCCCACGCGAAGGTGAGCGGCACGAGCGCGAGCGGTGCTGCCGCCGCCGCGCCGGCCCATGCCGGCAGGGACAGGTGCAGTGCCCACGGCACGCCGTAGAGGAAGATGAACGGCAGATAGCCGCCGGCGAGGCCGAGCACCACCCACTGCAGCTGGCGGCGCTGCTCCCAGCCGTGCCGGCGCGCCACCTGGATGGCGAGCGCGCCGAGCGCGGCGAGCGAGAAGGCGGCGAGGAGCGCGATCTCCAGCCGGTCGAAGGCACGCAGGGACTCGGCACGCACGCCGCCGAAGAACCAGAGGCCGCGATTGAAGACGAGGTCGGCCTGCAGGGTGGCGAGCGCCGCTGCGGGGACGTAGAGGAACGGCACGAGGCGGCGCAGGCGGCGCCGCAGCACCGGCACGGGGAAGAGCAGGAAGAGGTGCAGCGTCAGCGGTGGCAGCAGCAGGCGACCGAGCTCCTCGACGACGTAGCTCGCCTTGGCGAGCGAGTCCAGGGGCGTGCCCGGCACCCGGGTGCAGAGATAGACCGCCGCCGATGCGAGCGACCAGAGGAAGAACACCCCCGAGGGCGCACGGCGGCCGTGCAGGAGCGCGTAGAGCCCGATCAGCAGGTAGAGGATCCCGGCGCCGGCGAGAGCCAGGTAGGGAACGTCGACCTTGAGCCCCGGACGGTGGTAGGGCACGAGCGCGAGCTCCCCGCCGCGCAGGACGGAGACCTCGGCCTCCGGCGCGGTGAGCAGCCGCTGGCGCAGCTCGCTCGCTCGCCCGGCGGCCTCGCCGCCCACGAGCAGGATGCCGTCGCCGACGCGAAGCCCGGTGGCGGGCGAGTCGACGGTGGCGACGCGCCACATGCCCCCATGGACCGTCGCCGTGAATCCGAGGGAGCGGAAGCTGTCGACCTTGCGGACGAGGTCGACGGCGCCCACCACTGCCACGGCTACCGCTAGAACGGCGGCCAGGACCAGGCGCGGACTGGCGGTCGCAAGACGGCGGGGCATCGACTGCGCGGCTCCGCCCTCAACAATCGCAGGAAGTGTGCCATTGGAAGGAGATACGGGTTGGGTGCCGAACATGCGGTGGCTGCGGCTCGGTTCCTGCGGGGTTTTGCGCCTCGCCGCGCCGGGGCCGCTTCAAGATTGTAGCTGCCGTCCATGAGGTTGGATCCAAGCCGGCGGATCCCGCACGGTTGGCTGGACTTGCAGCATGCAGTCGCCGCTCGGTACGCGACGGCCTTCCGGATCGCCGCGAAACGGTCGCCTGGATCGCGTCCCGGCGCGGAGGCCCTTGCCTCACGGGCTCGGGGGACGGCCCCGCAGGAAGGCTCAGAACTTGACCGACAGGCCGCCGGTCACCCGACGACGGACCTCGTCGTCGTTGGCGCTCTGGAGGGCAAACGGCAGCGAGCCGCGGCTGACCTCGAAGTTGAGGTGCAGCGCCCAGTCGGCCGCCAGCCGCATGAGGACGTTCAAGTCCTGCGACAGCATGAGCTGCAGGCGCTCGAGCTCCATGGGCGGCACGGCCGGCGTGGCCGCGGTCAACGGCTGCACCCCCTGCGAGAGGTGGTGGAACGCCAGGAAGACCCCCGTCGAGCTCGCCTGGAACCGCGTGTCGAGCGACGTCACGAGGTAGCTCACCCGGTTCTCGTACGGCTTGTCGTCGACCGCGTAGAGCAGCCCGCCGCCCCCCTCCGCGTAGCTCGACTCGAGCCGCGCCAGCACCCGCGGGGCGACCCGGCGCTCGAACATCACCTCGACCTCGGGAACCTCGTCACCCTGCACGAGGTAGAGGCTCTCGAGGTGGTCGAGGAAGTCGTCGTCGAAGTAGAGGTGGAGCGTTTCGGCGAGCTGGCGGTGCGTGGCGCCGACGGCAAACGTGGTGTCGTCGGCCCCGCCCTGCCGGGCGAGCAGGACGCGGTAGCAGTGAGCCTCGAGGTCGTGGCAGCCACGACCGGCGGGGTCCTGCCCGACCGTGGCGAAGCGCACCGGGGTGAAGGCGTCGAGGGGACGGGCGTCACCCTGCTCGAGCCGCTGACTGGCGGTGGCCGTCGCCTGCCAGTGATCGCCGAGCTGGACGACGACGCCGCCCTGCGGTGCGAGCGCCATGCTGCCGTCGCGCAGCTGCGTGTAGAGGCCGTACTCGACGAGCACGCTCGGCTGGAAGCGCCAGCCGCCCTTGCCGAACAGCTCGAGGGCGCGCTCCTGTTCCGCCAGCCGATCGACGGCCCGGAAGCCACCGTCGCGCTCGCGATACCGCAGGCCGGTCTCGATCGAGCTGCGGTCGGAGATCTCGACCTGGTAGGACCCCTCGAGGTTGAGCGCCCGCGAGGCGCTGGCGCCGAGCGAATCGGGCCCGCCAGGCCGGAGGAAGTTGTTCTGGCTCGTGTATTGAGCGAGGAAGCGCGACCGGCTGCGCTCACCCATGGGCTGCGACCAGCTCACGCGGTAGCGCTCGAAGTCGGCGCTGTCGTCGAAGGACTCTGCCATCGACAGGCGGTGGCTGACGGTCGTGACGTCGATCTGGCCCTCGCCACTGCCGGTCATGCGCAGCGCGAGCGCTGCCGCCTGTCCCTGCGGCGTCGTGCCGATCGGCGCGTCGTCGGAGGCGGCGAGGCGCCAGAACTCGCCGCTGACCCCGAGCCGCAGCGAGCCGATGCGTCCCTTCATGTCGATGCCGCCACCGGCGAGCTGCGAAGCCCCGCCGGCGCCGGCGCTCTCGACCCCCGTCATGGCGGTGAAGGCCGTGTGGAAGGCGCCCACGTCGCCGCGCGGCGTCACGATCACGCCGGGGAGGGCGAGCTCTGCGAGACGGAGCCCCTCGAGATCGCGCAGGACGTCCGGCGGAATCTGGTCACGAACGGCCCAGAAGTCCTCGCCGGCGCGATCGTCCCGATGCTCCGCTGCGAGCTTGAGCTCGACGAACTGCAGGGCGCCGGCGGCGGCACGCGAGAGCAGGACCACGCCGGGCTCGTAGCCCGCCTTGAAGGCGATCAGCTTGTAGACGCCCGGGGGCAACCCGTCGAAGCGGAAGACGCCGTCGGCGCCGGTGACCGCCTTGGTCACCGACGAGTGAGCGAGCTCGTACGCGAACACGGTGGCGCGACCGAGCGGGGAGGCGGCCTCGGCGCTGACGCGCCCGCGCACTCCGGGCTCGGACGGAGGTTGCTCGGCTCCTCGCGCCGCGGGCCCGAGGAGGGCAGCCATCAGAAAAGCGCCTGCGATGACGTGGCGGTCTCGAGGCATGATGAGACTCCCCAACATCGTCGATCCTAATCACCGCCACAAGCTGTTGTCAATCCGCCGTCTGGGCCAGCTGACAAGCCCGAGAGGGAGGGGGACGCGGAGCGCCCGCGCGGGCCCGGTCAGCGCTCGGGCTCACCCCAGGACGCGTCCGGCGTGCGGGCAGCCACCGCCGCGACGATCTCGGCCGCCCCGGCACGCCGGAGAGCGACCGCCGCGGCCGTGAGCGTGGCGCCGGTGGTCATCACGTCGTCGACCAGCAACACCCTGGCGCCGGCGAGGGCCGGCCCTCGCGCGAGGAACGCCCCCGCGAGGTTCCGCTGTCGCTCGTCCCGCGAGAGCAGCGCCTGACGCGGTCGCGGGCGGCGGCGCAGGAGCGCGCGGCAGGGCACGCCTAGGATTGCCGCCAGCGGGCGGGCGATGGCCTCCGCCTGGTTGTAGCCGCGGGCCAGCAGCCGGGGCCACGGCAACGGCACCGGCGCGACCACGTCGAGCTCCGCCGCGAGGTGTGCGCACGAGGCCGCCATAGGCGCGGCGAGGGCTTCGCCGAGGTGCTCGGCACGCCCGAACTTGAGCGCCTTGACCACCGCGACCAGCGGCGGCAGGTAGAGGTACGCCGCCACCAGCGATCGCCAGGGCGGCGGGCGCCGGCGGCACGCGCCGCAGCGCAACCGATCGTCGTCGGCGCGACCGGCCCCGGCGATCGGCCTCCCGCATCCACCGCACGCCGGCTCCGCCGGTCGCCGCAAGAGCGGGCGGCACCTCTCGCAGATCGGCATCGCGCAGCCCCAGCCCAACCGCGAGCCGCAGCCGGCGCAGGTCATCGGAAAGAATGCCGCCAGGCCGATGCCGATGGCTCCGCCGAGGGCCGCGGCGACGGCTCCATCGAACAGACCTCCCGTGACTCGCGAGCCGACGACGCTCTTCATCCGACGCGCGTAGACCTCACGAGCGATTGGACGGAAACCCCGCGGCTATACTTGCGCCCCGCTGCGCCGGGGTCGCGGCACCGGGAAGCGAAGCTGGAGGGAGGTCGGCGGATGCGACGAGTCGGCAAGCGGGCGGGGAAAACCGAGCGAGCGGGGAAGATCGGGTGGCTGATGATTCTCGCGCTGGGCCTCGCGACGGGCCCTGCCCGCGCGGTCGAGCCCTACCTGGTGACCGTGGGCGTGCTCGGCGGGGTCGGTGGCCCCCTCGACGCCGACGATCCCGACCCGGGCAACAGCCAGCGCGCCCTCGAGCTGCAGCTCGGTCTCATCACCGAGCCGCGGACCCTGCTGCAGCTGCGTCTCGGGAAGATCGACTTCGACGAGGCCGACCGCCTCGGCGACTTCCTCGCCCCGGAGATCGAATACGCCACCCTCTCCGGCGAGTACCGGTTCTACCGCAACTTCTACGACTCCGGGATCTTCCTCGGGCTCGGCGGCTACCGACTGACGGGCACCAGCTCGGGCGGCAACGACAAGACGGCGCTCGGGCTCACCGCGGGTGTCACCGGCGAGTTCGAGATCGTCAGCCGCTTCTCGGTGCTCGGCCAGATCTCGGGCCACTACATCGACTTCGACGAGGCCCAGCTCTTCGCCACCGCGATGGCGGGCCTCTCGATCAAGTTCTGAGCCCGATCGAGCTCTGAGTCGGCCGGTGCGCTGCGTGCGCGCGGCGCGTCCTCAGTCGACCGTCTCGCGCACCACCTCTTCGATGGTGGTGACGCCCTGCCGGATCTTCTCGAGGCCGCTGCCGCGCAGCCCCATCATCCCCTTCTGCAGCGAGCGCTGGCGCAGCTCGAAGGCCGAGGCGCCGGCGAGGATCATCTCGCGCAGCTCGTCGTCGATCTCCATCACCTCGTAGAGCCCGACGCGCCCCTTGTAACCCGTGTTGCTGCAGCGTTCGCAGCCACGGCCGCGGAAGAGCCGGATGTGGCGCGCCTCGGTCTCCTTGAAGCCCGCGTTGGTGAGCGCCGCCGGCGGCTGCTCGATGGGCTCCTTGCAGTAGCTGCAGATTCGACGCACGAGCCGCTGCGCGACGACGAGGTGCACCGAGGTGGCGACGAGGAAGGGCTCCACGCCCATGTTCATGAGACGGCTCACCGTCGACGGCGCGTCGTTGGTGTGCAGCGTCGACATCACGAGGTGGCCCGTCATCGCCGCCTTGATCGCCACCTCGGCGGTCTCGAAGTCGCGGATCTCGCCGACGAGGATGATGTTGGGGTCCTGGCGCAGGAACGAGCGCAGGCTGGTGGCGAAGTTGAGCCCGATCTGCTCCTTCATCTGCACCTGGTTGATGCCGGCGAGGTTGAACTCGACGGGATCCTCGGCGGTGATGATGTTGACCTCGGGCGTGTTGATGCGTTGCAGCGCCGAGTAGAGGGTGTTGGTCTTGCCCGAGCCGGTGGGCCCGGTGACGAGCACCATGCCGTAGGGCTTCATGATCGCCTGCTCGAACTTCCGCAGTGACTCGGCCTCGAAGCCCAGCTTCGTCAGGTCGAGCATCAGGTTGGCCTTGTCGAGCAGCCGCATGACGATCTTCTCGCCGAAGATCGTCGGCAGCACCGAGACGCGGTAGTCGAGGTCCTTGACCTTGCCGGAGATGCGCGTCTTGATCTTGATGCGCCCGTCCTGCGGCATCCGCTTCTCGGCGATGTCGAGCCGCGCCATGATCTTGCAGCGGCTGGTGATCGCCTCGCGCAGGCGCAGCGGCGGATGCATCATCTCGTAGAGGATGCCGTCGATGCGGTAGCGGACGCGCAGGTCCTTCTCGTAAGGCTCGATGTGGATGTCGGAGGCGCCGCGCTTGATGGCGTCGGTGAGCACGATGTTGACGAGGCGCACGACCGGCGCCTCCTCCGACTCCTGCTCGAGGGCGGCGAGGTCGAGCTCCTCTTCCTCCTCGAGGACCTCGAGGTCGGTCTCCTCCTCCTCGGCGATCTCCTCCATCACCTTCTTGAGCTCGATCGCGTGCGTCGAGCCGTAATAGCGCTCGATCGACTCGCGCAGCGAGCTCTCGGACGACACCACCGGCTCCACGTTGTAGCCGGTCATGAACTTGATGTCGTCCATGGCGAAGACGTTGGTGGGGTCGAGCATGGCGATGGTCAGCTTCGCCCCCGCCTTCGAGATGGGAAGGATCGTGTACTTGCGCGCGACGTCGGCGGGGATGATCTTGATCACCGCCTCGTCGACCTCGACGCGGTCGAGGTTGACCGAGGGGACGCCGAAGTGCTTGGAGAGGAAGTCCGTCAGCTTTTCTTCGGTGACGAAGCCCAGCTTGACGAGGTTGGAGCCTATGCGGCCCCCTTCCTTCTTCTGCAGGGTCAGCGCATCTTGCAGCTGCTTCTGGTTGATCGTCCCCGATGAGACGAGCAGCTCACCAAGCTTGCTCATTTGGCGCGGAGCATAACAGCCGGTTCCGCGGGCGGGCAATTTCGCCGGTTGCAGGCGCGGCGGTCCCGCGGCCGGCGGTGCTTGCCGCGTGCGGGGACGTTACGCGAGCAGCGCCAGGGCGCGGTCGGCGACCTGCCTCGGCGCGAGCTCGAGCAGGCAGGCCTTGGACTCCGCGAAGCGTTTGTAGCAGAAGCTGCAGGGGAGCTGCTTGTGGAGCGCCCGCTGCGGAGCGCCATACGGCCCATGGCGCGCGGGGTCTGTGGGGCCGTGCAGCGCCAGCACCGGCACGCCGAGCGCGTGAGCGAGGTGTAGCGGGCCGGTGTCTCCGCCGAGCAGCAGGCGGGCGCCGCGCAGCCAGGCGGCGAGCGCGGTCAGGTCTCCGGGATCGAGCGGCGTCACGCCCGGCCCCGCCGCCCTGGCCACGCCGGCGGCGAGGGACGCCTCGTCCGGGCCGGCCAGGACGCGCACCCGGTGGCCGGCGAGGACGAGCGATCGCGCCACCTCTCCCCACCAGGCGACCGGGTAGCGCTTGTTGCCCCACCCCGCGCCGGGCTGGAGCAACAAGTAGCCGTTACCCTCGGCGGCGTCGACCGCTTTCCCGGGCAGCAGCGATTCGCACGCGAAGTCGGCGGTCGCGTCGACGACGCCCAGGCCCGCGAGCAGCGACAGCGCGACGTCCACGGCGTGGTCCCCCGACGGCGCCACCGTGGCGTTGAGCCAGAGCGCGCTCGACGGCTCGCGTCTCGCGCGGCGGTCGGCGCCGATTCGCCGGCGTGCTCCGGAGAGCCGCGCGAGGACGCCACCCTTGTGGTTGCCCATGAGCTCGAGCGCCACGTCGGCGCGCAGCCCGCGGAGCCGCCGGAGGAAGGCCAGGAGCTCGCGCCGCGTCGCGGCCGCGAGGGGAGCGCGCCGCCAGCGTCGCAACGCGACCGGGATGGCGACGTCGACGGCGGGGTGCGATGCAACGAGGGCGAGGAAGGGCTCCTCGACCACCCAGGCGATGCGGGCGGCGGGGAATGCGCGACGAAGGGCAGTCGCCACCGGCAGGCAGTGGACGACGTCGCCGAGCGCGCTCGTGCGGAGGATGACGATGGACGCCGGCGGCGAGGTCGAAGCGGCGGCGGACGCCGAGGCCTCGCGGGTCGAGCTCACGAGCCGCCGCGCGAGATCTCGCCGTCGAGGGCGCGCACCTTGCCGATGATGTCGCTCGTCGCGTGGTCCTTGGGGTCGCCGACGAGGGCGGTGCGGCCGCCGTAGGCACGCACGGTGGCGTACTCCGGCACGCGCTCCGGCGTGCCGTAGTCCGTGCCCTTGCAGTGGACGTCGGGGCGGAGCTCGGCGAGCAGCGGCGCCGGCGAGTCGCCGCGGAAGACCACCACGAAGTCCACCGGCTCGAGCGCGGCAAGGAGCTCGGCGCGTTCCGCCGCCGGCACCAGCGGCCGCCCCTCGCCCTTGAGCCGCGCCACCGAATCGTCGTCGTTGATGGCCACCACGAGCGCGTCGGCCTCCGCGCGCGCAGCCTTGAGATAGCGGAGGTGGCCGACGTGCAGGAGGTCGAAGTGACCGTTGGCGAGGGCGAGCGTCCGCCCGCCGCGCCGCAGGTCCGCGGCGCGCGCGAGCAGCTCGGCGACGCTCAGCACCTCACCCATCGCTCGGCGACCCTTCCCAACGCACCGTCGACGGCAGATGCCGGTCGCGCTGGACGGCGGCGCGCAGCTCGCCGGGCGTGAGCGTGGCGGTGCCGCGCTTCATCACCACGACGCCGCCGGCGTAGTTGGCGAGCAGGGCCGCCTCGAGGGGCGTCGCACCCGCGGCGATCGCCAGCGCGAAGGTGCCGATCACCGTGTCGCCGGCGCCGGTGACGTCGGCGACCTGGTCGGTCCCGTGCACGGGCACCTCGGCGCAGCCGCCGTCGGAGAAGAGCGCCATACCGAGGCTGCCGCGGGTGACGAGCACGAATCGCGCGCCGAGCCGCTCGCGGAGCTGGGTGCCGCTCTCGAGGAGCCCGGCGCCGTCGCCCAGTCGTCGGCCCAGCATCGCTTCCGCCTCTTCCTCGTTGGGGGTCGCACCGTCGATGCCGGCGAACTCGGAGAGCCGGTAGCGGCTGTCGCAGAGCACCGTGCCGTCGCTGCCGACGACGGCGCGGGCGCCGGCCACGAACGACGGGTCGACGGCGCCGTAGCCGTAGTCGGAAAGCACCGCGACGCGCGACGCGCCGGCGAGCCGGCGGAGCTGGTCGGCGAGGAAGACGCGGTCGGCGTCGGCGAGCGTGAGCTCCCCTTCGACGTCGTAACGCACGACCTGCTGCTTGATCGAGTGCCGAGCGCCGGCGAGGATGCGCACCTTGGTGGGAGTGCGGTAGCCCGGGCGCCGCAGGATGCCGTCCGTGGGGATGCCCCGCGCCACGAACGCGGCGAGCAGGTCGTCGCCCGACGCGTCGGCGCCGACGATCCCCACCGGCAGCGGACGGCCGCCGAGAGCCGCCACGTTCGCCGCGGCGTTGGCGCCGCCGCCGGGCAGCACCTCCTCCTCTTCGTGCCGCAGGATGAGCACCGGAGCTTCGCGGCTGATCCGCTTCGGCGTTCCGGTGACGAAGCGGTCGGCGACGAGGTCGACGAGCATCAGCACCGGCTGGCCGGCGAGCTGGTCCACGAGCGCCAGAAGTCGCTCGTGCGAGGGGGCCGCCTCGGGCATGGCGCGGGATTGTACGCCTGCGACGTCCATCGCCGACTCTACGCTCTGGTCAGCGCTCTGGGGACCAACGCGCAGGTGTCAACGCGCGGGGACGTCGCCGCCGCCCTCCACGGTCCACTCGCGGGGGTGACGCAATACGTCGAGCGTTCGCGCTTCGGCGCTGCCCGGCTCGGGCTCGTGGGCGTATTCCCAGCGGGCGTGGAGCGGCAGCGACATGAGAATGCTCTCGACGCGCCCACCGGTGCGCAGGCCGAAGCGCGTGCCGCGGTCGTACATGAGGTTGAACTCGACGTAGCGGCCCCGTCGCAGCCCCTGCCAGTGGCTCTCGCGCTCCCCCCAGGGTTGCGACAGGCGGCGCTCGACGAGAGGCAAATAGGCGGGCAGGAACGCGGCGGCGCAGTCGGCGACGAAGGCGAAGAGCGCCGCGCTGTCGCGGTCGCGCAGGTCGTCGAAGAAGATCCCCCCGACGCCCCGGGCCTCGCCGCGGTGAGGGAGCTGAAAGTAGTCGTCGCACCACTTCTTGAATCGCGGATAAAAGGCCGGATCGTGACGGTCGCAGGTTGCCTTGAGCGTGCCGTGGAAGTGCCTGGCGTCCTCGTCGAGGACGTACGCGGGGGTCAGGTCGGTGCCGCCGCCGAACCACCAGCGCCCGTCGTCGAGCTCGAAATAGCGGTAGTTGCAGTGCACCGTGGGGACCCACGGCGAGCGCGGGTGCACGACCACCGAGAGGCCGACGGCGGAGAACCGGTGGGAGGTCGGATCGAGGTCTTCCTTGGCGATCATGGCCGCCAGTGCGTCGCGGTGGAGCGTTCCTTCGACGGCGGCGACGTTGACGCCGGCCTTGTCGAAGACGGTGCCGTCCTGAAGCACGCGCGACAGGCCGCCGCCGCCCTCGTGGTGTCGCCAGGCATCCTCCTGGAACGGTCGCGCGTCGAGAGGCGCCAGCGCGCCGCAGATCGCTGCCTGCGTCTCGCGCACCATCTGCTCCATCCGGCGGCGCATCATCGAGGTCTCCTGGCCCGAGCTCTGCCAAAGGCGCGGCGGCGGGCTCTCGGGGTGGGGCGGATTCTAGTGCGGTGCTCGTCGAGGACTGGCGAGGCGCGTTGGTCGGCTGCGGGCCTACGCCCGTCGAACGTGCGATCGCGCTGCTACAGTCCCGCGATGCTTCGGCCGGGTGGTGCGCGGTGCCGATACCTGGCTGCGATGCTGGCCGCGCTCGCCCTGTCGTCGACCCTGGGTGGCTGCGCAGGGCGGCGCGCCGCCGACGAGGCGCCGCGGCGCCGCTCGTCCGCCTCCAGCGGCGCAGACGCGACTCCGGTGCCGCGACGGTCGGGCACACCGACGCCGGTGCCGACGTCGACTCCCGTGCCGACCCCGACCCCGACACCAGTCCCCCTCGCGCTGGCATGCGCGAGCGCCGCCGATTGCACGCTCACGCCGTATGGCCATCTCGTGCAGAGCGAGGCGGCGTGTTACTGCCCGACCTGCCCCGTCTCGCGCAATGCCGCCATCGCGGCTGCCAACGAGGATTCCTGGAAGCGGATCTGCGGCGAGGGCTGGGCAACGCGGGCCCGGTGTCAGGCACCGATGTGCCCGCGGTCGTCGGCGCCGGGCTGCGCGGCCGGGGCCTGCGAGGCCCCCCTCGGCGGCCACGCGGCGGGCGGGCCGCCAGGGTGATCGCATAGTTCGATTCGGCGTGGCCCGGCCGACGACAGGCGACGGCCCGACGGCCCTTTGAGCGACTACACTGACGGCGATGGGCTCGCTCGCGCGTGCCGGGTTCTTCGTGCTGGCGCTGCCGCTGATCGCCCGCGCCGCCTGCCGCTGTGTGTTCTGGGAGCGACGTCTGCCGCTCGACGAGCTCGTCGAGCGCTTGCGGAGAACACAACCGCTGCGGCTGCGGGTGATCGCCCGTCCCGAATGGTTGCTCGCCTCCCTCGATCGCTTGCTGCCGTTGCTTCCACCCTGGCGCTATGGCCGTTGCCTCAAGCGCTCGCTGTTGCTGCTCGACCTCTGGTCGCGTTGCGGGCTGCGGCCGCGCCTGCACCTCGGAGTACGCCGCGAGGGGGAGGGAAGGCATCAGGGCCACGCGTGGGTCACCGTGGAAGCGCAGCAAGGGGCCGCTCCCGGAGGGCCATCGCTCGCCACCTCGGCGCAGGGCTATCGCGAGGCGTTCGAGCTCTGAGCGGACGGCGACGACGATGAGCGACGGCGGCCCCCCTGAAGAGCCCGGCTCGGGCGATGCCTGGGGAGCGCAGCGGGCGCTGCAGGTGCTCGCGCTGGCCTTCCTCTTTCCGGCCGCCGTCGTGGTGGGGTATCTCGGCGGGCGCTGGCTCGGCGTGCGTTTCGGCTTCCCCGTGGCGGGCGGGCTCTTCGGCGGGGTCGTCGGCGCGCTCGCCGGCTTCTGGCAGCTCTACCTCTTCCTGCGGAAGCTGCCGCGGCGATGAGTGAGACCCCGCGAGAGGGCGAGCCCGTCGGGGACGAAGGCCCCGCTTCCGACGATGGCGAGATTGCCGGGGCCGACGTCCTGCGACGCGTCGAGTTGATCGCTGCGGCCTACGGAATCCTCGGCGGAGTCGCGTTCGCGGCTGCCTCGGGCTGGAGCCGTGGCCTCGCCTTGACACTCGCGGCGGCCGTCAGTATCGTCGCGCTCCGCAGTTTGGAGGGGGT
>Ga0209382_10001994_pt1 | contig 30694 bp, 23 predicted proteins | sample SoiMetdeltSBSDD5_FD_187599 | JGI IMG/M metagenome (GOLD analysis project Ga0209382, IMG submission 187599) | Bulk soil microbial communities from a Populus tree surrounding site in Tennessee, USA - Soil MetaG P. deltoides SBSDD5 (SPAdes) (version 2) | ecosystem: Environmental > Terrestrial >...
TTTTCGCAAGCGCGATCGTGACTCACACAGCGCTCCTTTGCCGGAAGGCTGTCGCCGGATCCAGCGAGGATGGGCAGACCCAAACCGTAAAGGTGCAGCCTGGGTTCAGAAGCGCGCAGGCTCAGCAAAACCCCGCGCTCGACGCGCTTATCAAGGAGGACGAGGAGAGAAGAGCCAAAGTTGAAAGAGCAGCCGGGAAAACCGATGCCGCGAGCGCCAAGCCCAATGTGATCGGCGCCGAGCGGAAGGTGTCTGCGGGGGCAGAAGCGGCCGCCAAGGGGGAGATGTCTGTACTCACAGCGGCAGCAAAAGCCGAGAAGGGTAAAGAAGCTCCCATCCCTCCGGTCGACGAGGAGACCCTCTCCCTCTATCCCACGGCTGCGCAATGCGGCCAATGCCATAAACAAATCTACGAAGAATGGTCGTCCTCGAATCACGCCTATGCGTCGATCTCGCCGATGTTCCATGCGTTCGAGCAGAAGTTTCAGGAGTTGACCAAAGGTACGGTCGGCACCTTCTGCGTGCGCTGCCACCAGCAGGTCGGCACCCAGCTCGGCGAGAATCGCGAAACACCGCTTTGGGCGCGCAGCCAGATCTCGCGCGAAGGCGTGACTTGCATTACCTGCCACCGGGTCAAGGAGCAGTACGGCAAGGTCAACGGCGAGCGCCGGGTCGAGCCGGGCAAGATCTTCGAGCCGGTCTACGGCAGCGGCGAAAAGAGCGTCATCAAAGACATCATCGCCAACAAGGAAACCTACTCCGTCAAGACCAGCAAGGACGGGCGGGGCACGGACATCCACAACGGCATGATGACAAACCCCCAGCTCACCAAGTCGGAGTTCTGCGTCAGTTGCCATCAGGTTGCTGTCAACCTGGGCATCAAGCTCGAGATCGTCTGGGATCAGTATCGCGACAGCCCGGCACGCAAAGCAGGCGTCACCTGCCAGGACTGCCACATGGGCAAGGTCCCCGGGAAGCCCGAGGGCTACTCGACCGCGCCCTCCGCCGTGATCGGCGGCAAGGAGATCAACCCAGGACGCAAGCATGCCAATCACCGCTTCATCGGCCCGGGCTATTCGATCGCCCACCCCGGCATCTTCCCTCACAACACGAAGGCCCAGGCCTTTAGCATCAAGGACTGGTTGCAGTTCGACTGGCGCGCTGGCTGGGGCACCACCGAGTTCGAAGACAAGGTCGCACAGGGCAAGATCAAGGTCGGCTTTCCCAGGCGCTGGGCCGATCCGCTCGAACGTGAAGACGCCCGGCAGATCATCGAGGAGAATCTGGCGCGGCTCGACGAGCGGTACGAGCTCAGGCGGCAGGTCATGGAGAACGGCACCAAAGTCGACGGTCCCTACATCGAGGGCGACCCGAAGGTCGGCAAGACGCTGGCGTTCTCCTACAAGATCAAGAACCTCAATTCGGGACACAACCTGCCGTCCGGCTCCCTGGGCGCGCAGCCGCAGCTGTGGGTGAACGTCGCCCTCGTCGATCCCGACGGCAAGAACATCTGGGAGTCGGGCTACGTCGACAGCAACGGCGACATGGCCGATCTGCACAGCCTGGATTTGGCGGCTGGCCGCATCAAGGCCGACCAACAGCTGGTGAATTTCCAGACCAAGTTCCTGACCACCAACGTCAAGGGCACGGACCGCGAGATGTACCTGCCGGTGAACTTCGACGTCGACCCGCTGCCGCATCTGCGTCCGCCGCAGATCCCGACCACCGTTCTCAACCATCCGCCGCTGGTGCGCATGGAGAACAACTCGCTGCCCCCACTGGGTGAGAAGCAGGCCAGGTACCAGGTGCCGGGGAACTTGATCGCGAAGCCCGGCAAGTATCGCCTCGCCTTCCGCCTGCGCAGTCGTGCCGAGCCGATCTACTTCATGCGCTTCGTCGGTGCCACCAAGGAAATGGAGCGGCGTATGAACGAGCGGATGTTGAGCTTCAAAGCCAACACGGTGGAGCTCGAAGTGAAGCCCTAGAACCGAGAAACAAGGGGTTCGGATGGGGGGACGCGCAAGTGGTGCAAAGAAGCTGGTCCCCAGCCCTAGCCCGCAGGCCCGAGCCACGACCGTGAAGCGTACGCATGAGTTGTAACGCCAGAGGCAGCCTTCGCTATCGTGCCACGACGACGACCGCCACTATGGCGCTGGTAGCCGGTGGTTACCTTGCGATGTCCGGCACGACTGCAGGTCCTGCGGCAGGCGAAAGCAACAGCGAGGCCCGCAAGGGAGGCTGGTTGACCCAAGTGTGGGTCGGCGGCTCCCGGGTCGATCCCGCCGAAGACCGAGCCAATCCGCAGTACGTCGGCGCGTCCTCCAAAAAGAAGACTGCCGACGACAGCGCAGACCCGGCGGCACCCAAACGCAGCAACGAGGAGGGTAAGGAAGACCTTTTCCGACCAGGTCCGCAGTATGATAAGAACTACGATGCTCAGAAAAACGTCGACATCTACGGCGCGAAGATCGCAGTCGAGCCGCCGCGCCCGCTCGAGCTGGGTCGCCAGCAATACACCTCCGGCATATACGACGAGAGCAGCACCCTCCTGGGTCAATTGAATCCGCTGCTACCGGGCCTCGCCATCTACGGCGACTGGCGGACAGCGGTCGCCTACAACAAGAACAACGGCAAGGATATTGCTCAGATCGCGACTCGGCTGAACATCGACGTCGACTTCAAGTTCACCGCCACCGAACGAATACACGCCTTCTTCACGCCGATTCAGAAGAATAATAAATTTACCCGCTTCGAGTTCGGCGGCGGCGGCGGCGATGGGAAGGCGAGCTTCGAGTTCGACCCCAACCCGCAGACGCTGTTTTTCGAGGGTGACGTCGGCTCGCTCTATTCCGGTTTCTCCGGCAAGCAAGCTGGTTTCGACCTGCCCTTCACTGTCGGTCTCTTTCCGCTGTTCTTGCAGAACGGCATTTGGGCGAACGACGCGATCCTCGGCGGCGCGGTGAGCCTCACCGCCAAGAACTCGCGGAAGCTGGGCCTTTCCAACTACGACATCACCTTGTTCGCCGCGTTCGACAATGTCGACAATCCGGGCATCCTTGGAGCGGACAAACGCAACGCCAACATCTATGGTGTAACCACCTTCATTGACGCCTTTGCCGGCTATATCGAAGCGGGCTACGGCCTAATACAGGGCGTCAAGGACCGTGTGGACGGCCAACTGACGAACTTCCTGACCGCCTCTTACACCCGGCGCTATGCCAACACCTTGTCGAACTCGACCCGCGTGTTCGCGAACTTCGGGAACGGCACGAACGACGAAGGCTTTGCCATCATTTCGGAGAACAGCCTGATCTCGGGCTTGCCGAGCACGCTGATCCCCTACGCCAACTTCTTCGTCGGCTTCGGCAATCCTCAGCCCCTGGTCGATGGCTTTGGGGCGGGCATACTGAAGAACGTCGGCATCAACTTCGAGACCGACGCCCTGACCGGCTATCCGAAACTCAACGACACGGGATCCAACGCCTATGGCGGGGCGATCGGCCTGCAATATCTCTTCAATTTGGATCAGCAGCTCGTTTTCGAGGTGGCCACGGTGCAACCCTTCGGCAATCCGATCGCCGGCATCGGCGCCGCGAAACCGCAGTACGGCTTCGGTGTGCGCTATCAGATCCCGATCGACCGGGCCTGGCTGTTCCGCGCCGATGCTACCTATCAAATCATCGAGGGCGGCGAAGACAACTTCGGCATCCGCTTCGAGATCCGGAGGAAGTTTTGACCGATCGCAGACGACGGGCCCGGTTTGGAACAGGGAACTATGCGAGGTAGTCTCATGAGTAGTCGGAATTTATTCGCCCCTGTTCTGATGGCTTGCTTGCTCGTTGCAGGTATTGGCGCAGCCACTTACTATTTGAAAGATCCTCCCGAGGCGACCGGTTCAGGGGATGCGTCGCGCTCTGGGTCGGATGGCGAAATGCTTGCGCGCCTCAAGGACTACACGCGTTCTATTGCAACCGAAGAACCGCAGTCCGCGGCGGCAGCTGGCAAACTCCTGCCTGACGTGGACACGATGATCGAACGGCTAGCGGCCCGTCTCGAGACCACGCCAGGGGACATCGAAGGCTGGCGGATGCTCGGTTGGTCCTACTTTCACACGGCGCGCTATGAACGGGCAGCTACCGCCTATGCGAGAGCGGTAGCGCTCGATCCGAATTCCACCGAGCTCAAGCTCTCGTACGAGGAGGCCAAGGCGAAAGCCTCCGAAAGCGACAACCGAGAGACAGTCTCGTCTTTGAAAACCGAGGCCGTCGGCAAGGGTAGTGACCGACCACGCGTCGAGAAAACCACGAAGTCCGAAGCGATGCCTCTGCGCGAGAGTGACGCTGCAATCCGATCGATGATCGATGGCCTGGCAGATCGCCTGGAGAGTTCTCCGCGAGATGTTGATGGCTGGACTCGCCTTATGCGCTCTCGAGTTGTGGTTGGTGAGAGAGAGGTCGCGGCAACCGCGTTCCGCAAGGCGCTCGAGGTCTTCAAGGACGACGCGGCAGCATCGGGCAAGATTACGGCCACGGCAATCGAGCTTGGCCTGAAGGCCGAATGACTGCGCCGCATTTTGCCGGCACCGATGATGTTGGAGTCCTCAGAGATGGAGCAGCGCGAACGAGACGGTAAATCCTGGGCCGAAGGCGGCGAGCAGGTGAAGCCCCCGTGCCGAGGCCTCGATGGTGCGCTCGAGGACAAATAGAGCCGTCGGTGACGACATGTTCCCGTATTCGGCCAACACGTCCCACGCGTGCTGGAACGCTTGGCGCGGGAGCTCGAGGGCAGCCTCGATCGACTCCAGAACTTTGCTCCCACCCGGATGTACCACTACGCCTGCGAGGTCCTTGAGGGCCAAGCCGCGCGTGGCAAGAAAGCGATCTACGGCAGGTCGAAGCTGTTCGCGCGCGCATTTCGGAATCTCGGGGCTCAGGACCACTCCGAAGCCATCATCCTCAATGGACCATCCCATCATGGGCTCCGTGTGGGACCACATGTGCTCCCCGATGGCCACAATGCGAGGACCTCTATTGCGGCCAGTTGCTCGGCGCAGGATAAGGCCCGCCGCCCCATCGCCGAACAGCGCGGCTGCGACGAAATTCTTGATGCTGCGGTCGCGCAGGCGAGAGTGGATCGTGCACAACTCAACGAGGAGCAGCAGGACGATTCCCTTAGGCAGCGATTGTGCGATGCGCGCGGCCCGCGCGAGGCCTGACACGCCACCGGCGCAGCCGAGACCGAAGATGGGCAGGCGTTCCACCGCCGACGACAGCCCGAGCCGGTTGGCAATCATTACATCCAGACCTGGGACCGCCAGTCCCGTCGTTGATACAGTTACAATGGCCTCGATTTCCGTTAGCGCTATTCCGGCGCGATCGCCGCAATGGCAGGCAACGCGCTCTAGTAGATTGGTCGCAGCAGTCCGGAACACAGCATTGCGCGCGGCCCAACCTGGGAATTGCAAATGCCAATCGAACGGGACGCTCGAATAGCGGGTCTTGATACCCGTATTGAGGAACAACGCCTCGTGACTGCGGAACTCGGGCGCCTGTGAGACGATGATATCGCGCAAAACCTCCTGATCGATCCGGTGCTCCGGGACAGCCGACGCGATGGCAGCAATGCCAATGTCGAGTTCAGGAGAACAAGTATGTTCCCTCATGAGACGGTAGTCCCTCCTACTGCTGTGACAGTAGACGCCGAATGTGGCGGATAAATACCCGTCGCAGGACCATCGGACTTCAATACAGCGTGAAAAGCAAAGAGGTCGTCTGCGCTGTGTCTATGTAGTCACGCCACCTCGATGTGTGCGATCAGCTTGTACTCAAAAAATCCCAATTGCGGCGAAGTTCGTTTTCACCGCGTTCAGGGGATGCTCGATGGCTTTGCGGCTCGCGCATCGACGCCAGCAAGTCATGATTTTCATTTCGGCTCCCGATAGCTGACGACGCCTGCTGCCGCCCGACGCATCGGACACGGTCTACGCCCGAGTCCAGGCCGAGAACCCCAATGGGAGACGAAAACGCTGCACCGGCGGGGCAACGCGGTGAGGCCCAAGGAGGTGCGGCCATGCGTCCAGTCGTTCTCGCTGCATCGCTCCTCGTTTGCGGGAGGGTCAGGCCTTGGCGGCGGACTGCCAAGCTGGTGGTCGCGCGACCGTGTACTGCCATTATTCCCGATGGAAAGTGGGCGGCGGCTGGATTGCGCACACCCCGGAAAACATGAGACCCTGCGCAGTAGGTGCATTGAGGGGTAAGGGAAAGCCTCCGCGATAGTGCGTGCCCGGCAAAAAAATTCACCGCCCCGCCATCTTCGAAAGCGCACCAGAAGTCAGGGTCCTTTGCTCCGCCGGCATTACCCGGTTTCAACACCCCCATGACCCTGTCCGACACCCGCCAACCCGCCGCCTTGCGCGAGGTTGAGGCCGCTACCCTCGCCAACAACGGGTCTCCCCGATTGCCCGAACCACCTTTCCGACGTGCCGTTCATACTCTCCCAACGTTCGAAGTCCTTCGCGAGTCTGACGGAACCGCTGCACCGCCGAAGACTACCGGGTGCGCCACGAGCGGACAGTGGCCCCGCGCGGCAGGGCACCGGCGGGGCCTCGATCATGGTCGGGCGCCTCCACTGGCACGCCAATCCCGGCGCCATCTAGAGGGCGGGCAAGCCAGGTGGCGGCTTGCGCTTGTTGGAGGCCTGCTCGTAGGCGTAGGCCAGGCGGAGAAGCTTGTGCTCGCTCCAGGCGCCGCCCGCGAAGGTGATGCAAAGCGGATAGTCGGGCGTATCTTTGCCATCGACTCCCGAGATGAAGCCGCCCGGCACCATCACGCTGGGATAGCCCGCTTTGGCGGCGATCATGGCTCCCACACTGCCTGGGAACAGCACGGCGTCGAGGTTGTGGCGGTTCATGTATGCGTCCATGCCGCGCGTCTTGGCAGCGAGCAGGTCCATGGCGCGGGCCGACTTGTACTCGAGTTCGCTTAGATCGCCCTGGGTATCGTTGGCGGCGAGGAACAGGTCCTGGCCGAAGCGTAGCGCCTTGCCGGCGTTCGCCTCATTGAACGCCACAATGTCGGCGATGGTCTTGATCGCAGTGTTGGTCGCCCAGTCTTTCAGATAGAGGTTGAGATCGCGCTTCAGTTCGTAGAGGAAGACGATCGGCATCGGCGCCGGGTTGCCCTTGTTGCGGCTCAGCGGATTGCGGTTGAGCACCGCCATGGTTGTGCCCGGCCCGCCGATCCAGCCGGCCGTCGGCATGTTGGCGCGCACGATGACGGCGCCCAGATCCGTCAGCACCTGGATCGCGTCGGCCATCAGCTTGGTCCACCGGGATGGCAACTTGCCGTAGTAGCGATCGTTCAACGGGTCGGCGGGATCGCTCGGAACGCCGATGCGCGCGCGCTTCATCGCGTCGGGCGCGAGATCGGCGGTGTAATCGGCCGGCCGCTGCAGCCGGTGCGTTGCCGGGTCGGCCTGGTCCTTGGCCGCCAGCACGTTCAGGAGCATCGCTGCGTCGCGGACCGTACGCGTCATCGGCCCCGCGGTGTCCTGGCTGTGTGAGATCGGCACGATGCCGGCACGGCTGATCAGTCCGACTGTCGGCTTGACGGTGACGAGGCCGTTCTGACTGGCGGGAAAGAGCAGCGAGCCCGAAGTTTCGGTGCCGATCGAGGCCGCGCACAGACCTGCCGCCACCGCGACCGCCGGGCCCGAGCTCGAGCCGCCTGGGGACACGACCGGGATGCCGTGTTCGCCCATCAGCGTCGGCGCGTAGGGGTTCTTCACCTGGCCGCCAAGGGATGAGTATCCCGAGGGCATGTCAATCGCGAGGATGTTGGCGAACTCCGTCAGGTTCGCCTTTCCGAGGATCACTGCACCGGCGTCGCGCAGCAGCCTGACGACAACGGCGTCGCCCCTGGCGCGCGCGCCTTCGAGCGCCAGCGAGCCTGCCGTGGTCGCCTGTTTGTCGCCGGTGGCAATGTTGTCCTTCACCAAGATCGGCACTCCGGCCAGCGGCTGTTCGACCGACGGCTTGGCGTTGTCGAGCTTTCCCGCGATCGTGAGCGCCTCGATATTGAGCTCGCGTACAGAGTTGAGCTTGGGCCCGTCGCGGTCGTAAGCCTCGATGCGCGCGAGGTAGCCTTTGGTCAGCGCCGTAGCGGTGACCCGACCGCTGGCCAGCGCCTGGATGACATCGCTCATGGGCGTGCTCTCGAGTGCCAGCGCGGTCTGCGCCTCGGCGCGGGTGGCGGCAACGGCGCCTATGGCGGCCGTGGCGAGGAGGGCATCGCGGCGGGTTGGCTTCTTCACGGTGTGCCTCTTGAACGGGCCGTAAGACAGGCATGGCGCATTTCTGCCTGGCTCGGCCGTGAGAGAAAAGCGCAAGCTCGCAACTTTCAGGGCTCGATGAGCGAACGTGCCAGAGAGAGTGCTCGCGAGCAACTTCGTCTGCGCGGGTGAAGAGCGCGCCTGCCATTGCGATGGACGAACGTTAGTAGGCCCCCGAATACGGACGACATTGCGCGATCAACGACTTCGCCGCTGGGTCACGAGCACGCATGCCCCCTGGCTCACCGACACGGTACAAGTAACTCAGCTACCTGATGGAATCGCTGCAGCGCCGAAGACTTCAGCAGCGTCCATCTCCTGCCGGCCCTAGCCGCACTGCCAGAAGGAGCCAACGCTTGTTATATTGAGCGACTTGGCCATTTCCATATCAGCGGCGCCCGACCACAAGTTGCTCCAAACTGGGGGTTGAACGGTTCAGCTGGAAACTGGAGGTCAATTGCACAACGATGGAAGAGGCGTCTGCTACTCTTTGATTTTGTTTGGTCGGAGCGGGGAGATTTGAACTCCCGACCCCCAGATAGGCACTATCGCTATAAGTCAATGATATTCAACAATAACTGTTTTGCAACCTAACCCGATATTCCCTGAATGTTACCAGGGTTTGAAAAACATCAGCGCCCCTGATCACGGGCGGGCTTCGCCAGCTCGGATCACGAACCGTTGCCAGCGCCACCTACCTCAAACTCCGCCCGGCCGTACTCCTCCTGACGGTGCGGCCGCGTCAGCCGTGCGCCGGAGGGAAGTTAAGCATGATGTCACCAAGAGCGAGCCCGTTTCCAGGCTCCGCACATCGTCTGTATCGATATCGGGCCGATCCAACAGGACGGCCGCTTTGTCCGCCGGCTCGCGCTCGCTCGCCGCGCCTTCCGCGATGACGTCGCGCTTCCTCCGCGCGGCTGGATGATAACGGCCCGGCCGCTCTGAACATCCGAAGGCTGGGCCGCCGAGCGGAAACACGGACCGTAGGGGCGCTCCTCAAAGGGAATCGAACCCTCGACATTCGGCTTGGGAAGCTGGAAAGATCGGCACAAGTAGCTGATATTGCCCGAGAACTGTTGTACAAGATTGCCCGGATTTTCCCGATTTGTCCGCCGTTTGTACAGCAGGCTCTGCTCCACGCGATGCTGCGCCAGGGCCTCAAGGAAGGGCAGCTCAGCGAGCGGCACGCTCGCGCGCCTCACTTGACGTGCGCCGCCGCCGGAGCCGAATTGACCGTGCACACTAGGCTCGGCCGTCCCGCTCATGTCGCGCACCATCGTTACTGTTCACGGCATCCGTACGTATGGCCGCTGGCAGCGCAGGCTTGAGGCCTTGCTCGCTTCCGACGCGGGCAGCGACGTCACGGTCTACCACTACGAGTACGGCGTATTGACGCTCTTCTCCTTCCTCGTGCCCTTTCTGCGCCTGCTCGCCGTCAGCAGGTTCCACGGCGAGCTTGCCGCACTCTTCGAGCACCGCTCATCCGATCAGATCAACATCGTTGCTCACAGTTTCGGCACCTACCTAGTCGCGGAAGCGCTCAAGCGAATTGACCCGCACAAGAAGACGCGGCTCGGCACGGTCATCTTCGCCGGCTCTGCCGCCTGCCCGAGACCAACGCTGCTGAATTCCTCAAGCATGCCGACGGCAGCGCGCGGTTGATCAACGATTGCGGAACACCTGACAGCGTCCTCATCCTGACGCTCTTCGTCCTCGGTGTTGGCATGGCCGGCCGCTTGGGCCTGCACGGACTTGAGGGTAGCTTTCTTTCAATCGCTACCACCACCTCAGCCATAGCGGGTACTTCGAGAACACCGCGCAGGAGAACCAGGATGCATTCATGCGAAAATGGTGGCTCCCCCTCCTCAAGGGCAGCGATGTCACCCATTGCGATTCCCGGCCTGACAAGCCCACCATGCTCGACAGCGCTCTTCGGGCGCTCGGCGTCCGGCCGCTTCACGCTCAGCCTTTATTTCTCCGTCGCTCTGGCGCTCATTTCGGCCTTCTGGCTTCTGTGGCAATCTTCAGAGCGGCAGCTGCACCGCGCCCTCGTCGCCGAATCCCGCAATCTTGCCGAGATTGCTGACCAACATATTGCGCGCGGCGACGCGGCTACCGCCATACTCCTTGCGCTTGAAGCGCTGCCCGACACCGATGCGGTAGAAGCCAGGAAGCGCAGACGGCCCTATGTCGCAGCCGCGGAACGCGCACTCTAGCCAATGATTTCACGGTGCTCATCTGGTCTGCCTTCGGCTGCGCCGGCGAGTCACGGACGCCCCTCCGCCCTTGCCCACACACCGCCGGTCTCCGCCCGCAACAATCCAGTGGAGCCAGCATAGCGACGGCAGGACCACCGCGATCCGTTTCGCGCGCCCGGGGTCGAACTCCCCGATCGCCGATATCCCCGTCCCCCATTGGGGGGTTCGCTCCGTCGCCTTCAATACCAAGGCCACCCGCGCCCTCATTGCTCAGAGCGATGGAGAGGTTCTGCTCGTCGACATCGCCCAGAGCGCCGTCATTGCGCGCTGCGGAGGCGAGTCGTCCGGAATTCTCGAAGCGACATGGTTCGCGGACGACGACAATCTGGCAATAGCGCGCACCCAGGACGGCGCGTTCTGGACTTGGCGCGTCTTTCCTGACGCGCAAAAGCTTGTCTCCCACGCCAAGTCCATTCTGCCACGCTGTCTAACGCCCCAACAGCGGCGAAGGTTCAGCCTCGCTCCCGAGCCTCCAACATGGTGTGCCGGCAAATGGCAGGGATAGCCGTCACGCCGCTGAGGGCTCGGAGCGGGGAGATTTGAACTCCCGACCCCCCAGTCCCAGGTAGGCATGATCATATAAAGCTGCTGAAATCTCGCGAGAAATGTTTTGAATTCTCTCCGAGATTCCTCGAACGTTCTGGGCGTTTGCAAAACATCCGACACCACACCTTCCAATGTATCTCACTCGCGGGACAACCTTGAGAGGGCCTCTGGATCGCCCTGCAAACCCCGCAGCTCGCGATCGGCGAGTGCGCTCCGAAACGCCAGCGTCTCATCCTCGGGCAGGGGACTGCGGAGCACATATTCGAACAGCTGCTGCCGGACTCGTGGTTGCGTCTCCCGCGCAAGATGGCGCCGCGCCAGCCCGAGTGCTACCTCTGCAGCGGTTTCCCCGAGCACTGCGAAGGCAGACAAGGCTGCCCGCTCCATGGTTTGCTCTCCCAGCATTGCATCCAGACGCTCCGCCAAAGCCGCCGCCACAGCACCCGTTTCGGCCTGCAGGCACGCCAATACCTTCAGACGCGCCTCGTCCATCAAAGTGGCGCGAGCCAAGTTGTCGACCAGCGCGCCAGGATTCTCCCGATACGCCCGCGCCAGAGCCGCTGCCAGGTTGTCCTCGAAGGCCGCGTACGTCTCTCCCGGCACCAGCGTGACATTGTTGCGCGCAAGAGCGCGCATCAGGAATATGTCGCCGCCTTTCACGGCGGCTTTGCCGAGCACGCGAACCATCGCGCGGACGATTACCTCGACTTGCTCGATCGCCCCCGACGAACGATAACTCGCCTCTGCGGCGCGGAAATTCGCAACGGTCTCCTTGATGGTAGCCGATCGGGACAGGCCTGTTGCCGGCTCCAGCGCGTCAATCGCCTCCGCGATACCCGCCTTGTCCAACAGCGCCTCGATCGCGGCAAAGAAGGGATCTTCCGTGACAAGGTCGCGATAAGCTGGAAGGTGCGGCTCCTGCACGATGCCTGGCAAATCGTAGAAGCGCACAAACCACTCTCGGAGGCGGCCATGCAGGTCGGCCAGGCCGTCCCGCTCGGTACCGGACTCCAGTCCCGCGGCGAGCCGACCGAGAGGGGCAGGGGCGCGTGCAGCAGTCTCCGAGCGCGCTTCCGCATCGAGCAGAGACTTCACCCACCTGAATTGCGCTTGCGTAGCCTCGGCCGTGGCCAGCCGATCCCACTCCGGCGGTCTCTTCGTAGTGCAGAACCGGTCCCATTCGGCGAGCACAACTTCAGCCGGGGAATCGACGCAGACTGGACTGACGGAAAATTCCGTACCGGCAAGTTGCGCAGCTGAGATAGCCTCCGGCACTGCGGCTGCAAACAAGCGAGACAGAGCCGCGAAAGCCGTCTCCGGCGCCTTGGCCGCCAGCCCTTCAATTTCCGGAATCAACGTCTGCGCAAGCAGACCGACCCGCAACTCGCCGCACGCGCTGGGCAGCGCCTCGCCGGCGACCAAGGCTTTCAATACCGATGCCTGCAGAGACGCACTCAACTGATGCACCGCATGTTTCGCCGCTTCGACGTCGTATGCGCTCGCAGCCTGAGCTGCAACATGAGCCATGCCTACAGCCGCATTCCTGAATGTGGCCGTCGACTCGACCAGCGCCTGGAAGAGAAGGGATTTCAGCGCGGGACTCCGTTCCCAGCAGAACCTATCCAGCAAGAACACGAGATCGTCCTCGGTCTGCGCAGAGCAGCCGAGGGCGCGAGCCGCCTTCGCTTGCAGCTCGCTGCTGGCGAAGGTACCTGCCGCGGCTGCAATCTCTAGAAAGGCGCCTTTCGGCTGAATCGGCGTCAAAAGCTCATAGAGCCTCAAGAGCAGCGCCGGGCGCTGCGCTCGTTGGCGATGCCGGCGCAACAGCACGATGAGCTCATTCAGCGTGCCGGACCATTCCTTCGCCAGCCTAGGTTGTTCCGACAACGCCATCGAGATACCGATCGCCTGCTCGATGTCTGACCTCGATGCCTGGATTCCCTGTGCAAAGCGCAGCCGCACCTTCCCGCAATCGACGCGACCCGCCAACATCTCGCGCAGGAGCGCACGATAGTAGATCGCCCACCAATCGGCATCGCTCGCAAGGCCCAGCTCGGGCCCGTGTAGGAGGCTGCACACATCCAACTGGTCCGAAAGCAACATGGCGTCGAGCAAGTATGAGAACAGCTCGAAGCGCCCTTGAAGCTGCGGCCATGGCCCAGGCTGCTGCGAGGCCGGCTCGGAGAATGGATCTATGAAGCGGGCAACCTCGTGGGCTTCCCTAAGCTTGAGACGGCAATGCCGCAGCATTGAAGCAGCGGCTTCGGCGAACTGCTGCTGCGCCGGGTCAAAGATCACCCGCAACAGCCCCGACGACGTCACTCCAGAAGGCACCGTTCTTTGCCGGTCGCAGATCTTCGCCAGCCGGCGCCACGCTGCCGATGCCACGCCGCCCGGACCGTCAGCAACCAAATCCCCGTAGAGGTCGACGAGCGGCCGTCCCGCCGCCGCCGCACGCTCGGCGCGTCCGAGGGGCAACCCCTCCCGCAGGCAATGAATGAGGAAGTTTCGCGCGACCTTTTGCGCCCGCCTTCCAGCTCCGGACGCGAACAAATCGTGCGCAAACAGCGCTTCGTCCGCGGTGAAGCGCGTTCTGCCGGCCGAGGCTCGGATGAACTGCTCGGTCGCGGCTGGAACGGCAGGAAAGTTGGCCGGACGCTTCGCCCTCCATTCCTCCGCAGCCACGACGGCGTCAACGGCCAAGAGCCGATGCTCGGGCCGCCCGCCCAGCTCCCACCCTAAGGCGAGCTCCTCGAGCCGCGTTTGCTCACGCGCCCACGGGATATGGTCGTGCAAGACGGCACAGAGGTCTCTGACGCCGGCCTCCCATTTCTGCCGCCGGCCTCTCGCCGACGGGTGATGGAAGACGATGTAATTCACTCGCGATATTTGCGCTGGTACATGCTTGTCCGGCACCGGTTGAAGGACCGCCGGCACGATGCGCTTGCCATGCGCGGCGGCCTCCTCGGCCTCCCATTGGCAGATTTCCGAGGCGACGGACCTCGGCGTCACGACGAAAACGACCGCATCCGCCGACCAGATCAGCTGCCCAAGCCGCTCCCTCCACGGCTCGCCCGGTGCAATATCCTTTCTGTCGATATAGGCGTCGAAGCCGTTACTCTTCAGCGCCGCCTCCAGCCAATCGGCAAAGTGACTGCCATCGCTGCGCGCGTAAGAGATGAATACCTTGAGTCTTGACGGCTCCAGGTTCACCCGGTCTCCACCAGTGGTACCATTGGTCTGATCCGAAGCACGGCAATCATGTGCCGGCAAATGCTCACGCATCTTCCCCCAGCGCCTGTAACTCTTCCTCGACTTGCTGCAGCTGGCCCTGGATCTCGTATTGCCGGGCAATACCCTGCGCTTCCCGCAGCATGGATAACGCCTCCCTTGTGCGCCCGATCCGTCCGTAGAACACCGCAAGGTGCCGAAGCGCCTGAACTGTGAAAGGGTGATTGTCGGTGGATCGCAGCTTGGCAATCCCATCCTGCAGCAACCGCTCGGCCTTCGCATGCCGCCGGAAATAGGCGTAGGCCCGCCCGAGATGCACCTCGCTTTCACCGATGCGGTCGGCGCGCTGGGCCTGGCTGCGCCGGATCGCCAGAGCCCGCTTGAAGTCCCATAGGCCACCGATCGGATTGAGCATATGCATCTTCACGTGCCCTCGGATGTCCAGCAGCCCTGAAGAGTCGGATGTTTCCGCTTCGCTCAGTGCGGCATTGCAGTTCCACAGCGCCTTGCGGAGCAGCCATTGCCGTTGCCGGCGTGACGGCACCAGCTTCGCAATCGAGTAGTACTCACTCGCAGCCGCCCCGGCATTGGCAAAGATTGACGGCGGCCCCAACCGTCTTTGCATGTGCTCCGGCATCCGCATCCTAATCGTCGAAAGCGTGTTGATTGATGCAAGCCGGCCCAGGAAGAAATGACCGTGCAGTGCGTACCAGGCCGACGCACTCGACCATTTTCCGAGCGCCGTCTCCCAAAGCGGTAAGTATTCCTCGAACCGCGTGTCGGAGAATGGCGCCGCGGACAGGTGGCGGATGGCAATCCACAGCCTTGCAAGCTTGTCCGGCGTGACGCTCTCCGCCGATGCCTGCTCCAGCAACCGGACGATCACCTCCTTGTCGGGCGCACCGTCGAACAACGGCGCAAAAGTCCCATTCAGGAACTGCACGTCGCGCATGTGGAGGTTGAAGTTCAGCGTCGGCGAGCGCCTGCGCGCCAGATTCTGCACGAGTGGTCCCACTCGCAGTGTCTGCGGAACTGTCCCAACGGGTTCCAGGATCGAGGCAATGCTCGCCAGCACCTGGTCCTCCGTCACGGGACCATTTATGCGCGCCGTCGGGCACGCAATCCCGATCGCCTTGAGCAAGCTCTCGATGCGCGGATCGGCATTGTCGAAGGGGGCAAGACGGAAAATCCAGATGTCGCGCTTGCTGAAGGCAGCCGTGGCCAGCTCAAGCTCGAGGATCGAGATCTGCCCTTCGTTCCAGGTGGTGCCGAAGGAGCCATCCAGCAAGCAGATGAACTTCGGCGCCGCGCGGACCTGTTTCAGGCACGCAACCTGGATATAGTCCAGGTCTTTCCCCGCTAACTCATCCTTGGCGTCCACCTCGGAAACCCAGACGGGCGTCCCACTGCGCTGGCCCTGCTCCCAGATCCGCTGTCGCAGCTCCTCAAGCCCCAGCAGTCGTGATGCGAGCAGGGCGTGCCACCGAGGTTGGCTGTGCGCATGGGGTGAGGGCGGCGTAACCACGGTTCCCACTCAATGATTCCCCCAACATACACTCCCAAGATGTGGCACCCGCGCGGCCCAATCCCGGCGGTGAGCCTAGGGTGGCGCCATCCCTGTCCACCGAGCGGCGCCCTCTGGGGTCCCAGGAGATCAGCGCATTCGTAAGGCTCCGCCGATCAAATTCCCAGGTGAATCGAGGGGGCGCGTGAGGGGGTGGCGACCGCCCGCGACCAGGATTATCTGAAGTTGCAGAGCGGCGCCCGCCTCTCCGGCCGCCCGTGCGAGGAGCCGGTGATGACCATCTCGCTCTCCTGGCACCCCAGCGAAAAGCCCGGCAAGCAGCAGATGATCGAGGCGGCCGACAGCTACCTCAACCACTTGGTATCCGTGCCCGACCGGCGTTCAGTGACCCTTACCTGTCATTGCTGCGCGCCGAGATACTCCGCAGTGAGCCCGGACAGCACACTCCACTTGCCACAGGGTTGATCTGAGCACGCTCAGCGGGCATCGTTGCTTGTTGGGTCCGCCATCGCATGGTCCGCCGCCGCGGAGCCCGCACCGACGTTCACCTCGATGTTGGCCTTGAGCCGCCCCTCGGGCAAACCCGGCAACAGGCGTAGGAGACTTTTCACGACCACGCCGAGCCCCACGCGCTTCCTATTCCCCGGCAGGGGCAACGACTCGCCCGCAGGCGCCGGCACCCCAACGCTGACGACCGCGCCGAACTGCTCCACCAGCTTGCTCAGATCCTTGGCGGACACCTCGCTCGCGAACCGGACCCCGAGCGGCTCCAGCACATCCCGGTCGTTCAGCCGCCCATCCGTGCTCAAGACGTAGACCTGCCACTCATCATCATACGAGCGATTGAGAAGCGCGGCCGCTGTTCGCAGGCGGAATTGAACGACCTCCGACAGCTTGGCGTTTCCGGCCATCGGTACCGGCGCCAGCACCGCCGCCCGCGCCGCCGGGTTCAGCGCCACGGCAAATGCCGCCTCGATCTGCTTCCGCCCAAACGCGGCGTCGCGCACCAAATACAAGGTGCGCGTCACCAGACCACTCCCTCGCAGCTCGTCCACCACCGTTTGGGCCGGATCGAGCGCACTGGCAGCTCAAGGAGGCGGATGTCCAGCTCGACTGTCTGCGGCGGCGGTGTGCGGCCGATCGGAAGCAGGTTTAGGAGGTCGTCGCCGCTGATCGGCTTGACGGCAAAACCACGAATGTCGAGGCGGTGCTTCAATGTCTGGCGCCAGTTGGAAAGTATGCCTTCGCATATCTCGGCGGGATAACGGAAGCCCGAGAGCAGGAAAGCGGGCACCGGACGAGCGTCGCGCCACTGCATGCCGCGCAACGCCTCTCGCAAGACCTCCAACGCATCGACCTCGTCGCCACTCTGCGTCTCCCACACCAAATCGATGATCACGCCGTCGGGCCGATTGCTGAACACCGCTCGGATCGCGTCGATGTTCCCACCGTTGGAGGCATTGAGAACCTCGGGAGCCAGAACCGAGACATCTTGGCGCTCGAGCTGTCGCACCAGCGCGTATCGAACGCTTGGCTTGTCCTCGAGCAGTATGAGCGTGATCATGTTTCATTCCTGTCAACACGCGCGCCTCCGAGGAGCACGGGGAGCCGGATGCAGAACGTGGCGCCGAGCCAGCGAAGCCGCTCGAAGCACTCGAGCTCGCCGCCAGCGGCACGTACGATGTTGCGGGAAGCATAGAGGCCCATGTTGGCGCCACGCCTCATCGTGCCCGGCTCGAACGTCTCGGTCACCTCCGCGGCCGTGAGGCCCTGACCGTTGTGGCGCACGTAGATGTGCAGCGGCGTTTCGGCGTCATCCGTGAGGCGCGTCTCGACCTCGATGCGGCCCCAGACCTCGCCACTCGTGTGGTGGCAGGCGTAGTCGATCAGATTGACCAGGGGCTGCTCCAGCACGATCGGTGAGATCGGAAGCTTGAGATCGTTGAGCTGCTCGTCGAGCCTGATGGCGATCCCCGTCTGGGACTGTGGATGCACGGACTTGCGGAAGACGCGCATGCGCTTCGCGGCTTTGTCGACCACATGATTTACGTCGAGCTCTTCCGTCCGAAACTTGCTAATCTGGCACAAATCGGCCGTGGCGATCGTCACGAAGTTCCTGAGGCCATCTTCGAGCTGACGCGTTTCGTCGGCTGCGACGTCGAGCTTCGCCCTAGCAAGCTCTGCGAGGATCCTGGCGGGAAAAAGTTCTAGCTCCTGAGCCCTATTGCGCAGCTCGTGTAGCGTGACTGCAAAAGCCCGCCCCACGGTGGCGAACGTCTCCGTTGAGTCGACATGTTCGGTGATGCGGAACAATTGCAGCAGATGCCGCATGTGATCGAACTCGTACTGTAATTCGGACAGTAGCCGATCCACGAACGGGGCAGTGTGGAAGAGCACGACGATATGAGGCTTCGCGTCGCGCTCCAGCAAACGAAAGGCGCAGAAGTGGAGCCCGTCGCGGAGTTTGGGGGGAAACAGGTCTGCAGCAGGATCGAGTGGAGGAACATGGCCGCTATCCGGCCGACTGTCGTCGGTGGCGCTGGGCGGATCGAACGTCCACCCGGCATCGAGCGCAGCGACTGCGGCCGTTACCGCCGACCACAGGAGCCTCGGCACCACTCGTAAGATGACACCGGTTTCGAAGGGGCCCCACAACGCCTGCATGGAGAGGACCGCCTCGCGATCGCGCCTCAACCATATGGCACCCAACAAATTATAGCGCTGGCACAGCTTTGCCAGGTAGTCCTCCGCTTCCCGCGTGGCTATGCTCGCAGTCCGGTATCCCGTCCACAGCTGGCTCTTGCCGCCCGGCAGCAGGCGGTCGTGGGCCCCATTTCTGGGCAGGGTCTCGCCCATGATCAGGTGCATGATCCGCTTAAGACGGGTCGGCTTGGGTTCGAACGCCACGCCGAGCTTCTTGGCAACCTCCTCGGCCTCAACGTGGGCCGACCACAGGACAGGGGTCCCGCCAGATACCCTGGTGGTTTCGATTGCGGCCTCGTAGGGCACGCCATGAAGATCGACAAGAACGAGTGGCTGGGAGGCCGACTTCAGCAATTGCTGCAAGCGGGTGAGATCCGAGCTGCCTTTGGCGTTCGCGCCGTATCGCTCTACCCAGGCGCATAGGAGGTTCGTCGAGGTCTCATCAGCACCAAAAACGATCAGGGATCGCCCAGCGAGCTTTTCTGTTCGCGTGCTCGCCACCGTCGCGCTCTCGGCGGCTCCACTCTCACCAGTCGATTTCGAGGACGCGCGGCGACTTTCTCCCACGAGATGGTCTGCGAACTTGTTGCGCTCGGTTTCGGCCCGCAATCGCGATAGCGCCGCCTGGACATCCAGGCGGATCTCGAGGTGGCGGGCGATGACGCTCGCAACGACTGCGGCAACACGGTCACCGATATCGAGGGACGCATTGATTGGTCGTTTCGCCCCGCTCGGCAACCTGTCGCTGTGCAACTGAGCCTCGATCGCGAATGGGCAAGGCGGTTCGTCGAGCTCAACCACCGCGAACTGCTCGCTGGGCATTCGAACGACAGTGCCGTACACGAGCTCGCCCGACTTGGGCATGTCGCCGGTAAGCCACGGGTTCTCGTCACGACCCCACACCTCACCGAACCAGTTGCGAGCGGACTGGCCCGTCAGGAATACACAGAGCTGTGCACCCGACTTCGGCTCACGCCGATATTTAATGTTGCGATGGCGGACGCACACCCTGTCACTGCCATCGAGTGGCTCCTCAAGGCGCAGTAGCCAGTCGCCGTTCTTCGATCGCGAGACAAATTCTGCAGGTTGATATCTTTCGGTGACCGCGTGCCCCCACCGGTGACCACTCCGGACAGCCATCTGACGACTACTCCTACACCACAGCGTTAGGAGACGGCACGACGCAGCGGACGACAATCTCGGGCGTTTGCCTAAGGTCACGCTAAAGGCAAGTTCGGCAGGGCGCTGCCTTTTGTTAGCCCGTTGCCCCTCCGGGCGTCAGGCTGACGCTTCGACCATTATCGGACGTGGACCAGCCGCGCAACCTCCGCCGGCGCCGCTCGACTTGGGGTTAGGAACGGCTGCAGGAGCGAATGAAATGTATGGATCATGGAGGGACAACTTCCTCGAACTAAGGGCGAAGGAACCACATACCTACGACGCGACAACTCGATGGTGTTGCCCCTGGTCAAAACATCGTCCAACTTCAAGACGAAGATTGCATAGACCGTAATCGCGAGGCCCTGCAGGGTATTGATACGCAGTATGCCCATCACTGCGCCGATCTCGATTCCCAGCAGCAGCTGAAGGATACGCCGGATGGCAGCATCAGTCGCGTACTTCACGAAGTGCAGGGGGCCGGACATCCGACGCCCGATGCTCCATGTGAGCTCGAGGGTTCCGGCCAAATGGAAGGCGGAGCTAGTCTGGTGCCCAGCGGGACCGTTGTAGGCTGGCTGGTGCCAACCTGCATCGGCGACCCTCGGAGCGGCTTCCGGCATCATGCCGTCGGCACGGCCCCGCTTCGCCAGGCAGCCGGTGCCACCACGTGACCCGGTGCCCCGAATCGGCCTGAGCATAGGAAACGTTGAGGTTGCGGGCCGGCTGTGCAATGACCGCAGCCAGTTTTCCAAAGCGATTCCAAAAGAGCCACTCGATCTATCCCAGAAAGCGCCAAAGAAAAATAGCTCCGGCAACAAACAATCCGTAAACCAACCCCGACTTCGTAAATCTCCAGTTGTTCCAATCCCTAAAATCGCTTGCCATGCTGCGCAGGACGGCGGTGTTCCGCCGGGTTGCGTCCGATTGAACTATTAGGCCGGTGACCTGTATTACGTCCGTGAGCGCCTTGATGCGTTCCTGCGCACCCCTAAGGCGGTCGCCAGCCTTTTGAATCATGCCAAACGTTGGTCTCATTTCGCGATCCGCGAACTGTTTATAGTCTATCCACCCATGCAAATTACCGATCTCCAATGTCTCGACCATCCGATTGAAATCATCCACGAGGTACGTCGCGTGCTGTATGTCTTGCAACACGTGGGCACTTCCCCTAGGGCCCATCCCCTCCATATCCGCCGTGATTTCGATCAGCTTCTTTTCTATGCTTTCATTGAGCAGGCTTAGCAGCTCGTAGTATAGCCGTTCCTTTTGGTCGGCGCTAATGTCCAGCGGACCGTCGAACTTTGCTGGGTCTCGCGCGATTGCCAAGATTTGATCATTCACATACTGTTCGAGTTCATCCAAGCTGCGCTCCAGAGCGTAACGGCTTGGTCTAACGTCGAGCTTGACATTAAACTTGTGCTTCAAAAATTCGCGGCGGTCGTTCCAAAACTTCAAAATGTTATCAAGCTCAGACGTCAGGACACCTAAATAGTGATAGCAATTCTGAATTATTCCCAGATTTATTAGAGCGAATATTCTTATTGTTTCGAGCGAATTTATTCGCTCGATAAATCTCCCGATCTGTTGCTTATTAGGCTCTCCCTTTGACAGAACAAGTAAGCGCTCTGGCCAATGACGGGTAGTCGGCTTCGAAAGCGGCTGCCGCATGGCATTGACTGACACATCCGCTCGAGAGGCCAAAGGGGATACGAAGATAGCACGCGAATTAAGAATGGCGCAGCCGACCCAATCTCTATCAAGCACGCCAGGGCTCATTTCTTCCAGGAACGGTCCAAGCGAACGGAGCACCACTTCCGCCTCGCTACTCTCCTCGTCGAATAGGTCTACCGGTCCCAGCGTGTCACCTGCAGCACGTTCAGAAGGTTTCCAGGGGCGCTTTTGAAACCCCGATGATTCGTCGCCCCATGGAGCAATGCTATTGAGCTCTCTCAAGCGAGCTATCTGTGAACGACGCGCCTCATCTGCAGGCGTATACAAGCCCTGGTGGGAAAGTAGCAAGCCGCGATGATTTACAAATACCACGCCGAACTTGAGCCCCTCAGAACCAAAATTTGGGAGCTCGAAGCTGAACGCACCCTGAAATTCCTCCCAGATTTCCTCATAGAGGTATTTTACTGCGGTTGTAGCTCATCCGAGCCGAGCCGCAGTGCACTTGGAATGGCGGGATCGTCTGAAGATATTCGCTCCGGTGCATCGATCGCTCCTGACTTAACATGGCCAAGACTCGCCTTGCGTATGGAGTGAAGGATTTCCCCAATTTTTCTTTTTCGCGCGCCGCAGGTGGATAGCTCATCCGCATCGAGTATCTGATGGCCGTCGAATTGCTGCGCGATATCCATATAGAATGTGCATGTGACATGATCTTGGAAGCTCTGAAACTGGACCAGAACGCGTGTTGCGCCGTCGATCTCTTCTTTCGTAGATTTGCTCGCATCAAGGCGTCTGTTGGGATTATCCCTGTTTGCGCCATCCAGCCACCATAGCTCGAAATTCATACCTTGCGGCAAGAAAGCCTCGAATCTCTCGAACGGGTCAGCGTCATCGTTGCGGCTAGCCGAAATAGGTATTTCGTCAAGAGTTATGTCGCGCGGTGTGCTTGACGAAACCAGCCCCCTGTCTTGCAGGTGGCGCAAGAAATGAGAAATTTCGTGGAAAAAGTTTCGGTTGTGATCCACATACTTTTGCACATTCTTCTTTGTCAAGGCCTCTCTGTATCCGCCGTCTCCTTCGATGCGCTTTCGCCAAATTGCTAGATGCCAAAACAATGTTGGGGAACCAATACTCGGGGCTGGGCGATTCCGACCTTCAGTCAAGAGGCGGCCGTAGTGTCGAGTTGGTCGCCACAAACGCAAGTCATCATTCAAGGCTTTATCGGTCATGACGCACGCCGCGCCAAGATCCTGCACGTTCCCAGCGTCACTGCGTTCCCCAGGGCGCTCGAGCTCCTGCCCAGTCTGAGCGGGAAACAGAATGTGTTTGATGATATCGTGGGTGCCTGGATTGAGTTCGGGATGGTGTCTGGCGGTTTTCATGAGCTGCAAGGGCGACTTGCTTACCCAGTGGACGCGAGCGTCGCGAAAGCGGCCACTCTCTGAGCGCCGCTTTTCGTCGTATTGATCGCCCTTGCGGCTGGAGAGGCCATATGTGTCGCGGAGTTCGTCGGAGAGCCACCAGCTGAAGTCGTCCGATCCGAGATCTGCGGACACTACGGCATTGCACTCTAACCAGATAGGCTCCGCCCACGCAGCCCATTCGAAGTTGGGAAGGGCGATGGGGAGAAATCGCTGAGTGGAGATGGCGTGCCGCATCTCGCGGAGGCAGTACTCCGAGGTCAAGTACTCCTTCGACAACAACACTATGACAACGGAGCAGTCCTCGATGGCGGCACGTATTTGGCTTTCCCAGTAATCGCGGGGGTGGACGGTGTCCTTCGGATAATCCCTCGATACATCGTACCCAGTCGACATCAATAGTTGCCGCAGGCTGGCGGCGAACTCGCGATCCGTCGGCTCATGGGCGTGGGAGATGAAGATGTCACTCATGTTCGTCACCGCATGTCTTTGGGGCAGCCGGAGTCATCCTGGCCGAGGCGGGCGAGTGCGTCGCGGGCAAGCACGGCGTGCGCCCACTCGATACGCACTATCATTGCGTGGAGCTGGGCGGTACCGTCGACATGGGGCATACGCTTGCCGATGTCCTTTTCAACGACGAGCCATAGGCGATTGCCGCGTCCACAAGGCGGGTGGCCTGCATGAGGTACTGCTTTTGAGAGGCAGCGGGCTTCTCGGCATGAGCCGCATGAAACGGTTTTGTTCCTCCCTCCACAGGGCGAGGCCAAGCTCACTTGCGGAAAGGTAAGGAGGTGCGTCCTTGGACGTGCGCAGCTGCTCCTTGTAGGGGCTCGACTTCTTCCAGATGAGGAGTAGGGGCATGCGGGCTGAGGGACTCTTCAGCAATCGGTAGTGCTTGTCGAGTTCCTTCCTGGTCTCCTCGGTGCGCTCAATAATGGGATGGGGCCAGATGTATTCCCGAGGTATTGGCGGTAAACGTTATCCATCAAGAGCGTGGCCTCGGAATTGGCCTGAGCTATGCGGAATTGTTCATTGGTTAGTTCGCCGAGGCCAAATTCGTCGAAGCGCGGGACGGGAGATCGCTCAAACAGGACTTTTCGATCCATGGGGATGGTCGAGCCTCAGATCGCCGCAGCACGGTAGCAGGCATGCGGGCTCGACACGGTGGAACAATTTGTGGACTAGCTTGTGGCGCAATCGGCGGTAGAACTTGAGACCGGAAACTGAGCCCCGTGTTGGGCTGTGTAATGTTCGTTATGCGCACAGGATGGCGCGAAGTAGTGTCGGCTCCATGGCAACGCTCAACTGTGGAGACATGCATGCCCGATAAGATGGACGGAGCGAAGACGAAGGCAGCGCCGGCGGCGGAATTGGTGCGCGCCCTCGCGGCGTGCGAGGCGCCGTTGGCGAAGGATGGCGAGCTCGGCGGTTTGCTGAAGCAGGTGAGCTCCAGCCGTCTGGGGACCGGGCGCAAGGTCGTGACCGAAGAAGAGGCGGAGAGGCTCGGGATCTGCGGCTCCTTCGAGGACCGGCGGCGGAGTGCGCTTGATCGATGGGAGTGGAGACATCCTCGCCAGCAACCAGCACTGGAGCTGGGGGCTCAATGAGCCCGATCCGAATACATCACGGAACGAAAGCTCACCGCAGGTCGCAACGTGGTCGCGAGTTTCTGGTGCCGCGTCGGACGCTGTCTCAATTGGGGTCTTCGGCGGACGACCGCCTCATCCCGTATCGGCTGGAAGAAGTCGCGTGTCCCGACAATTTTGCTTTGCAGATTGCATACCCGATCGACAACCGCCCCGATCGACACCCTTCGAGAGCCCGCAGCGCCTTTCTTGCCGGCCTGTTCGAGAATCTCCAGCAGATCGGTTTCACGCGAATGCGCTATTATGAGCGCTACCGCGTGCCACGGCGTGCCAGCGGACACGATGAGATCAGTTATGACACCCAGGTCGCCCTTCTGCACTGGTACCCTCACCAGACCGGAAACTATCCGAAGCCGAAGGGCCGCCGGCAGCGCAAGCCCATTCTCGCGCCCGGCGTGCCGCCTCCAGACCATTTTTCGTTGTTCGACACCAATGACGCCGACTTGAAAAAGCTGATCTACCGGCTTTCGAGCGCCAACCAGCAGGATGGGGGCGATGCGTCGTTCTCCTCCACGACCTATAACGACGACCAATACGCGCAGGTCGTAGTTCCGATCCTGCGGCGAATTGAAGGGCACCGAACGCACTACCACGCCGAGGCCATGCTGGAGCTCGACAGGCACGGTCATCCCGAGCGGCAGAACGTCGATATCGACGACATGCGCTGGGCGGAGGTGCCCCTGCTTATGGCATGCAATGAATTACGTGACATGCTGCAACGGGAACGGAACAACCGCGAGATGGATGCGACGCGACGCATCCGCAAACTCTACAAGGAGGCCCACTCGCTTGAAATGATCGAAACGGCGCCCAGTGCGTTCGCTGAGCTGTTCGTCAGGCACGCCCTGGAGATCTGCGATGCCGACGACGGCGTTCTGTTCTGGACGCCCCACCCCGACCGTGTGCCCGAGCTGCTGGCGCTGGCTTCTGGGCCACGGCAGAGGGGCGGGCGGTCTCTGGCGGACCACCTTCACTACGGCGCGTGCCTCGACGAGAGTCTTCAGCCCGCAGCGGGGCTGGCGTGGCGGCACAAGACCGAAATCTTCCTGCCGCATTTCGAGAGCGAGGGTGAGGCCGGCGGACGCGAGGCAACCGGGTCGCGGGTGGGCATCCCATTGCGCGTTGGCGAGACGATGTTCGGAGCCCTGGAGCTCAGGCACCACGAGCCCCTTCACTTCCGCATGCGCCGCATCAACATATTGCGCCAGCTCGTGGAGCTGTTTGTCCATCCTCTGCGCTTTGCGGCCGAGCAGCAGGACCGCCGCAATTGGGAGAATGTGCTCGTGCACGACTTGCGAACCAACATCGTCGGCGCCCGCAACTGGCTGGATCGAGTTGCGCAGGAGCACCCCGAGGTCAAGAAGGCTGACGGCCTCCGGGCGACCTCCAGCCTGTTGAAGCGCAGCCTGGATATGACACAGGCGCTCATGGACCTGCAGAACCCCAGGCTAGGCGCACATAGCAAGGTCTTCGTGCCAGACGCCGTTGTGCGCGAAGAGGTGCCGGATTTCGAGCCTATGGCCACCGCTCGCGGCTGCAAAATCATCTTGGAGCTCAGGGGCGATGATGCCAGCGTTCACGGGAATGAGACCGCAATGCGCATGATCATCAGAATACTCGTTCACAATGCCATCCACCATGGTGAAAGCGGCGCACCGGTCACAGTCACCTCGACGACCAATGAGGACGGCAAATGGCAGCTGAGGATCGTCAATCGCGGCCACATGTCGGAGGATGCGGATGCCAACAAGTGGATACCCTATTACCAGACCCGCCATAAGCGGAGATCGGGCGTTCACATCGGTCTGGCCGCAGCGCGCAAATGGGCCAATGCGATGAACGTCGAGCTCGATGTGAAGAATGCGGGGAACAATTCGGTTGAGGCCCGACTCGTCTGGCCGACGACATAGATACGCCAAACGGGGGAGAGACGCTGCCATGCAATCTCGCATTTTGATACTGGATGACGACATCTTCCCATTCTTGCCGATCGTCATGATGCTGAAGAAAGAATATGAGGTGACCATTGTCCACACGCTCCGGCTGGCGGTAGCCGAAATCAAAAGGGCATCCGACGCGAGGAGTAATTTCGACCTGCACGTGATCGACCTGCACATTCCGGCCGACGAGGAAGGATTGGACGAACTTGAGCCGTACCTCAGGTGGCTGAAAATCGCGCCAACGAACCGCGGCCAGGCGTTCGCCCGCTATCTACGAGACCGGATCGACAAGAACGTCAAGTTCATCTACTTCACCGCCATTCCATCAGCGCTCGACCCAAACGTCGCGCATCTATTCGAAAAGGGAGACGAGCTGTTCGTTATCGCAAAAACTCTTCCGGTAACGGAGATCATTGAAAGGATAAGGGCGAGGTTGCGTGTATGCGAGCCTGATGGGTCTTGTGGTGGGAAGGTGTGATGTCGGGGAAGGCGCAAGCAGGGCAGATCGGCGAGATTGCCGCAGCCCTCGGCGGTAGGGATTACGAGTTTGTTGTTCTTACGGGATCGGCCGCATTGACAGGGCTGGCCATTCCCCTGCTCTTGGTCGCTGCAGAGCTGCGTGGTCCGGTGACGAGCAGAAGGAGAGGTCGGTTTCTGCCGCAGAGCCTGCTTCTGCTTGCCCTGCCGCTACTGCTGAGCGCTGCGACCGCGCTGCTGTGGCATGTTGGCCGGGCGGTCGGCCCCATCGATGCCGGGAAAGGGCCCGGCTCGGGCTGGGGTATGTACGTTCTCGGCGGGATCTTCGTTGTCGGCGGGTACGGATTGTGGCTTGTCCGCTCCGAATTTCAAGATGGATACCGCGATCCCGAACGCCGATCGTACTCGCGAACCCGGTTGGCGCTAGTCCTGTCCGGTTGTGTGCTCATCGGCATTGGTCTGGGCATGGCAGCCTACCGCTACGCGGAAGGCGGCCCTACGCGGGCCACAACGACGGGAGCTGTGAAGACCGAAAGTGATGCGGTTTCGGTGCCCGCCGCGCCAGCGGGATCTCCCGGCGGACTAGGCGATACCCTCAGCCTCATGGCGCTTGTCCTCACTCTCCTCACCGGCATCGCCGTGCAATTCATTTCGACGTCGCTCGCCCAGATCAACCAGCAGAGGCGGGAGATCGACATGGAGGTGGACACGGCGAAGCGGATCGACCGACATCACCGCGAGATCGAGGACCACAAGCTGCGTATGCGGCGGCTACGTTACTATCAGGACTTTCACGAAGCGCGGATCAAGCAGATTGAAACAGCCAACCTGAGCGGGAACATGAATATGAAGTCCTTCGCGGAACTCAGACGAATATTCCAATACTACGATCCTCCACTGAGCGCCAATTTACCGACGCCAAAGACGCTGGTCGACATATACGAAGCGTTGGGCTTGGTTGCCGGAGTGGAGCCGTTCCGGAAAGAGTTGTCTCATGAGCACATTGAAGTAATCCGCAACACGCACAGACTGGTAATTGAGGATCCAAATCTTCCAGACGAGGCGCGTATCAGGTTCTCGGAAATAATGGCCAGTTTCCTTACAAAGTGGAGGTCATAGTTGCGACTCGCGGACGGGAGTATCACCTAGGCATCGCGGATAGACTCAGTCCCAACTTCACTAGGACGCTTCCTTGCCAGCTTCCCAGTATGGAGGCGTAATGTGGAGTGAGCACCCTTATTCGCCTGTGTGTTTATGATCTTAGATGGTGTGCCTGAAGTCGGCATCTCGCTCAAGGGCGTCGTGCTAGGCCACCGCCGTCGTAGCCGTAACTGACCGAAGCGCGTGTTTGGAGCTTAGAAACTCCCATAGACTGGGCCGCGATCTCATCAATCTCAACGGGGGTGTTCCGTCGCGGGGGCGCTGCGGGGCGGGCGGGGCTACCAGAGGGAGACTAGTGCCACTAATGTGCATGTTTCTCGGACGCTGGATGACGCCCCATGCACGCGCGCCGACGGGAGGCGTCCGAGAAGCGCCAAGGCACGAAATCGCAGGAAGAGGCGCGCCGACTGTGCTGCGAGTTCTACGGGGTTTAGCGGCGACGGGCACCTGCATTGCTGCCACGAAGCATAACCAGCGACCTCTTGGACCCGCTGCACACCCCACTCAGCATCTAACTAGCAGAGCCATCACTGCCGTGAACGAACGAAGGACGAACCGCCACTGAGTTTGCAAAACATTTGGCGTGTTCTTGCAAAACATGCCCGATGAGAACACGATAAGTCTTTGATTTCATTGGTCGGAGCGGGGAGATTTGAACTCCCGACCCCCAGTCCCCCAGACTGGTGCGCTAACCAGGCTGCGCTACGCTCCGAGCCCTGTGGGCACTATTTGCCTGCTTGGGGCATGGCGGTCAACCGCGGGCGGCGAGAATTCGGCGGATGGCCGCAAGATCGCTCGGAAAGTGGCGCAGCCGAGGGGGTTGGGCGAGGCCGGCCGCTGCTACCGCCCCGTAGAGGCCGTCCGGCAGCTTGACGTCGGCGATCTTCAGGCCGGCGTGGCGCAGCAAATGCCGCGCAGCTGCGGCGATCTGGCCATGAGCGAGGTGCCTGCCCCCAGCCTCGCGCAACCCAAGCTCTCCAAGCACGTGCGAAAGCCCCTCGCCACGAGCCTTGGCGAAAGCCTCGAGCCGGCACCAGGCGCCGAGCAGCGCTGCATCGCTCGAGGCATCGCCAAGCGGCTCGGCCGCGAGCCCCGCAGCCACGGCCAGGATCTCCTCGCGGCGGCGGCGTGACATCTTGAGTGACCGGGCCCGCTCCAGGTCGACGCCGATGGCGTCGGAGCGCGCGACGCCGATCAGGGCCAATCCGTCGGTGTGGGAGAGGCTGAAGGTGGGGCTGCCGGCGCCGAGCCGAGGCTTGTCGGCGGGACCGCGGACGAAGCTTTGCCCGCGCACCTCGGCGCCGGCCACGCGCTCCAGGACGACGCGCAGGCTCATGTAGGCGGCCAGGCGGTGACGGCGCTCGCGCGCATCGTGGGGCCGCAGCGCCCGCGCCCGGTCGTCGCCGGAGAGGCGCGGCAGGTCGCCCTCCAGCGTCTCCAGCGCCGGCGCCGCCGCTTCGAGATCGACCAGCCAGAGCTCGGTCATGGGCATGCGTTCGACCTTACGATCGTCGATCCATTCTCGCACTTTCCGGGCATGGCATGATAGCCCGCGCCAGGGATAGGCCGCGGCGCATGGAGCCGGCGCGGATATCGCTCCGCAGCGTGTTTGACCACCGCTTGCCGGCCATCTTTCAGGTGGCGCCCAATCTTTTCAAAGAGTTGCTGCATTGCACCGGCATAGGCGCAGGCCAGCGTTCAGCGCGCATTGGCCAAATCGACAAATGTCGGCCATTTTCGTGCCGCGATGGCGGCGGAAAGCTCGCCCATAGTGTGGGGTGGTGCCGTTGCACCATAGTCAGGGAGATGACGATGCATTTGAGACAGGTGGCGTCGGCGCTGGCCGGCGCGCTGGTGCTGGCGGGCGCCTTGGCAACCGACGCCTCCGCGCAGCGACGAGATCGCGATGATGACCGCCGCGTCGATCGCGATCGAGACGACCAGCGCGGCCGTGACCGCGGCTGGGAGTTGCTGGGCGAGCAGAGAGTAGGCTTCAGGGTCGACCGCGACGTCATCAGGATCGGCCAGTCGGAAGAGTGGTACAGGTCCCGCCGCTATCGGTCCTTGCACTTCGTGGCCCAGGGCAACGACGTCCACATGATGGCGATACGGCTGGTCTACCTCAACGGCTTCGGGGAGGACTTCCGCGTCGACCGGCTGATCCGCGAGGGCGGCGACCTGACGCTCGATCTCAGGGGCGAGCGGAGCTTCATCAGCCAGATCGAGATGACCTACCGCTCGCGTCCGGACTTCCGCGGCCAGGCAGTGATCAAGGTCTACGGCGAGCCGTCGCGGCGCGGACCTCCTGGACCGCCAGTAGTCGTTGGTGGCGGAGGTCGCGGCGAGTGGATCGAGCTCGGCTGCCAGCAGGTCTCGCTGTTCGGCAGGGACCGCGACTCCGTTCGGGTCGGCCGGCGCGAAGGTCGCTTCAAGGCGATCCGGCTGCACGTGCGCGGCGCCGACGTCGAGATGCTCGACCTCAAGGTGATCTACGCCAATGGAGAGCCCGACGACATCCCGGTCAGGCATTTCATCAGGGCGGGCGAGCGCACGCGGCCGCTCGACTTGAGAGGCCGAGAACGGTCGATCGAGCGGGTCGACATGGTCTATCGCACCGCCGTCAATC
>Ga0209382_10001995_pt1 | contig 30692 bp, 23 predicted proteins | sample SoiMetdeltSBSDD5_FD_187599 | JGI IMG/M metagenome (GOLD analysis project Ga0209382, IMG submission 187599) | Bulk soil microbial communities from a Populus tree surrounding site in Tennessee, USA - Soil MetaG P. deltoides SBSDD5 (SPAdes) (version 2) | ecosystem: Environmental > Terrestrial >...
TCGTCATCACTACATCATCGTGAGCATTGCATTTGCCGCTTTGACGTTCGCGCCAACTCTCGGCCTGGCGACGCCCGGAGCGGGCGCACTCAACCTCCTCATTACACTGTTGGGCGCGTCTTACACTATTGGTGGACTGCGGGACCACCGTGAGCTCAAGCGAGTGTTTCCCGACGTCGACGACACCGACACACCACGAGGCGCGGTCGCGGGCGCGGGGGGGGCGCGATGAGCGCGCCGTTCGAGCGGCTCGCCGAGCTCGATCGGCTCGTGCACGAGCCGGCGCGGCTCGCGATCATGACGGCGCTGTCGGCCTGCGAGCGCGCGGATTTCCTGTATCTGCAGCGCCTCACCGGACTCAGTCGAGGGAACCTCTCGAGCCACCTGTCGAAGCTGGAGGCCGCGGGGCTCATCGCGATCGAGAAGGAGTTCGTCGGCAAGATTCCAACGACGCGCGTGGAGCCAACCCGCGACGGCCGCGCTGCGATCGCGCGGCATTGGAAACAGCTCGAGAAGTTGCGGCAGGCGACGCTAGAGTGGACGCCGGACGCGACCTGAACGGGCGGCGGGCGGCGGCCGCCAGCCGCCAGCCGCCAGCCGCCAGTCGCCAGTCGCCAGCCGCCAGTCGCCAGCCGCCAGTCGCCAGCCGCCAGTCGCCAGCCGCCAGTCGCCAGCCGCCAGCCGCCAGCCGCCAGCCGCCAGCCGCCAGTCGTTCAGCCCTCCGCTCGCAGCGCCTCGATCGGATCGATGCGCGCCGCACGCATAGCCGGCAGCCAGCTCGCCACTGCCGCCACCGCCAGCAAGCCTAACGTCACGCCGCCGAGCGTCAGCGGATCGTACGGCGCGATGCCGTAGAGCAGCGAACGGATGAGCTGAGACAGCGCGAGCGCGCCCGCTAGGCCGATCGCCGCGCCGATCGTCGCCAGGATCAGGCCCTGACGCACGACCATCCGCCGCACCTGGTCGGACCGGGCACCGAGCGCCATGCGCACACCGATCTCGCGCGTGCGGAGACTCACCATGTAGCTGATCACGCCGTAGATCCCGATCGCGCCGAGCAGCAGCGCCACGCCGGCCGCCGCGCCGATCATGATCAGCGTGAACGTCGTGCGGGCCATCGCGGAGCTGACAACGGTGGACAACTCCCGGACGTTGACGAGCGGCAGATTGCGGTCGAGCGCCCAGATTTCGCTGCGAACCGCCGGGAACACTGCCATCGGGTCGCCCACCGTGCGAATCGTCAGTGTCATCGCGTTCTCGGCCACCAGCGTATCCTTCAATCCGGGCTGCGGCTGGATGATGCCGATCGTCGGCTGGTAGATCATCTCGTTCACCGGCTTCGTGAGCGCCTCGTCGTGCACGTCGCCGGCGACGCCCACGATCGTGCTCCACGCCGCTTCCGGCCCGCCCGTCTTCACCCGCTTGCCGATGGCGCTCCCGTTAGGCCAGAAGTGGCGAGCGAAGGCGCGGCCGACGATCATCTCGCGCGGCGCGCGATCGCCCCCGTCGTCGCGGAAGGTCCGGCCCTCGACGATCGGGATGCCCATCGCCTTGAAGTAGTCCTGCGTGACGGTCGCCGTTGAATGGAGTGTCGGGAGCTCCGTGCTCGAGATCGGGTGATCCTCGACCCACACCCCGTTGTTGCTGTGGCCGGCGTCGAGAAGCGGGAGTTTCGATGTCGCGCCGGCCACCTGCACGCCGGGTACCGTCGCGAGCCGCGTCGTCAGCTGATAGTAGAAGCGCGAGATTTCGCCGGGCGTGCGATAGGTTGCCTCGGGGATCGAAAGCCGAAGCGTCAACACCTTGTCCGATTTGAAGCCCGGGTCGACAGCGCGCATCCGCTGGAACGACCGCGCGAGGAGCCCGGAGCCGACGAGCAGCACGAGGGCGAGGGCGACCTGGACGACGACGAATGCACTCCGCACCCGCTGTCGCTCGCGGCCGCTCGTGGAGCCGCGCGTGCCGTCGCGCAGCATCGGGGTAAGCTCGGCCTTGCCGGCGCGAATGAACGGAATCGCGCTGAAGAAGAGGCCCGTAAGAACGGCGATCGTCGCCGCAACGCCTAACGACGCAAAGTCGATCGAGATCTCGCTCGCACGCGGCAGGCTCGTCGGGGCGAGCCGAAGGAGCGCGTGGACTGCGCCGTAGGCCAGCGCGACACCCAAGACGGCACCGGCAGCCGCGAGAACGAGGCCCTCACCCAGGTAGAGCTTGACGATGCTGCCCGGCGATGCGCCTAACGCCGACCGCACCGCCACCTCCTTCGTCCGCGCTTCGGCGCGCACGAGGAACAGGCTGGCCACGTTCGCGCAGGCAATGAGCAGGACGAGCGCGACCGTACCGATGACCGTGAACAGGATCGGCCGGATGTCGCCGACCACGTCGTCGCGCAGCGAGTGCAACATCACCCGGATCTTCGCCTGGTCGAACATCACGTGCGTCATCATGCCTGGCACGTCGTCCGGCAAGCGCATGAGGATCGGCGTCATCTCCGCCTCGGCCGCGCGCATGGTGATGCCGGGACGGAGCCGACCGATCGCGTTGCGGTTGAAATTGCCGGTGTTCAGGCCGGCGCGATCGATCGCCATCGGCAGCCAAAGCTCGGTGGTCGCTTCGGGAAAGTGGAAATCGGCGGCCATGATGCCAATCACTTCGCGAGCCTTTCCGTCGACCTGAATCGTCTTGCCGAGCATCGCGGGGTCGGCGCCGTAGCGACGGCGCCAGAGAGCGGCGGACAGGATGGCTACCGGCGGGCCGCCTGGCCGATCTTCCTCGTCACTGAAGTTGCGGCCAACGGCCGGCCGAATGCCGAGCGTTGGCAGGAACGACGCGGTGACATTGGCCGAGCCTACGCGCTCGGGATCCTGGCTGCCTGTGAGGCTGCTGGATGCGCTCTGGTAGCTCGCCGTGGACTCGAACGAACGGGTCGCCTTATCGTGGTATTGGATGTAGGAGGCGTCCGACTGTTCGACCTGTGCCATGCCGACTCCAAGTGCCGAATGCCAGAGGTGAACGAGGCGTTCCGGGTCGCGGTAGGGCAGTGGCCGGAGCAGGACGGCGTTGATGACGCTGAAAGCGGCCGTCGTGCCGGCGATCCCGAGCGCGAGCGTGAGGATGGAAACCGTAGTGAAGCCGGGCGTTCGCGCGAGGCGACGCAGGGTTGGACGAATCTCGGCGACGAGCGACATCAGGACCCGATCTGAAGTGGATTACAGCGTTACGGCTGGACATCGAAACGCGTTTCAAATCAGAACTTTAGCGTGCGATGGACCAACGTAACGTCCCCTGTCTGGACGGTAACAACATCCGGCAGCCGTGGGGGCAGCGGCGGCACGTGGAGTGTTTCGAACGGTGGAACTCCAGGCGTCCGTGTCAGCAGATCCAGGGAAACGGCGCTTCCGGCTGGAACCGTGAGCCCGAGCTTTACCCCGGCCGGTGGGGGCCCGCTGTACCCGAGAGACCACTCACTGGCAGCCTGGCGATAGCGCGAGGTGTCTATCGGCCGGCCATCGATCGACGCGCGGACAACGCGGGTGCGGAGAGCTCGCATCGTGATCGTCTCGGTCCCAGGCGGCGCGACAACGCCAATCACCACGTGCCGCTCTGCGCTGGACGTCGAGTCCGAGATGACCGTCGCGGTCGGCGGCGGCGCGGCGACACGTGTCGCAGAGACGTACGCGACTGACCGACCCCTGCCCGTTAGTCGGGTGAGCCACCCTGGAGGTGTCTCACCCGGCCGGGCTGCAGTCAACTCGCCGGAATTCGGTCCGCGAACGGCGAGCCACGCGCCGGCCGAATCGGGATCGAGTGCGTACACGATCGTCGATGGTGTAGGGTGTGCCGGCGAGCTGCGGACGGTCGCCATGCCGATCGCGGTCACCAACACCGCGGCGATGAGGGCCACGCCGGCCGCGGCCCAGCGTCGTCCCCCTAACGCCTCCATCTGCGGCGCGACCAGCCACGCCAGTAGCGACACGAGTGCGCCGGCAGCGATCGCACCGGGACCGACTGCGCCGAGCAATACGCGGGTGAGGGCGTAGACGGTCGAGACGATGAGCGACGCTGCGACGGCGGTCGCGATCCACAGCAGCACATCGTTGCCGACGGTCCATGCGACTTGCTCACGTGAGCTGGTTCCGGCCGGTGTCGAGCTGATCCGACGTGTCGCCAACAGGCCCGCGATGAGCGGCCACGCGAACAGGAAGCTGACGCCCGGCAGCTTGAGCGAGACGACGAGCGTGAGGATGCCCCAGACGACGAGCGCCCCCACGTGAGCGCCTGCCAGCGTGGCCCATCGACGAACGAGCGCCCAGACGGCAAGCGCAACCACGAACGCGATCAAGGCCAGCACGGCGGTATACACGTCCCGGAACGCGGGTGCGCCGCCCCATCCCATGCTGTCATGCGTGCGCACGATCAGGTTTCCGACGCCGACCGCAACTCCGGCGGCGGCGCACGTCGAGACGATCGTACCGGCGGCGCCTAACGTCACATCGCGGACCCATCGCGTCCCGTCTCGCGCGAGCTGGACGACCGCGGCCAACACGAGGAGCAACCCGACGATGGCGATCGGCAGCACCCAGCTCTCGGGATAGACGATCAGCCCAACGAAAGGCAGGTCGAAGAACACGGCGTCGCCCGTGACGGGCCTCGGCAGCGGACCGTCGCCGAAGGCGCGCGCGAGCGTGAGCATCTGCGACCCGTGGTGCTGCAGGCTGCCCTGGTCGAGGTAGAACACGTCGTCGTGCGCGGTGTGATAGCGCTCCACGCCGTCCGCGAACGCGAAGTTGAGCGCCGGCTTGTCCAACAGGGCCATCTCGGACAGGTCGGTGTCGTTAGGTAGCGAGCGGTAGACGGTGACCGAGAGCGACGTCGCCGACACGTCGCCGGCGTGGCGGAGCATCCGGGCGACGTCGAGGTTGCCGGTCCCCGTCTCGAACATGTAGGAGCGTCCCGACGTGCCGCGTGCTTCGAAGTTGAGCGTCACGCCGACGTCTTTGGCCCAGGGATGCTCGCGGACGAACGCGGCGGCGCCGAGCAGGCCGGCTTCCTCGCCGTCGGTGATCAGGACCATGACGTCGTGCGCGAGCTGCGGCCCAGCGCGAAGTGCCCGTACGGTCTCGAGCACCGCGGCGGTCCCGGCGGCGTCGTCGCCGGCGGCAGGCCCGCCGGCGACGCCGTCGTAGTGCGCCATCAGCACGACGGCCTGGCCGCCGGGTGTCCGTCCACGAACGCGGGCGAGAATGTTGCGAACGTATCCGGCTACGGGGTACCTGGTGCCGACCGCCGTGACCTCCTGCAGCTGCGGCTCGAGCCCGAAGGCACGGAGCTGGCCGAGCACGTAGTCGCGAACGCGGGCGTTGTCGGCACTGCCGGTGGGATGTGGTCGCTGCGCGATCTCGCGCACGTGGACGAACGCTCGTTCGGCCGAGAACTCCGTTGGCGGGGCGGATGCGGGGACAGGGTCGGGGGGCTCGTCGACGCGCCTAACGATCAGCGCGCAGAGGACGAGCAGGCCGGCGACGGTGCCGACGGCGCGACGCGGCGTGGTGGAGTCCATGCGCGGATTCTACACACGAGCGGGGCGGGCGCCACCAGAGCCTTGTCATCCCGAGCCGTCAGGCGAGGGATCCTCAGGCTCCCGAGTGAGGGCTCTATCGGGACGGTGAGGATCCCTCGCTACGCTCGGGATGACAACCTACCTTCCACCATGCCCCGACTTCTCCCGTTCATTTCGATAGCTGTCGCCGTTGCGTGCGGCACGACGCAACACCCGACGCCCCAGGCGATCAGTGCCACCCTGCCACCGGGCGTCGAGGCCATCTCCCTGCTTGGCGACACACTCCGCGCGTTCCCGTTGTCGCCGGAGACGAAGGCGCGATACGAGGCGCAGCTCGCGGAAGCGAAGGGAGCGTTCGACCGCGCGCCGACCAACGTCGACTCCATCATCTGGTACGGGCGCAGGCTGGCCTATCTCGGCCGACTTCGCGAAGCGATCGACGTCTACTCACGAGGCATCGCGCTCCATCCTGAAAACCCGTGGCTCTACCGGCATCGCGGTCATCGGTACATCTCGGTGCGCGAGCTCGGGCGCGGCGCGGCCGACCTCGAGCGCGCCGCCGAGCTCACGCGCGGCAAGCCCGACGAGGTCGAGCCCGACGGGCAGCCTAACGCGAAGAATACCCCAATCGGCACGCTGCATTCCAACATCGCGTATCATCTCGCGCTCGCCTACTATCTCGAGGGCGATTTCGCACGAGCGGTCCCGGTCTACCGGCAGGAGATTGCCGAAGCGCGCAACGACGACCGACTCGTCTCCACCGCGCACTGGCTGTACATGAGCCTTCGCCGCCTCGGGCGGGACTCGGAGGCAGCGGCCGTGCTCGTGCCGATCCGGCGCGACATGAACGTCATCGAGAACGACACGTACCATCGCCTCCTGCTGTTGTACAAGGGCGAGTTACCGGTCGATTCGGTGCTCACGGTCGGTCCGACGGGCGAGATGTCGCTGACCGATGCCACCGGCGCGTATGGCGTCGGAAACTGGCATTTGTACAACGGTCGGCGCGGAGAAGCGGAACGCGTATTCCGCCGCATCCTCGCCGGCGGTCAATGGGGCGCGTTCGGCTACATCGCGGCGGAGGCCGAGATCGCGCGTATGGGGCCGACGCGGTGACCGGGGTGAAGACTCTCGGAATCATCGGTGGGATCGCACCGGCATCCACCATCGAGTATTACCGCATGCTGATCGCGACCTATCAGCAGCGGAGGCCCGACGGCAGTAACCCGCCCGTCATCATCAACAGCATCGACATGCAGACGATGCTGCGGTTGATCGCCGCCGACGCGCTCGACGAGGTGACCACGTACCTCTCGGCGGAGATCGATACGCTGGCGCGGGCGGGCGCCGATGTTGCGCTGCTCGCGTCGAACACACCGCATGTCGTGTTCGACCCACTGCAGCGCAGGTCGCGGATCCCGCTCATCAGCATCGTCGAAGCGACGTTCGACGTGGCGAAGGCATTGAACCTGACGCGGGTCGGTCTCCTCGGTACCCGGTTCACGATGCAGAGTGCGTCGTACCCGAGCGTGTTCACCCGACGCGGCATCACGGTCCTAGTGCCTGACGCGGCGGATCAGGAGTACGTGCACGGGAAGTACATGAGCGAGCTGGTTCGCGGCGAGTATCTCCCGGAGACACGGGCGGGTTTGCTCGCCGTCGTGGACCGACTTCGCAGTCAACACGGCATAGACGGCCTGATCCTCGGTGGGACGGAGCTCCCGCTCATCCTTCGCGACGTCGAGGACTTGGGCATCCCGTTTCTCGACACGGGTCGCATTCACGTCGAAGCCGCGTTGGAACAGATGCTGGCCTAAAGCCGCCGGGTGTCAGCTGCGCTTCGACCGGAGCGCCACGGCTCGCTCTCGCGCAGCGGCGGCGCGCCTGGCGTATTGTGGGTCGCCGTGCTCCCACGCGTGTGCGACCCACGTATAATGCGCCGCCGCGCTATCTACCCGACCGGCACTGTCCCACGCCTGCGCCAGCAGCTCGCGAATCTCGGTGTGGGTCACATAGAAGTTCGACGCGTCGAGCTTGCCGCGCAGCGCCGGCTGAAGCACGGCGACCGCGTCGCGTGAGCGGCCGAGGCGTAGGTAGATCCGCGCCAGGTCGTAGTTCTCGCGCGTGTAGCCGGCTGGCAGCGAGTAGATCGAGCTGCGGATTGCCACGGCCGCGTTAGGCATGTCGTTGCGCGCCAGGAACAACAGGCCGCGGATGTACGATGCGAGGCGCTGGTCGCGGCCACTCGCGCTTTGCACACCGACTGCAGCGATCGTGTCGGCGCGCGCCGCAAGGCCCGCCGTGTCCCCGGCCGCGGCGAGCGAGCGCGCGGCGTGGGCAAGACTCCACGAGCGCTCACGCGCTGACGACCGCTCCGATTCGTTCGCCGGCCGCCAGTTGGCACTCGAGTCGAACAGCGCTGCTGCCTCGCGGTACCGCCCCGCTTCGAACAAGGACTGGGCGAGTGGACGAACGGCCTGGGTGGCAACGGCGCCCGTCACGTGCTCGTTGCGGTCGGCCAGTGCTCGATACTGCCGACCGATCGCGATCGCCTCCTCGAGGCGACCCTGATGCCGAAGCGAGACGCCGAGGTCCCACAGCGCATCCATCTGGGCGGCAATGCTGCTTCCCTGGATGGCAGCGCGAAGCACGCGATCCGCGAGCTCGAAGTTTCCCATGCGAATCGCGCTCATGGCCGTGCGGTCGGTGGCGCCGATGGCATCGCGATCGATCTGTGCGATGTGCTCCGCGACCTGCTGTCCCTCGTCGAACTTCGACGCGCGCTGCAACACGTCCCACAGGCTGGCCCATGACCGCGAGCTCTCCGGCTCCAGCCTCGTCCAGCGACGCGCGGTGCGTTCGGCTGCCTCGAGTGAGTCGGCCAGCTCGTACGCCAGGACGAGCTGGAGAAACGCCGTACACGCGCTGCACCCCGACGAGCTGTCGGCACGTGTGAACGACAGGGAGTCCATGGCGATCACGCGCTCCAGCGGCGCGACGGCTGCGAGAAAATCACCGGCCTGCAGAAGTGCGATGCCCTTGTAGAGATGTCCCTGCGTCTCCTGTGGGTATCGGGTGACCAATGAATCGGCTATGGCCCCGAGCCCGCGCGACGTCATCGTCCACGCCCAACCCGCGTGGATCATAAGCCGCTCCCGCTCGGAGACGCCGGCGGAAAGGCGCATCGCGCGCTCGAGGGCCGTGACGATCTCAGTCCGATTCGGCGCGAGTCGCGCGTAGTAGTACGCGGCCATCGCGAAGGTCGAGTCCTCACGTAGCGCGGCAGCGAAGAGCGCTCGCGCTCCGGTCACGTCGCCGTTCGCGTTGGCTCTCAATCCCTGCGCATAGAGACTGTACGCCGCGACGGACCGCGTGGTCACTCCCGCCACCGATCCGGGTGGCTTACCGCCGTGTGCGGCCACGAGCCGCGCCGTGCCACTGTCGACGAGAGCAAACAGGTCAGCACCTTCTACCGTCTGCGCCTGGATAATGTCTCCGCTCTCGACGCCAATGCGCCGGAGGTCGAGGCGCAGGCGGCCGTCAGGGCGCGTGTAGACGATCCCGTCCACGAGCTCGGTGGCGCCGCCGAGGCGCGCGGCTGCGAGCACAGCTGCCGCGCTGGTGTCCCCCGAGGCCGACGCGCGACGCGTGAGCTCGAGCATGCGCGGAGCACTCAGGACGCGAAGTCCCTGCACGCGCGCGAGATTCGTCGCGAGCAGGTCGGCGAGCGAGAGCCCATAACGCCGATCGGCCGTGGCGCTGTAGTCCGTGATCCGGCCGATCGCCACTACCGCCTCGTCGCCGGCTTTCGCATCCGCCAGTCGACCGCGCAAGACCACCGTCCCCGCAGCCACGATCGCGATTACCGCGGCCGCAAGTGCGACCTGCCTCCAGCGTCCGCGGACGCGCCACGTGCGCGACGAGGACGCCACCACCGCCACCGGCACGGGGTCGGCGATTACGCGTGTTTCGATGCGCCTGGGCGGCGGAGGGAACGCCGTGCGCTCGAGCGTCGACTCCAGCGGAAAGTCGTTAGGCGGCGCGGGAGCGCCCCGGTCGCCATTGAGGCCGTCGTGCGCCATCGGCTCCGGCGACTCATCGACCGCGACCGGGGACTCCGCCGCCTGCAGGTCCGCCTCGGCGCGAGCATTGGCGCGGAGCTCGCGTCGGATGCGGGCCGCGAGCGCGACGACGTCGCGGTCGGCAGGGAGGTCGAGTTGCTCCTCGAGCAGCGTCTCGTGCACGCGGGCATGCTCGAGCGCTCCGTGCTTGTCGCCAGCCGCCGTCAACGCTCGCATGACACCGATGGCATAGCGAGCGCTCAGAGGGTCCTTCGCCGACAGCCGTCGCCACCACCCCGTGGCGACGGCATGATCGGCGCGAGCATCCGCCGCGGTCGCGAGCTTTTCGAGCGTTTCGAGATACTCCTGCAACAGCACGGAGCGCTCGGCGTCGGCCCAGCGATCGAACTCGTCGTTCCCCGTGAGATGAATGCCGTCCAGGAACGGCCCAGCGTACACGCTCACCGCGTCCTCCAACCGGTTCGCGCGAACGGCGGCCGAGAACTCGGCGACGTCGCTCGTGATGAGCTCCGGGTTGAGACGCAGCTCTTTGACCCCGACGATCGTCTCGTCGGAGCCGAGCTCCTGACGGAGGGCGTAGATGCTCTGGGTGATCGCCCGGCGGGCGCGCTCCTCGTCAGAGTCCGGCCAGACCAGCGCGGTGACCTTCTCCCGCGTGACCCCGCGGTCGCCGGCGCGCGCGAGCAGCGCCAGCAGCGCCAGGCGTCGGGGCTGGGCCGCCGCCCCTGCCAGCGTGCTCCGATCTTTGCGCACGCAGAGCGTGCCGAACGTAATGATTCGCAGCGTCATGCAACGCCGAGGGACTGTCGGGATGAACGGCGCCCACCATCGATAGGCAAGGCGCGGCAGCGTGCCAGCGGTGGCGTCATCGCCGTTATGATGATGCGCTCCCGGCACCGATTGCTTATGCTAACAGCTGGCGCGGCCATCGCAATCCACCCGCAAGTGACGACGTCGTACTGCACTACCATATTATGGATGGCGGTCCATGAACGCGGAGCGTAAACGGCTGGTGCAGGAGAGCTGGGAGTCCATCGTCGGGAACCACGACGCCGTGGCAGTCGCCTTCTACGAGCGGCTGTTCGAGATCGACGCGGGCGCGCGCGAAATGTTCGCCAAGACCAACATGGTCGCGCAGCGCTGGAAGTTCGTCCAGATGCTGGGCGAGATCGTGAGCAACCTGGACATGCCAAGGGAGCTCATCCCGACGGTGTCCGCGCTCGGGCGCCGTCACGTCGACTATGGCGTTCGCGACGCCGATTACGATCGCGTGCGGGAAGCTCTGTTCGCTGCGCTGGCGTCGCAGGTCGGGGCCGGTTTCACGGACGACGTCCGTGATGCGTGGGAAGAGGCGTATGCCCTTACGGCCGCCGTGATGAAACGTGGGGCACACACCGGTGCTTCTGCGCCCAGCGCGACCTCGTAAGGACCATCATGCCGATCTTCGAAGCGATCAGGCTCGCGCTTGCGCAGATTCGCGCGCAAAAGCTCAAGAGCTTTTTCACGCTCATCGGCGTTGCCATCGGCGTGATGTTCCTGATCGCGATCGTGTCGATTGTCGACGGCGTTGGGCGGTACGTGGAGGACGACCTCGTCGGTAAGCTCATCACGAAGAACTCGTTCGACTTGCGGCAGCGGCCGGGCATCCAGATCGGCGACGTGGACGAGAGCGAGCGGCGCGCCTGGCGCGGCCGGCCGCGGATCACCGAGGACGACGTCCCCGCGGTGGTGGCCGCACTGCCCCCGAGTGCGCGATGGTCGATTTCCGCTCAGGGCAACCTGACCATGGAGTCGCGTTATGCGAAGCCGCGCCGGGTGACGATCAACTGTGTGGACGGCGCGTGGTTCGACATCCGTAGCATCGGAGTCTCTGACGGACGTCTCCCGACGGCGCAGGAATACGAGCTCGGCACACCCGTCGTCGTCATTGGCGAAGAGACACGGAAGCACTTCTTCACCGGGGTCAATGCGATCGGGCGTGAGCTCCGGATCGGCCGGGTCCCGTACATGGTGATCGGGATCGCGGAAAAGCAGGGCAGTGCTTTCGGTGTCTCGCTGGACAAGTTCGCGATCGTGCCGTACCGCACACCGGCGCACCGGCTCGTGAACCGCTACAAGGTGTTGGACGGTGTGACGATTCAGTCGTCGACCATCGAAGAGATGGTGTCGACCATGGAGGTCGTCAGGCAAGTCATGCGCACGCAGCACAGACTGCGTCCCGGCACACCGGACGATTTCACGCTCCAGACGCAGGATTCGGCGCTGGCGTTCTTCAAGAAGCTTCAGGGGTATCTGGTGCTGGCCGGCATCGTGCTGCCGGCGATCGGGTTGGTGGTCGGCGCGATCGTCATCATGAACATCATGCTCGTCGCGGTGGCCGAGCGGACGCACGAGATCGGCATTCGTAAGGCGTTAGGCGCGAAGCGGAGCGACATCCGCTCGCAGTTCCTCGCCGAATCGACCACGCTCGCGGTTATCGGTGCGTCGGTCGGGATCGCCGCGGGGTTCGGGCTGGCCAAGCTGGTCGCCGCGGTGTCGCCGCTCCCGGCGGCCGTTGCGCTCTGGTCGGTGGTCCTGGGCGTGCTGGTCGGCGCGACCGTGGGCATCGTGTCGGGCGTGTATCCCGCGTCGCGTGCGGCACGTCTCGACCCGATCGCGGCCCTGCGGCACGAGACGTGATGCGGCTTCGCGACCGGGTGGCGAGTCTCGCCGAGGGGGTGGTGATCGCGATCGATGCGCTTCGTGCGAACAAGGTGCGCGCTGCGCTGACGATCCTCGGCATCGCGATCGGCGTGTTCGTGGTCGTGTTGATGTCTGCCGTGATTCACGGCATCAACTCCAGCGTCGCGCAGGAGTTCGAGAAGGCCGGACCGACGACGTTCTTCGTGTACCGGTTTCCCATCGCGTTCGAGGGATGCAGCGACGATGAGGACACGTGCAAGTGGCGGAGCAACCCGCCGCTGCGCGTCGGCGAGGCGGCGGCACTCGGACGATTGGCGTCCGTGCAGGACGTGACGGTCCGGAGCGGCATGCAGGCGCCGGCGAAGTTCCGCGACCGAGTGCTCGGTTCGGCCCGGATCGAGGCGTATACGGCGAACTGGGTCGAGGTGACCGGCGGCGACATCGTGCAGGGTCGGAATTTCACGCCGGCGGAAGCGACGAACGGCGCGCGCGTGGCGGTGATCAACGAAACGATGGCTCAGCGGCTGTTCAACGGGATCGACCCGTTAGGCAAGGAGGTGTTGCTGAACAAGTCACCGTTCACAGTCGTGGGGGTGTACAAGGCTTCCAGCGATTTCTTTGTCGAAGCGCGGCCTGGTGCGTTCGTGCCGTTCGCCACAGGGCGGCGGTATCTCAACCTGTGGATCGACTGGATCGACTTCACGGTGCGGCCCAAGCCTGGCGTGGCGCGCGATGAGGCGATCGATGATGTGGTGGCGACGATCCGTGGTCTGCGCGGGCTCCGTCCGAGCCAGGCGGATAACTTCGCCGTGATGACGCAGGACAAGCTGTTCGAGACGTGGGGGAAGGTGACGGGCATGTTCTTCATCGTGATGATCGCGCTGTCCGCGGTCGGGCTGATCGTCGGCGGGATCGGCGTGGTGGCCATCATGATGATCAGCGTCACCGAGCGCACGCGGGAGATCGGCGTGCGGAAGGCGTTAGGTGCGACCCGGGGGACGATCCTGTGGCAGTTCCTGATCGAGGCGGCGACGCTGACGGCGATCGGGGCGTCGATCGGGCTGCTGATGGGATGGGGGCTGGCGGTGGTGGTTCGACGGGCCACGCCGGTGCACGCGGCCGTTCAGCCGACGGCGATCGCCGTGGCATTCGTTGCGTCGGCGCTCACGGGAATCCTGTTTGGGTTGTTGCCAGCGTCCAAGGCGGCGCGGCTGGATCCGGTTGACGCGCTGCGCTACGAGTGATGGCGGCCGGCGACTGGCGACTGAAGACTCATCACGGCGCTTTGCCCGTCAGTGCTTCCAGTCGTCGCTTCGCCGGGCCGTACGTCGGGAAAAGCTCCAGCACCCGTCGGTACTGCGCGATCGCGAGGTCCTTCTCGCCTAACGACTCGAGCACGTGAGCCAGCGTGTTCACTGGATCCCACGCCTCCGGATGCTCGCGGATGTTGAGCTCGAGCATCCGCCGCGCGTCGGCGAGCTTTTTCTGGTCGATCAGCCTGTCGGCCAGCGTATTGAGGGAGCGCTGGCTGAAGTCGTAGGCGAACCGGCCCGTGAAGCGCTGCTTGAGTCGGTCGTAGGTCGCAACCGCGGAGTCGGGGCCGAACTGGGCTAGCACGGTTCCCAGGGTGTCCTCGAGCATGAGCGGTCGCGGAGCGCCTCGATGACAGGTGATGCACTGCACCTCGATCGCCGGCGTACCGCGGTTCGGAATCGCGGGAAGCAGCTCTCCGTTGATCCGCGCGACCATACGCAGCATCTCACGCGCCGTGCGCTTCGTCGGGCGTTCGTCCGAGGCGAAGTCGATGGAGTCGAACGGCACGTTGGGCGCACCGTGGCAATACGAGCAGGTGACTCCGAGGCCGCTGGCGACGACGAAGCGCATGATCTTTACGACCGAGTCACGCGTGAGGTCAGCCGGGAGGACCTTGAGGTTTTTCGGCTTTTCCGCCGGCTGCGCGTGGGTGCGAGCGGGGGCGGCGGTCAGTGAAATGGCCGATATGAGCGCGATTGCTACGCGGCTTCGGTGCGAAGTGGTAGACATGGAACCAAACTAGCGGTCAGGTGACTGCCGTCTATGCGGCGTCCACAAGACGTTGCAGGAACGGGCAAGACGAGCTTTACCGTTCTCGAGTAGCCAACCACCAGGAACCACGCTCAGAGCACCATATGAAAGCGATCCGCGTTCACACGCCCGGCGGTCCGGAGGCCCTGCGCCTCGAAGACGTTCCCGAGCCCCAGCCGGGGCCGGGCGAAGTCCTCGTTCGCATGGAGGCGACGGGGGTCAACTTCATCGAGGTGTACCAGCGCAAGGGACAGTACCCGCTCCAGACGCCGTTCACGCCTGGCGGCGAGGGCGCCGGCACTGTCGTCGCGGTTGGAGAAGGGGTCACGACGCTCCGGGTTGGCGAGCGCGTGGCGTCGGAGACGCTCACGGGCGCCTACGCCGAACTGGCAAAGACCAGGGCCGAGCGGCTCGTTAGGCTCCCGGATGATGTCGAGGGACGGGTGGCGGCGGCCGTTATGCTCCAGGGCATCACCGCGCACTATCTCACGACGTCCACCTACCCGATCCATCGCGGCGACCGCTGCCTCATCCACGCCGCGGCCGGCGGCGTCGGCCTGCTGCTCTGCCAGATCGCGAAGCGGCGCGGGGGGTGGGTGGTCGGTACGACGTCGACACCCGAGAAAGCGAAGCTCGCCCGCGACGCCGGTGCCGACGAGGTCATTCTCTATACCGAGCAGGATTTCGTCGCGGAGGTCAAGCGCCTAACGAATGGAAAGGGTCTGCAGGTGGTGTACGATTCGGTCGGGAAGACGACGTTTGACCGCAGCCTCGATTGCCTGGTCCCGCGCGGGATGATGGTCCTGTTCGGGCAGTCGAGCGGCCCAGTCCCTCCGCTCGACCCGCAGGTGCTGAACCGGAAGGGCTCGCTGTTTCTGACCCGCCCCACCATCGCGCATTACGTAGCGAGTCCGGAGGAGCTCAATGCCCGGGCGTCCGAGCTGCTGAGCTGGATCGAGGAGGGATGGCTGCGCGTGCACATCGACCGGACGTTCCCGTTAGGCGAGGCGGCGCAGGCCCACACGGCGCTCGAGTCCCGGCAGACGGTGGGGAAGCTGTTGCTCGTCCCCTAGCATCGCGACCGCTCCGGCTTTGACCACGAACGCTGAACACGCAGGCGGCGCTGCGCGCCGGCGCTGAGCACGCAGGACTGCTTCTGGCGGCTCATCGTGCGAGTGCGTAGAGATTCGCCGAGTAGAGCAGCCGCGCATCGGGATCCTCCGAGTAGACCGGGATCATCACTCGCCGGTACTCGCTGCCCTCGAACTCGTCCAGCTCCTCCCAGGCGTCGGCCAGTGACGCCGACTCGAAGACCTGAACCGGCACCCAGGGACCATCATCTCGCGGGATGAGTCCCAGGTAGCCGCCCGCCGCCCCCCACCCCGCGTTGATCAAATCCCCGCGCACCCTCCCTCGGCTCCAGGTGCCCGGGTATTTCGCGAGCAGGTAGTGGTTCTCCCTGCCGGGTTGAAGGCTGCCGTAGACCGCGAGGCGTGGGACGGATGACACTGGGAGGGAGGCCAGGCAGGGACGAGTCACGGTATGTAACAGCCTCGCTCTCGTCAAACGTGATCGCTCGTCATCGCGGCGTCGGCCGCACTCTTCCGCATGGCGACGTGGCAATGCATGCTGGTGGGCGCGTCCGTTCACTCTCGAAGGAGGTCGACCCATGACTACCGCCGCCACTCCGGCCTCGTCGCCGGCCGCCAGCGCGATTCCGAGCCCGCGCCAGCAGTTCCTCGATGCCTACGAGCGCGAGCATGCGATCACCACGAGGATCCTTCGTGCCTACCCTCCCGACAAAGGGGACCTCAGACCGCACCCGAAGCTCAAGACGGCTCGGGAACTGGCGTACATCTTCGTGCAGGAGTGCGGCCTCGGGATCGCCGGACTGAACGACGCGTTCGGCAAAGGAGTGTCCGGCCCCAGCTCTCCGCCGGTTCCCGAGAAGTGGGAAGACGTCGTGGCGGCTCTCGAGCCCGCGCACGTGAGCTTCCGGCAGGTGTTCGAGTCATTCACCGACCAGCAGCTGCTCGAGCCGATCAAGTTCTACGGCGCGCCGAAGACGCTCGTCGACTACACGCGTCTGCAGTTCGCGTGGTTCCTGCTGTCGGACCAGATTCACCACCGCGGCCAGCTGTCCGTCTACCTGCGAATGGCCGATGCCAAGGTGCCGAGCATTTATGGTCCGACGGCCGATGAGCCATGGCGCTGAGCCGGCCGCGGTTATCAGCGTTAGGCCGGCATCACGCACGTCAGCCCCTGTCCTGAATCCGACCTGAACTCGAGGGACGACTCAATGTCCGATAACGATCTGCAGGCAGAGCTCGAACGGCTCCGTGAGGAGAACGCGGCCCTCAAGAAGGGCGTCGCACGGGGCGTTTCGCTCAAGGTGAGCGAGAAGGGAGGGCTGTCGGTTTACGGGCTGGGACGTTTCCCGGTGACGCTCTACAAGGAGCAGTGGGTCAAGCTGCTCGACATGTCCGACGATATCCGGGCGTTCCTCAGGGCGCACGACGCAGAGCTCAAGAGCAAGGACTAGCGTCCGCGTCGACCAAACCGATAGGCAACCCATGACTCTTCCGATCACGTGGATCGGCAGTCCCAACCGTCACAAGGGCCGTGAGGGTTTTCGGCCCGAGGCGGTCGTCGTGCACATCATGGAAGGGACGTTGGGATCGACCGACAGCTGGTTTCTCACGCCCGAATCGCAGGTCTCGGCCCACTATGGCGTGGGGAGAGATGGCAGGATTCACCAGTACGTGGGCGAATCGGACACCGCGTTTCACGCCGGACGCGTGTGGAAGCCGAGGTGGGGAAGCATCAAGCCGAAGGTGAATCCGAACCTGTACACCATCGGCATCGAGCACGAAGGGAGCGGCGAGAGCGAGTGGCCGGACGCCATGTACCAAGCCAGCGCGAAGCTCATCGCCGAGGTGTGCACGAGGTGGTCGATTCCGATGGACCGCACCCATATCATCGGCCATCGCGAGATCTACGGCCGCAAGACGTGCCCGAACGACGTCGTGGATCTGAACCGGCTCATCGCCATGGCGAAGACGGCGGCGGTAACGCCGGGCCGGTTCAATTTCATTCCGCAGGCCGGGACGGTGCGGGCGCGCACGGCGATCAACGTTCGGCGCGGGGCGCCGACGACGGTCGCTCCTGTCGTGCGAACAGCCCAGCCTAACGAGTCGCTCGACTATGTCGGGTGGTGCAGCAACGGGATGAGCGTGAACGGCAACCCGCACTGGTACCGCGACGAGGATGGCAACTATTTCTGGAGTGGCGCGACGAGTCGTCCGACGCCGGGCATCGCCGACTAGCGCACCCGAAACAACCACGGACGCTGAGCACGCAGAGGTGCTTCGCGCCGCCGCAGAAGCCGCTGAGGTTTCTTGATGAAACTCTATCGGGCTGCGGTGATCACCTTGGGACAATTATCAAGGACAAATTCCCGGCCGCTGGCACGGCCGGGCGGACGTTACGAGCCGTCCAGCGCCCCCAGCGCCCCCAGCGCCCCCAGCGCCCCCAGCGCCGGCGCGCAGCGCCGCCTGCGTTCCCAGCGTCCGTGGTTCCGTTCCCGTTCGTGGTTCCGTTGACCGACCGGAACTCCAACGACCTGTCCGGGCTCAGGTCGGGTTCTCCAACCACGTTCGCAGCTCGCCATCGGTCACGATCGCGGGCCCGCTGTCCTTCAGGCGGGGATCGATCTGCTCCTCCGCGTATCCCGTCGGCATTCCGGTCTCGCGGTTCACGATCCACGAGAACCGCCGGTCCCGTTCGCGCCCACGAAGCAGCGAGCGTGGCGAGTGGCCAAGCACCGCGGCGACGGCGCCGTAGGTCGCGCGGCGGCCGTGCTGGTCGAGAAGGTCGACGATCTCTTCGAGCGACATGGTTTGCCTCGGGTTCCGTAGTGAGGTCATCTTCATTGGACTCCCCGGAGGCCAATATGCCGGCCAAGGCGCCAGCATCCGTCACCGAAAGACGATTCGCCGACATCGTTGCATCGCTGCGCGGCAAACCCGGCGTCACCGCGCCGTCGTCCGAAACCGGAGGAGGCCGCAAGTTCGGATCGTCCGGGCTCAAGATCGACAACAAGGTCTTCGCGATGGTCTCGTCCAGGGGCGAGTTCGTCGTGAAGCTCCCTCGCCAGCGGGTCGACGCGTTGGTGGCGTCCGGTGACGGCACGCGCTTCGATCCGGGGCACGGTCGGTTGATGAAGGAATGGCTCGTCGTCTCGCCGACTTCGACGCTCGACTGGCTGGTTCTCGCGAAGGAAGCGATGGCCTTCGTGGGCAGATGACGAACCGCGCCGGGCCGGTAGCGGCACCGGACCGCATCGTCTCCCTCGACGTCCTGCGTGGCGTCGCGCTGCTTGGCATCCTGCTCATGAACATCCAGTCGTTCGCGATGCCGAGCGACGCGTACCTCAACCCCACCGCGTACGGCGATCTGACTGGCGCCAATCGGTGGGTGTGGATCGTCGTCCACCTCCTCGCCGACCAGAAGTTCATCAGCATCTTCTCGATGCTGTTCGGTGCGGGGATTCTCCTCATCGCCGAGCGCGTCGGGCCGGAGCGCGCGACGCGAATTCACTACCGCCGGATGGTAGTGCTGCTCGTGTTCGGCCTGATCCACGCGCACGTGCTCTGGTCGGGGGACGTCCTCTACACGTACGCGATCTGCGGAATGTTCGTGTACCTCGCTCGCCGCCTAACGCCGAAGCAGCTGATCGTCACGGGACTGGCGCTCCACGCGGTGTCGTCGGTCATCTTCATCGGGTACGCCATCCTGCTGCGCGACGCTCCGGCCGAGGTGATTACGCAGGTGACGAACGACAACTGGCTGGCGCCGCCGGCGGAAATGGCACGGGAGATCGCTGCCTACCGTGGAGGGTGGGGCGCACAGCAGACGTTTCGCGGTCCGGACGCGACGGGGATGGAAACGTTCATCTTCCTGATCGACTTCGCGTGGAAGACGTCGGGGCTCATGCTCGTGGGCATGGCGCTCTACAAGCTCGACGTGCTCTCCGCCCGGCTATCCGACTCGTTCTATCGCCGGATGATGGTGCTGGGGTTCGGCGTCGGGCTGCCGGTGATCGCGTACGGCGTGTGGAGGGATTTCGCGACCGGGTGGGGCGTCGTGTACTCGTTGTTCATCGGCTACCAGTTCAACTACTGGGGAAGCGCGCTCGTGGCGTTAGGCTGGACAGGCCTCGTGATGCTCGTGGTCCGGTCGGGCGGGCTGCCCGGCGTGCAGCGACGGCTCGCCGCAGTCGGGCGCACGGCATTTAGCAACTACATCCTCCAGACGCTGTTCGGCATCGCGATCTTCTACGGGACGGGGCTCGGATTGTTCGGTCACGTCGATCGCGTTGGGCAACTGCTCATCGTATTTGCGATCTGGGCGGTGCAGCTCACGGTCGCACCCGTGTGGCTACGCCATTTCGAGTTTGGCCCGCTCGAGTGGCTGTGGCGCTCCCTCACGTACGGGAAGGCGCAGCCGATGCGGCGGCCGGCGATGCCGTCGGCTGAGCTCACCCCGTTGCGTTGAGCTCGATCACGTGCCGGTCGGGGTCGAGGATGAAGATCTGGGGAAACCCGGCGTTAGGCCGTCGATTCCACTTGAGCCACAACGGGTGGTCAGGCGGCACATCGTCGCGGTAGCCCGCCGCGCGCAACTCTGTGAGCGTAGCGTCGAAGTCGTCCACCCGCACGGCGAAATGCACGTCGCGTGAGTCGACGGGCTTGCCGAGCCGCAGAGTCCCGCCCTGGCGTTCGATGAGGTGGAGTTGCTCGTCGCCCAGGGCGAACCACGCCCCGCGAAAGTCGAACGCCGCTGGGCGCTCGATCTCCGCCAGTCCCAGGACCTCGCGGTAGAATCGGCGCGACCGCTCCAGGTCCGAGACCGGGAGCGCGACGTGGTGCAGGGCGGTGACGCGAAGGACCATGGTGGCACAGGACGATGGTGAGGGCGCGGCCGGTCGTACCGACCGCACCCAATGTACCACCAATCAGCGTCCCGCCACCCTCCCGCTCTGCAGGACATCGCGCGCCATTCTCGCGAGGCTGACGAATTCCGCTCGATACCCGAAAGGATCGGCTCCCTTCGACCGCTCACCGCGCACGATGACGCTGTCCAGTGAGCTCTTTCCCTTGTGCGGTGAATCGCGCAGTACCATCCCGAACTCCGCCACTGCGCTGGCGAATACGAAATCCGTCGACGGCCGGGCGGTCGTCTCGTCGGCGACGACGTGCGTCATCTCGCGGCTCCGGGATCCAGTGGGCGGCTTGTAGCGCAGCTTCACGTACATGAGCTCCGAGCTCGCCGACGCGTCGGTGCGGGACGGCGTTTTCGTGTAGCGGAGCGAGTCGGGCCGCGGCACCGTGGCGAGATCCGGCGATCCGGGCGGGATCAGCTCGTAAAGCGCCGTCACCACGTGTCCGGAGCCGAGCTCACCCGCGTCTTTCGTGTCGTCCTTGAAATCTTCGTCCCGCAGGAGTCGATTCTCGTAGCCTAACAAGCGATAGGCGCCCACGCGGGATGGGTTGAACTCGATCTGGAGCTTCACGTCCTTCGCGATCGTGAGCAGCGTGCCACCCATCTCGGTCACGAGCACCTTGCGCGCCTCCATGATGTTGTCAACGTAGGCGTAGTTGCCGTTCCCCTTGTCGGCGAGCTTCTCCATCTTCGAGTCCTTCACATTGCCCGTGCCGAAGCCGAGCACGGTGAGGAACGTGCCCTGGTCGCGGCGCTGCTCGATGAGCTGCACGAGCTCCGCGTCGCTCGAGACGCCCACGTTGAAGTCGCCGTCGGTCGCGAGAATGACGCGATTATTTCCCTGCGGCATGAAGCTCTGCTTCGCGACGTCGTACGCGAGACGAATGCCGGCACCTCCCGCGGTCGAGCCGCCCGCCTCGAGGCGCTCGATCGCATCGAGGATGCTGTCCTTCTGGCTTCCGGGCGTCGGTGGCAGCACGACGCCCGCGTTGCCGGCGTATACGACGAGCGCCACGCGGTCCTGCGGCCGGAGCTCGTTCACGAGCAGTCGGAACGCGGATTTCAGCAGCGGCAGCTTGTCGTCGCTCGCCATCGAGCCCGACACGTCGATGAGGAAGACGAGGTTGTTAGGCGGCAGCGAGTCGACGTCGATCGGCCGGCCCTTGAGCCCGATGCGCACGAGTCGGTGTGCCGCGTTCCACGGCGCCGTGCTCACCTCGGTGGTGATCGTGACGGGGTCCTCGCCGCGTGGCGCCGGCAAGTCGTACGGGAAGTAGTTGATCAGCTCCTCCAGCCGCACGGCGTCGCGCGGTGGCTGCTGCCCTTGCCGGAGGAATCGGCGAACGTTGCTGTACGACGCGTGGTCGACGTCGATGGAGAATGTCGAGCGTGGCGCGGACGCTGTGGTCAGGAACGGGTTTTCGGAGATGACGTCGTAGCCCTCGGTGTTTCCCGGGTCCTTGTCGCGGTACTCGGCCATCTCCTTCTGGCGTCGCGGGCTCGCGGCGCGGATGCCCATCTGCGCCACCGTTGCGCCCATGGCCTTCCTCGATACGGGTGGTGCGACCGCTGCCGTGACGACGACGTCCGCCAGTTGCACCTGGGTGGCGGCGAGCGCGAAGTGTTCCGTGCGCGTGCCCGCGGCGACGTGCAGTCCGCGGGTCGCTGGATCGTACCCGATGCGCCTAACGAGCATCACGATGTCACGCCCCTTGGCGGAGTCGACGGGGACGTTGAGGCGATAGTTGCCCTGCGCGTCGGTCTGCACGCCGAGCGTCGTTTCGCGAACCGAGACCATTGTACCACCGAGTGGTCGGCTCGTGGCCGAGTCGACGACGCGGCCGGTTATGACTGCGACCGGTTCGGCGCGAACAGACATGGTGGCCGTGTGGTTCGATCGCACGAGTGGGACACTGGTCGCGGCGACCAGCGAAATGGGGATCAGCGCTCGAACTAACCTCGTAGGCATACACACTCCCGCGTGGTGGGATGGCGGCCCGTGCTCGCGGAGTGGCTCCGCGGGCAATCGACCGCTGACCCGGGAGACGTCGGCCACTGCCGGACTTACACACGCGCACCGACAGACGCCTGCGAGCGCTGGGTTATCCATCTTCCCGCCCGTCAGAGAACGTCCTATGCTATGACCGTGATGGCCCGCCGATCGGCATCCGCGGCCCGGAGTATCCCTTGAGCGACACGGCAGCCGGTATCCGCTGCCCTCGCTGCGCGGAGCTCGTCTCCGACGACGCCGCGTTCTGCTCGCATTGCGGCACGCCGCTTCGTCAGCAGGCCCCGAACGTCCCGTCCCCCGCTCGCCGCTCGGAGGAGGTGGAGCGCATCGCGGCGGAGCTCCGGTCAGCGCTCGCCCCGCGCTACGAGCTGCTCGACCTGCTCGGCGAAGGGGGCATGGGCTGTGTCTTCCGCGCGCGCGAGGAATCGCTCAGGCGACTCGTCGCGGTGAAGGTGCTCGCACCCTCGCTCGCCGAAGATGACGTTGCGCGTGTCCGATTCACTCGCGAATCGCGCGCCGTCGCCGCGATCTCGCACCCAAATGTCATCGGCGTGTACGGGGTCGGCGAGACCCCCGAGCTCAAGCTGCCGTTCATCGTTATGCAGTACATCGATGGCCCGACGCTCGCCGCGTGGATGCGGACGCACCCGCGCACGACCGAGGCGACCGGGCGACGCGTCATCGGGGAGGTCGCGAGCGCGCTGGCCGCGGCACACTCGCATGGCGTCGTACACCGCGACGTCAAGCCAAGCAACGTGCTCATCGAGGCGACGACTGGCCGAGCGATCGTGGTGGATTTTGGCGTCAGCGCGCTGCTCACGCCCGGCGAGCCATCGGTCGAGGCACCGCCCGTCACGACAAGCGGCATCATCGTGGGGACGCCAGTGTACATGAGCCCCGAGCAGGCGGCTGGCGATCGAGTGCAGGCACCCAGCGACATCTATAGCCTGGGTGTCGTCGCCTACGAGCTGTTCGCGAGCGATCTCCCGTTCAAGGCCAATTCGGCGATGGGGTGGGCCGCGGCGCACATGCGGGACATACCGGCGCCCCTCGCGACGCGCCGAGCGGAAATCTCGCCCGAGGTCCTGCAACTCGTCGATCGCTGTCTCGCGAAGGACCCGAGCGAGCGGCCACGCGCCCAGGAGATTGCGACGGGGATGGCGCCGTCCATCGAGAGCGAGATCGCGTGGCCTCCGCCCGGAGTCGGGCCTCTCTTCGGCCGTGGACACCTGCTCGGCAGGATCGCGGTGGTGCTCGTCGTGGCGGCAGTGGCGGTCGCGCTCTGCCTAACGCTTCCGCCGGCGATGGCACGCGCCGGGCCCCAGTGGTGGACGCCCTATGCGGAAGGACGCGATGTGTCAGGGTCCGCGCTCGGAGTCGTCGACGAGACCAGTGCGGCGGCGCCGCCGGTAACGCTGTGGATCTGGCGGATTGCACTGGCCGGCGGTCTCGCGACGTTCCTGATTGCAGCCGTTGTGTTCCTGTTTATAGCGGGACGAGCAGCCACCACGGCCGCGGGTGCGCGCCGCCTCGGCTGGCGTTGGTCGACGATCCTGAACGCCGTGGTGGATCCGGACGGCAGAAACGGTCTGCTCCTGGCCGGAGCTCGCGAGCTCGCCGCCGTGCCGCCCGAGCGCCGGCAGTCGGCGTTAGGCGCCCGGCGCGAGATTGTGGGATGGCGTCTCGCCGCCGGCGGCTGGACCGGTGTCACGCTCGGTGCGTGGGCACTCGCCGCAGCGACGGGCGCACTGCAGCTGGACGGCAGTGGCCCGCTCATGAGCTGGCTGGTACTCGTGCTGATGGTGGTGCCGGCCCTCGGTGCAGGCGCGCTTGCCTGGTCGGCGACCGCGGATGAGCGGCGCTCGCTCGCACCGATGCCTCGTCGCCGACCGCATCCACCCGCATCGATCTCAACCGAACCCGACGCATCGGGAGCGGTCGCGATGTGGTACGCGGCGATGGATCTGGCCAGCGGAGCGGGTGGGGGAGGGGAAGGGAGAACGGCTACGGCGAGCGAGCCGCCACAACCCGGCAAGCTGCCGCTGCTGACAAGGCTGGCGCTCGCCGTCGTCGCGACGGTGGCGTTTGGTGGACTGGTCGGCATCGTCCTGGTCGTCGTGGCCAACCTGGTCGCGGCGCAGAACCTCGAGCGTGTGGGCCGAGAGACCGCGCAGCTCGTGGCGACCATGCGACGGCTGCGAGAGACCGATCCGCTCACTGCCGCGCGGCAGGCGTGGGTCGGTTTTCTTCCGGCCATGTCTCCGCTGTCGGCAGCAGACTCTCGACGGGAAATCGTCCGGCTCGTGGACGGACGGGACGCATTGGACACTCTTCCGCCTTATCCGACCCCGGCGGCTCGACTCCTTGGCGCCTCGGCGAATGGCGCGGGGCGCCCCGCAGTGGTGGACGCGATCAAAGCCGCGGCGAGTGGCCTCGCCGCAGACTCTGCATCGATGTTCGCTGCCGCCGCTTCGCATCCAAGAACGGAGGTGGTGCGGCGATTGAGTGCTTCCGGAATATCGCTCTTCGCGGCGAGCCTGGACCGTCCGCTCGCCGAGTATCGATCGGTGAGTGAGCTGCCTGAGCCGCCATATGCGGAGCTGCGTGCGGGCGCGCAGGCGAACGCGCTCGGAGCGGTGGCCGCGATCGCGCGGCGAGACTACGCGGAAGCGGAGCGCCGGCTCGGCGAGAACGCCGCTCTCGCCGAGAGGTTTCTCTCGGTGCCGCGTCGGTTTGCAGGAACTTTCGGAGCGGGACTCCTTCAGGAGATGGCGCTGCTGCCACTCGCCGAAGTCGAGGACCTCCGCGGTGATCCGCGACCTGGGGTTCAGCTTCGCCGAGCGGCGGATACAGTCCGTGTCCTGTTCCTGGATCCTGCGTGGAGCTCTCGGCTCATCGGCCTCGCGGCCACCCCCGACGACATGGGGACGTACATGGCGGCCGTGCGCGACCAGCGGCTCCCGGCCGGATTGCGAGCGGAGGGATTCGATGGAGGCATACTTGGCTTTTGCCTCAATCCTCGCGAGGTCGTTAGGGGTCCTCAACAGAGCCGCCGAGAGTCGGTGCGCGCGGCAGCGGACTCGATATCCGATATGCCGGAGTCGCGAGAACTGGCGGCGCTCGTGCTGCGAGGCTGGCAGAAGGACGAGCTAGCTGGCGAGCATGCCGAAGCGTTCGGATCAGTGTTGACCCGTATACGGTTCTGCGCCAAGATTCGTCGCAGCTAACAATCGGCCGCGAGGCCGTGGCGCGACAATCACGGAAGTGCACGTCGCGCGTTGAAGCGCGCGCGCGCGAGTGACACTGGGTCCGCCGAGCAGGAGGAACCCATGATTCACCAGGTCTTGCGCCGTCCGGCACGCCGGATCGCCTCGTCCATCACTTCGGGTGAGGGACGTCTCTCCGCGGCCACGGTGATCGTCGCCTGGCTCATGCTGGCTTCGTGTAGCGATCCCATGGAACCGCCTGGAACGAGGCCGGTGGGCCACGTTAGGCTCAATCCCGAAATAGTCGGGATCGGCGGCGGGTTCGACGACGCCGGGAATTCCGGCAGCGCGCCCGGCACGCTTTGGTTTCCGACTGGATGGCGATTTCTGCCGCAGTTCGGCGATGGCGCCAATGGGCTCCAGAACTGCTTGCTCTATGGGCGATGCAACGCTGGCAGCCTGACCATTCAACTCGGTACGCTCACGGCGCCGGCGAATTCGGACCCGAACCCGGGCCCGGGTGGGACCACGTCCACGTCGTTCGGATACATGAGCACCAGCAACTTCACGCGACAGGACGGGCCTAACGAGGTGAATTATACGAATCGCGTGAGCGCCATCGAGCAGGAACACTTCTTCACTCCGAGTTCGCTGGAGACACCATTCACGGGAAAGGGCTTGTATCGGCTTCGGTTCGACTATGCGTTCCTGACCAGCGCTGACACGCCGAGCCCCGGACTGGACCCCTACGCGCTGTTCCAGGTGCTATGGGATCAGAACCCGCCCTCGGTGCCTGGAACACCGATCGCGTACGAGCGCCGAGATCAGGTCTTCCGGATCTCGCGGAGCGACGTGGCGACAAATCCGTCGTTGCAGCAAGCAGGCGGTTGCGGATCCGGCGGCATCGGGAACGCGACCTATTCACTCTGCACGGGATGGCATAACGTCACCGTCGACATTCCGCCGTTCTATTACGACAAGCGATTCGTGCTTCGCCTGCTCATTCAGGATGGCGGGGACCCGTACAGTGAGATAGACGCCTTCGATCGTCTCATACCCGACAACGCGTTCGGCAGTGTCATCGCGATGGACAACTTCAAGATTCTCGGCCTGCCCCTGCTGACTGGAGCCGGGCCGGTTCCTGATGGTCCGGTCGCGATCAACACGCTGGCCACGCTGGCAGCGACCTATGAATATGCGGATCCCCTGGCGACTCATACCGGTGTGTTCGATTGGGGCGATAACTCGACGAGTCCCGCGGCAACGACGCAGTCAAACGGGACTGGGTCGTTCACCGGGACGCATACGTATGTCTCGCCCGGCGTGTACGTCGTAACGCCCACCGTGACGGACAACGCCGCCAACAGCTCGAGCGGCGAGACCGCCATCGCGGTCTACGATCCGAACAGCAGCTTCGTCACTGGCGCGGGTTGGATCTTGTCGCCGCCTAACGCCTACACGCCCGATCCGGCGATGACCGGCATGGCCCATTTCGCGTTCGTCTCCAAGATCGTCAAAGGCGCACAGGGAGCCCCGACCGGCAGCACCAGCTTCCGCTTCCAGGCCGCAGACTTCGTGTTCGAAAGCACTTCATACGATTGGCTTGTCGTCGCGGGCTCCAAGGCTCAGTTCAAGGGCAGCGGATCGATCAACGACGCTGGCGACTACGCATTCATGCTTACGGCGGTCGACGGGATGATTACCGGCGGTGGAGGCATCGACAAATTCCGGATCAAGATCTGGAACAAGGCGACCGCAGCGGTCATCTACGACAATCAACTGGGCGGCAGCGACGCCGCGACCCCGGTGACGGCGTTAGGCGGCGGCAACATCTCGATCAAGAAATAGGCAAACGGAAGGACGGGGCCGATGCGGTGGCTCATTGCGTGCGCGCTGCTCGCCGGCACGCCGCTCATCGCGCAGGAACGCGGATCGCAGCGCGCAGCACTCGACAGCGCCGCGCGGCTGGATTCACTCGCGGGCCAGGCGGCGGCGCGCGGCAAACGGGATGATCTCGTCGAGGCCGCGCGGCTGTTCGGTCTCGCGGCAGACCTCTATGATCGCGCCGGCGCGGGCGGGAAACAGGGCGAGGCCGTCGCGAACGCCGGAAGCATGTACAACGCCGTCGGTCGAAGCGACTCGGCGATCGTCAACTTTCGACGTGCCTTGCCGCTTCTGCGCGCCGCGAACGACAGGGAGAACGAAGGGGCCACGCTCATCCTGCTGGGCCAGGCGTTCCACGGGAGAGGCGAGCTCGATTCCGCGCTCGCCTACTATCGCGAGGGTCTGACCGTCGCCCGTGCGACCGGGAATCGGAAGAACGAAGGCGTCCTTCTCAACAACTTCGGGATCGCCTACAACGCGCTCGGCCGCCCCGACTCGGCCATTGCTTACCTGACGCGAGCACTCACCGTGCGGCGTGAGCTGAAGGACCGGCTCGGCGAGGGCGTGACGCTCAACAACCTCGCGCGGGTTGAGCAAACGCTCGGCCGCTACGAGAGTGCCATCACGTATCTTCGCCAGTCACTCGTTGCGCGCCGGGAGGTGAAGGACCGAGCCGGCGAGGGCACCACGCTCAACAACATCGGCTTCGCGTTCGACCTGCTGCACCGGCCGGACTCGGCGCTCGTCTATTATCGTCAGGCGCTCGTGCCGCTCCGGGAAGTCGGTCGGAGGCCCACGATCGCGATCACGCTCACGAACATTGGCCGCGCGTACACGGCCACCGGAAAGGCAGACTCCGCGCTCGCCTATATCCGCGAGGGGTTGGCCACGGCACGCGACGTCGGTGACAAGACCGGAGAAAGCTGGGCCCTCGTGGACCTCGGAAACGCGTTCGACGCCCTGAATCAGCCGGACAGTGCGCTGGCGTCGTATCGGGCAGGGCTTGCGGTGCTGAGAACGGTCGGCGACCGCTCGCGTGAAGGCGACGCACTGTCGCGCATCGGGTTCATCCTTCAGCGATCGGGCTCGGCGCAGCTCAAGTCGGCTGTTGCCTACTACGACTCCGCGGCGAGCGTTCGTGCCGCTGTCGGGAGCTCGGCCGGCGGCGACGCGAACCGCCTAACGTTCGCCGAGCAGGATGTGCATCTGTTCGAGCGCTGGGCGCTGGCGTGGCTGGCGCGAGGTCCGGAAGTCGGTGACCAGGTCGCGGCGCGCGCCTCGCTCGCGGCGGTCGAGCGTGGACGCGCGCAAGCGTTGCTCGATCTCCTGCGCGACTCTCGGCGGGGTGCCGGGCGCGCCACGACGCCGCAGGCTCCGTCCGTTGCACCGGGCGCCGATCTCGCGGTGGAAGGCGAAACGCTGGCGCGCACCGTGTCGCAAACAGCGAAGGCGTCACTGACGTTTCTCTCGACGCAGGACACGCTCATCGCGTGGCTGATCGATGAACAAGGTGGCGTCGCGGTTGCACGGAGCGCGGTGTCGCAGGACTCCATCGCCGCCCTGGTGGCCACACTTCGCGCCGGGCTCGCGGTGGACGACGCGGCAATCGGCTCACGGGTCGCGATGCGTGGGTCGCCGCCGCTCGAGACGCCGCCTCCGAATCCAGGACCGACGGAGCGCACGTATCGGCGCGGACTCCGCTACGCCGAGCCGGCCGCCGTGGCGCTCGCGGGGCTGCTGATTCCCGAGGCATTCGTCGGGCGGTTGCCCAAGTCCGGTGAGCTCGTGATCGTCGCACCGGGGCCGCTCGCACTTCTGCCGTTTGCCACGCTTCCCCTCGGACGGACGAACACGCTCGCGTCGCCATTCGGCAACGGTCTCGCGATTCGTTATGCACCGTCGCTGGCAGCCCTGGCCGAGTCCGAACGGCGCCCCGCGGCGATCGCATCGCGTGAGCCGGCGGCGCTCCGCGCCACGTTGAAGGAGGCGCTCGTCGTCGGCAATCCGAGCATGCCAAGCCTGACGTCGTTCGACGGGCGCGCGGTCGCCCTTGCGCCGCTTCCCGCCGCCGGCGCCGAGGCCGCGTGGGTCGCGGGACAGCTCGGCGCGACCGCGTTGACAGGTGCGCAGGCAACCGAGTCCGGCGTGAGGCAGCGTCTCCCCGAGGCGCCTATCGTGCACCTTGCGACTCATGGCTACGCGTATGCGTCGGGTGAGCGCGCGAGACAATCGTTCGTCGCCCTCGCACCGGGTGAAGGGAACGACGGCCTGCTCACGGTGGGCGAGATGCTCGACACGGGGGGACCGGCGCTGCGTGCGGAGCTCGTGGTATTGAGCGCGTGTCAGACGGGGCTCGGCGACTTGAAACAAGCCGAGGGGACCGTGGGATTGCAGCGAGCGTTTCTCGGGCGTGGAGCGCGAAGCGTTCTCGTGTCGCTGTGGAGTGTTGGGGACGCCGCGACGGAGGCGCTGATGAAGCGGTTCTACACGCATTGGCTGCACGATCGCGACGCCCCGACGAAGGCCGAGGCCCTGCGCCGCGCGCAGGAGGACGTACGAAAGATGGCCGGGTTCGATCACCCGCGGTTCTGGGCCGGATTCCAGCTCGTCGGCGCTCGTTAGGCTGCGACCGTGTTCTCGATGGAATCGATCATGACGTGGACGAAACGTGGGCGGAGCCGAATCGCTGACTGTGTTGTAGTGGCCGTGCTGGCGTCGGCCGCCAGCCGAACGGTCGTTGCACAAGGCACTCAGCCCCCGATCGTCAGCATACGAGAGACTGCGGCGTCGCTCGTGCGCTCCGGCATCGCCACCAACGATGCGCGGACCGTCCTTGCGGCGGCGCAGCTGCTCATCACGGCCGAACGGGCGTCGCCGGGCTTGCAGCGTGTCGGACCAGTCGCGGCGGACACCAGCCGGCCGGAAGAGCAAACGAAGTCGGGCGTCTTCACGGCCGCGGGTTTGCTGCGACTTGCCTCGCGCGTTGCCGTGGAGCAGCAAGACGTGACGACCGCGCGCGTTGCCGCCGACCTTGCCGGGAACGCGGACATCGGCCTCGGCGATGCTGCACTGGCGAAGGAGCTGCGCACCGCGGCGCAGGCGCTCGCCCAGTCGCGCGGCGCCGCGGGCGGCCCGATCTGGGCGGATGGCTTCATCGCCGCCAATGAGGCTGCCGAGTACAAGGTCAGCTTTCAGGGCGG
>Ga0209382_10001996_pt1 | contig 30687 bp, 23 predicted proteins | sample SoiMetdeltSBSDD5_FD_187599 | JGI IMG/M metagenome (GOLD analysis project Ga0209382, IMG submission 187599) | Bulk soil microbial communities from a Populus tree surrounding site in Tennessee, USA - Soil MetaG P. deltoides SBSDD5 (SPAdes) (version 2) | ecosystem: Environmental > Terrestrial >...
CGACATCGACATTGTCGCAGGCGTTCGCGGTGATCCGGCGGAGGTCGCAGCTTCGTTCGCGCATGCGCCAGCGGTTCGCGAGGTAACGCCCACCGGCGGCCACGCCGCGATTCGGTACATCGACGGCACCGTGCTCGACCTGTATTGCGTGCCGCCTGACGAGTTTGCGGTTGCCCTCTGGCGAGCCACAGGCAGCGCGTCACACGTGGGCGAGATGACGGACGCGTTGCGTGAGCGCGGCTTCACGCTGGATGGCGATCGCATCCTCGATACCGCTTCGGGCGTCGTGCCGGTGCGCGATGAGCCGGCGCTCTACGCGCTCGTCGGAGCGGCGTTCGTGCCGCCAGAGCTGCGCGAGGCGCGCGGCGAGGTGCAGGCGGCAACGGCTCATGCATTGCCAAGTCTCATCACGTTGGCGGACATTCGCGGCGTGCTGCACTGTCATTCGGACTACTCCGACGGCACGGCATCGATTGCGGAGATGGCGAACGCAGCGCGACAGCGCGGCTGGGAATACCTCGGGATTACTGACCACTCGGAGTCCGCATTCTTCGCCGGCGGGTTGAGTCGCGATGCGGTCGCGCGCCAGCACGACGAGATCGACGCACTCAACGCGACGCTCGACGGCTTTCGTATCCTCAAAGGGATTGAAGCGGACATCCTCGCAACCGGCCGCCTCGACTACGACGACGCAACGCTCGACCGGTTCGATTTCGTGATCGGCTCGGTGCACTCGCGATTCCGAATGAGCGAAGGTGAGATGACCGCCCGCATCCTCAACGCGCTCGACGACCCGCGCCTCACGATCCTCGGCCACCCGACGGGCCGGCTGCTGCTCGCACGGGAGCCCTACCAGCTGGACGTCGAGGCGATCATCGAGAAGGCCGCCGATCGCGGTGTCGCCCTCGAGCTGAACGCCGACCCGCATCGACTGGATCTCGACTGGCGACGCTGCCAACAGGCGAAGCAGCACGGCGTGACGATCGAGATCGGGCCGGACGCGCATTCCACACGCGGGCTCGACTGCGTTGCGGTCGGCGTCGACATCGCGCGGAAGGGCTGGCTCGAGACCGGGGACGTCCTGAACACGCGACCGGTGGACGCAGTTCTCGCGTTCGCGCATCGCCGATCTATTCACGCACATCACTGATGCCGAGCAAGCGAAAGAGCATCGCGAAGACGAAGCCGACGCCGAAGAAGGCTCGCGGCCGTGTGCGCTCACGCAGGCTCAAGGCGGCCGAGCCAGCGTTGCTGTACGAGCGCCTCCAAACACTCTATCCGGACGCACACTGCGAGCTGGACTTCACTACGCCGTTTCAGCTTCTGGTTGCGACGATTCTGAGTGCGCAGTGCACCGACAAGCGCGTGAACATGGTGACGCCGGTGCTCTTCAAGCGGTACCCGAGCGTCGAGTCACTCGCGCGCGCGAAGCAGGAAGACGTCGAAGAGATCATCAAGAGCACCGGATTCTTTCGCAACAAGGCCAAGGCCATCATCGCGATGGCGGGGGCGGTCGCCGACACGCACCGTGGCGATGTGCCGTCGACGCTGGAGGCACTCGTCACGCTGCCCGGCGTCGGCCGAAAGACGGCGAACGTGATCCTCGGCAACGCCTTCAACGTGAACGAAGGCGTCGTCGTGGATACGCACGTCGGCCGGCTCGCGACGCGACTCGGCCTAACGCGAGAGACGGACCCCGTGAAGGTCGAGCAGGAGCTCATGCGGCTCTTCCCACGCGACAAGTGGACCATGCTCGCGCATCTGCTCATCTTTCACGGCCGCCGCGTGTGCGACGCGAAGAAGCCGCGGTGCGGCGAGTGTACGCTGGCAGACGTTTGTCCGTCGGCCAGTCTCGGGTTAGCTTCTCGGGCATGAAAACAGCCACTTTTGAAACCAACCGCGGCACCATTGTCGCCGAGCTCTACGACAAGGACGCGCCGAAGACCGTCGAGAACTTCGAGAAGCTGGCGAACAAGGGGTACTATGACGGCGTGAAGTTCCACCGCGTCATCCCCAAGTTCGTCGTTCAGGGCGGTGATCCGCTGTCCCGCGATCTTCCCGAGGGCGACCGTCGCGTCGGCACCGGCGGCCCTGGCTACACGATCAAGTGTGAGACGAAGGGCAACCCGCGCACCCACGAGATTGGCGCGCTCTCGATGGCGCATGCCGGGAAGGACACGGGCGGCAGCCAGTTCTTCATCGTCCTCGACGAGGGCAATACACGCCACCTCAACGGCGTGCACACGGTCTTCGGCAAGGTCACGAAGGGGATCGACGTCGTTCAGCAGATCAAGCCGAACGACGTGATGAATTCCGTCCGCGTGGCCTGATTTCCGACCGTCAACTCACGGACTACTCGAATGTCTCTTCACCACGGCGACAAGCGTGCGGCCTTCATCGGCATGATCGTCACATCCGCACTTCTGTTTCTCATGGCCTTCACGATCGTGAAGCTCACGAACGCGAAGTTCGCTGGCCATGCGGCTGAAGCGAAAGTTGGCGAGACCAAATAGAACACCCTCGGGACGGCACTCGCGCCGAACGAGCCAGACGCCGAAGACACTGGGCGCGCTACGCGCGCGACGCAGGAAACGCTGAGAAAGAGTTGGTACTCGCCGGCGAGCGCCATCGAAGGACCAGATGAAAAGAAGAAGAGGGGAACGGCCGCTCGGGACGCCATCGTCCCTACGAGCTGTTCCCCTCATCTCTTTATTGCTTCACCCACCAAGCGTCCGTCCGCGTCATCTGCGCCGCGCGGACGAAGCCCGCGCGGTCTGCGTCATCAGCGTCCTGCTTTATCGGCGTTAGAGGCGTACCTAGCTCCTCCGTAATCGGACTCCCCCGGACCCCGTTTCGATGATGATTTCTCCCTTCCCATCACCGATCGACCCACTGAGGTAGTTGCGCTCGGTGCGCTTGACCTGGATCGGGATGTCGGTGTCGATCCCGCCGCTGCCCGTGTCGATGCGGATCTCGGCGCCCAGCGCCTCCGGAATCCCCAGCGTTACTCCGCCCGAGCCCGAGTCGATGCGCAGCGACTCTACGTCCGACCGAAGGTCGAGCTCCACCGAGCCACTGCCGGTGTCGAGGTTGATCCGCTTCGCCTGAATGCGGGAGAGCCTAACGCCACCCGACCCGGTATCGAGATCGAGGTCGTTCACGGTTACATCCGACGCACGCAGTCGGCCCGATCCGGTGTCCATCCGCAGCGACTCGCCCCGGACGTTCGTCACCTCGACGCCGCCCGATCCCGTATCGAGCTCCACGTCGCCTTCCGCGTCCGTGACGCGAACTTCGCCCGAGCCGGTGTCGAGAAAGAGCTTCCCGCGCGTCCGGGTCGCCGTCACCGACGCTGAGCTGACGTCCACGACCAGGTCCCCGTCCACGTTCTCGACTTTCGCTTCCCCGACGCCGAGGAACACGGCGACGCGCTTGCCCTTCGGGACGACCACGCGGACGTCGGCGTACGCGTCGAGGCCATCGCCACTCGACACAATGTCGACCCGGCGGCCGTCGTCCGACCGCCCCTCGTTGAACGTCCCGTCATCGTCCACGTAGAGACTCGTCCGCGAGCGCGAGCGGCCCCAGTCCCCCTGCCGGTAAATGATGCGACGGTCGGGATAGATCACGCGCAGCGACTCCCGCCCACGCACCGGCCCCGTCGCGATCGTGAGCTTGGAGCCGTCGCCGCCACCCCGGGTCACCTCGACGGTCACGTCGGTGCCGGAGCCACCTTCAACTCTCATGACGCCGGCGATGTTGTAGACCGCGACGTCGTTGCCCGACAGCGTACGCCGCTCGGCCGTCTGTGCGAGGAGCGGCACCGGGAGGCTGGCGAACGCGAGGAGGACCGCGGTTCCTCGCGCGCGCGCGCGGCGGACTCGTGATGGCTGTGATCTCGAGAGTTGCATGAGCCGATGGTCGAGGAGAGGTGTGACGGCCACGTCTCACGCAGGCGTGGCACCGTGGCGGGCCCTTCGAACGCTCCTTGAGACAGTCGGCTGGGGCGTTGGGTTTGGAATTGGGGTCAGACCGCCAATTTCCCGTCCCTGGCGGAACGAAGCGCGGGAGTTCAGCGTCTTCGACGTACATGCAGCCCAGCCCCGACAACCCGGGCGCCTCACCGGTGCCGACTTTCGCGACCGGCACCGTGCCGCTCATCGTCGACCTCGACGGCACCCTCGTCGACGGTGACACGCTGCATCTCTCACTGGCCTTGATGGCTCGCCGGCGGCCATGGGCACTCCCGGCCCTGCCGCTCCTGGCGTTCGCCGGGAGAGCGAGGTTCAAGCGCTACGTGAGCGACCGTGTCGTACTCGATGCGAGCACGCTGCCGTACAGGGACGACGTGCTGGCGTTCATCCGGCTGGAGCGCAACGCGAAGCGACCTGTCCTGCTGGCGACCGCGGCCGACCGCCGCATCGCCGAGGCGGTCGCGGCACACCTCGGATGCTTCGACGCCGTGATCGCCAGCGACGGGATCCACAACGCGAAAGGGCCCGGGAAGCTTCAGTCGATTCGGGCTCATCTTGGCGACGGCGAGTTCGATTACATCGGCGATAGCCTCGCCGACTTGCCGGTCCTCCGTGCCGCGCGCCGAGCGTACCTCGTGTGCCCCGGGCGCTCCCTCGCCCGCGCGGCACAGACGGACTGTCGGGTGGCGGCCGTGTTTGGCAACCGCGCCGGTACGAACGGCTGACCCCGGCCGGAACCCTCCCGCCCTGCCGGGGTTGGACGGCTGGGCCGTTGCCGTAAACTTATCGGCAGGGTCCCGTTGTCCGATCTTCATCCCAGTTGCCGTCGATGACGACTTCCGCGCTTCCGTCCCGCGATGCCGCGCTCGCGCTCATGCACGAGTACACCGCCAGCGACTCACTCCGGAAGCACATGTACGCCGTCGAAGCCGCCATGCGCGCCTATGCCGACCACTACGGGGACGACGCTGAGCGCTGGGGTCTGGCTGGTTTGATGCACGATTTCGACTACGAGCGCTGGCCAAACGAGCAGCACTCTCCGACTGACGAGCACCCCGCTGCGGGAGTGCGCGTGCTCCGCGAGCTCGGATATCCGGACGACGTGCTCGAGTCCATTCTCGGGCACGCGAGCTACTCCGGTGTGCCGCGCGTCACGCGCATGGCGAAAGCGCTCTTCGCCGTGGATGAGTTGACCGGCCTGATCACCGCCACCGCGCTCGTCAGGCCTTCGAAGAGTGTTCACGAGGTTGACGCCCGGTCCGTCCGGAAGAAAATGAAGGACAAGGCGTTCGCCCGTGGCGTGAATCGGGACGACGTCGTGAACGGCGCGTCGGATCTCGGTGTGGACCTCGACTGGCACATCCAGTTCGTCGTCGACGCCATGCGCGGCCGGGCTGACGCCCTCGGATTGGGCGGCCCGCCGCCCGGGCCGTGACCGTGTCTGGTCAACGCTTGGCCCCAGCGGCGCGTTTAGAAGGCGACCGAACTCACCGCCTCCGTGACGCTAGCCTTGACGCTCGCTTACCCGACTGCTGTGCTCTCGCCGCCTGAACCGTCAGCGCGCGAGCGCGAGCACGCTCTCGTGGTCGCCGCCCAGCGCGGCGACACCGAGTCGTTTGCGTCGCTCGTGCGTCTGCATCAGCGGAGGGCATACGCGGTCGCGCGGGCGATCGTGCTCACACACGAGGATGCGGAGGACGCGGTCCAGGAAGGGTTCCTTCACGCCTTCCGCGCGCTCGACCGGTTTCTGCCCGACCAGGCGTTCGGGGCGTGGCTGAATCGCATTGTGGCGAACGCGGCGCTCGACATCACGCGCCGAAAGAAGGTCCGCGACGCTGACACCCTCGCGGACACGATTGCGTCGCCATTTCGCGATCCGGCCGAGTCGGCGGAGTTGAGGCGTCGTCTCTCGCAGGCGCTCACCACGCTGAACGAGCGCCAGCGGGCGGTGATCGTGTTGCACGATGTGGAAGGCTTCAAGCATGCGGAGATCGGTCGGCTGCTGGGGATCCCGGAGGGGACCGCGCGGTCCGACCTGCACCATGCGCGGGCACGTCTGCGCCAGGCGCTGAGTGCCGTACGGAGCGAGCTATGAGGATTGAGCGCGGGACGCCCCCCGAGTGGGGCGATGAGGAAGTGACGCGAGTGCTGCGCGACCTGTATGCGTCGCCCGCACCGAACGCGTCGTACTGGGACACGCTGGAATCGCGGATCATGACGCGCATCGCCACGGCGGGCGAGTCGCCCGAGTGGTGGAGTGTGTTCCACGGATGGGTTCACGTCGGACTGGCCGCCGCGGTGCTGGTGGGAGTCCTCGTGGGCACGACCCTGCTGCGCCAGCGCGCATCGGAAGAGCGGATCGCGTACGAGGCGGTGATGGAGTCCGCGTCCGGTATCCCCGTCGCGGGTCCCACGATTGCCCGCGGCCCGAGTCGCGCGCGCGACGCCACGCTCCGCTCGATCATTTCCCCCTGAGAGCTGCGACATGCACAACTCCAAGCAACTCGCTGTGATGTTCCTGCTCGGTGCCTTCCTCGTCGGGGGGGCGCTCGGCTTCACGGCGGATCGTGTCTGGGGGCGCGACGGTACGTGCCGCGATCCGCGCAGCTCCAGAGCGTGCCTCTACGACCGGCTCGAGCTCTCGACGGCGCAGCGCGCGGCATGGGACTCGATCCTCGATGACCGGCATCGTCAGTTCGATTCACTCTTCAAGCCGATCAAGCCACAGATGGATTCGATTCGGTCTCGCGGGCGCGCGCAGATTCGCGCGCTGCTGACCCCGGAGCAGCTCGATCGCTTCGAGGCGATCCTCCGCGAGCCCAGACCTAACGACAAGCGGGAGAATTCGAAGTGAAGCGTTTCGCCCTCCTGATGCTCCTTCCGTCGGCGCTCGCTGCTCAAGCGAGCGCCGATTCGGTAGCGCGCCCTATTTCCCTCGATGAGGCCGTTCGGCTCGCACAGCGGAACTCGCCGAGCACCGTGCAGGCGTCTGGCGCGATTCGCGCGAACGCCGCTTCGGTGCGCAGCGCGTACTTGGCGTTCGTCCCATCCCTGAGTTTCAACACCGGCGCCAGCAAGCAGAACGGCGACCGGTTCGACTCGCAGGGACAGCTCGTGCCCTTCACCGGCCAGGCGTGGCAGTACTCGAGCGGCCTGACGGCGAACCTCCAGCTGTTCGACGGCGGTTCGCGGTTCTATGATCTGAAGAGCGCGAAGGCCAGCGTCGCCCCGGCGGAGGCCAACGAGACGCTCGCGCTGTACAACGTCGCCCTCAGCGTGAAGCAACAGTTCTACGCGGTGCTCGCGGCCCGTGAAGCCGAAAGCGCGGCGAACGCGCAGCTCGAGCAGGCGCAGGAACAGTTCAAGACCGCGAGCGCGAAAGTCGCGGCCGGCGCTGCGACGAAGTCGGACTCCCTCCGCGCCGTGATCCAGGTCGGCAACGCCCAACTCTCGCTGCTGCAGGCCCGGAACGCCCTGAACATCGCGAACGCGTCGCTCACTCGCCTGGTCGCCACGCCGTTCGTCGTCACCGCGAGCGTGAGCGACTCGTCGGAGTCACTCGAGCTGCGTGCGGACAGCGCGGAGATCGCGGCGCTCGCCCTCCGGGGCCCGGCGGTTCAGCAGGCCGAGGAAGCCCACACGGTCGCCAGGATCGGCGAGAGAGCATCGCTCACGAGCTACTTCCCGACGATCTCGATGAGCTTCAACCGCGGCGGCAACGGCGTCGATAGCCGCTTCGGCTGGGGCGACAGTCGTTATGCGTACTCGCAGACGATGCGCTTCTCGCTGCAGTTCCCGTTCTTCAGTCAGGGGACGCGTGAGGAGTCGGTGGTTCGCGCACGCGTGGCCGAGGACAACGCCGCCGCTCAGTTGCGTGATGCGCGGCTCCTCGCGCAACAGCAGCTCACGCAATACCTGAGCGCGTTCCGGACCGCAGAACAACGGATCCAGATCCAGCTCGCCTCGGTGGAGGCGGCAGAGGAGGACCTCCGCGTGCAGCAGCGCCGCTATTCGCTCGGCGCGTCGACGTTCCTCGATGTGCTCAGCTCGCAGGTCACGCTGAACCAGGCGCGCGGCGCGCTCATCCAGGCGCGATTCGACGCGCGCGTGGCGAAGGCTCAGATCGAAACCCTGACGGGGCGGGACATGTGAGCCGGGTGTCCGGCCACCTCGTCACTGCGCAGACCGACTACCAGCCCTCTCCACGAGGCTCACTCCGTTGACACGCTTCACGCAATTCATTGTGCTTGGTCTCGCGGGCGTCGGTGTGACGCTCGCAGCCTGCACTGGCAAAAAGGCGACGAACTTCCCGATTCCAACGGCCGTCATCGAGCGGCGGGACATCGTCGTCGATGCGTCCGCGACCGGCGCGGTGGAGCCGATCAACGTCGTGGAGGTGAAGTCCAAGGCGTCCGGTCAGATCACACAGATGCCCGTCGAAACCGGGTCCATGGTCAAGCCGGGCGACCTCATCGTGCAGCTCGACACCCGCGACGTGAAGAACCAGTACGACCAGTCGTTCGCCGATGTCCGGGCCGCTGAGGCGCGGCTGCAGGTGTCCGAGGCGCAGAAGAAGCGCTCGGACGATCTCTTCCAGTCGCGCATCATCACGGCGCAGGAACACGAGACCGCGGCGCTCGACTACGCGAACGCACAGGCGCAGCTCGTTCGCGCCCGCACGAACCTCGACCTGGCTCAGCAGCGCCTCGAGGACGCAACGGTGCGTGCCCCCATCGCCGGGACCGTCATCGAAAAGACGGTGTCGCTCGGTCAGGTGATCACGTCGGGCACGAGCTCCTTCGGCGGCGGCACGACGCTCATCAAGATGGCCAACCTTACGCAGGTGCGCGTGCGCGCGCTCGTGACCGAGGCCGACATCGGATCGATCCAACCTGGCCTGACGGCCACGGTCACCGTCGACGCCTATCCTGACCGCCCCTTCCGCGGCGCGGTCGAGAAGATCGAGCCGCAGGCAGTCGTGCAGCAGAGCGTGACGATGTTCCCGGTGCTCGTGACGCTCTCGAACCTCGAGGGACTGCTCAAGCCCGGCATGAACGGCGAGGTGTCGATCCTGATCGACCGTCGCGACAACGTGCTCGCCGTGCCGAACGACGCCATTCGCAACATGCGCGAGGCGGCGACGGCGGCGACGGCCCTCGGCCTGGATCCGGATTCGGTGCAGGCGGCCGTCCGGGCGCAGATGAGCAACATGGGCGGCATGGGTGGCTCCGGCGGCGGGACTGCCGGCGCGGGCCGGACGCCTAACGTGTCGCGGGGGGAAGTCGCGCTGCCCGTGAGTGACCAGGGTGCGCAGCAGCAACAGCCCGCCGGCGGTCAGCGCGGTGACGGGCAGTTCCGCAACCAGATGCCAGAAGTCAGCGACAAGGATTGCGAGGCCGTGCGCGCTGCGTTCGCCAAGAACCCGGATGCCGAGCAGAAGCTCGCCGCGCTCAGAACGCGCGTGCAGAGCGGTGAGATCGACTTCCAGCAGATGCGCACCGAGTCACAGAAGATCTACGAGGCCGCGGGCGTCGACGCGCGCGTTGCTGGCGCCTGCCGGATGCGCGACCGGCAGCGGGCCGGCGGCGGCGATGCTGCCGCGCAGCCGCAGGGCCAACGTCAGCGAGGGCAGGGCGCCGAACGCACCGCGCCCCGTCAGGGCGGCGATCGCGGCCTCACGCCTGACCGCAGCCCCGGCGTGTCGACGCCGGTGCAGGCTGGCGAGTTCCCGGCACGCCGCGCCCGGCCCAGCCTCGTGTTCGTCGCGGAGAACGGCACCTACGTGCCGCGCATCGTTCGCCTCGGCGTCGGGAACTTCGATTACACCGAGGTCGTGAGCGGGCTCAAGGAAGGTGAGTCGGTGGCGTTGCTTGCTGCCGCCGCGATGCAGGCCCGTCGCGAAGAGCAGAACAACCGTATCCGCAACATGGGCGGCATGCCTGGCATGACGGGGCCGCGTCCGGGCGGCGGTGGCCCTGGTGGCGGCGGCGGTGGCGCTGGACGGCAGGGCGGCGGTGGCGGCGCCGGCGCCCCCGCGCCCAGCCGGCCCTAACGAGGGCTGCATCCATGCTCTGGGGCGAGATCCTCAGCGTCGCACTCGGCGCGCTTCGGGCCAACAAGCTCCGGTCGCTCTTGACGATGCTCGGCATCGTCATCGGCGTGGCCGCTGTCATCGCCATGATCGCGCTCGGCAACGGCGCGCAGAAGGCGGTGAAGGACCGGATATCGGCGTTAGGCACGACGTTGCTCACGGTCCAGCCGGGTCAGGCGTTCGGCATGGGCGGCATCCGCATGGGCGACCAGCAGCGGATGACGATGGATGACGCGAAGGCCATCGAGGAACGGGCCCAGTACATCACCGCCGTCCAGCCCGAGATGCAGCGTCAGCTGCAGATCCAGTACAACAATCGGAACGCGAACACCTCAATCGTCGGAACGACGGCGAACTACCTGGAGGTGCGGAAGTACGAGCTGGAGGCGGGGCGCATGTTCACGCCCGGCCATGATGCCGCGCGTGCCCGCGTGGCCGTAATCGGCCCGGCGGTCGCGCAGCTGCTCGGGTTCGACAACCCGATCGCGCTCGTCGGCGAGAACGTCCGCATCCGCGGGATTCAGTTCGAGGTCATCGGCGTCCTCAAGAGCAAGGGCCAGGGCGGCGGCTTCGGCAACCCCGACGAGCAGGTGCTCATCCCGATCAACACCGCGCGGTTCCGCGCGATGGGCACCGATCGGCTGCGGTCGATCAACGTCCTCGCGGCAAGCGAGGACGAGATCCCGCTCGCGATGGCCGAGATTCAGAAGGTGTTGCGGCGTGAGCACCGGCTACGGCCCGGCCGCGAAGACGACTTCAACATCCGCAACCAGTCGGACTTCCTGAACACGCTCGGCGAGACGACGGCGGTGTTCGGCCTGCTGCTCGCGGGCATCGCGACGGTGAGCCTCGTCGTCGGCGGCATCGGGATCATGAACATCATGCTGGTGTCCGTGACGGAGCGGACGCGCGAGATCGGCGTGCGGAAAGCCCTCGGCGCCACGAGGGTGAACATTCTCTCCCAGTTCCTCATCGAGGCGATTGTCCTCTGCATCCTCGGTGGGATCGTCGGGATCCTGCTCGGTTCGGGGACGGCCTACCTCCTCCAGCGCAGCTTCCAGTGGAGCACGCAGATCTCCACGTCCGCGGTGGTGATGGCGTTCATGTTCTCCGCGGCGGTGGGCGTGGTGTTCGGCGTCTGGCCGGCGCGCCGGGCGGCGATGCTCGATCCAATACAGGCGCTCCGATACGAGTAATCGGGAATCGGGAATCGGGAATCGGGAATCGGGAATCGAAAGACCCCGGGATGCTCTAATGAGCGTCCCGGGGTCTTTCGATACCGAATTCCCTAATCGTGATTCCCGACGTTAGACGGCGTCGTCGGCGTCCTGCTGGGCCTTGCCGAAGTTCTTCTGAATCTTGCCTTCCGCAGTCTTCGCCTTGGCCTTCAGCTCCTCACTGGTGTCGCCGGTGATGTCAGCCGCGGCGTCCCGCACCTTGCCTTCGGCTTCCTTCGCGGCACCAGTGATCTCGTTCTGCATTCCTTTCGAGCGGAGATCATCCGACATCTGCTGCCTCCTTCAGGTTGCTCGTTCGCTTCGCTGTCCCCGTTCCCGCCGAGGCTCAGCCGTGAAGAAAGGCAAGCGCTGTGCCCGTTAGGCACGGATGAGGCAGGTACCGCGCCGTTAGGCACTCAGTGTGGCTGAGCATGCTTTCGTGCAGGAAAGAGTGGGGCTGGTCTGACCACGATCTCGCGGAAAAAACGCGGAAACTGCCCGGATCGGCAAACAGCGGATCAAGAGGTCGCAATTGTTGAATGGGCGTACGACGCGGGAGCCGAATTCGACGACTTGGGCTCTTCGTCCGACGCCCGTGATCGAGCGGCCGCTGCCGTATTCCCGACCGTTTCCGGCCGTTTCGGCTTTGATCGTCATTTCGACCTGTTACCAAGCAGCCTCTCCTATTGCGATATATCGGAAGTTGCGATATATCTTCCGATATATCGTAATCGGAGCTTCCTAGCATGTGGCACAGCAGCTTCTGGACAGGGTGCGCCCCAGGCGCGGGTCGCGGCGGCTGGGGCGATACGGACTTCATGGGCTGGTTCTTCGGCCCCGGTCGCCGGCGCGGTGGGCCCTTCCGCGGCGGCCGGATGTTCGAGCAGGGCGACCTCAAGTACGTCATCCTCCAGTTGCTCGACGAGAAGCCTCGGCACGGCTACGAGATCATCAAGGCGCTCGAAGAGCGATTCGGCGGGATCTACTCCCCCAGCGCCGGCACCGTGTATCCCACCCTCACCCTCCTCGAGGACCTCGGCTACGCCCGCGTGAGCGTCGAGGAGGGCGGCAAGAAGATCTACTCCATCACCGACGAGGGGCGCGCGTACCTGGCCCAGAACCGATCGGCCGTGGACGACATCTTCGAGCGGATCGCGGAGCTCGGCTCGACGTTCCTGAGCGACGCCATGATGGACATCAACCGCGCGTTCAAGGACGTGGGACAGGCCACGTATCGGGGCGGCCCGCGCGTTTTCCGCGACAAGGACGCCGCGCGGAAGATCAAGGAAATCCTGGAGCAGGCCGCTCGTGAAATCGACGACATCGTCCGGAGTGCGGGACAGCGCTCGGAGCCACAGACGCCCTGACCTCGCTTTACGACGTCCCCGCAACAGCTACATTTCCAACGGGTCGCGGATCTCCGCGGCCCGTTTTGCGTTGCGACGGCTCTCGACGCCGTCGTCCCTGCCTCAAGCCAGGCGTGTCTGTGCCAGTGTCTCGCGTATGACCGCCAAGCCTGCCCCGAGCCCTGCGGGTAACCGCCCAGACGCGGCGGTGCTCGCCGAGGGGGAGGAGCCCCCGCATCGACAGCACGCGGAGGCCAACCCGCGCGGCAGGCGCCTCCTCGTGCTCTCCCTCACGGCTCTCGGCGTCGTCTATGGCGACATCGGAACCAGTCCGTTGTACTCGATCGAGGAGGCTTTCAAGCCGGCGTACGGGCTGATTCCCAACGTCCAGAACGTCTACGGCCTCCTCTCGCTGATCGTCTGGGCGCTGGTGCTCATCGTCAGCGTGAAGTACGTCGCCTTCATCCTTCGAGCGGATAACCGCGGCGAGGGCGGCGTGCTCGCCCTGTTGGCATTGATCCTCCAACGCCAGCAGCGCAAGACCGAGGCGCGCCGCCGCGGGATCATCATTGCGCTCGGCCTGTTCGGCGGCGCGTTTCTCTACGGCGATGGCGTCATTACCCCGGCGATCTCCGTACTGGGTGCCGTCGAGGGTCTCGAGGTCGCCGCGCCGGCGCTCGCGCGCTTCGTCATTCCCATTGCCTTCGTCATCATCGCGGCGCTCTTCTATTTCCAGCGGTTCGGGACGGCGAGAGTCGGCGGCTTGTTCGGGTGGATCATGCTCGTGTGGTTCACGAGCATCGCCTGGTTAGGCATCCGCGAGATCCTGGTTCATCCGGAGATCCTCACGGCGGCCAACCCCTGGCACGCGGTGCAGTTCTTCATCGCGCATCCGATGAAGTCGTTCGTTGCGCTTGGCGCCGTGGTCCTCGTCGTCACGGGGGGCGAAGCGCTATACGCCGACATGGGCCATTTCGGCCGCAAGCCGATTCGCCTCGTGTGGTTCGCCTTCGTGCTCCCTGCACTGCTCCTGAACTACTTCGGCCAGGGCGCCCTGCTCCTCCGTTCTCCGGAAGCGATCTCGAACCCGTTCTACCTGCTGGCGCCGAGCTGGTTCGTGTATCCGTTGCTCTTCATCGCGACGTCGGCAGCGATCGTCGCGTCGCAAGCGCTCATCTCGGGTGCGTTCTCGCTCACCCAGCAGGCCGTTCAGCTGGGCTACAGCCCTCGCGTCCGCATCGTTCACACGTCGAAGCACGAGGCCGGGCAGATCTACATCCCCGAGGTGAACAAGGCGCTCGCGGTGGGCACGCTCCTACTCGTGATCATGTTCGGGTCGGCTACGGCGCTAGGCGCAGCCTACGGCGTGGCAGTCACCGGCACGATGGCCATCACGAACATTCTGTTCTACCTCGCGGCCCGCAATCTCTATGGTTGGTCGAAGCTCAAGGCGGGGTCGTTTCTCGCGTTCTTCATGGTCATCGACCTGACCTTCTTCGCGGCCAATCTTCTCAAGGTGCCACATGGTGGGTGGGTCCCGCTGGCGATCGCCGCCCTCGTGTTCACGCTCATGACCACGTGGAAGCGCGGCCGAGCAATCCTCCAGGCGATCCTACAGCGGGGCACGGTGCCAATCGACATGTTCCTGGCCGACATCGAGCGTCGCAAACCGGTGCGCGTGAAGGGCACGGCGGTGTTCATGACGTCCGACCCGGAGGGCGCCCCCGTCGTGCTGCTGCATCACCTGAAGCACAACAAGGTGCTGCACGAGCAGGTCGTCCTCCTCTCGATCATGACGGCCGAAGTGCCAGAGGTACCGACCGAGGAGCGCATCGAGCTCGAGACGCTCGGCCAGGGCTTCTTTCGGGTCCAGGCGTCGTACGGCTTCATGGAGACGCCCAACGTTCCGGCCGTGCTCCACTACTGCGGGCGCCACGGCATCAATACGAAGAAGACCGACGTGTCCTATTACCTCGGTCGGGAACGACTCATCCCCACCCTGCCGCGACGGTCGTCCAACCCCGAGATTGGCAGCATGGCACGATGGCGGAAGAAGTTGTTCGTGCTGATGTCGCAGAACGCTCGGAGCGCGACCGAGTTCTTCGGCATCCCACCGAATCGCGTGATCGAGCTTGGAACGCAAATAGAGCTCTAGCGATCCGCGTTTGAGATGTTGATAGCAGGCGATGCAGGCCCCATTGCCAGCTCGTCCCACCTTCAGCCTGTACCCATGCGCTTCCGACTCATCGGACACGTTCTGTTTGCCATTGCACTAGTCGCGACATCGGCGGCGGCACAGTCCGGCACGCCCCGCGACTCCGTTCGCGACGACGCCCGCTTCTCCTTCTACGCGCGTGGCCCATACAGGCCTAACGTCCCGCGTCCGGAATCGATCCTCGGGTACGACGTCGGGACGATGAACACGCAATTCGCGATGCAGGAGCGGACGCTGCTCGCCATCGCCGACGCGGCGAAGGATCGAGTGCGCGTCGAGGTGATCGGTGCGACGAACGAGCGGCGAACGATGCGGATCTACCTCATCTCGTCGCCGGAGAACATCCAGCGGCTCGACGCCATGCGCGCTGACCTCGATCGCATTGCCGACCCGCGGAGCGCCGGACAGGCGGAGCTCGACGCGATCGTGGCACGGGTGCCGGCCGTCGTGTGGATCAACGAATCCGTCCACGGCAACGAGTCGCCGGGGTTCGAGACCGCCATGCAGACGCTCTATCACTTCGCGGCAAGTGAGGAGCCCGCCACGGTCGCGGCGCTGCGCAACACGCTCATCATTCTCAACCCGAGCACGAACCCCGACGGACACGAGCGGTTCACCGTGTGGTATAACTCGATCGGCGTGAACAGCCCGGAGCCTGCGTCGCTCGAGAAGGACGAGCCGTGGAGCATTCAGGGACGGTTCAATCACTACCGGTTCGACATGAACCGCGACGTCATGACGTCCACGCAGCGTGAGGTCCAGGCACTCGTTAGGGCACAGGTCAAGTGGCACCCCATGGTGGCCATCGACCAGCATGGGCAAGTTGGCACGTACTTCTTCCCGCCTACCGCGCCGGCCCTGAACCCGAACCTCGGCGCGGACTTCGTGCGCTGGATGGAGATCTACGGCCGCGCGAACGCGGCGGAGTTCGACCGGTTCGGGTGGATGTACTACTCGCGCGACATCTTCGACTTCTACGGGCCGTTCTACTGGGACAGCTGGCCATCGCTCACCGGCGCGATCGGCATGACGTACGAGACCGACGGCGGCGGCTGGAAAGGGCACGTCTGGCGCCGCGATGACGGTACAATCGTGACGCTCCGCGACGGCGTCGCGAAGCACTTCGTCACGGCGCTCGCCACCGTGTTGGCGACCGCCGATCGCCGGGCAGAGCGCGTGCGGGATTTCCTGGCGTTCCGCCAGCAGGCCGTGGCGGAAGGGCGCACCGGAACGATGAAGCGCATCGTGTTGCTCCCGGGGGAAGATCCGGCACGTGCAGCCGAGCTGGCGGCGGCACTCGTACGATCGGGAATCGAGGTGAGGCGAGCGACCGCGCCGTTTTCGGCCACACGCGCCCACGCGTATGCCGACAACGCGACGAGTAGCCGCCGGTTCGAGCCAGGCGCGTACGTGGTGGACCTCGCGCAGCCGCAGGGGAGGATGGCGAAGGCGTTCCTCGACCCCGCGCCACCGCTGGATACCGCGTTCGCCAGGACGCAAGTCGAGAAGTATCAGCGCAACGTCCGCCGTGGGTCGAATGTCGGCCGAGAGGGATATGAGTTCTACGACGTGACCGCGTGGTCCCTGCCCGTCACGTTTGGGGTCGAGGCGTACTGGACGGAGGACGCTGCCGCGGTAACCGGCGAGCTGCTGACGCTCTCCGCAGACTCGGGCGCGACCGCCGACGGTCAGACGCGCCGCGTTGCCGGTGAGCTGCTGCCCGTAGCGATCACGTCAGGCATCGTCAGCGGACGTCCGGCGCAGTCGGCGTACCTCTTCACGGCCGAACGAAACGGGGCGTCGCGACTCGCGTACCACCTGCTCCGCGAGAACTACCGCGTGGCGGTGGCCACCGAACCGGTGGAAGCGGGCGGGCGTCGCTGGCCGCGGGGGACGTACATCGTTCGCGTGGCGCGGAACGACTCTACGATCCACGCACGCCTCGACGCGCTCGCGCGGCAGAGTGGCGTCGAGGTGGTTGGCGTGAACAGCGCGGCGACGAGCTCCGCGCAGTTCGGTGTGGGGTCAGAGAACGTCGGGTCGCTCACACTCCCGCGGATCGCCCTCGTGGGCGACGATGGGATCAGCCAGACCGCATACGGCGCTATCTGGTGGACGCTCGAGCAGCGTTATGGGATGTCGTTCACGCCCATCGGGCTTGGCGTGCTTTCGGCCGGCGATCTCTCTCGCTACAACGTCATCATCATTCCGGACGGGTCGCCCGGCGCATTGAACGGTCGCCTCGGAAAGGCTGGCGCGGATCGGCTTCGCGACTGGGCTCGCGGCGGCGGCACACTGATCACGATGGGCGGCGCATCCAGCTGGGCGGCACGCGAGGACGTCAACCTGACGAGCGCTCGCGCGGTCGCGAAGGACACGGCGACGAAGCCGGCGCCGGCGGCGTCGGACTCGGCGACGGCCGCGTCACGTGCCCGCGAGCGCGCGCCGGATCGCACGCAGTCCGACTTGCTGGCCGTGACGAGTCCGTCGGCGAGCGGCGACGATCCCATCGGCCCACCGGGCAGCCACTTCGACGTCGTGCTGGATCGGACTCACTGGCTGACGCACGGCTACGAGCGTCCCCGCCTGACCGTCATGTTCGATCGCGGCACTTTCCTCAAGCTTTCGAAGGACGGTGCGAACGTCGCCGTGTTCCCATCCACGGGGCTGCTGCATCGCTCGGGCTTCATCTTCCCCGAGAACACCGAGCGGCTCCTGCGCGGCACGGCGCTCGTCATCGAGGAGCCAACGGGTGGCGGGCACGTGGTGTTGTTCAACAACGAGCCGATGTTCCGTGCGTGGTGGCGTGCGCTCGATCGGCTCGTTCTGAACGCCGTGCTGCTCGGACCTGCGTTCTGAGCCTAACCGCCCAGCCGCTGGGTAATTGGGGTCAGACTCGAATTACCTCAGAACGCCTCATTGAAAGCGATGTACAGTCCCGACGAACCCTTCCCAACACCGTAGTCGACACGAATCGTCGTTCGCTGCTTCGGCAGCAGCAGCCATCGCGCGCCCGCGCCGAACGAAGGCAGCAGCGTGCTCGACGCGAGGTCGGACACCGTCGGCGCGACGGTGCCGGCGCCCGCGAACCCGGCCAGGCCGAAGCGACCGACCAGCGTTAGGCGATACTCCACCTGCGCGGCGGCAAGCGCCCGATCACGATACCGACCGCGCACGTAGCCGCGCATCACCGAGCCGCTCCCAAGCATCGCCAGCTGGTCGAAGGGAACCCGACCAGAGCTCGCCTCGGCGTACGCCTGCGCCGCGAGCACGCCGTTCCCGAGTCGAACGTATCGACGGACATCAGCCACGTACCGACCGAACTCGTGGTCGGCGCCGAGTGCCTCGACACTCCACGCCCCGGTGAGCTGTGCGAACGTGCCGGCGGCCGGAGCGAAGATGTTGTCGCGTGAATCAAGCGCGAGCCCCGACGTCACCTGCGAGACCACGCCGCCGCGCATGCCCGGCAGTTCTCCGCGCTCGACGGCACCACCTGATTCCGCATCGCGGATCGACGTGTTCGAGAAGCGGTACCCCGCCTGCCCGTACAGCGCGCCCGCGACCCGCCGTCGCGCCGTCACCGTTGCCGACGTGGATCGTGCCTCATACCACTCCTCGGCACTTTCCGGAGCGTCGATGCCCACGCCGAAGAACGGCTGCGGAAAGCGCGCATACTCGACCTGTCCGCTCAGCCCCCACCGGTTGTCGGTACTCCACCGGTCAGTGGATACGAAGGCACGGAACTGCTGCTTCGCCGTGTACGAAGCGTAGAGTTGTTCCGACGACGGACGCGTGATCGTGTCGTTCGCGTGACTCGTCACACGCAGCACGGTTGCTCCGCCGACGAATCCCGTTTCAGGCGCTGAGCCGAGGACTGGCAACACCCGGATTGACGTCGTAGTCGTTCGCGGCGCGGTGCTTCGCGAGGGCGGCGTCGAGTCAGGCGTGGGATCCTGGGCGCGGGCCGGAGCGAGGGCCGCGAGAATGCCGAGCGCGAAAGGGAGCGTGCACGTCAGACCGATCGGGGCCATCACATCCTCCTGAGTGTCGGTACCCGCGCGGACCGGACCGCTCGGCTGCCGAGATCGAAGGTGCAATGGGCGGGGCGTAGCCCCCATACGTACCATGACGTAGCCACCGCTCGAAACGAGAAACGGGGCGAGCAACCTGGCTCGCCCCGTTCAGTCACTACGTCCCGACTCTGGGGATGACTCAGCGCACGTCCACCCGGACCACGCGGCGGCGGCCGTCACGGATCACCTCGGCCGTGTGATCGTCGCGGTCATCGAGGGCAATGCGGGCGCTGTCGCCGTCGCGCACCGGCTTGCCGTCGACCTCGAGCAGAACGTCGCCGGAGCGGAGGCCACTCCAGCGATGCCCCGGCTCCACGACGAGGAAGCCACGCTCGCTGCCGCTTCCGAGGTAGTCGACGAGGTCTTGGTTCACACGCGCGAGTCGCAGGCCCTGGAGCGTGAACGTCGCCTCATCGCCGTTCCACACGGCGACGCTCGCGCCCGTGGTAGCGACGGCAGGTGTCGCCGTTACCGCTTCCGAAGCTGATGATGCGTACGTCAGCAGATCGCCGGCGGCGACGGGGGCCGGAGTGGCAGGCGCGTACGCGGAGGGTGCCGTCGTCGCAATTCTGCTCGTTGTCGCGGCGCGCGTACCCGGGCGTGGGCGGGTGGGCGTCGGCGCGACGATCGTCTCCGCCTCATCGACGCGCCGATCGATATCGTACTGAAGATTCTCGAGGCGCTCCATCAACATCCGCGTGGCCTCACGAGCGCGCCGCGCGGCTTCGGTCGCCTGCTCGCGGATCTCCACTTCCACACGCGGGTCGATACGCATGCGGATGCCATCGCGGAACAGATCGCCGTCGTATTCGAAGACGCGAGGCGGCCGCGGCGCGACCGGGATCGTGATCGGCGGCATCGCCGGGATGATGTCGCCGAAGCCGAACGCCCCGTCGCCGATGAACATCACGCTGTTCCGATCGCGCGGCAGGTCGCCGGCCCGGACTGGCTTGAGCCTAACGTTCTTGCTCTGCCCGGCGGAGAGGACGCGCAGCTCCACATCTTCGCCCACCGACACCTTCGTGAGCTCGCGGCGATAGCGATTCATTCGCGCGCTGCTCATGTAGGCGTCACCTGCGTCCTCGGAGGCAACGCGGAGGCTCACGCCGTTGATGGCGGAAATCCGGTCGCCCTCGACGATGCCAGCCTTCTCGGCCGGTCCATCGGTGGTAACGCGAACGACGAGCATGCCGAGCGTATCGCGACGGCTCCCGGTCGCGCTGAGGCTCAGTCCGATCGCCGGGCGATCCTCGGCTTCGCGGCGCGAAGTCCGGGCACGGCTTGGGAGGTCCTCGACCGCGACCGTCTTCACCTTGATCGCCTTCGTCTGCCCGCCCGCCCAGACGCGGAGCTCGACCTCATCACCTGCTTTCACTTTTTCGAGCTCGCGAATGAGGCGCCGTTGGGCGATACCATCCATGTCGCCCTCACCGGCATCGGCCGCCGACAGGCGTAGATTCACGCCGTTGATCGACACGATGCGGTTGCCTTCCTCGATGCCGGCCTTGTCGGCCGGACCGCCTGCGGTGACGCTCTGCACCAGCAGGCCGAGGGTGTCGCGCATGCCGCCCGAGCTGGTGGAGATGCCGATGGCCGCGCGATCACGGTCGTCATAGGACGAATAGACGCGAGCGCGCGGAGTTTGCGCCTGAAGAACGCCGGCAGTGAGCGCGAGCGCGCCCGCGATGTGGAGTGACCGTCGCATAGAACCTCGTGTAGTCGGGAGTGCCCTCTACGCGGTCTGACACGCGGCGGGGTGTCGACGGTTTCCGCCGGCCACGGCCTCGGGCATATTTCTCGGCCCATGGGTACCGCCACCAGCCCCGCCCCCGCCCCGCCGGACCTTCACGCGTTCGAGCACCACTGGCAGGACGAGGCCGACGCCGCGTTCCTCTACCGCGCCCTCGCCGGCGTGGAGCCGGACGAGCGCAAGCGCGATGTGTATGCCCGCCTGGCTGAGGTGGAGGATCGCCACGTCGAGATCTGGGCGAAGGTGCTTGCCGAACACGGGCGTCCGCCGAAGCCCTTTCGCCCCACGGCTCGCGCACGCCTGCTCGCGTGGCTAGGTCGTCGGTTTGGGCCCGGGTTTCTGCTCCCGCATCTCCTCCGCGAGGAGGGGCGGGAGGTTCGCGGCTACCTCGAGCTGCACCGGCATACACCGAAAGGAGCGCCGGGAGGCGGCGAGGCACTGCTCCTCGCGCGTGAATCGGCCGAGCACGCGACGACCCTGGCCGGCATCACGGGCGCCGGAAGCGAACCGTGGCATCGGACCGAGTCCGGGGGGTTCCTCCGCAACGTGGTGTACGGCTTCAACGACGGGCTGACGGCGAACTTCGGGCTCGTGGCCGGTGTCATCGGCGCAACGGCGACCGCTCAGCACGCGGCGATAGTCGTCGCCGGCGTGGCGGGCCTCATCGCCGACGCGCTCTCGATGGGATCGAGCGGCTATCTCGCGGCGAAGAGTGAGCAGGAGGTCTACGCTCACGAGATCGCCATGGAGCGCGATGAGATCGCGCTGATGCCCGAAGTGGAGCGTGACGAGCTCGCGCTGATTTACGAGTCGAAGGGCATGGCGCCGGATTCGGCGCGCGAGCTCGCCACGCAGGTGATGGCCGACCCGAAGCGAATGCTCGACGAGCAGGTGCAGGAGGAGCTCGGGATCAGCGATCCGCACATGTCACCCCTCCGCGAGGGCTGGGTCACGGGGCTGGCGACGGCCTTCGGCGCGGTCATCCCGGTCTTCCCGTTCTTCGTGCTCTCGGGTGCGTCAGCGATGGTGCTGTCCTTCACCCTGTCGATGGCGTCGCACTTCCTGGTCGGAGCCGCGCGATCGGTCTTCACGGGACGTGGGCTGTTGCGCTCCGGACTCGACATGTTCGTCGTCGGACTCGGCGTCGCCCTCGTGGGCTATTTCGTGGGAGACTGGATCGGACGACTGTTCTAGCGCGACGCTGACCGCCGCTTGCCGAGGCTGAGGGCTGAGTGGTAGGGCTGAGGGGCTGAGGGCTAATGCTGAGGGCTGAGGGAGAGCAAGGAGCGACGCCTCGCTGTTCGGTCTCCCTCAGCCGTCAGCACCAGCACTCAGCGCTCAGCCTGTGCTAGTAGCCATCAGTAGGAGTTGCCTAACGTTTATCCCCTGACTGACACGGGTGCCTGTTCGAGGACCTCTCTGACGGCGTTCCCCAGCGCGTCGAGGTCGTACGGCTTGTAGAGCACGCGGCACCCTGTCTCTGCGCCGAGGTCGGAGGGCGCGACGTCGGCGCTGTACCCCGTCATGAAGACCACCGGGATCTCGCTGCCCATCGCGCGAATGCGCGAGTACACGTCGACCCCGCCCAACCGCGGCATCACGAGATCGAGCAGCAACAGATCGATCTGCTCCTCGTGCCGGGAGAACATGGTGATCGCCTCGCACCCGTCAGCAGCGCTCAGTACCTGATAACCCAAACCGGTCAGAAGCCGCTCGGCGACTCGGCGCAGCGCCGCCTCGTCTTCGGCAACGAGTATCGTCCCCCCTCCGCCGGTGACCCGACCGTGCGCGGCTCGGGCTCGATGCGGCGCTGGGGCATCGATCGCCGGGAAATGCACCGTGAAGCGCGTTCCCTCCCCAGGTACGCTCGTGACGTCGATGAACCCGTCGTGCTGCCTCACGATTCCGTACACGACGGCGAGACCGAGCCCAGTCCCTTCACCAACCGGCTTCGTCGTGAAGAACGGCTCGAAGATTCGCTGGCGCACATCGGGCTCCATCCCCCGCCCGGTGTCGGTGAAGCGCAGCCGTACGTAGCGTCCCGGGGGCATGGACGTCGCCGACGCTGCCCGGGACCGATCGACCGTCTCCTCATCGACTTCGATCAGCAACCGCCCACCGCGGGGCATCGCGTCACGCGCGTTGACCGCGAGGTTGAGGACGACCTGTTCGATCTGCGCTGCGTCCGCGAGTACCGGCGGAACTGCATCGGCGGCGACGAGCTGAACCTCGATATGCTCGCCAATGATGCGGCCGAGCATCTTCATGAAGTCCGCAAGGGTGTCCGGAAGGCTCAACGGCCGACGGTCCACCTGTTCCTGGCGGCTGAACACGAGGAGCTGGCGCGTGAGCGCGGCGGCACGGTGTGCCGCACCCGCGATTTCCGTCACGCATTCACGCGCTTCCGACGGCAGATGCCCTGTGAGCTGCGCGAGCTGGGTGTTTCCGAGAATCGCGGTCAGGAGGTTGTTGAAGTCGTGCGCAATGCCGCCGGCGAGCTGGCCGACCGCTTCCATCTTTTGCGATTGGCCCAGCTGCCACTCGAGCCGTTTGCGCTCCGTGACGTCGCGTGCGATGCCCTGAACGCCGACAATCTCGCCGCCCTGGTGGATGAGCCGCGTGTTGACCTCGAGCGTGACGCGACGTCCGTCCTTGCATCGCGCGTCGATCTCGTACTCTGTGTGCGATGCGTCGCCGTGGACTTTGCGCGCGATCATCTGACGCGCCTTCTCCGCGTGCTCGGGCGCGACGACGTCGCTCACGCTCAGCTGAAACACATCGTCCTTTGCGTACCCGAGGACGCGCTCGGCCGCGTTGTTGATCGACGTGAAGTTGCCGGCGAGGTCGTGCGTGTAGACGATGTCGTTCGCATTCTCGACCAGTTCGCGGTATCGCTCCTCGCTGCGTGCGAGCTCTTCCTCGTTGCGCATGCGCTCGGTGATATCGAGCACGACACCCACCAGCGCGACGACGGTTCCCTGTTCGCCCCGGGTCGCGCACCCACGCGCGACCTTCCAGCGCACCAAGCCATTCGGCAGGACGACCCGGAACTGCGTGCTGAATGGGTCGCCGTCTCGGAGCGCCCGCGCGAGTGCCGCCCGCACGTTCTCGCAGTCACTCGGATGGATTGGCTTGAGGAACTCGTCCATCGCACTGCCGGCTGGCGGCGGTGCCGGACCGAGCTCGACCGGACGCTCACCGACGACCTCGAACCGATCCGACGCGACGTCCCAATGCCATGTTCTGAGCTGCGCTGCCTCCATGGCCATCAGCAGTCGCTTCTCGGTCAGCTGAAGGGCTTCCAGCGCCTGACGGCGGTCGGTCGACTCACGCTCCAGCTCGCGGTTCTTCGCTTCCAGCTCGGCAGTTCGTTTCCGGACCAGCCGTTGGAGCCGCAGCGTCCAGAAGAGCGTCGCAACGACGACCAGGAGCACTCCCGTCCCAACCTCCGTAACACGTCGGAGTGCGGGAGCTCCACCGGCACTGTCAATAAGCCATGCAGCGAGCGGGGCCAGTCCCGCTATCATGGGTTGAAAGGCAAACATCCGGGCAGCGCAGTCCTCGAAAGTGTCGACGGCTCAGGTCGATCACGGTGCATTTGTCTGACGGCGCCGTGGTAACCCACGTCACGCTGCCAACCGTTTTTCGTCCACCGTTGTCCGACAGGGGCCACGTCACTCTCGAGGATCGTCATGACGCGCCCTTTCCTTTTGCTCGCGTCCGCGGCGCTCGCCGTCTTCCTGCCAGCGCCACAGGGGAACGATCTATCCCGGCGGATCGCCAATGCCCCGGATGGGCTCGTCAAGATGACCTACGCCTCGCGTGAAGGCATTTGCGGCGACGGCCGGAGCTTCATCGCCGACGCGACGCATGCACAGGGCTACGAGGTGTGGTTCACCGAAGGCATGTCCTTCTCGGGAGTGATGGGCAACGACCTTCGGTCTCGGTGCACGCCCGGCCCGGTTCGCCTGCTGCTCGTGGTTCGTGACCGCCGAGTCGTCGACGTACAACCGTTCGTCGGACCGGCAAGCCAAGCGACCGAGCGCCTGGGCACCGAGCTCGGAACCGTCTCCACCGCCGATGTGTCCCGCTATCTCCTGGACCTGGCGGCCCGTGGCGCTGACGGGATAGCGCGCGAGGCAATTCTCGCCGCGAACCTCGCCGACAGCGTTCGGATCGCCAGTCAGCTCGCGGCGATCGCGCGCAACAAATCGCTGGGCGTCGCAGCACGGGAGGCGGCACTGAAGTGGGTCGTGCGAGCGGCCGACCGCGAGGGCGATCGCGAGTCGCCCCGCGTCGCGCGCACCATCCTCGAGGATGGAAGCGATCGAACCGAAGTGCGTGAGCGGGCGGCGCGCGTGATTGCTGAATCGGACGACGGACCGGCCTACCTGCGCAGCGTGTACGCGAGGCTCGACGAACCCGCACTTCGCGAGCGCATCGTCCGCGTCGTTGGTGAGAGTGGCTCCAAGGCGGACCTGGAGTGGGTTCGTGGCGTGGCACTCGACAAGAACGAGCGAACCGGCACGCGCGAGCGCGCCGTACGCGTCCTCGCGGAGGCGAGCGACGCGCGCACCCTTCGCGAGCTCTACGACCGGCTCGACGAGCCGTCGCTTCGCGAGCGCGTCGTGCGTGTGATGGCGGAGATCGGAGACGGTGAGAGCCGCCGCTGGCTTCGCGAGCTCGTCGAACGCCCCACGGAGTCGGTCGCCGTCAGGGAACGCGCGATTCGCTCCCTGGCCGAGATGGGCGACGTCTCGTACTTACGGTCGGCGTACCGGACCGTCGGCGACGACGGACTTCGAGAGCGCATTCTGCGCAGTGTCGCCGAAGCCGGAGGATCCGAGACGCACGCATGGCTTCGCGAGATTGTGCGCGACACGAAGGAGCAGGCGTCACTCCGCGAACGCGCCGTCCGATTGCTCGCCGAGTCGGGCGCGCCGACGAGCGAGCTGGTGTCGCTCTACGACGCCGTCCCCGATAACGTGGTTCGCGATCGGCTGGTGAACATCTTCGCGGAACGTGGCGATCGCGCGTCGCGCGACAAGCTGCGCGCGATCGCGACGGATGATCCGAGCGAGGACCGGCGCCACCGTGCGCTACGCAAGCTCGCTGAGCGGTAGCTGTCGGTCCGAGCGGAGGCCCGAAGGGCCGCGGGCGCCCGCTTGCGGGCAGATGAGGAATCTGCTGTACCGTTCTCGTGCCGGGAGAATGGCCACCGGGATCGCACAGACGATTCCTCATGCGCCCGCCGGTGGCGGGCACCCGCGCCGCTTCGCGGCTTCGCTCGGAATGACAACCGATCAGTAACGACCAAGGTCCTTCGCTGATACCACGCGCCCGTTGTAGCCGGCCGCGCGAATTTCACGCAGCAACCCGGCGTCGTCGGTCCCCCAGAACAGCTGGTGGTAGACCACGAGGAGCTTCGGCCGTGCACGCGCGGCCAGCTCGGCCAGCTCTCGCGTGGATGTGTGGGCGGCGGCGTGATAGCGCTGCCACTCGGGCGGGCGTGTCTTGAACCGCTCGGCCGAGTAGACCTCGTGTACCAGCACGTCGCAGCCGTTGCAGGCGCGGACCACGGCGTCGCTCGCTCGCGTGTCGCCCGAGATGACAATGGAGCGACCACCCCCATCGAACCGGTAGCCGTAGGACGTCCGCCAGTCGCCGTGAGGAACGGCGAACGCGCGCACGACGACGTTCGAATCCCGATACACGACGCCGGTGTCGATCTGGTGAGCCTTCGCCTCCCAGCCCGTCGTGTTCGCCGGCTCCGCGCCGTCGATGCGGTTGCGGGTGTCCTCCGTGTACGCCTGCTGCAGGTGCGTGGTCATGGCCACGATGCCGGGAGGACCGTACACGGCCAGCGGCACCTCTCGCTCGAGCGTCCACGGCGTGAACATCAGGTCGGGCAATCCGACGGTGTGGTCACTGTGAAGATGGGTGATGAACACGCGCTCCAGCCGCTTCGGGGCGAGGGCGGCGATCCCCGCGCGCTCCGCGGCGGCGGCGCGGCGCACGACCCCGGGCCCGGCATCGACGAGATAGGCCGCGTCGTTCACCACGACGGCGAGCGACGGCCCCGATCGGTCCGGGTCGGCGTTCGGCGTACCCGTGCCGAGGACCACGACGGTAGCGGGCGCGCGGTTGCTCGGCGCGGACTGCGCGGCAACGCCAAGGGGAAACAACAGGGCGAACGTGAGGAGCCGATTCATCGCGACTGGGGAACGCGGGTCGTGGTCGTGTCAGCGCTGAAGCAAATCTCGTAGAGCTCCGCGCCAGTCGCGCGGGACGACGCGACCACGCGACCACCAAGCGAGGCGAGGCTCGCCAGCAGTGCCGTTTGTTCACCGGGTTGAATGTGGGAGAGGAACACGAGGCCACACGGCCGAGAAAGCCTGCGGAGTCGTGCGGCCTCCGTCTCGCTCCAGGCGGAGGGGCGCGCAGCGGCCGCGGTATCATCGGCAGTAGGCAGAATGCGCTCCGGGACGGCGTTGTACCATGCGCCCACGAGAACGTCGCGTGCCACCGTCCCACCGGCCGGCGAAAGCACGTCGTTGTCCGCCGGGCGTTGCACCGGGTCGGTCGCTCTACTGTAGAACCGCCATGCGACCTCGCCGCCGCCGGAAACCCAGACCGGCATCCCGTCCGCGTGACGCGCGGCCCCGACGTGGACGAGGGAACGGCTTTCCTGCCTCCCCTCGTCCGACTGGAGTTGGGACCACACGCCCCTCGTGGCCAGGATGGTCAGGACGAGCGTTGCAACCGCCGTGGCGAACTCGCGCCATTGAATGGGCCGGACCCGCAGCACCACGAGCTGCGCCGACGCGAGCAGCAGCGCCGTCAGCGGCGCGGCGAACAACACGAGCCGGTCCGCGATCGGATACCGACGAAGCGCTGACGCCGCAATGACGGCGACCGCGGGTACGGCGACGAGCAGCAGCGTGCTGGTGCGGCTCGTCGCGAGGAGCATCACAGCGCCCACTGCGCCAACCAGCAAGAGGGCCGTCGTGGAGCCAGGCGGGGCAGCCCCCCCGAGGAACGTGTTCGTCAGCACTGCCCACACCAGGACGGATGCCTTCACCGCCAGTCCCGGCGCGTCCGCCGTCAGGAAATTCGTGGCCCAGTACCATTGCATGAACCGGCGGATGGGAGAATCAGCCGCGACAAGCGGGCGAAACACGGTGGAGACGAGGACGACAAACGTCAGCGCCCACGCGCCCGTGAGCGCCGCGGCTCTGGCGCCGAGCCTAACGTGCTGCTCCGTCACGGCGTGCCACCCGACGAACGCGACGACGCCCGCCAGCACGAACACTGCCGGCGTCGAGGCGACGAGGGCGAAAGCGCCGACGATCCCGAGCTGCCACCACCGCCGGGACGACCACGCAGACTCCTGTAGCGCGAGTGTTCGATCGAGCACCAGCAGCGTCACCAGTGCGTCGACGGCGTATGGCTTCACCTCGGCCGCGTAGCGAACGAGCGCCGGCGACAACGCAACGAGGGCCACCGCGATGACGGCGGCGCTCGTGGGCAGCAGCCGGCGAGCGACCCGCCACATGAGCGGCGCAGTCGCGATCCCGGCCAGGAGCGGCAGGGCGCGAAGTGACCACTCGTTCGCGCCAAAGACGAGGACCACGACACGTTCCGCCCACAGGAACAGCGGCGGTGCGGTTTGCTGGTTATCGAGCGGCTGCAACAATGCGAAAAAGCCGCGGCGCACAATGTTGAGTGCGACCGCGGCTTCGTCGTACCATAACGAGCGGTGCTGTGCGTAGGCGGCGATGCGTGCAATCGCACCCGCCAGACAGAACGCCCAGGCTGCGTACTGCCACCAGCGATCGGGGGCTCTCGCCGGCGACGGATTCGGTATGGTCGTCAAACGACGATGTTGAGTAGCCTGCCGCGGACGAAGATGACCTTCTTGATCGGCCCCGTGACGAAACGCGCGATGGCCGGCGCGGCGAGCGCGGCGGCGAGTGCGTCCTCCTGGGTGACGTCGGGTGGGACGCGCACGGTGCCGCGCAGCTTGCCGTTCACCTGCACCGCCAGCTCGATCGTCTGCTCGCGCGCGAGGTCCGCATCGTACGACGGCCACCCGGCATCGAACACGCTCCCCTGGTGCCCGAACTGCTCCCACAGTTCCTCGGCCAGGTGCGGCGCGAACGGCGAAACGAGCTGGATGAGCGGCTCGACCTCATCGCGATGCGGCGTTCGCTCACCCTGCCGCAGCACGTTGATGTACGTCATCATCGCAGCGATCGCCGTGTTATAGGCGAGCCGCGGGATGTCGTCGGTGACTTTGCGGATCGTCTGATGCAGCTTGCGCACGACCTCGGGATCGGCCGTGCCCTCGGTCGTCGCCTCCGTCGCCGACGCCCAGAGCCGGTCGAGGAAGCGCCTGACGCCGGAAATGGACTGGTCGCGGAAGTCGCCGCCCTCCTCGTACGGCCCGAGGAACATCAGGTAGGTGCGGAACGTGTCTGCGCCCCACTCCTCGTAGTACTGATCGGGATTGACGATGTTGCCCTTGGTCTTCGACATCTTCGCACCCTCACGAATGATGTGGCCGTGGGCGCGGAACCGCGTGAACGGCTCCTCGAAGTCCAGGTGCCCCATGTCGTGCAGCACCATCGTGATGAACCTCGAATACATGAGGTGCAGCACGGCGTGCTCGTTCCCGCCAATGTACGTATCCACCGGCAGCCACTTGCGGGTCAGGGCCGGATCGAACGGGATGTCGTCGCGATCGGCGCTCGGGTAGCGCAGGAAATACCAGGCGCTGTCCAGGAACGTGTCCGAGACGTCGGTTTCGCGACGCGCCTTCCCGCCGCACTCCGGGCACGGCACGAGATACCAGCTCTCGTGGCGTGCCAGTGGCGAGACCCCGGAGTCATCGGGACGGAAGTCCTCGATATCCGGCAGCATCACCGGCAAGTCCGACTCCGGTACCGGCTGCGGCCCGCAGGCGTCGCAGTAGATCATCGGAATCGGCGGCCCCCAGTACCGCTGCCGCGAAATACACCAGTCGTGAAGCCGATAGTTGACGACCGCGCGCCCAGCGCCGCGCGACGCGAGCCACTCGGTGATCGCACGCTTCGCCTCGGCGACCGGCATCCCGTCGAACTGGCCCGAGTTCACCATCCGACCGGCGACGTTGTCGCTGAATGCCTGGTCGAGCGGTGTGTGCTCGTTGTCGCCTTCACCCGCCACCACGCGAATCACCGGGAGCGAGAACACGTTGGCAAACTCGAAGTCGCGTTCGTCATGCCCGGGCACGGCCATGATGGCGCCGGTCCCGTACTCCATGAGCACGTAATCGGCGATCCAGATGGGGATGGGCGCGCCCGTCGCCGGATTGGTGGCGTGGCTCCCGGTGAATACGCCCGTCTTGTCCTTCGTGACCTTTCGCGTGACGAGATCCTGCCGCTTCGTGCGCTCGCGGTACGCCTCGACGTCGGCCCGCTGGTCGTCCGTCGTTAGGCTCGGCACGAGCGGGTGCTCGGGAGCCAGGACCAGGTAGGTCGCGCCGAAGACGGTGTCGGGGCGGGTGGTGAAGACCGTGATCGACTGGGAACCGGGAACGGGGAACCGGGAACCGGGAGCCGCCTGCGACTCCGCGCTCGCAGCCCCCGTTCCCTGTTCCCTGTTCCCTGTTCCCAAGATCTCGAACGAAACCTCAGCCCCCTCCGACTTCCCGATCCAGTTCCGCTGCGCGGTCTTCGTGGTCTCCGACCAGTCGATGCGGTCCAGATTGTCGAGCAGGCGCTCCGCATAGTCGCTGATTCGGAAGAACCACTGCTCCAGAAACCGCTGTTCGACCTGCGCCCCGCAGCGCTCGCAGGCGCCGTTGATGACCTGCTCGTTGGCGAGCACGGTCTTGTCGTTCGGGCACCAGTTGACCGCAGCCTTCTTCTTATAGGCCAGCCCCTTCTCGTACAGCTTCAGGAAGATCCACTGCGTCCACTTGTAGTAGCGCGGGTCCGTGGTCTCGACGGTGTAGCGCCAGTCGACCATGAGCCCGGCG
>Ga0209382_10001997_pt1 | contig 30683 bp, 28 predicted proteins | sample SoiMetdeltSBSDD5_FD_187599 | JGI IMG/M metagenome (GOLD analysis project Ga0209382, IMG submission 187599) | Bulk soil microbial communities from a Populus tree surrounding site in Tennessee, USA - Soil MetaG P. deltoides SBSDD5 (SPAdes) (version 2) | ecosystem: Environmental > Terrestrial >...
GATTTGGCGGCGCATACGCCGAGATCTCGGCCTATGCGCCGCCAAATCACACCACCAGCACGAGCTTGCCGGTGGTGCGGCCCTGCTCGCCGCGGGTGTGGGCGTCGGCGGCCTGCTCCAGGGGGAACGTCGCTTCGACGTCGACCCGGAGCTCGCCGTCCTCGACCAGCTGGGACAGGGCGAACAGGCCCTCGTGGTCGGGCTCGACCAGGAACCCGGTGTAGCGGGCGCCGCGGTTGCGGACCTCGGTGGCCAGGTCGCCAGGGGCGGCGGAGGGGACGTTCACGAAAAGGCCTCCGGGGCCGAGGCACTGGACGAGGTCGGCGCTGCCGCCCACCAGGTCCACGACGATGTCGACCCGGCCGGCGGCGCCGGCAACGTCCTCCGAGTGGTAGTCGATCGGCTCGTCCACGCCGTGGGACCGCAGGCGGGCGTGCTTGGCGGCGCTGGCCGTGCCGACGACCGTCGCGCCCCGGCTCTTGGCCACCTGGGTGGCCAGGTGGCCGACCCCTCCGGCCGCCGCGGTGATCAGGACGCGCTGGCCCGGCTGGACGTTGGCCGTGTCCACCAGGATCTGCCAGGCCGTGAGCCCGGCGAGTGGCAGGCCGCCGGCCTCCTCGAACGACATCCCGGCCGGCTTGAGGCAGAACTGGCGGGACGGGGCGGTGACGTACTCGGCGTAGGCGGCCGCCTGCCGCGGGAACCAGGGCATGCCGAACACGGCGTCGCCCGGCCGCAGCGTCGTGACCCCCCGCCCGACGTCCTCGACCACCCCGGCCACGTCCCAGCCGACCGTGATCGGCGGGTCGCCCAGCACCGGGGCCATGCCCTTGCCGGCCCGGGTCTTCCAGTCGACAGGGTTCACGCCCGCCGCCCGCACCCGCACCAGCACCTCGGTCGGCAGCGGCTCGGGCGCGGGCGCCTCGGCGGGCTCGAGGACGTCGGGCCCGCCGAACTGCTTCTGGGTGATGATCCGCATCTCCCCTAGCGTGCCTCATCCGCGGGGCCCGAGCGGACAGGACCACGGCCGTTCGGCGACACTTGGGGGCGATGCCCGACTCCGGTCACACGCCGCGGTTGTCCAGCGACCAGGTCGCCCGGGTCCTGCGGCGGGCCGCGGAGCTGGACGCCCTCATCGCCACGCCCGGAGACGACGACGGCTACGACGCCTGGGCGGTGGAAGAGGCGGCCCGCGAGGTCGGCCTGTCGCCCGCGGCCGTCCGCCAGGCGGTGGCCGAGCTGCGGGTCGGCGCGCTTCCGGCCCCCGGCGCCGACCGGCGGGCGGCCCGGCCGGTGCCGTCCCGCATGGTCGCCCAGCAGCGCCTGGTCGGGGTGCCGCCGGCGTCGGTCCACGCCAGCGTCGACCGGTTCATGCGCACGCAGATGTTCGAGCTGCGGCGGCGAGCCGGCGACCGGTCGCTCTACCGGCCCCGCAGCGACCTGATGGCCAGCCTGCGGCGCGGCCTCGACTTCGCCGGCGCCATCCGGCTCGACGGCCTGCGCACGGTGTCGGTGACGGCCGTCGAGGCCGACGAGCTCACCCTGGTCCGGGTCGAGGCCGAGCTCACCACCAGCCGGGCCAACGCGGTGGCGGGCGGGGCGGCCGCCGGCACCTCGGTCGCCCTGCTCACCGGCATGCTCGGTGCGATCCTTGGCGAGGTCGCGCTGGTGATCGGCGCGCTGCCGGCCGGCGCAGCCATCGGTGGGGGCAGCATCCGGGTGGCGGAGGCCCGGTGGCGCAAGCGCCGCGACGACGTGGCCGAGGCTCTCGGCTCGCTGCTCGACCGGCTCTGAGCCCCGGGTGCGGCTCAGTCATCGTCGGCTGCGTCCTCGACCCGGATGCCGAGCGACGGGAACACGGCGAGGGCGACGTCCATCACCTGCTCCGGGCCGATGACCAGCTTGCGCAGCGCGCCCGAGCCCCGGATGCCGTCGACGGACGTGCCGTGGAGCGCCACCCCGTCGAGCTTGGCCTGCGACAGCTCGGCCCCGTCGAGCCGGGAGTCGCGGATGCGGCCGCTCGTCACCCGGGCGCCGTACCAGTCGCTGCCGGTCAGGTCGCAGGCGGACAGGTCGACGCGCTCCAGCCGGGAGGCCCTCAGCCAGGCCTCCTCCATCCGGCACTCGAGGAACGCCACGTCGGAGCCCACGAGCTCGGCGGCCACCAGCGCGCTCAGCCGGCAGCGGCGGAACGCCACCCGCCGCAGCACCGTCGACGCCAGGGTGAGGCCCGCCAGGTCGCAGTCCTCCCACACGACGTCGACCAGCTCGGCCTCGTCCAGGGTCGCGCCTGGGAGCCGGACCCCGGACAGCCGGGCGTGGGTCAGCTCCAGGCCGTGCACCCGGACCTCGACGCCGAACCCGCCGGCCACCGCGATGCCGTCGAGCCGGGCCTCGTCGGCCAGGTCGTCGAGCGTGGCCTCGTCGTAGCCGTCGGGAAGCCGCGGCGCCTCCGCGGGCGAGGGCACGGGTCAGTCCCGGGGCGGCAGCGTGCGCAGGCCGAGCTCGGCCAGGTAGGCGGGGTCGATCGGCGTCGGTGCGTGGGTCAGCGGGTCGGCGCCCGACTGGGTCTTGGGGTAGGCGATGACCTCGCGGATGTTCTCCTCGCCGACCAGGAGCGCCACCAGCCGGTCGACGCCGAAGGCGAACCCGGCGTGCGGCGGCGCGCCGAACCGGAAGGCGTCGAGCAGGAACCCGAACCGCTCCTGGGCCTCCTCCGCCGAGATGCCGAGGAGGCCGAAGATCTGCTGCTGCACGTCGGCCCGGTGGATCCGGACGGAGCCGGAGCCAAGCTCCCAGCCGTTGAGGACCAGGTCGTAGGCCTGGGACCGGACCCGCAGCAGGTCGGCCGGGTCGTCCGAGGTCAACAGTGTGACGTCCTCGGGGTGCGGCATGGTGAACGGATGGTGGGCGGGGATGGGCCGGCCGTCCTCGCCGACGCCCTCGAACAGCGGGAAGTCGACCACCCACAGGAAGTGCAGCCCGCCCTCGGTGACCGGCGGGCGGCCCAGCTCGAGGCGCAGCAGGCCCAGCACGTGGCGGACCACCGACCGCTCGTCGGCGACCAGCAGCAGGAGGTCGCCGGTCTCCGCCCCCAGGGCGGTGCGGATGCCGGCCAGCTCGTCGCCGGACAGGAACTTGGCCACCGGGCTGTCGAGCCCCTCGTCGGTGACCCGCATCCACACCAGGCCCTTCGCTCCCCAGCGCTTCGCCGCGTCGGTCAGGTCGTCGAGCCGCTTGCGGGACGTCTCGGTGCCGGCGCCCGGCACCCGGATGCCCTTCACGGTCTGGCCCGCGAACGCCTTGAACCCGGTGGCGGCGAACACGTCGGTCAACTCGACCAGTTCCATACCGAAGCGGATGTCGGGCTTGTCGGAGCCGTAGCGCTCCATGGCCTCGTGCCAGGTCATCGACGGGATGTCGCCCACGTCCACCCCGGCCACCGCCCGGGTGGCGGACGCCACGGCGTCCGACACGAAGGCCAGCACCTCGTCCTGGCCCACGAAGCTGGCCTCGACGTCGAGCTGCATGAACTCGAACTGGCGGTCGGCACGGAGGTCCTCGTCCCGCAGGCAGCGGGCGATCTGGTAGTAGCGGTCGAGCCCGCCGACCATCGTGAGCTGCTTGAACAGCTGGGGGCTCTGCGGCAGGGCGTAGAAGCTGCCGGGGTGCAGCCGCGACGGCACCACGAAGTCGCGGGCGCCCTCGGGGGTGGAGGCGATGAGCATGGGCGTCTCGACCTCGACGAAGCCCTGGCGCTCCATCGAGGACCGGATGGCGCTGTTGGCCTCGGCCCGGGCCCGCAGGTTGCGCTGCAGCCGCTCGCGCCGCAGGTCGACGTAGCGGTGGCGCAGCCGCACCACCTCGTCGGTGTCGACCCGGTCGTCCACCGGGAACGGCGGCGGCTCGGCCCGGTTGAGGACTTCGACCGTGCACTCCCCCACCTCGACCTGTCCCGTCGGTAGGGCGGGGTTCTCGGTGCCCTCGGGCCGGATCCTCACGGTGCCGGTCACCCGCACGACCCACTCGTTGCGGACGTCGACCGAGCCGTCGATCACGCACTGGACGACGCCTTCGCGGTCCCGCAGGTCGAGGAAGGCCAGGTGCTCGCCGTGCTCGCGGCGCCGCGCCACCCAGCCGCACAATGACACGGTCTGGCCCGCGTGCTCGGGCCGGAGCTCGCCGGCCCAGTGGGTGCGCATCCCCCACGCCGGGGCGTACTTCGTCACTGCGCCTCCAGGATCTTGCGGACCCGGTCGGCGACCTGGTCGCGGGGGACGATCTCCTGCTCGGCCCGCCCGAGGTCGCGCACGGTGGCCGTGCCGTCCGCCACCTCCTGCTCGCCGACGATGACGGCCGCTCGGGCGCCGGAGCGACCCGCGGCCTTCATCTGGGATTTCATCGACCGGCCGCCGTAGGCCCGGTCGGTGCGCAGGCCGGCGGACCTCAGCTCGTGGGCCAGGTCGCGGGCGACGCTGCCGTCGGTGGCGTCGACGACGAACACGTCGAGCGCGGCCGGAGGGCCGCCGAACGTGCCCTCGGCGTCGCACGCCAGCAGCATGCGCTCGATGCCGGAGCCGAACCCGATGCCGGGGGTGGGCGGGCCGCCCAGCTGCTCGACGAGGCCGTCGTAGCGGCCGCCGCCGATGATCGTGGACTCGGCGATGTCGAGCGCCTCGCTGCGGAACTCGAACAGCGTGTGCGTGTAGTAGTCGAGGCCCCGGACCAGGCCGGGGTCGAGCTCGTAGGGGATGCCGAGGGCCCGCAGACCCTCCTGGACCCGGTCGAAGTGGGCCCGGGACGCGGGGTCGAGCACATCGGCGATGCGGGGCACGCCGGCCAGCGCCGCCTGCGTGTCGGGGCTCTTGGAGTCGAGCACGCGCAGCGGGTGGGTCTCGACCTTGTCGCGGTCCTCCGGGGCCAGGGAGGCGGCCCGGCCCCGCAGCCAGGCGGTCAGAGTCTCGGCGTAGGCGACCCGGTCGGCGGGCGTGCCCATCGTGTTGACCCGCAGGTGCCAGCGGCGCAGGCCCAGCGCGTTCAGGTACGCGGCCCCGAGGCCGACGATCTCGACGTCCACGTCGGGGTCGGCGGCGCCGATGACCTCGACGTCGAGCTGATGGTGCTGGCGCAGCCGCCCGGCCTGGGGCCGCTCGTAGCGGAAGGCGGGGGTGACGCACCACACCTTCCAGGGCGTGACCGGCCGGTGCTGGACATAGGCCCGCACGATCGAGGCCGTGGCCTCGGGCCGGAGCGCCAGGTGGCGATCGCCCTTGTCGAAGAAGTCGTACATCTCCTTGCGGACGACGTCGGTGCCGACGCCCAGCCGCTGGAACACGCCGATGTCCTCGAACAGCGGACCGTGGACCAGCCCGTGCCCGAACCGCTCGGCCACGCCCGCGAAGGTGGCGACGAGCGCCTGCCACCGGGCGGACTCCGGCGGCAGCACGTCCTGGGTGCCGATCGGGGCGCGGAAGGTCTCTGACATGGCCAGTCGAGGCTAGCTGCGCGCGCTCACGCAGCGGGCACGGGTTCGGCCGCGAGCCGGCCGGCGGCGGGCGCCTCCTCGTGGCGCAGCCGGCGGACGAGCGCGTCGACCGCCACCGCCGCCAGCAGCACGAACGCGGGCTCGGCCGGGGCCCGGAACCGGGTCGAGCCGTAGAACACGACGACCGTGATGGCCACGTTGAGGACCGCGCTCCACAGCGGGAACGAGGGGATGCCCCGGCGCCGGAGCACGACCGTGCCGCCGACGGCGGCGATCCCGATCACCCAGAACGACCCGACCGCGGCCCGGGACGACTCGATCGGCCGGGCCTCCGCGAACCAGTCGAAGTTCACCTGGTTGGACACGTGGGACAGGTTGAACGTCCGCAGCAGCCGGGCGGCGAGCACCGCCGGCAGCCGGTCGCGGTGCTCGTCCACGTAGTCGAGCGCGTTCTCCCGGGCCTGGCGGTCCAGCACCGACCGGTCCCGGTCGCCGAACTCGCTGGAGCAGTCCAGCGACCACGACCCGATGCGCGGCCCGAAGAACGTCTCGTCGCAGTTGGCGGCCTCGAGCGTCGGGCCCATCTGGGTGGAGAGGGTGGAGGGCTCCTCGAAGCGGAGCAGGTTGGCCACCACCCACGGCGCCATCACCACCAGCGCGGCTCCCGCCGCCAGGGCGAACCGTCCCAGGCGGGCCCGGGCCCCGGCCAACCCGGGGGCCCACAGCGCGAGCGGCAGGGCCAGCAGGCCGATCAGCATGAACGCCTCCGCCCGGGCCAGCGTGGCGGCCCCGATGGCCACGCCGACGACCGCGAACCAGCGACCGGAGGGTCTGTCCCAGGCGTTGTAGGCGGCCAGGATGACGAGCGCCCCGCACAGCAGCGCCAGGCTCTCGGACATCAGCGAGGCGTCGTTCAGCCACAGCGCCGGGTACAGCGCCCCGACGCCGGCGGCGATCAGCCCGGCCCGGTCGCCGGCGAGGCGCCGCCCGGCCAGCCCGAGCACCAGCACGGTCCCGGTCCCGAGCAGCGAGCCGACCAGCTGGTGGGACAGGATCGTGTCCAGGCCCACGAGCGAGGGCACGGAGAGCACCAGGATGTAGCCCGGCGGGTGGTCGGCGCCCGGGATGCTGATGCCCTTGTCCCAGGCGTAGGGGTGGACGAACCCGTGGCCCTCGGCCAGCAGGTTGGCGCCGCGGTGGTAGTAGTAGGCGTCGCCGGCGATGGTGTCGACCTGCTTCCACCCGAGCGTGTAGCCGACCCGTACGCCGAGGGCGACGACGCAGATGGCGAGCAGCGCCAGCCACCACCGTCGGCGGGGGCGGGGCAGCTGCGGCAGGCGGGACCCGGATGACTGCGCGGCCGCGGGCGCGGGCTCGCCGGACCCCTCGGGCTCCACGGCGTCGCCGGTCGCCGGCTCGTCGCTCACCGCGACGTCGGATGCTCCCCCACCTGGCACGCGGGCGAGGTTACCCGGGCTCCGGGACCAGGCTCACCACCCCGGCGTCGAGGTCGTACACGGCCCCCCATACGACGGTCCCGGGCGCCAGGTACCCCGAGTCGACCAGTCGGGCCACGTCCTCGGCGACACCCGCCTCCAGGCCTGCGAACGGCAGGAAGTCGACGCCCGCCAGCCCGGCCTGCCGGTTGAGGTCGGCGTTGTCGACGCCGTGGAGCCCGCAGCCGGTGTGGTGGATCACCCCGACCTCCCCCACGCCCAGCCCGTGGGTCGACAGCGCCAGGCTGCGCAGCACGTCGTCGGTGACCCGGCCACCGGCGTTGCGCAGCACGTGAGCGTCCCCCAGCGCGAGCCCGAGCGCGGACAGCGGGTCGATGCGGGCGTCCATGCACGTCAGGACCGCCAGCCGGCGGGCCGGCTCCCGGGGCCGGTCCCCCACCGGCGCCGGCGGGCGCTCGTCCAGGGACGCGAGCAGCGAACGGATGACGGGCGGCATGGCGGCCGACGCTAGCGAAGCAGGTGCTACGAGCCCTTGCCCGGGACGATCCGAGGTGGGGGAACCGTCTCTGGGCCACCTGTGTATGCTCGGCCGATGGGCTCGTCGGGCATGAAGCGCAAGGGTCGACGACACCTTCCCAAGGTCGGCACGCGCCCGTCGATCGAATATGACGTGAAGGAACATCGTGAGCGGGCACTCCACCCGTTCGCCGCGGATCCCTCACGACGCCACCGGACTCCGGGCGTGACACTCCTCGCGCTCGCCGTTGCCGTCATCGTCGCGATCGGCGTCATCGCACTCGTCGTCGTCACCATCTAGTCCTGGACCTGCGGCCTACCGCCGGGTGTCTCGGCTACGAGCCCTTGCCCGGGACGATCCGATAGGCGTCGTAGACGCTGTCGATGCCCCGGATCGTGGAGAGCAGCGAGTCCAGGTGGGAGGGGTCGCCCAGCTCCATGTCGAAGCGCATCTTCGACACCCGGTCGGACCCGGTCTGGGTCGTGCAGGTGAGGATGTTGACGTGGTGGTCGGCGAAGGCGGCCGTCACGTCCCGCAGCAGGCGGGCCCTGTCGAGGGCCTTGACCTCGATGGAGGCGATGAACACGCCGCCGGGCTCCAGGTCCCACTCGACGTCGATGAGCCGGTCGGCCTGGCCCTCGGCCAGCGACACCGCGTTGGCGCAGTCGGCCCGGTGGACCGACACGCCCCGGCCCCGGGTGACGAAGCCGATGATCTCGTCGCCCGGCACGGGCGTGCAGCACCGCGACAGCCGCACGAACACGTCGTCCAGGCCCTCGACGTGGACGCCGGCCGGGCCACGGTTGGGGCGGGACCGCCGGGGCTCGCGGATGGTCGTGGGCAGCGACTCCTCGCCGTCGCCGGTGGTCTCCCGCAGCGCCTTGCTGATCCGGGATGCGGCCGCCTTGGCCGAGACGTGGCTCTCGCCGATGGCGGCGTAGAGCGCGTCCAGGTCCGCGTAGTTCATGGCCCGGGCGGTCTCGGACAGCAGGTTGCCGGCCTGCAGCTTCTGGACCGGCAGCCCCTCCCGCCGCAGCGCCTTGATCAGGTCGTCGCGGCCGGACTCGATGGCGTCCTCCCGCCGCTCGCGGGAGAACCACTGGCGGATCTTGGACGCGGCCCGGGGCGTGGCCACGATCTGGAGCCAGTCCCGCGACGGGCCGGCCCCCTCGACCTTGGACGTGAAGATCTCGATCGTGTCGCCCGAGGACAGCTTGGAGTCGAGCGGCACCAACCGCCCGTTGACCCGGGCGCCGATGCAGGCGTGGCCGACCTCGGTGTGGATGGCATACGCGAAGTCGATCGGCGTGGCGTCCACCGGCAGGGTCACGACCTTGCCCTTGGGGGTGAACACGAACACCTCGTCCTGCTCGAGGTCGACCTTGAGCCGCTGCATGAACTCGTCGGGGTCGCTGGTCTCGGACTGCCAGTCGACGATCCGGTTGAGCCATGGCAGGTCGCCGGCGTTGGGGTCGCGGTCCTTGTAGGCCCAGTGCGCCGCCACGCCCTGCTCGGCCCGGGCGTGCATCTCCCAGGTCCGGATCTGGACCTCGAGCGGCTTGCCCTGGGGCCCGATCACCGTCGTGTGCAGCGACTGGTAGAGGTTGAACTTCGGCATGGCCACGTAGTCCTTGAACCGACCCTGGACCGGCTTCCACGTGGCGTGGATGGACCCGAGCGCCGCGTAGCAGTCCTTGACCGACTCGACGACGACCCGCATGCCCACCAGGTCGAAGATGTCGTCGAACTCGCGGCCCTTGACCACCATCTTCTCGTAGATGGAGTACAGGTGCTTCGGGCGGCCGGTGACGTCGGCGTTGATGCGCAGCTCGGCCAGGCGCTGGCGGACCTCCTCCAGCACCTGGGTCAGGTAGATGTCCCGCTCGGGGCTGCGCACCGACAACATGTGGTCGATCTCGGCGTAGCGCTTGGGGTGGAGGGCGGCGAACGCCAGGTCCTCCAGCTGCGTCTTCACGTCCTGCATGCCCAGGCGGTGGGCCAGCGGTGCGTAGATGTCGAGCGTCTCCCGGGCGATGCGGTCCTGCTTCCAGGCCGGCATGGCGGCGATGGTCCGCATGTTGTGCAGACGGTCGGCCAGCTTGATGATGAGGACCCGCAGATCGCGGGCCATGGCCACCAGCATCTTGCGCATGGTGGCGGCCTGCTGGGCCTCCCGGGAGTTGAACTGGACCCGCTCCAGCTTGGTGACCCCGTCGACGATGGCGGCGACGTCGGTGCCGAAGTTGCGCTCGATGTCGTCGAGGGTGGTGCCGGTGTCCTCCACCGTGTCGTGCAGCAGGGCCGCGGCCACGGTGACGTCGTCCAGCCCGAAGTCGGCGACGATGCGGGCCACCGCCAGCGGGTGCTGGACGAAGGGCTCGCCCGAGTTGCGGGACTGGCCGCTGTGGGCGTCGGCCGATCGGAGGTAGGCCCGGGTGATCAGCGCGGTCGGCGCCTTGGGGTGGCGCCGGCGGAAGGCGTGCAGCAGAGGCGCGACCTCGTCCGCCGGCGGCTGGTGGTTGCGCCGCCATGGCAGGACCCGGTCGACGGTCGGCACGCTGACCTCCTTCGGACGATCTACACGGTGATCAGGCTGAGTATGTCGTGATCACGCAGTTTCGCCCGTCCACCCAGGAAACCCAACTCGACCACGAAGGCCACGCCGGCGATGCGGCCGCCCAGCCGGTCGACGAGGCGGCAGGTGGCGGAGGCCGTCCCCCCGGTGGCGAGCACGTCGTCGACCACCAGGACAGTCTCGTTCGCGTCGACGCCGTCCTCGTGGACCTCCAGGGTGTCGGTGCCGTACTCCAGCGCATAGGTCTCGGACACCGTGTGCCACGGCAGCTTGCCGGGCTTGCGCACCGGCACGAAGCCGGCCCCGACCCGGTCGGCGACCGCGGCGGCGAAGATGAAGCCGCGGGCCTCGATGCCGACCACCTTGTCGACCCCCAGGGCCATGGCGTGGCCGGCGAAGGCGTCGGTGGCGGCCCGGAAGGCGGCGGGCTCGGCGAGCAGCGGGGTGACGTCCTTGAAGTTGATGCCCGGCTGCGGGAAGTCGGGGACGTCGCGCAGGAACGACGCCAGCCACTCGGGGTCGAAGCTCATGGCGGGCGACGATACGCGCATGTCCCGGGGGCGGGACACGCCGTTCAGTGACGGGCGCCCCTGGTCTTCTTGCGGGGCCGGGACACGCCGTTCAGCGACGGGCGCCCCTGGTCTTCTTGCGGGGCCGGGGCGGGATGACGGGGCCGGCGCCCGCCGGGCGGGCTCCCGGCTCGGCGCCGGTGCTGCTGGCGGCCGCCACCGTGGCGCGGGTGGCGGGCCGGCCGGTCGTCACGGCCGCCGCCACCGCCTCGGCGTCGCCGCCTCGGGCGTCGATGCGCCGCTTGATGTCCCGGTACCGGGGCTCGCGCTCCTTCAGCCATGCCAGCAGCGGCGAGGCGATGAAGATCGACGAGTAGGCGCCCGAGAACAGGCCGATGAGCAGGGCCAGGGCGAACTCCTCCAGCACCGCGGCGCCCAGCACCCACGACCCGACCACCAGCAGCGACAGCACCGGCAGCAGGGCCGTGACGGTGGTGTTCAGGGAGCGCATGAGGGCCTGGTTGAGCGACACGTTGACCATGCCGCCGTAGCTCAGGCCGCCGGTCGAGGACACGAGCCGCGTGTTCTCGTCGACCTTGTCGAACACGACGATGCCGTCGTAGATCGAGTAGCCGAGGATGGTGAGCAACGCGATGACGGTGGCCGGGGTGACCTCCAGCCCGGTGATCGAGTACACGCCCACCGTGATCAGCACGTCATGGACGAGGGCCACGAGCGTGGGGATGGCCATCTTCAGCTCGAACCGGAGGGCGATGTAGATCGTCACCAGCACGAGGAAGACCACGAGGGCCCGCACGGCCTTCTCGGTGATCTCCGAGCCCCAGGAGGCGCCGACCTCGTTCAGGGACACGTCGTCGAAGTCCGAGCCGGTCAGGTCGGCCAGCGCGGTGGTCACCTCGTCGGTGCGCTCCGCGCCGAGGGGCTCGGCCTCGACCCGGATGACCCGGCCCTCGTCGCTCTCCAGCTCGGTGATTGTGGCCCCGGCCAGGCCGAACTGGTCGACGGCGTCGCGGGTGTCGCCCACGGACGCGTCGCCGGCCGGCACCTCCCACACGACGCCGCCCTCGAAGTCGATGCCGAGGTTGAGGCCCCGGGTGACGAGCGAGCCGAGGCTGATGACCACGGCCACCAGCGAGATCGTGAACCACAGGCGGCGGCGCCCGACGAAGTCGATGTTGGTCTCGCCGTGGTACAGCCGGGTGAAGATCGACCGCGAGGCGACCGTCCGGGCCACGGGCCGGGAGCGGCGCCGGCCGGTCTCGGTCGTGGCGTCCTCGGGCGCGTCGACCGGCTCGTCCTCCGGCACCTCCGCGGCCACGTCGTCGGTGCGGTCGGTCATCGTCCCACCCCCGCGGTGGCGACAGGCCGCTCGGCGGGTACGGCGGTCGCGGGGGCGGCCAGCCCCCGGGCCACCCCGAGCACCGGCATGTCGGTGAAGACCCGGTTCCGCGACAGCAGGGTCACGGTCGGGCGGGTGAAGAACCAGGCCACGAACACGTCGAGCACGGTCGACAGGCCGAGGAAGAAGGCGAAGCCGCGGACGGAGCCCACCGTCAGCCACCACAGCACCGCGGCACCGATGAACGCCGAGGTGTCGGCGGCGAGGATCGTGCGGAACGCCCGCTTGAAGGCCCGCTCGGTGGAGCTGCGCAGCGTGCGCCCGGCCTTGACCTCGTCCTTGAGGCGCTCGAAGTACACGACGTACGAGTCCACGGTGACGCCGATGGACACGATGATGCCGGTGACGCCGGCCAGCGTGAGCGCCAGCCCCTGGCTCTCGCCGAGGAAGCTGATGATCGTGTACATCAGCGACGCCCACACGGTCAGGCCGACGATGACCACGAGCCCCAGCGCCCGGTAGTAGACGAGCATGTACAGGGCCACGAGGAACAGGCCCACGATGCCGGCGATGACGCCGGCCCGCAGCGAGTCGTCGCCGAGCGTCGCCGACACCGTCTGCACGCTCTGGCGTTCGAGCTCGACCGGCAGCGAGCCGTAGCGCAGCACCAGGGCCAGGTCCTTGGCCTCGGACTCGCTGAAGCTGCCGCTGATCGAGATCTGGTCGGCCTCGTAGCTGGGCTCGTTGATCGACGGGGCCGACTGCACGACCGAGTCGAGGACGATGGCCAGCCGCCCGCTGGGGCACACCTGCGGGTCGGGGGCCTGGTCGTAGCAGCTGGCGGCGATCTCGTTGAACTTGTCGATGCCGTCCTCGCCGCTCCGCATTTCCAGAGCCACCAGCCACTGGCCGTTCTGGATGTCGGCGCTGGCGGTCTTGACGATGCGGCCGGTCGCCAGCGTCGGCCCGAGCTGGTAGAGGCTGTCGTCCTCGATCCCGGGCAGGATCACGGTGGCGTCCGCCTGGTCGTCCTCCCGCGGCGTCTCCTGCACCTGGCTCGGGTCGGTGAGCGGGGCGGGCGCCGTGGTGGGCGGGGTCGGCGGGGCGGTCGTGGTGGTGGTCGGCTCCTGGAGCGGGGCCGCCGCGCTCTCGCCCTCGACCAGGCCCAGCGCGGCCTCCTCGGCCACGGTGGTGTCGGTGGCGGGGGGCGCGGTCGTGGTCGTGGCCGCGGGATCGGCCGGCGCCGTGGTCGTGGTGGAGGCGTCGCCCCCGCCGTCGCCGGCCTCGAGGCCGGTCAGGTCCTGGAGCACCGGCCGGAACCGCAGCTCGGCGGTCTGGCCGACCAGCTCCAGCGCCCGGTCGCGGTTCTTGACGCCGGGGAGCTGCACGACGATGGCGTCGCCCTGGCGGGTGATCTCGGGCTCGGCGACGCCGAGGGCGTCGACCCGGGACCGGATGATCTCCAGCGCCTGGTCGAGCTGCTCGCCCGACGCGTCGGTGGTCGGGGCCAGCACCACCGACACCCCGCCCTGGAGGTCGAGGCCCAGCTCCGGGCTGTTGCCGCGGATGAGGGTGAGGGCGAGGCCGCCGTAGGCGACGACCATGATGAAGATGAGGGGCAGCCAGATCTTGCGTCGCATCAGCTCACACGGTGGGTCCCGCCGCGGCCGGGCCCGGGTCGTCGGATCCGGCCGGCTCCGCGTCGCCGGGGGGATCCGGTTCGGTGGCGTCCTCCACCTTACGCAGGACGGCCTGACGGGCCACCTTCAGCTCGACGCCCGGGGCGACCTCCAGCGTCATCTCCTCGGCCCCGAGGTCGACGATGCGGCCGAAGATGCCGGCGGTCAGGACGACATCGTCGCCCGGCTCCAGAGAGGCCACCAGCGCCTGGTGGGCCCGCACGCGGCGCTGCTGCGGGCGGATGAACAGCACCCACAGCAGGACGAACGTGACGGCGAGGATGAGGAGCGGCTCCATAGGCAGCCGGACGAGGTTAGCCCCCGCCGCCTCCCGCACCCCCATCGGGGTCCCCGTGGCCGGCCGGCCCGTCCGGCACGGACCAGCGCTCGGCCACCTCGGCCCGTAGCGAGGCCAGCGTCCCCGCCACGATGGCGGCCCGGATCCGGTCGACCAGCGCCAGGGTCCAGGCCACGTTGTGCAGGGTGAGCAGCCTCGGGGCGGTGGGCTCCGCCACCGACAGCAGGTGGCGCAGGTAGCCGCGGGACCAGCGGGCGCACACCGCGCAGCCGCAGGTCGGGTCGAGCGGCCCGTCGTCGGCGGCGTAGCGCCGGTTGCGCAGGTTGATGCGGCCCCCGGACGTGAGGAGCGTGCCGTGGCGGGCGAGCCGGGTCGGCAGCACGCAGTCGAACATGTCGACGCCCCGGGCCACCGCGTCGACCATGCCGAGCGGGTCGCCCAGGCCCATGAGGTAGCGGGGCCGGTCGGCGGGCAGCACGTCGAGCGCCACCTCCAGGGCCGGGAGCATCTGGCTCCGGTCCTCGCCGACCGACAGCCCGCCGACCGCGTAGCCCTCGAAACCGACGGCCACGGTCCTCTCGGCGCTCTCGACCCGCAGGGCGTGGTCCGTCCCGCCCTGGACGATGCCGAACTGGCTGAGGTCCTCCCGCTCGTGGGCCACGAACGCCTTGCGGGCACGCTCGGCCCACAGCGCGGTGCGGTCGACCGCCGAGCGCAGCAGTTCGGGCGGGGACGGCAGCGGAGCGCACACGTCCAGCACCATCTGGATGTCGCTGCCCAGCTTCACCTGGACGTCGACCGCCCCCTCGGGGGTCAGGTGGTGGCGGCTGCCGTCGTAGGTGGACGCGAAGGTGGCGCCGTCGTCGTCCAGTGCGGGCCCGAGCGAGAACACCTGGTAGCCCCCGGAGTCGGTGAGCACGTGGCCCCGCCAGTCGGCGAAGCCGTGGATGCCGCCGAACCGCTCGACCACGTCGGCGCCGGGGCGCAGCATCAGGTGGTACGTGTTGCCGAGGACCACCTCGGCGCCCAGGTCCTCCAGGTCGGCCGACGACAGCGTCCGCACCGCGCCCCGGGTCCCGACCGGCATGAAGCACGGCGTCGCGAAGGTGCCGCGGGCGGTCGTGACCGCCGCCGTGCGGGCCGCGCCGTCGGTGGCGCTGATGTCGAAGCGCAGGGTCATGCCCGCACCACCACCATGGCGTCGCCGAAGGACAGGAACCGGTAGCCCTCGGCCAGCGCGACACCGTACAGCTCCCGCCAGCGGGGGCCTACGAACGCATCGAGCAGCACCAGCAGGGACGACCGGGGCAGGTGGAAGTTGGTGAGCAGGACGTCGACCTCCCGCCAGGCCCAGGGCCGGCGGATGAACAGCTCGGTGCGGCCGGACAGCTCGCCGGAGGCGGCCGCCGACTCCAGCGCCCGGACGCTGGTCGTCCCGACCGCCACCACCCGCCCGCCCCGGGCCCGGGCCTCCTCGCAGGCGGCGAGGGTGGCCGCCGGGACCGTGTAGCGCTCGGCGTGCATGTGGTGGTCCTCGACCTTGGCCGCGGTCACCGGGCGGAACGTGCCCATGCCCACCACCAGCTCGACCGGGGCCACGGTCGCCCCGGCATCCCGGCAGCGGTCGAGGACGGGGTCGGTCAGGTGGAGTCCGGCGGTCGGGGCGGCCACCGAGCCGGGCCGGTCGGCGAACACGGTCTGGTAGCGCTCGGGGTCGGCCAGCGGGGTGGTGATGTAGGGCGGCAGGGGGACGGTGCCGTGCCGGCCGAGCACCACCAGCTCGTCCTCGCCGGCGGGAACCCGCAGCCTGACCTCCCGGGTGCCGTCGCCGGGCCCCGGGCCGCCGACGTGGACCTCCAGGTCGTCGCCGGCGGCCAGCACCGAGCCGGGGCGGACCCGGCGGCTGGGGCGGACCAGCGCCTCCCACCGCCCGCCGGGGAGCTCCTCCAGGAGCAGGACCTCGACCTCGCCGCCCGTCGGCTTGCGCAGCCGCAGGCGGGCGGGCAGGACCCGGGTGGTGTTCACGACCAGAACGTCGCCCGCCCGCACCAGGCCCGGCAGCTCCGCGACGGTGCGGTGGGCGACCGCGCCCCCGGCCAACGGCGCGTCGACGAGCAGGCGCGCCGCGTCCCGTGGCTCGGCGGGCCGCTGGGCGATGGCGCCGGCGGGCAGGTCGTAGTCGAACTCGGCGAGATCCATGGGGCCGGGAAAACCTATCGGGACACCCCGGCGGTGCTACGGCCCCCACAGCGTCGGGGCGCTGCCCGCCGGGCCGGCGCTCGGGGGCGGCGTCAGGTCGAGGTGGTGCCACGCGGCCGGCAGGGCCATCCGGCCCCGCGGCGTGCGCATCAGCAGGCCCTCCTGGATGAGGAACGGCTCGTAGACGTCCTCCACCGTCTCGGTCTGCTCGCCCACGCTGATCGCCAGGGTCGAGAGGCCCACCGGCCCGCCGCCGAAGCGCTCGCAGAGCGCGGACAGGATGGCCCGGTCGACCTTGTCGAGGCCCCGGCCGTCCACCCCGAACAGGGCCAGGCCCCGCTCGGCGACCGCCCGGTCGACGGTGCCGTCGCCGGTCACTTCGGCGAAGTCGCGCACCCGACGCAGCAGGCGATTGGCGATGCGGGGCGTGCCCCGGGCCCGCCGGGCGATCTCGGTGCAGCCCTCGGCGTCGATGCCGACGCCCAGGATGCCGGCCGCCCGCTCGACGATCGCCTCCAGGTCGGCGGCCGTGTAGTAGTCGAGCCGGGCCACGAGGCCGAAGCGGTCGCGCAGCGGGCCGGTGATCGACCCGGTGCGGGTCGTCGCCCCCACCAGCGTGAACCGGGGCAGGTCGAGGCGGATCGACCGGGCCGCGGGGCCCTTGCCCAACACGATGTCCAGCTGGAAGTCCTCCATCGCCGGGTAGAGGACCTCCTCGACCGGGCGGGGCAGGCGGTGGATCTCGTCCACGAACAGCACGTCGCCGTCGTCGAGCTGGGTCAGGATCGCCGCCAGGTCGCCGGCCCGCTCGAGCGCCGGGCCGGACGTGGTCTGGATGTGGGCCCCGAGCTCGTGGGCGATGATGCCGGCCAGCGTGGTCTTGCCCAGGCCCGGGGGCCCGGCGAACAGCAGGTGGTCGGGCGCCTGGCCCCGCCGCCGCGCCGCCTCCAGCACGATGCCCAGGTGTTGCTTGAGCTCGGCCTGGCCCACGAAGTCGGCCAGCCGCCGGGGCCGCAGCGTGGTCTCGGTCGCCGCCTCCTCGGGCCCCGGGCCGGGGTCGAGCAGCTCCTCCCGCACTAGTGCTCCCCCGCAGACGTCATCGTGGACTACCGCCCCCCCGCCAGGCGCTCGAGCGCGGTGCGCAGCAGGGCGCCCGCGTCGCTCTCGGGGTCGAGCTCGGCCGTGGCCGTGCGGATCTCGTCGGCCGAGTAGCCGAGCCCGGCCAGTGCCTCCCGCACGTCCCGGGCCGCGGTCGTCTCGCCCTCGACCGCCCCCGCCGCGCCGACGGTCACCGGCACCGAGCCGTCGTCGGGCACGTGGAGGCGGGACTTGAGCTCGACGAGCAGCCGGGCCGCCGTCTTCTTGCCGACCCCCGGCACCAGGCACAGCGCCGCGATGTCGTCGTCGGCCAGGATGCGCACCAGCGCCGGCGGGGCGTGCACCGACAGGATGGCGAGCGCCAGGGCCGGGCCGACGCCGTGGGCGCCGAGCAGCGCCTCGAACGTCACCTTCTCGTCGCGGGTGGTGAACCCGTAGAGGACCTCGGCGTCCTCGCGGACGTGGTGGTGGACCCAGACGAAGGCCTCCTCCCCAACCTCGCCCAACGCCACCGCCGTCGTCGGCGACACCACCACGACGTAGCCGACGCCGCTCACCTCGACCAGGACCTCGCCGGCGCCACGGTGCAGCAGCCGGCCCCGCAGCGAGCCGATCACGTCCCCACCCCCACCTCGCCCAACGCGCCGGCGGCCACCGCCGCCCGGGCGACCTGGCGCCGCAGCGGGGCGTGGGCCAGGTGGCACAGCGCCAGCGCCACCGCGTCGGCGGCGTCGACCGGGCGCAGCGGCCGCTCGATGCCGAGCAGCGCCTGGACCATGCGCTCGATCTGGTCCTTGCCGGCCGAGCCGTAGCCGGCCACCGCCTGCTTGACCTGGTTGGGCGAGTACTCGACGACCTCGCAGCCGGCGGCCACCGCCTCGACCATGGCGACGCCCGCGGCCTGGGCCACGGGGATGGCCGTGCGGGCGTTGACCTGGAACAGGACCCGCTCGACCGCCACCACCGCGGGGCGGTGGTCGTCGAGCAGCGCCCGGACGTCGGCCTGGAGGGCGGCCAGCCGGTGGGGAACGTCGAGCGCAGGGTCGGTGCGCAGGACGCCGGCGGCCACCGCGCGGGGCCGGCGGCCGACGCGTTCGACGACGCCGTAGCCACAGCGCGACAGACCCGGGTCGATGCCGAGCACGAACATGGGTTCGGACCCTAGCCGGTCCGCCCCCGGGCCGGGTGGACCCTTTTCGGCGCCTGTCCCGGGCGGCTCAGGCCCGGGCGGCGGCCACCGCCGCCACCACCTCGGCGGTGGGGCGGAACGACAGGCCGGCCACGGCCCGGTGCACATAGCGCAGCACGCCGGCACCGTCGACCACGAAGATCGACCGCCGGTAGAACCCCACCGGGCCGAGGATGCCGTAGCGCTTGCCGACCTGCTTGTCGGCGTCGGACAGCAGCGGGAACGCGAAGCCGCCCTGGTTCTCGGCGAAGCCGTCGTGGCTCTCGACCGACTGCGGGCTGATGGCCAGCACGGTGGCGTCGACGTCCCGGAACTGGTCGATCTCGGCCGTGTAGCTGTTGAGCTGGCGGGTGCAGACCGGGGTGTTGTCGCCCGGGTAGAACGCCAGCACCACCGGCCGGCCCGCGTAGTCCGACAGCGAGTAGTCGCGGTGCCCCGCCGGCGTGCCATCGGTGCCGGGCAGGGTGAATCCTGGCGCCGGATCGCCCACCGTCGGCGAGCTCATCCCGCCTCCACCGTCTCGAGGATCGTGTCGGGGATGTCGAAGTTGGCGTGCACGGCCTGCACGTCGTCGTGCTCGTCGAGGGCGTCGATGAGGCGCAGCACCTTCTTGGCGCTCTCCGCGGTGTCGAGCGCGATCGTCGAGGTCGGGATCATGGTGAGGTCCGACGAGTCGACCGGGATGCCGGCGACGTCGAGCGCGGTCCGCACCGCGTGCAGGTCGGTGGGCGGGGTGGTCACCCGCCAGCTGTCGCCGTCGTCCACGATGTCCTCGGCGCCGGCGTCGAGGGCGGTGAGCATCAGCTCCTCCTCGTCGACGGACCGGGGCACGATGACCTGGCCCTTGCGCTCGAACTGCCACGCCACCGCTCCGGGCTCGGACGTGGAGCCGCCGTTCTTGGTGAAGATGTTGCGGATCTCGGCGCCCGTGCGGTTGCGGTTGTCCGTCAGCACCTCGACCATGACGGCCACCGAGCCGGGGGCGTAGCCCTCGTAGGTGATCTGCTGATACGTCACGCCGTCGAGCTCGCCGGTCCCCCGCTTGACCGCCCGGTCGATGGTGTCGAGCGGGATCGAGTTGTCCCGCGCCTTCTGGAACATCGTGCGCAGGGTCGGGTTGGTCTCGGGGTCGCCCCCGCCCTCCCGCGCCGCCACCTCGACCTGGCGCAGCAGCTTGGCGAAGAGCTTGCCGCGCGCCTTGTCGTTGGCGGCCTTCTTGTGCTTGATGGTCGCCCACTTGGAATGGCCGGACATCACGTCACCTCGTTGAGGAACAGCTCGTGCAGGCGGGGGTCGTCGCCGAGCTCGGGATGGAACGCCGCCGCGAAGACGGGGCCCTGGCGGCAGAGGACGGGCTGGCCCTCGACGGTAGCGAGGACGTCGACGCCCGCGCCGACGGTCTCCACCCAGGGTGCCCGGATGAACACCGCATGCACGGGAGCGCCGTCGAGGCCGGTCACGTCGATGTCGGCCTCGAAGGAGTCGACCTGGCGGCCGAAGGCGTTGCGGCGGACGGCGATGTCGATGGCCCCGAAGCTGCGCTGGTCGGGCCGGCCGTCGAGGATCTCGCCGCCGAGCAGGATCATGCCGGCGCAGGTGCCGAGCGCGGGCAGGCCACCGCCGAGCGACTCGGCCAGCGGCTCGAACAGCCCGGCCGACTCGAGCAGCATCGACATGGTGGTGGACTCGCCGCCCGGCAGGACGACCGCCGCGACGCCGTCGAGGTCAGCCGGCGAGCGGATGGTCACCGGCTGCGCGCCGAGACGTGCCAGCATGGAGGCATGTCGGGCCGACGCGCCCTGCAGCGCGAGCACGCCGACCTTCACCTGGGGGCCTCGATCCTGCGCACATGACGCACCGATTGTACGGGCCGGGTCCCGACCAGCGAGAATCGTCCGTCGACTGGGACACGTCGGGGGGACGATCGACCGACGAGCGGAGGTTCTCCGTGCAGGCCACCACCGGCCGACATCTGACCGCCACCTTCATGCGGAGGACTCTGGCCGCCTGCATGGCCCTGGCGCTCGGCGCCGGGGCCGCCGGCTGCTCGGCCGGCGGCGACTCGGGCGGCCAGGCCACTCCCACCTTCCGGCGGGCCGCCGGCGACTCGCTCGCCTACGCGGAGCCGGTGTCCTCGACGTCCGACCTCGTAGCCCCGGCCGCCGAGGGCGACCCGTGGACCATCGTGGGCTCGCTGATGGACCCGGCCGAGGGCGTGGCCCAAGCCGCGGTGTGGACCTCGCCGGACGCCAGGGAGTGGGAGCGCACGGACGTCGCCCCCGACCGCGGCGGCGTGGGCGAGTCGATGGCGGCCGCCGTGACGACCGCTGAGGGCCTGGTGGCCGTGGGCCGGATCGGCGACGGCGATGAGTCCGACGGCGCCGTGTGGCGCCAGGACGGGGACGAGTGGGTCCAGGCCCGGCCCGCGGCCATGGGGGGCGACCACGAGCAGTGGGCCTTCGATGTGGCCAGCGGGACCGCGGGCGTGCTGGTCGCCGGCGGCGAGAACGCGTGGGGCGAGGTCCGGGCCCGGCTGTGGTTCAGCGACGACGGCGAGAGCTGGGAGACCGTCGACGGTGGCCCCGGCGGTCCCCTCGACGCCACGGGCGACGAGTCGGTGCGGGACGTGGCCTCCTACGGCGGCGGGTTCGTGGCGGTCGGGTCCCGGCGCGTCGACAACGACCAGGACGGCGCGGTCTGGTACTCGGCCGACGGGCGCTCGTGGGAGCAGCTCGACACCCCCGGCCTCAGCGGCCCCGGCCGGCAGGAGGTGACGTCGGTCGTCGACACCGGCAGCGGGCTGGTCGCCGGCGGCTTCACCGACGACGGGACGGGCGGCCCGGCGATCGCGGTGACGTGGACCTCGGCCGACGGCCGGGCGTGGGCCGGCAGCGCCGGCGGTCCGTTGCCGCTGCAGACCGACACCCGCAGCTCCGGCGTCGACATGACCGTGCGCTCGCTGAGCGTGGACTCGGCCGGCATCCTGGCCGCGGGGGGCAACCAGTGGCGGCCGCACGTGTGGCGGTCCGTCGACGGCGGCCAGAACTGGGCCCTCGCCCCCAACCCCGTGCACGGCGAGGTGTTCCAGGACGGCGTCCAGATCGAGGACGCCGCGGCGTCCGGCTCGGTGCAGGCGGTCGCGATCGGCCCCGAGCCGTCGGTCCTCTACCTCGGCTCCCGTTGGGAGGACGTCACCACCGACGCGTTCCCCCGGGGCGGCGCCCAGCCGTTCGCCTCGGCCGTCGCCGACAGCACCGATGTGACGATCGCCGCGGGGGGACACCACACAGCGGGCACCGGTGGCGAGCGGGAGCGCTACAGCGGCCAGGTCTGGCGGCGCGACGGCCGCGACTGGCAACCCGTCGACAGCGAGCCCCTGTCCAGCGGCTGGGTGATGGACGTCGTGCCGATCGCCGGCGGCTTCGTGGCCGTGGGCATGGAGGACTTCGGCACCGCCAGCCACCGTGACATCTCGGGCGACGAGCTGCCCGACGCCGTGGTGTGGATATCCAAGGACGGCGCCACCTGGGGCCGGATCGGCACGACCGACTCCCGCATCGACGACGCCTACCTGCAGTACCTCGACGACCCGAGCCCCGACAAGGCCGCCACCATCGTCGAGCTCGAGCGGGAGCTGCCCCCGAGGACGCTGGAGCCGGCGGGCGGCGGCGGCACCCAGGCCCTGGCCGCCGCCGCCCCGATCGACAACGGGTTCATCGCGGTGGGCTGGGTGTTCGCGCCGGGTGGGGACGCCGACCCGATCGTGGTCTCGTCCGGCGACGGCGTGACCATCGCCGGCGAGACGCACGGCATCGGCGGCCCCGGCAACCAGCGGCTCAACGACGTGTGCGTCGCCCCCGACGGCACGGCCGTGGCCGTGGGCATGTCCGGGGCGACCGGGTCGTACGACGCCACGTTCATCCGCCGCAACCGGGCGGACAGCACCTGGTCGGGGGTCTCGGTGCCCGACGGCTCGACCGTCGGCCCCGGCAGCCAGATCGCCTATGGCTGCGCGGCCGGGCCCGACGGTTTCGTGGTCGTGGGGTCCGACGACTCCAGTGGCGACACCGACGCCCGGATGTGGGTCTCGCCCGACGGCGAGGAGTGGACCCTGCTCGACGCCGGCGGCTTCGGCGGCGGTGGCGACCAGTGGGCCAGTGCGGCGGCCGCCGTCGCCGACGGCGACGAGGGCGACGGCTGGCTCGTGGCCGGGACCGACACGGCCCACGGCGACGGCGACATCGCCCTGTGGCGGATCTCCGCCGACGGCGAGGTGTCCCGCCGCGACGAGGGCGAGCGGGACCTCGGCGGCGCCGGCGACCAGACGGTCACCAACGTCACCGTCGAGGCCGACGGCCGGGTGATGCTGGCCGGCACCGACTACGGGCGCGTCGGGCTGTGGGAGTCCGACGTCCTCGACCGCTGACCGGCGGGCCGCGCCGGGTCTGACCGTGCCGGCCGGGCCTACCAGCCCCGGTCGGCCAGGCGCACGTCGAGGCCGTCGATCTCGTCGCCCCGCATCGCCTCACCCAGGCCCCGGCTGACCTTGGCCAGGATGCCCGGGTCCTCGTAGTGGGCGGTCGCCTCGACGATGGCCTTGGCCCGGCGGGCGGGGTCGTCGCTCTTGAAGATGCCGGAGCCGACGAAGCAGGCCTGCGCCCCGAGCTGCATGACCAGCGCAGCGTCGGCCGGCGTGGCGATGCCACCGGCGCAGAACAGCGGGACGGGCAGCGTGCCGGTCTGGGCGACCTCCTGAACGAGGCCCACGGGCGCCCGGAGCTGCTTGGCCCAGTCGTAGATCTCCGCGGGGTCGGCCTGGGTGATCTTGCGGATGTCGCCGAGGATCGACCGGAGGTGGCGCACGGCCTCGACGATGTTGCCGGTGCCGGCCTCGCCCTTGGACCGGATCATGGCCGCGCCCTCGGCGACCCGGCGCAGCGCCTCGCCCAGGTTGGTGGCGCCGCAGACGAAGGGGACGGTGAAGGCCCACTTGTCGATGTGGTGGGCCTCGTCGGCCGGAGTGAGGACCTCGGACTCGTCGACGTAGTCGACGCCCAGCGCCTGGAGGATCTGGGCCTCCACGAAGTGGCCGATGCGGGCCTTGGCCATGACGGGGATCGTGACGGCGGCGACGATGCCCTCGACCAGCTCGGGGTCGCTCATGCGGGCCACGCCGCCGTCGCGGCGGATGTCGGCCGGCACCCGCTCCAGCGCCATGACGGCCACGGCCCCGGCGTCCTCGGCGATCTTGGCCTGGTCGGGAGTGACCACGTCCATGATCACCCCGCCCTTGAGCATCTCGGCCAGGCCGCGCTTGACGCGCACGGTGCCGGTGTCGTGAGCAGGAACGGAGGAGGGCGCCGACTCGGTCATGGGGCCAGTCTACGGGCGGCGCTCCTCCCGCTCCCCGGCCACTTCGCCGAAAGTGGACCGGTTAGGGCCTAACCGATCAGGCGTCTCTCACGTCCCAATTGTGCGGTGAGAGACGCCGGAACGGGTTCTAGAGCTCTCGGAGGAGAGCGATGCGCTCCTCCATCGGGGGGTGGGTGTCGAACATGCGGTTCCAGCGGGAGAGCTTGCCTTCGGGCTCGGTCTGGGCCGACGGCTGCTCGATCCACAGGTGGGCGGTGGCCCGGCTGGTGGCGTGGACGACCGTCGAGTCGTCCCGCAGCTTCTCCAGTGCCGATATGAGGCCCGGCGGGTAGCGGGTCATCTCGACGCCCGACAGGTCCGCCAGCGTCTCCCGCCTGCGGTTGACCGCCCGTTGCATGATCGTGGCCGCCAGCGGCGAGAGCGCCAACAGGCCGAAGCCGAGCACCGAGAACACGGCCAGCGGACCGCTGTTGCCGCCGTGGTGGACGTCGAAGTCGTGGTGGCGGGTGCGGCCGAGGCCCCACCAGCGCAGGCGGACGCCCAGGTCGGCGAGCAGGCCCACGACTCCGACCATCGTCACCGCCAGCGTCGACACGAGGATGTCGTAGTTCTTGATGTGGGACAGCTCGTGGGCGAGGACGCCCTCGAGCTCGATGCGGTTCATCGTGTCGAGCAGGCCGCTGGTGACCGCCACCGCCGCGGTGCGGGGGTTGCGGCCGGTGGCGAAGGCGTTGGGCGCCGGGTCGTCGATCACGTAGAGCCGGGGCTTGGGCAGGCCCGAGGCGATGCACAGGCCCTCGACGATGTTGTGGTAGCGGGCGTACTCCTCGGCCGGCGCCGGGACCGCCCGGCTCATGCGCAGGGCGACGGCGTCCGAGCGCCAGTAGGCGACGACGCTGGTGGCGGCCGCGAGCGCCACGGCGACCACCACGCCGATCCAGCCGCCGCCGAGCAGCAGGGCGACGATCGCTATCACCAGCCCGACGAGCAGCCCGAAGCCGCCGACGAGCAGCCAGCTGCGTCGCTTGTTGGCCGTGACCTGGTCGTACATGGCGGCGCCCGCGTGGAGGGACAGCGCGGCGGCCACCTAGAAGCTGACCTGCGTCGGACCGCGGGACTCGTCGTCGGCCTGGAAGTACTCGCGCTCGGAGAACTTGAACGCGTTCGCCAGGACGTTGCTCGGGAAGCTCTGGATCTTCGTGTTGTAGCGGTACACGGTGTCGTTGTAGAACTGCCGCGCGTAGGCGATCCGGCCCTCGGTGCCGGTCAGCTCCTCCTGCAGCTGGGAGAAGTTCTGGTTCGCCTTGAGGTCCGGGTACGCCTCGGACAGGGCGAACAGCGACTTGAGGGCGCCGGTGATGGCGTTCTCCGCCTGCGCCTGCTCGGCGGGCCCGGAGGCGTTGATGCCGGCGTTGCGGGCGGTGATGACGGCGTCCAGGGTCTCCCGCTCGTGGGAGGCGTAGCCCTTGACGGTCTCGACCAGGTTGGGGATCAGGTCGTAGCGGCGCTTGAGCTGCACGTCGATCTGCGCCCAGGCGTTCTCGATGCGGTTGCGCAGCGAGACCAGGCCGTTGTAGCTGGCGATCGCGTAGATGCCCAGGAGGACCACGAGCACCACGATGACGATGAGGACGATGGTCACGGCCGGTCATCCTACGGACTCGCCCGGGCCGGTCGGGCATCAGCGGCCGCCGGAATCGGTCACCCGACCGTCGGGGGGAGCGGCTCAGCCGGCCAGCCGCTCGTACCGTTCGGCGTACACGTCGCCCAGCCGGGTCATGCTGAACTCCCCGGCCCGGACCTCGGCCGCGGCCAGGAGCCGGGCCCGCAGCGGGCCGTCGGTGAGCGCCCGGCCGAGCGCCCGGCCGAGGCCCTCGGCGTCGCCGGGCGGCGTGAGCAGGGCGTCGACCCCGTCGGAGGCGACGTTGGCGTAGCCGTCGAGCGCGGACGCCACCACGACCGTGCCGGCCGCCATCGCCTCCAGCAGCACCACCCCGAACGACTCGCCGTGCAGCGAAGGAGCGCAGAACACGTCGGCCCCCCGCATCCGGGCCGCCACCTGCTCGTCGCTGAGCCGGCCCAGCCACTCGATGCGGGGGTCCCCGCCGTGGCGGGCCCGCAGCGACTCGGTCTGGGGGCCGGTCCCCCCGACCCACAGCGTCACGTCGGCCGGCAGCCAGCGGAGGGCGTCGAGCAGCACGGCCAGGCCCTTGCGCTGCTCGTGGCGGCCGACGAAGAGGATCGTGGGGCCCGTCGTGGGGTGCGGCACGGCCTTGGCGAAGCGCTCGACCTCAATGCCGTTGAACAGCAGCTCGTAGGTTCCGCCCACCGCCTTGCGGGCCGTGGCCAGGGCGTCCTTGGACACCGCGCAGCGGATGTCGAGCCGCTTGGCCAGCCACCGCACCCCCGGCCGGGCCACCGCGTAGGCGGCGCTGTCCCCCGCCCGGTGGAACGTGCCCACGATCGGGGCGTTGCGGAACAGCAGGGACGTCATGGTCGGCCCCGGGGCCAGCGGCTCGTGCAGGTGGAGCACGTCGAACGCCTCGTCGCGCAGCGCCCGGATCGTCCGCAGCTGGGCGGCGGGATCGGGGGCCAGCGGGGCGAACGAGCCGTTGGAGGCGGTGGGCACGCTGTTGCCGAGCGGCGTCACGCCCGCGTCGGGCGGCGGGCCGTCGCAGGGGGCGAGCACCCGCGTGTCGTAGCCGAGCACGCGCAGGACCCGAGCCAGCCCCAGCACCTGGGCCTGGACCCCGCCGGGAACCGTGAGGCTGTAGGGGCAGACCAGCCCGATGCGCACGCGCCGAGGGTACTGCACCCGACACGGTCGTCCGCCGGAGACCGAGCTCCCCGCTCGTGTTCGCTTCGCAGCGGGCCGTTCGGGCCAGGGCTGCGCCCCCGGTCCGGCCTCGGGGCTCAGAGCCGGACCGGCGCCTGGGCGTAGTCGCTCGGCCAGTTCGGCTGGAGCAGGTGCCATTGGTCCGGGCCCCGGCGGATCAGCTCCTCCAGGTGCTCGGCCAGGGCCTGGGTGAGCCGGGCGACGTCCTCCCGGAACGTCCCCTTGCGCTCGGCCGGGATCGGCGCCATGACCACCCCATGGTGGCTGCGGCCCCGGTCGTACACCGCGGTCGGCAGCATCGGCGACCCGGTCCGCAGCGCCATGACCGCGGGACCGGACGGCAGCGTGGTCTTCTCGCCGAAGAACGAGACCTCGACGCCGGTGCGCTGGATGTCCCGGTCGCACAACAGGGCGACGATGTCGGTCCGCTTGATGGCGGCCACCAGCTCCCGCCCCGCGTGCGGCCCGAGCGGGACGATGTGCATGCCGATGCTCTCCCGGAACTCGACGAACCAGTCGAACAGCGCCGGGGGCTCGATCCGCTCGACCACCGCCGTCAGCGGGATGCCGCGGACCCGGGTCAGCCAGAACGCGGTCCACTCCCAGCTGCCGAGGTGCGGGAGGCACAGCATCGGGCCGACGCCGGCCCGGCGCGCCCGCTCGATGTGGTCGAAGCCGTCGCAGGAGAGCCGTTCGTCGAGCTCGGTGGGGCCGATCGACGGCAGCCGGAAGGACTCGGCGTAGTAGCGCCCGTAGGACCTGTACACGGCTCGGACGCGGCGGCGCAGGGCCGCGCCCGCCAGGCCGGGCGTCACCCGGCGCTGGTGGCGCTCGACCATGGCCCGCCGGTCGTTGGGGGCGAGCGTGGTCAGCGCCGCGATCTGGGGCGCGAGCCCCTCGACCACCCCGCTCGGCAGTGCCTGGGCCAGCGCGGATGCGCCGCGGTAGGCGGGAGTCAGCAGGTCCATCGGCAGGGGGGCGGCCGCCGGTCGCCCGGGCCGGTGCTCAGCGCCGCCGGCGGTTGGCCAGCGACCGCTGCCGCCACGCGCGCTGGGTCGACCGCGCGACCCGGCGCGACCGCCAGCGGGCCGCCAGGGGCTGGACCTGCGGCGCGGACGCCTGGTTCCACACACTGACGAAGCGCTGCCCGGCGGTGACCAGGGTCAGCGCCAGCATCACCCACAGGACCGGGACCAGCAGCGACTCGAACAGCAGGCCGAAGCCCAGGAACAGGAGCCGCTCGGCCCGCTCCATCAGCCCGCCGCGAGCGTCGAAGCCCAGGGATTCGGCCTTGGCCCGCTCGTAGGAGATGAGCATCGACGCCGCCAGGACCGCCAGCGGCAGGACCGCGACGCGGCCGTCCTGGGTGGAGGCGAGGTACCAGGCCACGCCGCCGAGCAGCAGCGCGTCGCTGACCCGGTCGATGACCGAGTCGAAGAACGCGCCCCGGGGCGACGCGGTGCCGGACGCCTTGGCGACGGCGCCGTCGAGCACGTCGGGAAGCGCCGTGAGCACGAGGAGCAGCAGGCCGGCCCGCAGCCAACCGTTGGCGATGGCGACCGAGGCGGCCACGGCCATGACCAGCCCGGTCGTGGTCAGCTGGTTGGCCGTGATGCCCGCGCGGCGGATGGAGGCTCCCAGGGGTCGCAGGCCCTTTTCGAAGGTGCTGCGCCACCGTCCGTCAAACATGGCGTCAAGGTTACTGCGGTGCCGTCCGACCCCACGCGCGCCACCGCGTTCGGCGCTCGGGCCGACACAGGCGTCCGCTACTGTCGCCCGCATCGCACCAAGCGCCGAGGGGGAAACCTGGTGAAGCGGTTCGCGACCGATCACATCCGCAACGTCGCCCTGGTCGGACACGGCGGGTCGGGCAAGACCAGCCTGGCGGAGGCGCTCCTGCACCGAGCCGGCGTCATCAACCGCCTGGGCCGCGTCGAGGACGGGACGACGGTGTGCGACTACGACCCGGAGGAGCAACGGCGCGGCATCTCGCTGTCGCTGGCGGTGGCCCCCTTCGAGTGGCGCGACCACAAGGTCAACCTCATCGACACTCCCGGCTACGCGGACTTCATGGGCGACGTGGCCGCCGCGCTGCGCATCGCCGACCTGGCGGTCTTCGTCGTCAGCGCCGTGGACGGCGTCGAGGTGCAGACCGAGGAGGCCTGGGCCCTGGCCTCGCGGCTGGGCGTGCCCCGCATGGTGTTCATGAACAAGCTCGACCGGGAGCGGGCCAGCTTCGACACCACGCTGGCCCAGCTGCGCGACCGCCTGGGCGCCGGCATCGCCCCGCTCGAGCTGCCGATCGGCCAGGAGGCCGACTTCCGGGGCATCGCCGACCTGCTCACCGACACCGCCCACATCTACGAGGGCGGGGCCCCCCACACCGAGGCCATCCCCGACGACATGGAGGAGCTCGAGCACCAGGTCCACGACAACCTGGTCGAGGGCATCGTGGTGGCCGACGACGAGATGCTGGAGCGCTACCTCGAAGGCGAGACCCTCACGCTCGACGAGCTGGAGCGCACGCTGCACGACGGCATCGCCTCGGCCACCGTGTTCCCCGTGGTGGTCGGCTCGGCCACCCGCGAGATCGGCATCGACCGGCTGGCCGACTTCCTGGTGGAGATCGGCCCCTCCCCCCTCGACCGGCCGGCCACCATCCGCATCGGGACCAACGGCGAGACGGCCGCCGACACGATGGAGGTCCCGGCCGAGTCCGGCGGCGACCCCCTCGCCTTCGTGTTCAAGACCATCGCCGACCCCTACGTCGGCCAGGTCAGCCTCTTCCGGGTGCTGTCGGGCACGCTGCGGCCCGACGATCACCTCGTCAACAGCCGCTCCGGCACCGACGAGCGGCTCCACGGCCTGCTCACCGTGCGGGGCAAGGAGCAGGAGACCGCGCCCGAGCTGGTGGCGGGCGACATCGGGGCGGTGGCCAAGCTGGCCGCCACTGCCACCGGCGACACCCTGGCCCCCAAAGGCAAGCCGGTCACCGTGCCGCCGATCGAGCAGCCCGAGCCCACCCTGGCCGTGGCCGTGGTGCCGCGGACCCAGGCCGACGAGGACCGGCTCGCCCCCGCCCTGCACCGCCTGGTCGAGGAGGACCCGGCCCTGAGGGTCGAGCGGGTCGACGAGACCCACCAGACCCTGCTGCACGGCATGGGCGAGACCCACCTCCAGATCACGCTGGAGAAGCTGACCCGCAAGTTCGGCGCCAACGTCGACACGGAGGGCGTGCGGGTCCCCTACCGGGAGACGATCACCGGCGGGGCCAAGGGCGTCGAGGGCCGGCACAAGAAGCAGACCGGCGGCCACGGACAGTTCGGCGTGTGCATCATCGACCTCGAGCCCCTCCCCCGGGGCGGCGGGTTCGAGTTCGCCAACCAGGTCGTGGGCGGCGCCATCAGCCGGGGCTACATCCCTGCGGTGCAGAAGGGCATCGAGGAGGCGATGGCGTCCGGCGGCGTCAACGGCTATCCGGTCGTGGACGTCAAGGTCACGCTGACCGACGGCAAGGAGCACTCGGTCGACAGCTCGGAGATGGCGTTCAAGGTCGCCGGCCGGCTGGCGTTCCGGGCGGCGATGGCCCAGGCGACACCGGTGGTGCTGGAGCCCATGAGCCGGCTGGAGGTCACCGTGCCGCTCGACCTCCAGGGCGACGTGATGGGTGACCTCAACTCCCGCCGCGGCCGGGTCCAGGGCACCGAGGCGGCCGAGGACGGCCGCCAGACCGTGGTGGCCCTGGTCCCCACGTCGGAGATCCAGCGCTACGCCATCGAGCTGCGCTCGCTGACCGGCGGCCGCGGGCGGTTCCGGGCCGTCCACGATCACTACGACGTGCTGCCCGCGCACCTGGTGGCGGCGGTGAAGCGAGAGGTCGGCGACGAGGCCTAGAGGCTGCGCCGACAGGCGTAGCCGGGGCCCGAGCGGCCCGCTGCGAAGCAGCACCAGCGGGAAGCCCGAGGCTGCGCCAACAGGCGTAGCCGGGGCCCGAGCGGCCCGCTGCGAAGCAGCAGGAGCGGGAAGCCCGAGGCTGCGCCGACAGGCGTAGCCGGGGCCCGAGCGGCCCGCTGCGAAGCAGCAGGAGCGGGAAGCCCGAGGCTGCGCC
>Ga0209382_10001998_pt1 | contig 30663 bp, 29 predicted proteins | sample SoiMetdeltSBSDD5_FD_187599 | JGI IMG/M metagenome (GOLD analysis project Ga0209382, IMG submission 187599) | Bulk soil microbial communities from a Populus tree surrounding site in Tennessee, USA - Soil MetaG P. deltoides SBSDD5 (SPAdes) (version 2) | ecosystem: Environmental > Terrestrial >...
CTTCAGCCGAGCGTCTCCAGTCGTACGCGTCGAGCCTGAGGCGTCCGCGTGCTACCAGTGAGGTTCGCAGTTCGGCCGACTCGACGACCCGGTGCATCAGGGTGGCCATGGCTTCGACGTCCTCGGGATCGCAGGTGAGCGCGGCGTCGCCGACGACCTCGACAAGGCTGGTCGTGTTGCTACAGAGGACAGGTGCTCCAAGCTGAAACGCCTCCAGCGCCGGCAGTCCGAAGCCCTCATACAGCGAGAAGAACACGACGGCCACACACCGACGGTACAGCTCAGCCAGGAGTCGTCGGCTCACCAGTCCGAGGTGGTGGACTGGCAGACCTGTTGATCCGGAGATCAGATCCTCGTTGCCGACAGTTGCGCCGGTAAGCACCAGCGAGTAACGGTCGGCTCTCGAGCTCAGGAAACGCTCGAACGCCAGAAGCAGCCGCCGATGGTTCTTGTGAACCCACAGATTCGCGGGAAATAGGAAGAATGGCTCGTCGGGCATGAGCGCGCGCTCCTCTGCTGCGAGGGGAGCCGCCAGCAGTGCTTCGAGTGCCGGCGGTCCGGGCGGCAGGTGAACGACCTTCGCGCTGAGACTAGGAAAGTGCGCCCGAAGGCGTTGCTCTGCATGGCGAGAGAGCAGGGCGATCGCGCCACTCCGGTCGATTGCACGTCCGAACCCGCGCCGGCGCCGTTCAAGCTCGTCTGACGCGAAGAAGTCCGGGCAGTCCTCGTGCTGGAGATCGGGGAGCAGAACTAATCGGCGGCTCGGCGGAAACACCAGCGCATCGTCGAACGGAAACGCGCGAAACAGCACGTCCACGCGGTCACGAGCCAGGGCGAGATCGAGCCAGGCCGGGTCACAGTCCGGAAGAGAAACCTGTTGAACGTTGCCCGGCAGTGAGTCGCCCAGCCGAAAACCGCCGTCTTCGTGGTAGACGAAGAACGACACATTTCGGCCCGCGATGAACAGTGCTGGGCAGAGATCCTCAATGAACTGGACGACACCGCCAGACAACTCTCGACGCAACGGGCGTACGTCGATCCCTACTCGCATCTGTGACCTCAGCCCCACCGCTTCACACGGCACGCGATGCCGACGTACGTAGGGTAAGCGGTCTCATGCGGACAATGGTACGAGAGATTCGCGGTGGCGGAATGCGCCGCGAGCCAGTCTCAGCGCAGCAGGCCGGACGAGGCGAGGAAGTTGGCGACGGCGCGGGCTGCAACCTCGTGCCCGGCCGCGTTCCAGTGAATATCGACCCCATAGTACAGCCGTCGGCCAGACCCGGCCGCCTCGCGTAGCGGCGGCAGCAGGTCCAGCACGGGAATCTGGTGTGCCTCGGCGAGCTGCGCCAGGCGTCTATTCGGCCCTCGCAGCACCCACCGATCGTCGTCCGGCTCCTCGTGCGCTGCGATGAGCGCCTGCCAGTCCTCGCGATGGACCTGCCACTTCCCGGGTACGATCACGAGCGCGTACCGTGCCCCCTGCCGTTCGGCCTCGTTGCGCGTCGCCAGCAGCAGCGCCTCGACCGTCTTCCAGGCCCGCGTCTCTTGTGGCGTCTCCTTGAATCGGAACAGCTCCAGCATCTGCCCTTCGATGCCCTGGCCATCCCGCTCGCGGTAGCGCAGCTTGTCCACGACTCCCGTCTCGTACGCCCTGAACACCGTCGAACGCCGGCTCAGGGCGCCGAGCAGGAGATCACTCTGATCCTGCGTCCGCCGGCGCCACTCCGGAAACTGAAGGTGGCCGTCGTCGTCGACCGTCGCGACCGGCCGTTCGAGGTCGCGCAGCTCGCCGCGTGACCGTGGCCAGAGGTCGCCAACATCGTTGCCCACGTAGAAGAACTGAATCACCAGGTTCGGTCGCAGTGTCGGGCCGGCGTACTGGAGGAACAGATATTCGTGGACCTGGCTCCAGTCGAACGTCCCGGCGTTCATCATCTCCGCCGACGTCTTCTGCCAGTCCTGGAGCGCCACGTCGAGCCGGTACGGGAGCGCATCCAGCTCGGCGACCTGCTTCGCCTCCAGAAACGAGTCGCCCAGCAGCAGCAGGCGGGGAATCGCGGACGACCTCTGGGCGGCCAGCTCGGGGCCGCGCAGGCCGTACCGGTTGAATCGGAGGTGGGTCGTGAACTCCGGCTCCCGAATCCAGGTACTGGAACCCGGCACGTGATAGTGGCCGACCACCGGATGCCCCTCGGCCCAGACGCCCGTTTCGTAGTTGCCGGGCACGATCGGCCCGACGACCCGAAACGCGATCTCCAGCACCAGCAGCGGCAGCAGCACGCCAAGTACGACGAGGAGCGAGCGGGCGGTCAGTTTCGCGAGCATCGGGTTCAGTGGTCAGCCTCGGCGGGCCGGCTCGACCAGGTACTCGCGGATCTCGTCGGCATACGTCAGCTCTGAGTCGTCCTCCGGCGCGTACCCGATGACTCGACGGGCGTTGACCAGGCTCCAGAATGCACGTGCGTTGCCGGAGATCCCGTAGAACGCCTGCCACGGGATGCCGTGCTCGTTCCGGATGTCCGGGGTCTCGATCGACTTCACGAACAACTGCGTGAGGTCGCGCGGGCTGATGAACGCGCCCAGGTCGCGCCGATACCGGACGGCATCTCCGTCTGTGCCCGGCCCGTTCGGAAAGAACGCCCTCGCTTCGATCGGGCGAGGCGCACCGATCCTGACCTGGACGTTCTCGACCACCCTGCCGTTCGCGCCCGTCGCGAACATGAACCCGAGCGCCTCGTACGCCAGTTTCGCCCAGCCGTAGTAGTTGTCGCTCTTCGGCGGCGTCAGGTCGGGATCGACCATGTCCATCTTGCCGACGTGGATCAGGTGCTCGTACCAGTCCGCCGCGTGATTCGAGCTCGCCATCACGACCCGGCGCACGCCCTCCTCCATCGAGAGCTGGAACACCCGCTGTGCCATGTCCACGTTGCCGCGCTCGCCCAGATACCCGCGCGACATGAAGCCCGTCTGCGCGTTCAAGTCGGCGTTCTCAGGTCGGAAGTAGGCGAGGTGGACGACGGCGTCCGCGCCGGCGAACAGCGGACGGACGACAGCATCGTCGGCCGTAGCCAGATCCACCACCTGCGCGCCAGGGACGGGCCGTCCTTGCCGATCGGTATCGCGGACGTCGATCAGTCGAAGGTCGTACCGCTCGCGAAAGGTCGGCAGCAGTTGCGAGGCGATGTAGCCGGTGGCACCGGTGACCAGGACCGTGCGGCCGGCAGAACTCGACATAACAGTTCCCTTTCGCGGGCATCGCCCTGTGGCCGACGGCCGTCCCGGCCCGCCATGCGAGGATACCAGAGCCCTCGCCAGGTCATCACGTGATGCTGCACCCTCGGAGGGAGGCACGATCGTGCCGCCGCAACCCGTACCATCATCAGGGCGCGCAAGTTGCAGGCGCCGAGAATCGCCAATGCCGGACGCTGCGCCTTCTCCTGGCGGCGTGTGCGCCCGCGCTAGACACGAGGGAACCGATGGCCCATGACGACGCTCTCCATAAACAGGCAGTCGAGCGCGGCGACTATGCCGACGAGACGCTCTACGACCAGGACTCGCTGACCGCCAGTCTGATCCATTTCGCGGATGGCAGCCACGGCGTCCGCCTCGATCTGCCGGAACGGGGGATCTCGATGGTGATCGACACCCCTGCCTGGCTCGATCTCGACACCGTCTTGAGCGAGATCTCGGAAGCCGAGCCGGTCCTCGGAAACGGCTACGTCACCGTCGAGCGCGAGCACGACGACGACGGGATCGGCTTCCGCGTCACAGTTCAAGGCGGGGACGTCGTTGCGAGGGTCAGCCTGATCCTGCTCGAAGAAGAGATCGACGAATTGCGCGTGGCACTCGAGACCAGTCGCGATCTGGTCGAGGCCGCCGACACGCTGGACCACGAGGAGCAGATCCCGGCCCTCAAGCTGCTCCAGGAGAGCTGACGTCGCCGACACCGCCCGAACCTGATATCGTGCCCTGGCGTGCCCCCATGGTTCGGCACGCCATCTTCGGCGCCATGCCCCGACCTCCGGTCGCCACGAGGAGAGATTCTGGCCAATGCCAACTGAGTATCTGAAGGATGCGCCCCCGCGCGTGTTTGACGTTCATGTCCACTACGGCCCCCGACCCAACGCGAATCCGAGCCTGCCTCCCGAGTTCCACCGCGAGATGCTCGCCTACGCCTGCTCGCGACTGAACATCCGCAAGGTCGCCCTGCTTGGACGGAAGGGTGAGGACGACTGGCAGTCGACGCTGGACGCCCACGAGGCTCACCCAGAGCTGTTCATCCCACTGGCGCAGGTCTATCTCGACGAGGACGGCCCAGACCAGATCACGCGGCTGCATGGGAGGGGCTTCAAGGGGCTCAAGATCACCGGCCCGAAGAAGAACTATGACGACGAGTCGTACTTCCCCCTCTACGAGCGCTGTGAAGAACTGGGCATGCCGATCCTCTTTCACACCGGCATCCGGGGCGGCCCGATCGACTACCTGCTGTTCCACCCGCGCGACCATGAGCTCGCCGAGCGGACCTCCGCCGAGATGGAGGAGCGCAGCCGGGGTCAGAACCGTGGCGCCGCGCGCATGCAGCCGATCTACCTCGACACGCTTGGGATTGCCTTCCCGCGCCTGCGCATCATCGGCGCCCACCTCGGCTACGGCCTGTACGACAGCGCGGCGGCCGTCGCGCGCTGGCGCCGCAACGTCAGCTTCGACATCTCCGGAGGGGCCGTCGTACGCCGCCACATCGTCGATCGCGAGATGATCTACAAGGAGATCCTGCCAGAGAAGCTCGTCTGGGGCTCAGACTGCGACGTCACCCACATGAGCCGCGAGCTGACCGCCTGGATGGACGCGTTCAACAAGATGGGCATGTCCGCCGACGACCAGGACAAGATCTTCTACCGCAACGCCGCCGCCATCTTCGGCATCGAGTGACGGGAGGACCTGGTGAAGATCACCGCGCTCGAAACCGTCAACGTCGAAGTGTATCCGCAGATCACCTTCGTCCTGGTCCACACCGATGAAGGGATCGTCGGGCTCGGCGACACGTTCTTCGGGACCGCGTCCGTCCAGACCTACGTCCACGAGGTCGCGGCGCCCCTCCTGCTCGGCGAGGACCCGCTGGCGATCGAAGGGCTCTGGCACCGCCTCTTCACCCAGACGGTGCGGGGTGGCCTCACCATGCGCAGCGCCGAGGTTCGCGGCCTCTCCGCGATCGACGTCGCCCTCTGGGACGTTGCCGGCCAGGCGCTCAACCTGCCGCTCTACCGTCTCCTCGGCGGCCCGACCCGTGAGTCGCTCCGCGTCTACAACACCTGCGCCGGCTACCGCTACGGCGGTCGCAAGCCGACCGGCTCGACCGCGAACTACGTGGACGGCCGCAGCGAGGGGCCGTACGAGGATCTCGATGCCTTCCTGCATCGGGCCGACGAGCTCGCCCACGACCTGCTCTCCGAAGGGTATCGGGCGATGAAGATCTGGCCGTTCGACCAGTTCGGACCGGCCACGAACGGGCAGCAGATCTCCGCCGAGGAGATCGAGCGCGGCTGCGAGCCGTTCGAGAAGATCCGCCGTGCCGTCGGCAACCGCATCGAGATCGCCCTCGAGATGCACAGCGTCTGGGGCCTGCCGGCCGCCCAGCGGATCGCCCGCGCCGTCGAAGCGTTCGATCCGCTCTGGTTCGAAGACCCGGTCCGGATGGACAACCTCGACGCGCTCCTCCAGTTCCGACAGAGCACCCGCATCCCGACCACCGCCAGCGAGACGATGTCAACCCGCTGGCAGTTCCGCGAGGCGTTCGAGAAGGGCGCGCTCTCGGTCGTCATGTTCGACATCGGCTGGGTCGGCGGCCTGTCGGAGGCCCGCAAGATCGCCAACATGGCCGAGACGTACCAGCTCCCGATCGCCCCGCACGACTGCGTCGGCCCGATCACCCTGGTCGCGGCCGTCCACCTCGACTACGCCGTGCCCAACGTCTTCATTCAGGAGGTCGTGCGGGCCTACCTGTACGGCGTCTACCCGAACCTCGTCACCGAGCTCCCGAAGGTCGTCGACGGCGAGATCCGGCCGCTGGAGGGCCCCGGCCTTGGCACCGCCCTCCTCCCGGACCTGCGCGCTCGCTCAGACGCCACGGTCAGAATCACCCGCGCGACGTGAGCTGCCTCCCGTATGCGCTCAACCGCGATCCGCGCCGATTCGATCGTTTGCTCCGGCAGCAAGACCACCAGCTCGTCACCGCCGTAACGATACGCGCGGTCCCCGGCCCGGAGCTGCCGCGCAACCGCCTGCGCGACGACCCGCAACGCCTCGTCGCCAGCCAGCTGGCCATGGGCGGCGTTGTAGGCGCTGAACCGGTCGAGGTCCACGATGGCGGTGGCGTAGCGGTGTCCTACTCGGCCGGGGCGACGAGAAACAACAGCGACCTAGCCACCGGTGCTGACGATCCTCACGCGCGTCCCGCACGCCCGACACTCGGCGTTCGGGCCGTCCGGGCGGGCCGGTCCCTCGCCGAGCGTGACCTCGCCACGACGCGCCGCGGCCTGCGCCCCAGGTGACTGCGCAGCCGGTCCGTAGACGATCGGACGCATCGTCTTCAACCCCTGGCAGCCCGGGCATTGGACCGGGCTCCACGGCGAGACGAACACTTCCGGCGCTGGCGCTCCGGCCTGGCCGCCGTACCCGCCCCCGCCGAACGGGCTCGGTCCCGGGACCGGCGCCGGCGGCTGCACGGCCGGCGGCGCGACCGAGAACCGGAACACCGAATCGCCGATCCGCACCACGGCGCCGTCTGTCAGCGTCGTGCTGTCACGGACCGCCCGATCGTCCACCCGCGTCCCGTTCCGGCTGTTCAAATCCTCAATCAGGAAGCCACGCCCGTCTCGCACGATCCGCGCATGGTGTCGCGAGACCCGCGAGTCTTCCAGGCTGATGTCGTTCGAGCGCGAGCGGCCGATCGTCACCACCGGCGCGTCGAGCGGGTACTCGATCTTGCCCAGGCCACTCTCCAGGATCAGACGCGCGGGACCAGCGGCGGGCGCGCTCGACGGCAGGAACGGCGTGTCAGCCCGATTCGGCGCGTACGGATCGACTGGCTGCTGTCCGTGCTGGCCCTGCCCGTATGGATCCTGCTGGTACGGATCCTGTCGATACGGATCTTGTCGATAGGGGCCCTGCCCGTACGGGTTCTGCTGATACGGATCCTGCCCGTAGTTCTGATTCTCCATCGGTTGCGGTCGGCCCGCCCCGAGCTGGGCACCGCACTCCATGCAGTACGGCCACTCCTCCGGTGGGAACTCGGGTGGATTCTGATTGCCACAGGCGGGGCACCGCACCATTCGCCTCTTTTGCCCGAACTACCCGACCGACTCGAACCGAAGTCGAGCCGGTCCAATCCGAATGACGTCGCCAGGAGACAGCGCCCGCGAGCCTTGCACGAGCTCGTCGTTGACGTAGACCTCACCCGGGCTCCTGGACAGCTCGATCTGCCAGCCGCTCCCGGCCCGAGTCACCGTGGCGTGGTCGTACTCCACCGCGTCGTCCTCGACTGTGACGTGACAGCCGATGCTGCGCCCGATGGTCGTGCGATCCCGGCCCAGGGAGAACTGACGGCCCCGCACCGGCCCCTCCAGCACCACGAGCCGCGTCGCCGTCCTGATGCTCGGCATCGAGGACAGGATCACGGTGTGAGACTCGTGCTCGTCTCCGACCGGGGCGGGCGGCGGGGGCGGGTTCTCCGCTGGCCTCTCGTCGTATGGGGCGCCCCCAAACGTCGGAACGGCGGACGTCGGCGCATCTTCGACCGGCACAGCGGGCGGGACGCTCTGCGCCGCGGGCGGACTGTTGTAGTCAGAGTAGGCTGGAATCGCCGAGGTCATTGCGTCGCCCGGCTCTTCGTGCGCCGGCAGGTAGCTCGTCGCCGGTAACGGCGTCGACGGCGAGCTCGCGCCTCCGCCTGGCTCGTACGGCAAGTACGCCGTGGACGCCTGGCCTGGCTCGGGCAGCGGAGGTGGCGGCGCATACTGCGCCCCGCCGAGACAGTCGTCGCACGGCCCGGACAACGCCGCCGTCATCTGCTCCGTCCAGAGCGCCTGCCCCCGCTCCCAGAGCTTCCTGTTCGCCTTCACCGAGGGCAGCCAGAACAGGAGCGCGTCCATCGCGCCGTCTGGCGGCCGGCCCGCCCACGCCGTACGCGGCACCATCTTGCCCGCTTCCAGGCTCAGCGTCTGATCGATCGACGCCGCGACCGACTCCAGGTCCGGTGGCGGTAGTTCGCGGCCACACGATCCACACGTGCCTCCGCCGCCGGATGCCTGCTGTGGCTCTCCGGTCGCGTACGCTGGTCCGCCACCCATCGGTTCCATTGCCATACCGCGGCTGCTCCTACCCCTGGCTGATTGTAGCAGCGACCGGGCAGATCCGGACTCGAAAACCGGAGCGTTAGCGTCGTCGTCGGGATCGGCGCCGCGAACGGGACGCTCCACGCCCCGCCTTGGGCAGGTACCGCCGAACGCGTTCGCTGTCTTCCCAGGCGGCGAGCCGCTCCGGGTATACCCGCCGCCAGAAGTAGACGACGTAGCCAACTCCGCCGAACATGGCGGCAAACCAGAGGATCAGCCAGATTCGTTTCGAGAAGAACGGCACGATCTGCCAGCGGAACAGCAGCAGAATCAGTCCCACAGCGCTGAACCCCAGCACCCACTTCGCCAGCCGAACGATCAGTCGCTGATGCAGGCGATTCTCCGTCGCGAGACGCGGCGCCAGCAGCCAGGCGACGATCGACAGCACGAAGGCGATGGCCAGTACGACCGCGAAGCCGATCGGAATCGGCCCGTCGATCGTCGTGCCCGGGTCGCTCCACCAGTAGGATGGCAGGAAGCGTTCTAGAATCTCCACGACACGGTGATAGTAGTGCCAGAGCGCCCCTGATACAACGTGATCCGACAAACCCCCGTTGTGGTCCGACAAATTCCTGTCCGAGTCACGGCAGGTGTATACTCGACCGGACGATCGTGACCTCTGTTGAGACAGGCATGGCGACCGAGATCGAGCAGCAGCTGAATAGTTCGCTGAAGGACGCGATGCGCGCGGGCGACGAGGTCCGGCGTGAGGCTATCCGGATGCTAATCTCGGCGCTGAAGTACGAGTCGATCGAGCTGCGCCGGCCGCTCACCGACGAGGACGTCGAGCAGGTCATCCTGCGGATCGCGAAGCGGCACCGCGATTCGATCGCCGAGTTTAAGAAGGGCAACCGACCCGACCTCGTCGCACACGAAGAGGCCCAGCTCAAGGTGGTCGAGCAGTTCGCGCAGCAGCAGATGATGTCACGCGACGAGATCGAAGTGGCGGTGCGCGAGACCATGGCCGGCCTCGACGTGAGCGGACCGCGCGCCATGGGACCGATCATGACGGCGCTGTCGGCGAAGCTCCGTGACAAGGCCGACATGCGATTGGTGAACGAGGTCGTGCGCGAGATCCTGGCCGCCAGCGGCACGGGGTCACGCTGACGTCGCCGTCGACTCGGTCGATGGTCTGCATCCTTGCCCCCGCTGGAGTGACGCGATGAGCTCTGTCACTGGCTCGCTGCCGAGGCTGCGCCGAAGTCGGCCCACGCCTCGGAACGAGTCGCCCAGGCACGCCTGGCGGATCATCGTGGTCTTTGGACTGCTCGCCCTGGTCGTCTGGGGCCTGCTCAGCGTCAGCGTCGTCCCGCTCGCACTCGAAGTGCGCGAGGGCGAGGTCTACCAGGCGAACAGCCCGATCTTCTCGCCGAGAAAGCTGACCTACACCAGCCAGGTCCGCACCAAGGCCGAGCGCGAGCGCGCCGCCAGCGCCGTCCAGGAGGTCGTCGAGATCGATCCGGCGGCGGTCCAGCGCCAGCGGGCTGGTCTGAATTCGCTGCTCCAAGATATCTCTGCCGCCCGCAACATCCCTGGCGCAACGCCAGATCAAAAGAAAAGCCAGCTCGCGCGCCTCGGAAATCCGCCGTTGGAGGCGCCGTCGATCTCCTGGCTCGCGGCGCTGGACGATTCACGCTGGTACATGGTCTCCAGCGAGGCCCAGCGGCTGCTTTGGGATGCGCTCAAGGACAAGCTGCCCGAGTGGCGGGTGCCGGAGGTCGTGCGCGAGCTGCCGCTCCGATCGAGCGATCAGTTGACCGAGAACGAGCGCTCACTCGCCGTCGACCTGGCCAGCCGGTTCGTCGCCGGCAACCTGGTCCCGAACAAGGAGACAACTGCTCGCCTGCGCAAGGATGCCGAAGAGGCGGTTGCCCCGGTCCAGGTCACCGTCGAGAAGGGCGAAACCGTCCTGCGCCAGGGTCAGGTCGTCACCGCCGCCGATCTCGAAAAGCTCGACCTGCTCGGCCTCCGCAACCCGACGACAGACTGGCGCCAGGTCGGTGCCGCCGCCGCGTTCTCGATCCTGACCATGTCGATGCTCGGCGCGTACATCGGCGCCTTCCTCCCGAACCTCGCCACGCGAGACCGTGGCCTCGGCCTGATCGCGCTGCTTGTCATCGTCACGGTGCTCACGGCCAAAGTCGTCCTACCGACACGTCCGCTCTTGATCTACGCCTTCCCGCTGCCGGCCGTCGCCATGCTGATCGCCACCCTGATCGACGGCCGCCTGGCGATCGTCGTCGCCGCGTTGCTCGGGGTGCTGGTCGGGTTCGTGACTGGCGGTTCCTTCGAAGCCGCGACGCTCGCCCTGGTTTCGGGCGTCGTGGCGGCCGGCGCGGTCTGGCGCCGCGAGCGGCTCCAGGTCTTCTTCGTTGCCGGCCTGATGGTTGCCCTCGCCCAGATGGCCGTTGTGGTCGCCTTCCAGCTCGCCCAGCGCGGCGAGGATCTCCAACAACTGCTGACGATCGCCGCCTTCTGCGTCGTCAACGGCCTGGTCTCGGCGATGCTCGCGGTCGGCGCGACCTACGTCCTCGGTCGGATCTTTGGCATCACCACGACGATGCAGCTCCTGGAGCTTGCCAACCCGACCCAGCCGCTCCTCCGCCGGCTGCTGATGGAGGCTCCAGGCACCTACCACCACAGCATCATGGTCGGGAATCTCGGCGAGCGCGCTGCCGAGGAGGTCGGCGCTGATCCGCTCCTCGTGCGCGTCGGCGCCTACTACCACGACATCGGCAAGCTGAAGCGGCCGTACTTCTTCGTTGAGAATCAGGCCGGCGGCGAGAACGTCCACGAGACGCTGGAGCCGGAAGTCAGCGCCGACATCGTCCGGGCTCACGTCCGCGACGGCGTCGAGTTGTGCGAGCAGTACGGCGTCCCGCCGACCGTTCGGGCGCTGATCCCGCAGCACCACGGAACGCGGCTGGTCAGCTTCTTTTACGATCAGGCCGTCGACGCCGCCAGCGAGACGGGTCAGCCTACCCCCGATCCGGGCCGTTTCCGCTACCCCGGCCCCCGCCCTCAGAGCAAGGAAGGCGCGATCCTGATGCTCGCCGACTCGGTCGAGGCCGCCGCCCGCGCCAGCCGCGACCATTCGGCCGAGGCGATCACGGCACTGGTCGAGAAGCTGGTCATGGGACGCGTCGCCGAAGGGCAGCTCGACGATTGCGACCTGACACTGCGGGACGTCCAGCGGATCAAGGACGCGTTCCGCGCGATCCTGGTCGGTATGTACCACCCGCGCATCGAGTACCCGGAGCGCGCGCCGGCGACTGCCGCGATCGTGGCACCATCCGACGTCCCGGCCGCCGCCGTCGACGTGGTCCGGTAGAGCCGCGCCGCGCATCATGACGGCGGCCTCACCTGCCCCCGCCCCGCTCGACCTCGATCTTCGATTTCACGTCCGGCGCAAGAGCGGCGCCCGCCCGGATCGGCGAGCGCTTCGGGCGGTCTGCGCAGCGGCCCTGGCGGGCGAAGGGGTGACCGGCCCAGTGGTGCTCACCGTTACCCTCGTCGACGACGAGGAGATCCGCGAGATCAATCGCAAGCATCGGCAAATCGACCGGCCGACCGACGTCCTCTCCTTCCCCCTGATCGACGGGACGGACGCCTTCGCCCTGCCGCCGGGCGTCCCCCGTGAGCTCGGAGACGTCGTCGTCTCGTACCCGCGTGCCGTCGCGCAGGCCGAGGAGTACGGTCACTCAGTGGAGCGCGAGCTGGCCTACCTGGTGATTCACGGCGTGCTGCACATCCTCGGTCACGATCATGAGATCCCGTCCGAACAGGCGGTCATGCGCGCTCGTGAAGAGGCCGCGCTCGCCGCGGTCGGACTGGTGCGCACGGCGTGACCATCGTGAGACGGTGACGCTGATGGAGGCCGAACGCACGCCGCCGACCACGCCGCCGTCGCTCGGCCGCACGCTGCGCAGCTTCGGCTTCGCCGGCGCCGGCCTCGCATACCTCGTCCGAACGCAGCCGAACTTTCGCGTTCACGTGGCGGCGGCGGTTTCGGTCGTCGCCACGGCCATCGGCGTCGGTGCCACGACGGTCGAACTGGCCGTGCTGTTCCTGGCGATCGGACTGGTGATGGTCTGCGAGGCGTTCAACACCGCCCTCGAGGCTGTCGTCGATCTCGCGAGCCCGACCATCCATCCGCTCGCGCGCATCGCCAAGGACGTCGCGGCGGCGGGTGTCCTGATCGCAGCCATAGCGGCGGCAGGAGTCGGCCTGGTGATCCTCGGGCCACGCCTGGTCGCCCTGCTGCGCCTCTGAGCGTCAGCGCCGCGACGCCGGCCGGTCCGAGTGGGCCCGGCTGCCCAGCCAGCCGGTCAGGATCGCCAGCACCCCGCCGATCGCGACATTCTGAGCGAATATCCCAACCACCTCGTTCGCGGAATCGATGGTCGCTCCTGCCGGCTTGAGCGCGAGCGTCACGCCGATCGCCACAGCCGCCACTAACGCGCCGGCGATCACGCCGCTCTCGGCCGCCTCACGCACCACACCCGTGGCCCGCCCGACCCGAAAACCGATCAGCGAGTACAGCATGACGTTCGCCAAGAAATCGATGTCGGCGATCGGCCACTGGTTCGGCCCTTCCGCGCCCATCAGCACCAGCGACAGCGTGTCGATCGCCGCGATGACCAGGCCGACGCCGACTCCCCAGACAACGGATGGCGGCACCCACACTCCACGACTTGTACGGTGTGTGCGCACTATAGGCGTCCCGGAAGCACCGACGCCACCACGGCCGCTTGCATCAGCCGTGGTGGCGTGGAGATACCTCCGTGCATGCCGGGCGTGTCGGCGCTAGCTCCGCTCGACCTTGCCGCGCGCCTTGTCGGCTTCGCCCTCAGCCTTGAGCGTCGGCGAATCGAGCACCTTGCCGGCCGCCTTCTTCACGTTGCCCTTCACCTCGTGAGCCGCGCCGGCCGTGCGGCGCTTCGCCCGGCCGCTCTTCTTCTGCGTCGTGCCCTCGGCCTCGAGCGCCTCGTCGCCGGTCATCTTGCCGATTCCCTGCTTCATTCCGCCCATCGCTTCGTCTTTTGTGCCTGCCATCGCGGCTGCCTCCTGCAGTGATCGCACGTCCGCGACGTGAACTGGCGTGGCGCCAGCATCATCGTGACGCTGAGTCGTCAAAGCAGGATGTGTGCCTCCGACATGCTGAGTCGGCGCCCGCCACCGAGGTTCTGTACCGCGAGCGTGAGCGAGCGGACCGCGTTTGACGTAAAATTCTCCGTAGGCTCGATCCGTTCGGGCGCGTCTTCTTGACACAACTCGAAGAGCGTCCCCATAATCCCGCGCCGTGACGAGGCGTGCAGGCCATCGCCAGGTCGTCGAGGTTCGTTCTGGATCTTTGGAGCTCGCTCGGTATTCTGCGACGGCGCTGGTGGATCGTCCTCCTCGTCGCCGCGAGCGCAGCCGCCGTCGCCGTCGTGTATGCGCGGTTGCAGACGCCGGTCTACCGCTCGTCCATCCGACTCGAAGTGAGCGCGCGGTTCGACAACGGCCAGCAGCTTGCGCTCGAACGTCAGCTGCCGCAGCTCGCCCAACGAGTCGGCACGACCGACGTCGCTCGGGAAGTCGACCAGCGGCTGAAGCTCGACCTCGGGCCCCGCGCCATCCTGGATCGGCTGCGCGCGGAGGCGGTCGTGCCCAGCGGACAGATCCAGATCGAAGGCGATGACGTCGATCCTGGCCGTGTTGAGGCGATCGTCCTGGAGACGGCCCGGGTCTTCGAGGAGCAGCATGCCGCGCGGAACCAGGGCATCCCGACCCAGGACCGAGCGATCGTCTCGATCCTCGATCGCCCGACGCCGGCCCGGCTGGTCTGGCCGCAGACCCGCGTCATCGCCGGCGCTGCCGCCCTGCTCGGCCTCGTCGTGGGGGCGCTGCTCGCACTGCTGATTGACTATCTCGACGACACGCTCAAGACCGCCGCCGACGTGGAGCGAACTCTCGGAACGATCACGCTCGGCAGGATCCCGCGACCGCTGGCGCTACTCACGCCGCTGCCAGTCGCGGACCGGACCGGTCAGAGGGCGACGGAGCGGGCTCGATGACAGGCGTTTCAGACAGCTCACGCAACGGCACAGGCCTGGTGATGGCCGAGGCGCCGCGCTCAGCGGCAGCCGAAGCGTATCGCACGCTCAGCACCAACATTCAGTTCTCCAGCCTCGACCGAGATCTTCGAACGCTGCTGGTGACCAGCGTCGGTCCAGACGAGGGCAAGTCGATCGTACTGGCGAACCTGGCGATCACGATGGCGGAGAGCGGCCGTCGCGTCGTCACGGTCGACTGCGACCTTCGGCGCCCGTCGCTCCACGAGATCTTTGGGCTCACGGATCAACCGGGCTTGACGACGATGATGCTGAACGATTCGCTTGCCCCGCCCCTCCAGTCGACGCCATTCGCCAACGTCAGCCTGGTGGCGTCCGGCCCGTTGCCTCCCAATCCGGCTGAGCTGATCTCCTCGGAGCGGTTCGCGCGGGTGCTGGCGACGATCGGCGCCGAGGCCGACCTGGTCCTGGTGGACGCCCCGCCGATTTCCGCCGTCGCCGACGCGACCATCCTGGCAACCCGCGTCGACGGCGTCCTGCTAGTCGTAGACTCCGGGCGCACGCGGCGCGATCCCGGACGCCGTGCCGCCGATCAGTTGCAGCGCGTCGGTGCCCGTGTCCTGGGCGCCGTCCTGACCAATGTCAAGGCCGAGAAGACTCAGAATGAGTATCTTGGCAAGTCCCGGTGATCGAGAACCTGACCGTAACAACGCGGAGGATGCAAGGCCGATGAAAGGCGTCATTCTGGCGGGCGGGACCGGCTCGCGGCTCGACCCGATGACCCGCATCACGAACAAGCACTTGCTGCCTGTCTACACCAAGCCGATGATCTACTACCCGATCGAGACGCTGGTGAACGCCGGCATCACCGACATCATGGTCGTCACTGGCGGCAACCACGCCGGCGAGTTCCTGCGCCTGCTCGGCGATGGCCGTGAGCTCGGCGTGAAGCGGCTGAGCTACGCCTACCAGGCGCAGGCCGGCGGGATCGCCGAAGCGCTCGGCCTGACCGAGAACTTCGTCGACGGCGACAAGTTCCTGGTGATGCTGGGCGACAACATCCTCGAATACTCCATCGAGCAGTCGGTCGAGAACTTCCAGCGCCAGGAGCGCGGCGCACGGGTGCTGTTGAAGGAGATGGACGACCCGCAGCACCTACGCCACCTCGGCGTCCCGATCATTGAGAACGGCCGGATCCTCTATGTCCGCGAGAAGCCGCAGAATCCGCCCTCGCAGTACGCCGTCATCGGGGTCTACATGTACGGCTCCGACGTCTTCGACATCGTCAGGACGCTCCAGCCCTCCGGACGCGGCGAGCTTGAGATCACCGACGTCAACAACGCCTACATCGATCGCGGCGAGATGGAGTTCGACGTGATCGACGGGTTCTGGGGCGACGCCGGCGAGTCGATCGAGGTCTACTACGAGATCATCGACTTCGTACGGGCGAACGGCGTCAACAAGAAGGCCCAGAAGAACCCGGCAGGTGTCGCCTGATGCGCCTCCTGGTGACCGGCGGCGCCGGCTTCATCGGCAGCAACTTCGCCCGCTATGTGCTGAACCGGTATCCGGACGACCAGGTCACCGTCCTCGACAAGCTGACCTATGCCGGCAACCCCGCCAACTTCGCCGACCTGCTCGGTAACTCCCGCTTCGCGTTCGTGCAGGGCGACATCGCCGACGTGGCGGTCGTCGAGCCCCTGGTGGCCGAAGCCGACGCGATCGTCAACTTCGCCGCTGAGACCCACGTCGACCGCTCGATCCTGGACGCTGGCGCCTTCATCGAAACTGACGTGCGTGGCACCTGGGTATTGCTCGAAGCGGCACGCCGCTCCAAGCTCGGGCGGTTCCTCCAGGTCAGCACGGACGAGGTCTACGGCGAGGTGGCGACCGGCGAGTCGAAGGAGTCGGACCCCCTCGTGCCGCGCAGCCCGTACGCGGCCAGCAAGGCTGGCGGCGACCTGATGGTGCTCGCCTACCGCACGACGTACGGCATGCCGGTCATGATCACGCGCGGCTCGAACAACATCGGGCCGTACCAGTTCCCCGAGAAGGTCGTGCCGGTCTTCGTGACCAACGCCATCGACGATCAGCCGCTGCCGATCTACGGCGATGGCGGCGCTCTGCGCGACTACATCTACGTCACCGACCACTGCGCCGGGATCGACATGGTCCTGCGTCGCGGCGCCCCCGGCGAGGTCTACAACGTCGGCGCCGGCAACGAGATCAACACGGTCGTGCTGGCCCGCGCGATTCTGAGCCGCCTCGGCAAGCCCGAGAGCCTGATGTCGTTCGTTCCGGACCGTCCCGGGCACGACCGCCGCTACAGCGTCGATTGCTCGAAGCTGCGCGCGCTCGGCTGGGCGCCCGAGTACTCGTTCGATGTGGCGCTCAACGCGACGGTTGACTGGTACGTCTCGAATGAGGACTGGTGGCGCCCCCTTAAGTCCGGTGAGTACCTCGAGTACTACCAGCGCAACTACGGCAACCGGGCGGCCCTGCAGGCCGACAGCTCTGCGAAGTAGTCGTTTTCGCACCGGCGCGCGGTAACAGCTGTGCGCGATCTGGACCGACCAGAACGAATCTGTCGCAGCAGCGGGAACCAAATCCCCACAGCTTTGAGTTAACGTGGGCGTCATTCGTCCTGGCGGCTCGTGAACTGCGACCTCGGGCGTCTCGCCCGGCGCTAGCGGTTCCGGCCGTGTACAGCGTCGTTGTCGTTACGGTGCGTGCGGCGTGCCCATCGAAGCCGTCGTCTCAGCACGCGCACGGCGATGACCGCTCAGATCGTAGACGGAGCTGAGATGGCCAGCCTCGTAACCACCCGCCCCGGTTTCCCGAGACTGAACAGGTTGCTGATCGTCGCGACGTTCCTTGCCGTGCTCGCCGTCGCGGTGTTGACGGGCGCGCTGCTGTACCAGTTCGCCATGGCCGGCACGACGACGGAGGCGGTGGTGAAGGTCAACGACGCCCAGAACGCGGTAGAAGTCGGCCAGATCGTGATCGGGCCGGGCCAGAATCCCACCCAGACGAAGTAATCGCGCCGAACTGCACGCCGTCCAACGTCGGACCCTTGTCGCTCGCCCTCCTGGAGACAGGTATAATCCCGTAACGGCGCGTTTCTCGCGCGAGCGCGGTTTCGGTCCGCGCATCTCCGCCATGGAGTCGAGCGATGCCGGTTCTCGCCGTTGTTGGTGGCCAGTGGGGTGACGAGGGTAAGGGCAAGATCATCGACCTGCTGGCCGGTCGTGCCCACGTCGTCGTCAGGGCCCAGGGCGGCGACAATGCCGGCCACACCGTCGTCAACCCGCGCGGCAAGTTCGCGCTGCACCTGGTTCCGGCCGGGATCTTCAACGACCAGACCCGCTGCCTGATCGGGCCGGGGGTCGCGCTCAACCCGGAGACGCTGCTTGTCGAGATGGACGAGCTGGCCCGTCGGGGCGTCTCCACCGAGAACCTGGTGATCAGCGCCCGCGCGCATCTGGTCATGCCGTATCACCCCCTCTTCGACAAGCTGGAAGAGGAGTCGCGCGGGGCCGGAGCCATCGGCACCACCGGACGCGGCATCGGCCCGACCTACTCCGATAAGGTCGGCCGCGTCGGCATCGTGGCTGGCGACCTGCTCCATCCCGATCGCTTCCGACAGAAGGTCCGGGCCTCGGTCGAACGGAAGAACCTGATCCTCGACCGCCTGTACGGCGCCCCGCCCGTCAACGCCGACGAGATCGTCGACCGGTACCTCGGCCACGCCGATCGCCTGGGCAGATACATTGCCGAGTCCGAGCCGATCCTGGAGCAGGCGCTCAAAGAGGGCCGCACGATCCTGCTCGAAGGCGGCCACGGCACCCTCCTCGACATCGACCACGGCACCTACCCGTACGTCACGACGACCTCGTGCACCGTCGGCGGGCTGCTGAATGGGGCCGGGATCGGCCCGCGCCACCTCACCACGGCGATCGGGGTCTTCAAGGCGTACCAATCCAGGGTCGGCGCCGGTGCGATGCCGTCCGAGCTGCTGGACGACGTCGGCGATCACATCCGCGAGCGCGGACACGAGTACGGCACCACGACCGGCCGCCCCCGCCGGGTCGGCTGGTTCGACGCCGTCGCCGCCCGTCACTCGATGATCGTCAACGGCTTTCACTCGATCGCCTTGACACGCATCGACATCCTGGACGACCTGGACGAATTACAGGTTTGCGTGGCGTACGAGCTGGACGGGGAGCGCGTCGACCACGTCCCGAGCCAGATCGAAGACCTCGCGCGCTGCCAGCCAGTCTACGAGGTGATGTCAGGCTGGAAAGTGCCGACCGGGGACGCCCATGACTGGCGTGACCTCCCCCGCCAGGCGCAAGAGTACGTGCGGCTCATCGAGGAGTGCGTCGGCGCGCCGGCTGGCCTGATTGGCGTCGGACAGGAGCGCGAGAAGACGATCTTCACCGGCGCCCTTCCCTGACAAACGGACCTGGTGGCCCCGATCTCGCACTCTTCATCGCCGACACCTGATTCACGTTACCCTGTTAACCTGGCTAACGTGAGACTCGCTGGGAGGCCGGGGACGTGCTCGACCGGATCGTGCTCAAAGAGCACCAGATGTTCCTCGTCTGCGAGGGCGATGGCGACATCGCCGCGCACAACGTCGACGGGCACGGGCTCTACTGGCACGATACCCGCTTCCTGAGCCTGTTCGAGCTGAGCATGGACGCTGGCCGTCCGCAGCTCCTCTCGTCGACGGGCGAGCACAACTTCATGATGACGTTGCAGTTCGCCAACCTGGCGTTTCAGACGCCTGACGGCCGCGACGTTCGTCCTCGAACGCTCAGCATTCGCCGAAACCGATTCCTCCACGCCGCGCTCCACGAGCGAGTCGGCATCTTCAACTACAACGCCTTCCCGGTGCCGGTCACGCTGCGCATGACGTTCGGCTCGGACTTCCGCGACATGTTCGACATTCGCGGGTACGCCCGGCGCTCCAAGCACGGTGCGATCGACCGTCCGCGCCTCGAAGACCGCGACATCGTCCTCGGCTACACCGGGTTGGACCATATGCGTCGCGAGACCCGCGTCAGGTTCGACACCGTCCCGAACCGCGTGGAGATCAGCGAGCCGGACCCGCTGCCGCCGGAGGCGCTCGAGTCGCTCCCAGGCATCAGCGGTGCCGGCGACCCGCGCGCCGAAGTCCCGATCAGGCCGCCCACCGCTACCGCGATCTTCGAGATCGTCGTGCCGCCTGACCAGTACATGTCGCTGACCTGTGAGGTCATGGTCAGCCAGGGCGATCTCCAGCCGGACCTCCCGCATACCATCGGCGACGAGAGCTCGCTGGACACCGCCTTCGGCGACATGCGCGAGTCGTACCGCGAGTGGGAAGAGTCCTGCACCGAGATCTCCACCGACGACGAGATCGTCAACGCCGTCCTGAAACGCTCGCTCCACGACCTTCGCCTGCTGAGCGATCGGGTCGCCAATGGTTACCTGCCGTCGGCTGGCATCCCCTGGTTCAGCGTCCCGTTCGGCCGTGACAGCCTGATCACGTCGCTCCAGACGCTCGTGCTTCAGCCCGATATGGCCCGCGCAACCCTCCTCTTCCTCGCCGAGCACCAGGGGCGCGAAGAGAACGACTGGCGGGACGAGCAGCCCGGCAAGATCCTCCATGAGATCAGGCACGGCGAGCTCGCCGCGCTCGGAGATGTCCCGCACGCACCGTACTACGGCAGCGTCGACGCGACGCCGCTCTGGATCATGACCCTTGGCGAATATGTCCGCTGGACCGGCGATCTCGAGGTCGCGGAACAGCTTCGCCCCAACCTCGAAGCCGCCCTCCATTGGATCGACGAATACGGCGATCTCGACGGCGACGGCTACGTCGAGTACCTGTGTCGATCGAAGCGCGGCATCAAGAACCAGGGTTGGAAGGACTCTGCCGACTCGGCGACGCACCGCGACGGCCGCAAGGCCGAGCCGCCGATCGCCCTCGCCGAGGTCCAGGGCTACGTCTTCGCCGCCTGGATCGCCGCCGCCGATCTCTTCGACCAGTACGGCGAGCCCGAACGCGCCGCCGCGTTTCGCGCCAAGGCGCAGGATCTCAGGACGAGATTTCAGGCCGAGTGGTGGTCTGGCGTCGATCAGTTCTACGTGATGGCTCTCGACTCCGAGAAGTCTCCGATCGAAACTGTCGCCTCGAACGTCGGGCACTGCCTTTGGACCGGCATGCTCGACGACGGCCCGGCCTGGACGGTGGGAGGCCGACTCGTCTGCGATGACATGCTGTGCGGCTGGGGTGTCCGCTGCTTGAGCAGCGCAGAACCCTCGTTCAACCCGATGAGCTACCACAACGGCTCGGTCTGGCCGCACGACAACTCGATCATCGTCGCCGGGCTGAAGCGGTACCAGATGGACAACCACGCCCTCAGGATCGCCGAGGAACTGCTGGACGCGGCCCGACGCTTTCCGCTTTTTCGCCTGCCAGAGCTCTACTGTGGTTTCTCCCGCGACCGCCGCTACTTCTCGATGCCGGCCCAGTACCCGGTGTCATGTAGCCCGCAGGCCTGGGCCGCCGGCAGCATCTTCCTCGTGGTCCAGGCCTTGCTCGGCCTGCGCGTCGACGCGCTCAACGAGCGGATCGTGCTGCGGCCGACCCTACCGCACGACGTCAACCGGCTTCGCGTCCACAATCTTTGCGTCGGGAAGCACCGCGTCGACTTCGAAGTGCGCCGCGATGGCGAATCCACCAGAGTGGACGTCACCAGAGCCGCGCCGATCGCCGTGGTGGTCGAGCCGCCCGTGCCAGTCCAGCGCTTCGAGTGGCCCCAGCCGCTCGGACCGTCACGTCTGGCTCGGTAGGGGCCCACCGATGAGCGAGATGACCTCGTCGGCGATCCGTGACGCCGCGTCCAGCGGCATCACCTGACGTATCGCCGCCCCGAGCGCCTCGCGTCGTGGCGCATCGTCCAGGAGGTCACGCACGGTCGACGCGAGCAGCATCGGCGAAAGCGTCTCCTGATTGAACACCAGCGTCCCGCCACCACGCGCGAACGCCCGGGCATTCGCCTCCTGGTGGGACCCCGGCATTGGGACCACGATCGAAGCTTTCCCCAGCGCGGCAAGCTCGCTGAGCGTGCCCATGCCGGCCCGTGACACGACCACCGACGCCGCCGCCAGCAGGTCCGGCATCTCCTCGACGAGGAACTCGTGCTGCTGATAGCGTGGCCCGTGGTCGCCAGTCTCGACTCCTCGGCCGCGACCGGTCAGGTGAACGACCTGGGCGCGTTGCACCAGATCGGCTGCCGCTGCCGCCACGATCCGGTTCAGGCCGAGCGCGCCGGTGCCCCCGCCCGTCACTAGCACGAGCGGCACTGCCGGGTCCAGTCCGAGTCGTTTGAACCCTTCGGCCGCGCGGCCTTCCGTGACCCGGCGGCGAACCGGATTGCCGCGAACGACGGTTCGCCCGCGCGGAAACGCTTTCACCGTATCGGGCAGCGCGACCGTGATCCGCCGTGCGAACGGCACGAGCAATCGGTTCGCCAGGCCGGGTATGACGTCCTGCTGGTGGATCAGCACCGGCACCCGGCTCAGTCCGGCCGCCGCCAGTGGCGGGACGCTGGCGAAGCCGCCGGCGCCGCACGCAACGTCCGGCTTGAAGCGCCGCACGTGCATCAGCGACTCACCAATCCCGCGAACGACCCGCCCGGCATCCGTGATGTTCTGGCTGTCCCAGTAGCGCCGAAGCTTCCCGGTCGCCACCCCGACGTACGGGATCCGCGCCTCAGCCGCCAGGTCAGCCTCCGGGCCGCCGTGCGTGCCGACGTACAGCAGTTCGACGTCTGGCACGCGCGCGCGCAACTCGCTGGCGACCGCCAGAATCGGCGTCGCCGAGCCGCCCGAGCCGCCGCCAGCCAGCAGAATGCGCATGCCCCCTCCGGGAGCGCCGAGTATACCCGACCAGCCCGAGCGCCTTGACACCCGCCGGAGGCGGTCGATACCCTACGAAGGGATCGCGAGATTTCGCCGAGGGCCGCTCATCCTCCCAATCTTCGCCGGAGCCGTCGCGTGACCACAGACGGGACCCCCGTCCTAGCCGCTTCACCGGAGGACGGTCCGTGGATCGGCATGCGGCGTGCCTGCGAGATCCTCGGCGTCAACCAGTCGACCCTGCGCGCCTGGACCGACAGCGGCCGGGTGCCCGTCTTCCTGACGCCGGGCGGCCACCGCCGGTACCGCGAGGCCGACCTGCGCGCCCTCCTGGAATCTGGCGTCGCCGGTCACTCCGTCGAGCCGCTCTCGGCTGCGCTCCTGGCGAGTCACGAGCGGTACGAGCTGGTCGCCCGCCAGGCGCTTTCGAGCCCCTGGTTCCAGCGCTTCGACGGCGACGCCCGCCGACAGTTCAGGCTGCTCGGCACGTCGATGCTCAACCTCCTGACAACCTACCTCATATCGAGTAGCGTGTCCGAGCGCGAGCACGCACTGGCGAGGGGTCGTGAGCTTGCCGCCGAGTACGGCCAGATGGCGACGCGGCTCGACTTGACGCTGGCCGAGGCGACGGAGGCGTTCCTGCTCTTCCGGAATCCGGTCCTGGAGACGGTCCACCAGTGGCTTGGCGCACAGTCTCCGCCGTCACGCCAGGCTGGCGATATGCTCGGCCGCGTCAACCACTTCATGGACCAGGTGCTCATCGTACTGACGGCCGCTCACGAGCGCGTCGCCCGTGCCCCCGACGAAGGTGGCGCATGAGCGCCGGCTACCCGGTCGTGCTTCGGCTGGCCGGCCGTCGCTGCGTCGTCGTGGGCGGCGGCTCGGTGGCAGCCCGCAAGGTCGGAACCCTGGTGCGCTCCGGCGCTGACGTCGTCGTCGTTGCCCCTGAGATCGCGCCGGAGATCGAGGCGTTCGCCGAGACGGGCGGCGTCCAGCTCGAGCGCCGGACCTTCGAGCCGGCCGATCTCGACGGCGCGCTTCTGGCGTTCGCCGCCACCGACAGCAAGTCGGTCAATCGGGCCGTGGCACAGGCCGCCCACGAACGCGGCGTGCTGACGAACGTCTCAGACGATCCGTCCGCGTCGGACTTCACCAATCCCGGCCTGGTCCGCCGCCGCGACATCACGCTGGCCGTCTCGACCGGCGGCCGAAGCCCGGCCTTCGCGCGGTTCCTACGCGAGCAGCTTCAGGACTGGCTCACCGACGCCCGCTGTGCCCTGCTCGAAGTCGTCGCCGACGTCCGCCGCGATCTGCGTTCGGCCGGCAAGTCGCTCGACGCTGAGCGCTGGCGCCGGGCCATCGACGACGAACACGTGGTCCGCTCGATCGAGGCCGGCGACCGCGAAGGCGCCCGTCGCCGCATCTTCGAGGCGTTGATGCCCGGGCGCTAGGCCGGATCTTCGGTACAATTCAGCCGTTGTGAGCGCCAGATCCACCTCGCCTGCCGTCCGCGTCGTCACGCGTGGAAGCCCGCTCGCCCTCATCCAGACCAATCTCGTCGTCGATCTCCTGGCGAAGCACTGGCCCGGACTCACGTTCGAGGTCGTGACCGCCAGTACGCCGGGCGACCGCGACAAGCAGACCCCGTTGACCACCCTCGGGCAGGGCGTGTTCGTTAAGGGCGTCGAGGAGCAGCTTCTGGACGGTCGCGTCGACCTCGCCGTCCACAGCCTCAAGGACGTCCCGACCGCCGAGACGCCCGGCCTGACGCTGGCCGCGTTCCCGATCCGGGCGGACGCCCGTGACGGCCTGGTGTTCCGGTCCGGTCGCAACCTGGCCAGCCTGCGGTCCGGCGCGCGCGTCGGGACCGGCAGTCCGAGACGATCGGCGCAACTCCTGGCGCTGCGTGGCGATCTCCAGATCACGCCGATCCGGGGGAACCTCGACACACGTCTCCGCAAGCTCCGCGACGGCGAGATCGACGCTCTCACCACCGCCGTGGCCGGCCTGGAGCGCCTCGGGCGTCTGGCGGAGCTCGACCAGGCGCTGGAGATCGACGAGTGTACGCCCGCGGCCGGACAGGGCACCCTGGTGGTCCAGTGTCGCGCCGACGACGAGCGCGCCCTGGAGGTGCTGGCCGCCATCGATGCGCCGACCATCCGCGCCGAATCGCTGGCCGAGCGCTCGTTCCTGGCCGCGCTCGGCGGCGGCTGCCAGCTTCCGGCCGGAGCGGTCGCGCGGGCCTTTGACGGCGGCAATCTGGAGATCGTCGGCGTGGTCGCCTCGGCGGACGGCAAGCGGCTCGTCAGAGAGCACGTCGTCGGTTCAACAGACGATCCCGAGGCGGCCGGAAGGTCGCTCGCCGAGCTGCTCCTGCCGGCCGCCCGCTCGCTGATCGGCCCGGGTATCCATGGCGCCTGACGTGCCAGCTTCGGGAAAGGTCGGCAAGGTCTACCTCGTCGGGGCCGGTCCAGGCGATCCGCGCCTGATCACCGTGCGCGGCGTCGAGTGTCTGCGCCAGGCTGACCTCGTGGTCTACGACCGCCTGGCGTCGCCGGAGCTGCTGGGCCACGCCCCGGAACGCGCCGAGCGCATCTTTGTCGGCAAGGGGCCGCGCCAGCACACGATGACGCAGGACGAGATCAACGCGCTGCTGGTCGAGCGCGGTCTCGCCGGCCTCAACGTGGTCAGGCTCAAGGGCGGCGATCCGTACGTCTTCGGGCGTGGCGGCGAAGAGGCGATGGCGCTGGAGCAGGCCGGTATCCCGTTCGAGGTCGTCCCCGGCATCACCTCCTCGATCGCCGGTCCGAGCTTCGCCGGCATCCCGGTGACCCATCGCCATGTTGCCTCGTCGTTCGCCGTGGTGACGGGCCACGAAGACCCGGCCAGGGAAGGCAGCGCTATCCGCTGGGCCGGACTGGCGAACGGCCCGGACACGCTGATCTTCCTGATGGGCGTCGAGCACCTGGAATCGATTGTCGACAACCTGCGCCGCCATGGCCGCCCGCTCGATCAACCGGTCGCCGCGATCCGCTGGGCCACCACGCCTGAACAGGAGGTCGTCGCCGGTACGCTCCGCACCATCGTGGAGCTCGTGCGTGGCGCGAAGCTCCGGCCGCCCGCCGTGCTGGTGGTCGGGGACGTCGTTGGTCTGCGCGCGGCGCTCGACTGGCGCGGTCGCCTGCCGCTGGCCGGCCTCCGGGTACTTGTCACTCGCGCGCGCCAGCAGGCCAGTGCCCTCTCGTCGCGTCTCGTCGAGCTCGGGGCCGTCCCGTTGGAGTACCCCACGATCGAGATCCGCCCGGCCGACGACCCGGCGCCGTTCGACGCCGCGCTGCGCGACATAACGTCGTTCGGCTGGATCGTCTTCACCAGCACCAACGGCGTCGACGCATTCTGGGAGCGTCTCCTGGCCACCGGTCAGGACGCCCGCTCGCTGGCCGCTTCCAGAGTCTGCGCGATCGGGCCGAGTACCGCCGCCGCCCTCGCCTCGCACGGCATCACAGCCGATTGGATGCCCCAGGAGTTCGTGACCGACAGCATCCTGGACGGCTTCAAGGCGTACGACCTCGCGGGCGTCAGGATCCTGCTCGCCCGGGCCGACATCGCGCCGCCGCTCGTCGCCGACGGCCTCCGGGATCAGGGCGCTCTCGTCACTGAGATCACAGCCTACCGGACCGTCCCGTCGGACGAGAGCCGGACGCGGCTGATTTCGGCACTGGAACAGCGCACGATCGACGTCGTGACGCTGACCAGCTCCTCGACGGCCCGCAATCTCGTGGACGGCATCGGTGGCCGCCTCGATCTCCTCCACGGCCTGACGGTCGCCAGCATCGGTCCGGTGACCTCGCGGACGGCCCGCGAGCTGGGCCTGACCGTCCACGTCGAGGCCGAGGTCCACACGATCCCGGGCCTCGTGGACTCGCTCCTGGCCTGGGCTGCCTCCCATCCGCACCGCGAGCCCTTCGCAGGCTCAGGATAAACTCCGCGAGCCGGACCCTGAGGCTCGCTCGCGGTGCGGATGGGGGATGCCGCTATACTGCCGCTCACCGCTGTCTCTGGGAGTACCCGAACTATGGCCCTGACCGTTGTGCGCGGCCTGCTGGCGCGCGGTGACACCGACGATACGCTCGACGACGAGCGCGCTGCCCTCGCAGAGGTCGGGGCCGAGATGATCGCCGTGCCGATCGAGGACCGCGAACGCCTGCTGTCGCTCCTCCCCGAGGCAGACGGCCTGCTCGGCGTCTCGTTCGTCGACGCCGACATGCTCGGGCAGATGGTCAAGTGCCGGGGCATCGTCGCCATCGCCCACGGCTTCAACCACATCGACCTCGACAGCGCCTCAGAGATGGGCATCCCGGTCTCCAACCTCTACTTCTGCCACCGCGAAGTCGCGAATCACACGATCATGTTTCTGCTCGCGGCCACCCGCAAGCTGATCCTGCTCCACAACCTCCTCAAAGAAGGGAAGTGGCGGCGCGACCTCCAGCCGCCGGTCGCGCCGCTCTACGACGAGACGATCGGCATCATCGGCTTCGGGCACATCGGCCAGGAGGTCGCGAAGCGTGCACGGGCCCTGGAGATGAAGATCGTGGCGTTCGACCCGGTCGCCCGACCCGACCGCGCCGCCGAACTCGGGGTCGAGCTGACCGACCTGGACGACCTGCTCCAGCGCTCAGACTATGTGACGCTCCACTGCCCCTCGAACGAACACACCCGCCAGACCCTGAACGAGCGGACCCTCGGCCTGATGAAGCCGTCCGCCTGGGTCTTCAACACGGCGCGGGGCGACCTAATCGACGAGGGCGCGCTCTACCAGGCGCTCGTCGAGAAACGGATCGCCGGTGCGGGTCTCGACACGTTCGAGGTCGAGCCGACCCCGCCAGACAACCCGATCCTGAAGCTTGACAACGTGATCGTGACGCCGGGAGAACATCTGCAACCCGGAGGTTCGGGGCAGGTCGCAGTTGTCAATCCATTTACTCCAGTTGGACGGTCATCCCAGGGGTAAACCGGCTACCCCGTGCCTCATTGGTAAAGTGATACTGGCGAGACCGTGCCGCTCCGCGAACGCCTGCAGCATCACGCTGAGCGCCGCCTTACATTCGCCGTACAGGCGCGAGGAAGAGGTCGTCGCGCGGTACATCCAATACACGGCGTCGAGCGTGCTGCTCGCGGCCGCGTTCGACACCGAGCGCCGGCTCGGACGGTGGGTGCGCTGGCCGTTCGGGATCAAATGTATGCTCGTTAGCCGCCGCCCGGCCCACCGTCGCTGAGCGCCCGCACGACGTCGGCTGACCGCTCCTCGGACCCGATCAGGCCACGGTCTGCTACCGTCGCTCAGGCTCCGGCACGGGGCCACCCCTGCGGTTCATCTCCGTGTGGAGCCGCTCGATCAGGTCGAGCCGCTCAGCGGCGGTGGCCTTGAGCCCCTGGATCACCTGCTCCCTCTCGTGCAGCTCGTGGTCGAGCCGCTCGGCCAGCTCTAGCCGGTCGGTCGCGTCGGCCGTCAGGTCGGCGATTAGCCGGTCCTTCTCTTCGAGCTGCGCCAGGAGCCCCTCCGCGACCGCCCTGGCGTCGGCGGCATCGGCATGCGCCTCTTCGAGCAGGCGCAGGCGTTCGTTGAGCTCGCCGGTCATCCGGTCGGTCAGTGCCAGCCGCGCTTCCGCTTGGGACCGCACGTCTTCAATGGCGCGGCCTTGCTCTCGGACGATGGCCAGCCGCTCGTCCGCGAGGGATGTCATCTCATCCCGGTCGACCTGGATCGCGGCGCTCTCCGCGGCCATGTTCACTATGTGGAGCTGGAGCTGCTCAATGAGCTGGGCGTCCAACGTGGTAGCTGACAGCACGTGGCCCAGCAGGGCCTCAAGTGCGGCTTGTCCTTCGAGGTATGCCGCAGCCAGTGCCGCGGTCGATGGGCGGACAGAGTCGGTACGTCGCTTCAGGACTGCTCCAAGGGTCGATCGGCCTGCAATGGTGGGCGCGCCGAACCATCTACTCGACCTGCGGCCCGATGGATCAGTCTCGATGAACCCTGACGTCGGCTCCTCAAACCCCACAGGCACGTCGGCCGGTGTGGCGACAAATGTTTGCGAGATGTGATCCAGCAACCGACGGACTGTTGCTGGAGTCGGGGCATACTTGACCGTCCGCGTCCGGCTGTGCGAGTCGAGCGCCATCCCGCTCGGTGCACTGACTTCCAAAGTCAAAATCAAGCGGCCATTCGGCTTGAGCACTCGACCGATGTCCCAAAGGATGACACGATCATTTCCCGGCGGGACGCCCTCGAGAGCCGGAACCCACACGACGATATCGAAGCTCCCGTCGGCGAATGGGAGTTGCTCACACCGAGCGGCCACACGGGGCAGAGGTGACCCCACGGCCCTTTCCACCGAAGCGCCCTGCGCTGGTCGTCCCGGGCTTAGATTAGTCGGATCCAGCACGATCACGGAGTGCACTCTGCCTGAAAGCCATGTAGATAACAGGGTCGGCGGGGCCTCGAGCGCAAGCACGCGCATGCTGCCCGCAACGGCCTCCAGCCCGGCGATTGCCGCCTCAGCGAAGCGACGATGCAAATCTGAGAATTCAGGGAGATCGTCCGTGGGCGACGCGATCGTCCCTGAACGATCGGCCAAAACGACATCAAACGTGGCGGGTGCATCGGGTCGGTGGCCGTATCGAAGCATGCGAAACACCTTGGCGGCGAGTATTATACGGTAGCGTAGCCTCGGCGGATCGCGAGGTCCTCTGCGTCGTTGATCGGCTCATTCCGCATGCGGTGGATCTGTACTCGAGATGTCCGCATGCCAAGTTGCTCCAACAGTGCGCCGACCATCGGCACCAGCTATTGTCCAACACGATGAGTGGCGATCCCCGAGCGGACATCATGGGTAGCCGTCGCGAGATATTGCTGTAGGAGGCGCTGGCCTGGGAGGGGAGTCCATACTGCATGGCGACTGAGCGACCGGAAGCTGCGGCGAATTTTGGGCTGCATAACATCGCGATCGACCTGACGCCGATCCTGCCGGGCGGCGAAAGTGGTGGAGCGAAGCTGGTAGCCCTCACGCTGGTGCGTCAGCTCGGACGTCTCGCTCCAGGTTGCAAATTCACCCTCCTGACCCTGGGCCGCAACTACGATGAATTGGCGATGCTCGAGGCAGACAATGTGACGCGCCTGCGGGTGGACGGCGAAAGTCGGACACTCAAGCGCTCCACAACTGACGGCCAAGTTGGCGCGGATGCTTGGAGTCGCGGTCCCCGGGTTCTGCGAAGTATCGATGCAGACCTGCTGTTCTGTCCATTCACTGCGCCGACTTTTCACGACCCACGGTCGCCGGTCGTCTCGATTGTCTATGATCTCCTGCAGGTTTACTATCCGAAATTCTTGACGGCCACCGAGCGCGCCGTCCGTGCTCGTCAACTCGCTGAGACGGCCAAAGTTGCAGACCGTATCGTCTGCATCTCCGACTTCACGCGGTCGACCTTGATCCGTCACGTCGGCGTCCGTGGCGAGCAGGTCGTCACGATACCGATCGCCTACGCCGGTTCGTTGAATCGCTCATTTGGCAGTCGCGACACGAGCATCTTCGGACGGCTGGGGATCGAAGCGGGCCGATTTCTCCTCTACCCAGCGAACTTCTGGCCGAGCAAGAATCATCGCCTGCTGCTTGCGGCACTGGCCCTGTACCGAGCGCGCCACCCGCGATCAGATTTGGTTCTGGTATGCACGGGGGCCCCCGGTCCGCATATGGATGTGGTGCGTAGCGCCGCCCACTGCGCAGGTGTGGGGCCGTGGGTTCGCTTTCCCGGCTTCGTGACTGACGCTGAACTGGCAGCGCTGATGGAAGCGAGCCTGGCTCTGATCTTCCCGTCGTTGTATGAAGGATTTGGGATGCCGATTCTAGAGGCGATGGCGTTTGGGACACCCGTCCTGTCGAGTAACGCCGCAAGCCTTCCGGACGTTGTCGGCGACGCCGCGCTGCAGTTCGACCCGAACCGACCGGTTGAAATGATGGACGCGATCGAAGCTATCGAACGTGATTCGAACCTGCGGGACGAGCTGGTCGAGCGAGGCCGAGCGAGGCTAGCTGCGTTCGACGGCCTCGACCTATTGGCGCGCCGCTACCTCGAAGTCTTTCGCCAGGTCGTGGGCGAGCCGCGCGTGCTTGCGGACCGTCTGTACGGCGTCGACGCCGATGGTTGGAGCGGCGAGCGGCTCATTGTGACCTATGCGCCAGGCCCGCGCGAGCGCTACCTCGACGCTGTCCTCACGGCCCCGCCCTGGTTACCTTTCAGCGAGATTG
>Ga0209382_10001999_pt1 | contig 30651 bp, 28 predicted proteins | sample SoiMetdeltSBSDD5_FD_187599 | JGI IMG/M metagenome (GOLD analysis project Ga0209382, IMG submission 187599) | Bulk soil microbial communities from a Populus tree surrounding site in Tennessee, USA - Soil MetaG P. deltoides SBSDD5 (SPAdes) (version 2) | ecosystem: Environmental > Terrestrial >...
GTCGGGCCGCAGACGCCGGTGACTGTGTTCGAGGCGGTCGGCTTCGATCGTCTCCTCGCAATCAGGTGGTCGGACGACGAACCAAGTAACAGCGTTGTACGCGGGCACGCACGAGCACACCGGTCAACGTGTCCGGTCGAACATCCGACGAGACGAAGCTCTCGCTGAAGACGACCAAGTTCTGGCACCAAGTACACCGGCGGCGAAGACTCGCTAAACCAGAACAACCGCTAGACGCACTTATTCAAGTCTGTGCTCGGGGCGCACGCGCCCCGAGCACATGACTTTGCAGGCCTACAAGCCTTAATGCAATGGGGGACGCCGAGTCTCGCTTGGAATGTGGCACTACGGCGGAACACGGCGGTAGTACATGATCGAGGCGGCTCATAACCCGGAGGTCGCAGGTTTAAATCCTGCCCCGCTACTCAGGAAGGCCCTGGAAGCAGGGCCTTCTCCGTTTGAGCCCGCAACAGGTCATCATGAATCGCGCATGAGCAAGCCGCGCATCTTCCTCGGGTCGTCCGGCAAGCAGGCCGACCTGCTCCAGGCGCTCACGCGCGGGCTCGAGGACGTCGCAGACGTCGAGCCCTGGACGACGACATTCAACCCCGGCCGGTCGACCCTCGATCGGCTGGTCGAGCTCTCCCAGGAGGTCGATTTCGCCGCGTTCGTGTTCGCCCAGGATGACTGGACCGCGACGGATGCGTCCGAGACCGGCCAGGCGTCGCCGCGCGACAACGTGGTGTTCGAGGCAGGGCTGTTCGGTGGCGCGCTCGGCATCCGGCGCACGTTCATCCTTCACGCCACCGATTCGAAGCTGCCGACCGACCTGCTCGGGCTGACCACCGTCCGCTACGACCCGGCCACCGACCCGGCGGAGGTCGAGATTCGTGAGATCAACGAGAAGCTTCGCAAGGCGATCGAGACTGAGGGACGCCGCGGTCTGGTCGAGGGGCTGTGGTGGCAGCTCTCGCTGACGATGCGAACCGAAGCCGAACCGTCGGCTGTGAGCCTCCTGCGCGTCTCGCGGGACCGCGACGGCAGCCTGAACGTGACCGGCCGGGCCTGGCAGGAGGACGGCACCCTGTCGGCCCGCTACTGGAGCGAGGCTGCGAAGGAGCGCAGGGAGCCGGCCGGCGTCCTCTACTTCTGGAAGGGCGAGCGCCCTCGTCACCCGGATGCTCCGCAGCTCGAGGGCACCGGCGAGATCAGGGTGGAGAGCACCGACCGGGCGACCGGGTACTGGACCACTCGGTCGGATCGCGACCCCGGGCTGACTGCCCGAACCTCCGGCGTCTACCTTCGAGCTGACCCCTCCGACCTCGAGGTGCTTGAAAGCGGGAGAGAGGAGGAGCGGGCCCAGCTCATCGCCCAGCGCCTCCGCGAGTGGAAGTCGGCCGCGAACGCATTCTGAGCACGGGCCGCGGAGCGGGGTTCGCTAGGGTCGGGTGACCCTTCTACTGCGACCGAGAGGAGTTCGGCATGGCGTCCATTTCGGAGCGGGAGAGCAGGGAGATCGAGGCGGCAAACGCCTCTGGCACCACTCCGGTCGTCTTCATCCACGGCCTCTGGCTGCTGCCGAGCAGCTGGGCCAACTGGGCCGACTTCTTCGAGCAGGCCGGCTACGCGCCGCTGACGCCGGACTGGCCGGACGATCCGGAAACGGTTGAGGAGGCGCGGGCGAACCCGGACGTCCTCGCCAAGAAGACGCTGAAGCAGATTGCCGACCACACGGCCGACGTGATCGGCAAGCTCGAGAAGAAGCCCGCCGTGATGGGGCACTCGACCGGCGGATTGCTCGCCGAGATGCTCGCCGGCCGTGGGCTCTCGGCTGCCACGGTTGCCATCGACCCGGGCGTCTTTCGCGGCGTCCTGCCGCTGCCCATCTCCACGCTCAAGGTCGCCGGACCCTTCCTGTTGAACCCCCGGAATCGGGGCCGCGCCATCACGCTCACCTTCGACCAGTTCAAGTACGGCTGGACGAACGCCCTCGATGAGGACGAGGCGAAGCGCCTTTACGACACCTACCACGTGGCCGGGTCGGGGATCGCCCTGGCCCAGATGGCCAACGCCAACCTCAACCCCCGGACCGAGTCGAAGGTCGACACGAAGAACCCCGATCGGGGCCCGCTGTTGATCCTCGATGGGGAGAAAGACCACACGGTTCCCTGGGCGGTCGCCAACGCCGCCTACAAGCGGCAGAAGCGCAACCCGGGAGTCACTGAGATCAAGAAGATGCCCAACCGCGGCCACTCGCTAACCATCGACCACGGCTGGCAGGAGGTCGCGCAGACGGCGCTCGACTTCGTCAAGCGGTTCGTCCCGGCCAAGCCGAGCTAGCCGGCCTCGATCTGCCGCCGGAACGATGAAAGGCCCCGCTAGGCGGGGCCTTTCATCGTTCTGAGATCCGTAGCGCGGCTTCGGTCTCTACGGCCGATCTGGATTCGGCTCGAGCTGCAGCCGCTTGGCCGATGCTCTCGCGGTGAAAGTCGCGACGATGTTGCCCGACGCGTCGAACGCCGTCACCCTCGCCGCGGTCTCGAATGACTGCCCGTCCTGTGCCAGCTCCATCGTGCGATTGATCTTCCGGGTGCCCTGGAACTCGCCCGTCGCGGGACTGAAGACGAAGTGCACGCCCGTGGCCGCATACATCCGGCCGCCCATGTGCTTCCAGGTCGAGAACATCGGCGACCGCGTGCCCGGGGGTTCGTTCGACGTCTCGACGCCCGTGCCGCCTCGGTTGAAGACCTGGATCGACTGCAGCGGCGGCAGCGGCGCCGGGCGGTTCACCGTCTGGGTCCACGTTCCCACGAGCCCCCTTGCGGATGCGTGTCCGTTCGAGGCAGTACCTGCGGGCGTGATCGCCACGCCGGCGGCGACCGCGATCGTGAGCGCGACCGCAACGAGGATCGCGACTACTGGCTTACGTGTCATTTCCACTCCCTTCCGTCTCGTGTTCATTTCCCAAAGTGGGCCACGGCTACGAAGGTCTCCCGTCCCGGGCCAACCGACATGACCTCGAGCGGAACGAAGGTTCGTTCCCGTGTCAGTCGATCGACGATCGCTCGAAGCCCGGCGTCGGCGAAGCCCGGATCGCCGGCGAGCTGGTCGCGCAGCGTCGCTCCGACTTCGGCGAAGACGTCGGCCCGCTCGAAGACGATCCAGGTCGGCGATCTCGTCGGAAGCGCCACGACGACGAGGTCCGCGGTCGTACGCGAGAACACTCGGACTGCGAGCTCGAGCGCCTGACGCCGAGGCCGGAACGCGGCGGCTGGCCACGCGGCCGACCGAGCCGGGTATGGGCAATTCGCCCGCACGGAACAGAGGGCGAAGTAGATCCCGTTGCGCGCGGGAACCACGTGCAGTGGCTCGACCGGATCCGTCATGAGGCTGACCGACTCGACGACTCCCATGGACGTGACCTCCGTGACGGCGAGCTGCCGACCCGACAGCCGCCGATAGCGGGCGTTCACGTGAGTTCGAATCGCCTTCGCCCGCACAAGCGACTGCGGCTCGAGCTCGGAAACTGATTCCGACGCCCGAGCAGGGAGCGCGGCAGCCGCGCCGGCCGCAGCAACGGCAAACGAGAGCAGCAGCGCGGGGGCGAGGCGTCTCCGGCGATTGACAGGGCTCGACATGGCACCTCGACCGTGGACGAGTCGCCTTAGACAGGGCCAAAGAATCGCCAAATGCGGCGTAAAATCCGCCGGTGGACGCGGCTCAGAGGCTGCATGTCGTGCCGAGCAGCCCCGATGGGCTGAGCTTCCACCTGCTCGGGCGACTCGAGGCGTACAGCGACGGGGTCGAGGTCGACCTCGGTCCGCGCAAGCAGCGCGCGGTGCTCGCGCTGCTGCTGCTGAACGCGAACCGCGTCGTGTCGACGGAGCGACTGATCGACGACCTCTGGGGCGAGTTTCCTCCCAGCACGGCGCGCGCGGCGCTCCAGGTCTACGTGGCGGGGCTGCGCAAGGCGCTGGGTACCGACGGGGCAACCCTGCGCACCCGAGCACCGGGATACGTACTCGAGGTAGAGGAAGGTGCGCTCGACCTGGATCGCTTTGCCCAGCTATGCGCTGAGGCGCATGAGTCTCCCGACCCTGAGCGTCGCGCCGCCTTGCTGCACGAAGCTCTCGAGCTCTGGCGGGATGAGCCGCTGCCGGAGCTGCGGGCCGAGCCGTTCTCGAGCGCCGCCGTCGCACAGCTCGAGCAGCTGCGACTGCGCGCGCTCGAGGAGCGAATCGATGCCGATCTCGCACTTGGCCGCGATGCCACACTCGTGACAGAGCTCGAGGCGCTGGTCGCGGAGCATCCCTACCGGGAGGGGCTCCGTGCGCAGCTGATGCTCGCGCTCTACCGCTCCGGCCGACAGGCGGGCGCACTCGACGTCTACCAGGCGGGTCGCCGCGCCCTCCAGGACGATCTCGGGTTGGAGCCCGGCAAGGAACTCCGCGATCTCGAGGCGGCGATCCTGCGCCAGGACGAGGCCCTGTCTGTCGCTCAATCTGTTCCGGCAGAGCCCGAGCCCCAACTCGAACAGCCTCCGGCGGGTCGCCTTTCGCGGCGGGCGTTCATCGGAGCGAGCATCGCGGGCTTCGCTGCGGTCGCGCTCGGTACGGGCCTCGCCGTCCTTCGTTCGGGCTCGGGGAGCGCCGCGCAGGTAAGACCGGGATCGGTAGGCGTCGTCGATCCCGTCACCCGCCGGGTCGTCGACGACGTTCCGCTCGGGTTCAGCTCTGCTCTGATCGCCACCGGCGAAGGCTCCGTCTGGGTGGTCGATGCGAATGGGAGCACGCTGACGAGGATCGACCCGGAGACGAACGCCGTCGTCTCGCCGCCGCGTGGCATTCCTGCGGACGGGATCCCGATCGCGCTGGCCGCGGGCGAGGGATCCATTTGGATCGCCCTCAACGAGGGACGTGTTCTCAGCGTGCTCGAGGTGGGTCCGGAGCTCGGAGAGCGGCGTCGACGGATCGTCCTCGAACGAAGGGATGCGGTGTTTGGCGTCTTGTTCGAGCCTGTCATGCTCGCCGTTGGCGACGGCGCCGTTTGGGCCCTCGATCGAGGACGGGGCGAACTCGTACGCATCCATCCGGCGACGGGTGGGACCAAGCTGCTCGCGGACGGCCTCGGTGGCTCGTCGTCCATCGCAGTCACCTCCGATGCCGTCTGGCTCGGAGGTCCCGACGGCGTGGCGAAGCTCGATCCGCGCACGGGGCAGGAGCTCGGACGCACACCCGTGGAGCAGGTGCGCGAATCGCGGACCACCTCGATTGCGGTCGGCGAGGACGCTGTCTGGTTCGTCGGCGATTCGAGCACGCGGCTCTGGCGCATTCATCCTCGAAGCGTGTTGGTCGTGGACTCCGACCAGGTCGGCGCCAGCCCGAGCGCCGTCGCCGTCGACGAGGACGGGGCGGTGTGGGTCGCGAGCAAGGATCTCACCTCGCTCGGGCACCTGATACCCGCCAACGACGTCGAGAGGGTCGAGGTGGGTGCAACCTCACCTGGCCTCGTCTCAGGGTTCGGCCGGATCTGGACCAGCCCCGGAGAAGCCGCCGGCTAGCTGCGCGATTCCGTCTTTCCAGGAGACTGATCTAGGATCGGTCGGTGCGCTGGAGATTCGGGCTGTCGCTGTTGGCCTTCGGCGCAGGTGTCGCCCTGCTCGTCTCCGCCGCCTTCGCCGGCCCGCACGCGGAGTCGAGGCGCGGAGGCACGCTCCGACTGATGTGGGGGGTCGATCCCGACTACGTCGACCCGGCCCTCGCCACCGGGACGAGAGGGTCGTGGACGCTGCTGTTTGCGACCTGCGCGAAGCTGTTCAATACGCTGCAGGACGCGGACACCGGCAGGGGGCGTGTCGCTCGCGAGGTCGTGCGGAGCTTCGCCGTTTCGAACCGCGGGCGGACGTACACGTTCGAGCTGAAGCCAACGTTCCGATTCCACACGGGCGCCCCGGTGACCGCGCAGAGCTTCGCCGACGCGTTCAACCGCAACGCCAAGCTCAAGCAGGCCTCCTTCGTGAGCCGCCGAGGCTTCATGGAGGAAATCGTCGGCGCCAACGCCGTCATCTATGGAAAGGCCACGACCATCTCGGGTGTGCAAGTACTGGGCCGCTACCGCCTGCGGGTCCGCCTGAAGCGGAACGCGGGTGACTTCGTCGCTCGCTTGACGATGCCGTCCTTCTGCCCGATCTTGCCCGGAACGCCGCTCGACCTGAGGGGGATGGACAAACCAGCCGGATCGGGGCCGTACTACATCGCCGAGCGGGTCACGAACCGGCGCATCGTCCTCGAACGAAATCCCTACTACCGCGGCGGGCGCATCGCCAATCCCGACCGCATCGTGTGGACGATCGACCCCGACCGCGGCGAGCGACTCCGGGCAACCGAGCAGGACGCGAATGACTTCGCGGCGCTGTTCGACGTGCCCGACGCGGTCGTCCGCAACCTCGCCGACAAGTACGGTCTCAACCGGCCCGGAGGTCGGTTCATCCGCTTGCCGAGCCTCTCGAACTACCTCTTCGCGTTCAACGACGATCGACCCGTGTTCCGTGGAGCCCGCCAGGCTCCGCTCAGGAAGGCGATCAACTACGCCCTCGACAGGCGGGCCCTGGCCAAAGCGCACAGCTACCTCTCAGTCAGACGCACCGACCGTCTGCTGCCGGCGCCGCTCAGCCGGAGCCGACGGCTCTATCCGCTCGGCGGCCCGGATCCAATCACCGCGCAAAGGTGGCTCGCGCGCGCCGGGCATCGACCACAGACGCTCACCCTCTACACGGCGAACTTCGGGTTCGCCGTCCCGACCGCCGACGTGTTCGCCGCCAACCTGAAGCAACTCGGCATCGAGGTCTCCGTGAAGATCTTCGACTTCAATACCCTCAGCACGAAGCTCAAGACCAAAGGTGAGCCATGGGATGTCGCGTGGCTCCCCTGGGGCGCCTGGTACGCCGACCCGGCCGGCGCCATCCTCCCCCTGCTCCGCGGCACGAGCTACGAGGCACGGATCAACGCAGCGAACCGTGCGACGGGTGCCGCACGAGTCAAGTCATGGGCCGACGTCGAGACCGATCTGATGCGCAACGACCCGCCCGTTGCCGTGTACGCCGACGTCACTTCACTGATCCTCGTCTCACGAAGCTTCGGCTGCTTCAAGTCGCTCCAGGGGTATGAGATCGACCTCGCGGCCGCCTGCAAGAAGTAGTCCCTTCTTCAGCGCAGGGCACGCCCGGTCTGCCTCACCGATGGCCGATCGCGGAGAGTTGCTCGGCTAGGCGCCGGCGAAAGGTCGGCACGTGTGCGAGAAGGCGTAGTGCCGCATTGCGCAGCGGCCGAGCCGCCCGCGGAGCGGTGGCCAGTCGCGTGAGGCGGTGGGCAAGTGCGACCACGTGTATCGCCTCGGCACGACTGCCGGCCGCATACTCATCCAGCTTGTCCTCGCGACCCTCGCGTAGGGCGACCGACAGTGCGTCTCCGAGAGTCACCGCATCACGCAGGCCGAGGTTCATGCCTTGTCCACCTGCCGGGCTGTGCGTATGTGCCGCGTCGCCGGCGAGCAGCACCCGTCCAGCGCGGTACTGGTCGGCCACCCGCTCGTGGATCCGAAACCTGGATCCCCAGACCACTTCAGTCACCTTCGCCGTGATGCGACGCGGACCCCGAGTGTCCAGCAGTCGCTGCGCAAAGGCGACATCGGGCTGCTCGGGCGCATCGTCGACTTCAGCCACGAGCCGGAACGACCCGTCCGGGAGCGGCGCCACGACCAACATGCCGGGTTTGGAGAAGAACAGCAGGACCTGGTCGGCCGGCAGGCCGCTTTCCACCCGGACGTCAGCCAGCGTGAAGGACAGCGACAACGCGTCGTTGCCGTTGTGGCCGAGTCCGGCCAGGTCGCGGATCGTGCTGTGCATGCCGTCGGCCGCAACGACGTACTGGGCCTTGATCATGTGGCCGTCCTCCAGCGTGACCTCGGCACCGTCGGCTGTCTGGGTCACTCCGGTGGCGACGTACGGACGGTGGACCCTGCCGCCGAGCTCCTCGAGTCGGTCGAGCAAGACCTGCTCGGTGATGTTCTGCGGGACCATCAGCGTGTATGGGTACTCCGTAGGAAGCTGATCGAATCGGACCGGCACGAGCTCGCGATCCCCATCGCGGATCGTGAACTGCCGAGCGTGGATGCCGAGCCCTGCCAGTCGCTTCGAGACGCCGATCTGCTCGAGCATCTCGAGGGTCCGCGCGTGCACGACAGCGGCGCGCGACGTGTTCGCCCCTGCCGCCTGCCGCTCGACCACTGTGACGTCACGGCCATGCCCGGCCAAGGATGCGGCTACCGCCAATCCCACCGGCCCTGCACCGACAACCAGCACCTCGGTCTGATCAGGAACCTCGCTCATGCTCCACGAAATCTCGCAGCTGTCGCTTCCGGGCGGAAGACGGGAGACTTGTGGGTTAGGGGGCGGGTTTCTGGCCTGATCCGCAACGATGCCCGTTGCGGGAACGGCGGAGCTACCAGCTGGCGATCACACGGCAGGGCCCGCCCGATCCCTCCTCCCACGGGATGAGGCCGACGTACGCCACGGCTCCGCTCGGCGGGATCTTGTCGAGGTTGTTCAGGCCCTCGAGCCCATAGCGGTCGGTCGCGAGGAAGTCCACATGGACGGGGAAGGTCGCCGAGTTCCCGGGGTCGAGGCTGATCGTGTCGACGCCGATGCCCGTCACCTTCCGGCGCTCGGCGAGCCACATGGCGGCCTCGACGCTGAACCCGGGGAAGTGGTAGTTCGGGAAGGCGGCGCCGCCCTTGAACTCGAGTGGGTCGTCGACCTTGGCGGCCCAACCGGAATCCATGCAGACGATCGACCGCTCCGGGATCCTCCCGTGGCGTCGCTCGAACCGACGGAGGTCGTCGACGGTCACCATCGTGTCCGGCTCTCGCTCGGCGCGCCGCGAGATGTCGATCACGACGATCGGGACGAGGAGCTCCTCCGGCGTGATCTCCGGCGAGAGCCGTCCGCCCGGCGTGAAGTGGCCCGGTGCGTCCATGTGGGTTCCCGAGTGCTCGCCGAACGTCCACTTCTGTGCGTAGAAGCCGCCCGTCGGGATCGTGACGAGCGTCTCCCTCGCGGGCGAGTCGAACGTGAAGACGGGGAACCCCTCCTTGAACACGTGCGTGAGGTCCTGAAGGCGTTTTTTGCCGTGGCGATGCGTCGTGGGACGTCCGCCGGACGCGAGGCCGGGGAAAGCAGCGGCGACGGCCGCGGCGACGCCTGTCACGACGGCGGTGCGGCGGTCGATGCGGGGCCGATCCTGCTGCTCGACCTGCTCGCGAACGATCTCGACAGTTCCGGGGAGACACATAGCTCTGTCCTCCTCTCAGGTCGCTGCCACGAGTCTAAGCGAGAGAACTTGACCTTACAGTGACTGCAAGGATTACGCTGGAGCCGTGAACATCTCCACCCTTGCCCGCCGCGCCGGCATCTCGCCTTCCGGTGTGCGCTGGTACGAAGCAGCAGGCGTCCTTCCTCCTCCCGTACGGCGGGACAACGGCTACCGCGAGTACAGCGACGAAGACCTCTCACGACTCACACTGATCCTCGCGCTCCGGCGGCTCGGCCTCACCCCGGCGGAGGCGGGACGGCTGGTCGATCGCTTCATCGAAGGCGAGGTGCCCGACGTCACGCTGGCCGCGACGCTCGAGCATCAGCGCCGCGAGATCGCACGCCAGCGTGAAGACCTCGATCGCCTCGAGGTCGAGCTCGTCGACCTCGAGCGGACGCTTGCTGCTGTCGATCTCTATCGCGGGACGGATGCTCGCCCCGCCGCGATCAGCGTGTTGTTCGTCTGCAACGGCAACTCTGCCCGGAGCCAGATGGCGGAGGCCCTGCTCGCCCGGTTCGGTAGGCCCGATTTCGACGCCCTTTCGGCCGGCACGCGCCCACGCAGGGTTCACCCACTGGCTGTTCGAGCTCTCGCCGAAGTCGGCGTCGACTGGCATGCGGCTCGCGCGAAGTCGGTCATGGAGCTGGTCGACCGCCGCTTCGACTACGTCATCACGTTGTCCAACAGTGCGCGCGAGGAGTGCCCGAGCCTGCCTGGGCCGCACAGCTCGCTGCACTGGCATCTCGAGGATCCGAGCACGATCGAGGGATCCGAGGAGCACCGCATGGAGGCCTTTCGCGCCACGCGGACGGAGCTCACAACTCGGCTCAGGCCGTTCATCGAGATCGCACGACGTGCGGCGGGACTCCTTCCCGCCGTTGACGGGCCCTCGCCGCGCTCCGCCGGGGCGACGGCGTGACTCTTCCCCCGCGATGGAAAGGAGCCTGACCCATGCAGCTTCCCTACACCGAGCCTCTGACCGTCCGTGAGCCGGGCGACCGTGTCGTCCCCGAGCCTCCACGCCGAGGCGAGCCCGGCGGCGAGCCCTGCGGCCTCTGCAGCGGCCAGGCGACGCAGGCCGTCTGGCAGGACGAGCACTTCAGCCTGCACCCGCCAGTCCAGGGCAGCCTCGCCGGAGCTGTTTGGCTGGCGAGTCGCGAGCACGTCGACTCGTTCAGCGACTTGTCTCCCGAGGCAGCGGCCGCGTTCGGCCCGCTGGCGGCCCGCGTCGAGCGCGCGATCCTGGCGCTCGGCGACGTCGGCCGGGTGCACCTGTACCGCTGGGGCGACGGCGGTGCCCACTTCCACGTGTGGTTCATGCCGCGCCCACTCGGGATGCTCGAGGCGTCGGGGATGATGCTCCCGCTCTGGGAGGACGTCCTTCCCAACGTCACCGATGAGGAGCTCGCCGACGCGGCGAAGCGTGTTGCCGCGGCCCTGTGACGATCCAGCCGACGCTCGTCCGGCGCCTGGGGACGTTCGACGCCGTTGTCATCGGCCTCGGCTCGATGATCGGCGCCGGCGTGTTCTCGGCGTTCGCGCCTGCAGCTGCGGCGGCCGGAAGCGGGCTTCTCGTCGGTCTCGGCCTTGCAGCCGCGGTCGCCTACTGCAACGCGGTCGCCTCTGCCCAGCTCGCCGCCCAGTACCCCACCTCGGGCGGAAGCTACGTCTACGGACGAGAACGGCTCGGGGAGTGGTGGGGCTTCCTGGCCGGCTGGGGATTCGTCATCGGCAAGACGGCGTCCTGCGCGGCGATGGCGCTCACCTTCGCGGCCTACGCGGTACCCGGGCCCGGCTGGCTCGAGCGTCCGGTCGCGGTCCTAGCACTCCTGGCGCTCACCGCGGTCAACCTCCGCGGCATTACCCGGACGGCCGGGCTGACGCGGATCCTGGTCGCGGTCTCGCTCGCGGCGCTGGCGGTCGTAGTCGGTGCGATCCTCGGCAGCGGCGCGGGGAACACTGGGAACCTGTCGCTCGAGCTCCCCGGCGGGTTCTACGGGGTCCTCCAGTCGGCGGGGTTGCTCTTCTTCGCCTTCGCCGGCTACGCGAGGATCGCGACGCTCGGGGAGGAGGTTCGCGACCCGGAGCGCACGATCCCGCGTGCGATCCCTCTGGCTCTCGGGATCACCGTGGCGATCTACGCCGTCGTCGCGGCGTCAGTGCTCCTGGCTCTCGGCTCGGACGCCCTGGCCTCGAGCTCGAGACCGCTCGTGAGCGCTGTCGAGGCGGTCGACGCCGACTGGGCGGTGCCACTGGTCGGCGTCGGGGCGGCCGTCGCGAGCCTGGGTGCCCTGCTGGCTCTCATCGCCGGGATCGGGCGCACGACGCTTGCCATGGCCCGCGAGGGGGATCTGCCGCGCTGGCTGGCCTCGGTCCACCCGCGCTATCGCGTTCCGGATCACGCCGAGCTGGCCGTTGCGGCCGCGGTCGCGCTGCTTGTCCTGACCACCGACTTGCGGGGGGCGATTGCCTTCTCGTCGTTCGGGGTCCTGACCTACTACGCGATCGCCAACGCTTCTGCTTGGACGCAACGCGGTGATTGGCGCCGCTGGCCGCGTGCGGTGAACGCGGTCGGCCTGGTTGGGTGCGTGACGCTGGTGGCGACGCTCCCGGTTCGCGCAGTGGCCGTCGGGCTCGCGATGTTCGCCGCCGGTCTCGCGTGGCGAGTGATCATCCGGAGGCGGGGCGGCGACGACGTCCGAGTGAGCGCCCCGAGCGTCGGTTCGTCCAGCTAGCCGACCGCCTCTTGCGGTGAAGTCACTCGACTGCTTCGAGGATCTCCCACTGATCGGGAACGCCCTTCAGGCTGTGTGCGCCTCGGTCGACGAACGAGAGGCCGGAGCCCGTCACGAGGTCCCTCACCGTCCGCGACACGAGCACTTCGCCGGCTCCGGCGAGCCCGCTCACACGAGCGGCGATATGGACGCCGATGCCGGCGATGCTGTCGCGGCGTCGCTCCACCTCGCCCGTGTGGAGACCGGCACGCATGTCCAGGCCAAGCGTTCGCAGGCGGTCCCGGAGAGCAAACGCGCACCGAACGGCGCGCGCCGGGCCGTCGAAGGTTGCGAGCAGTCCGTCGCCCGCGAAGTCGGAGATCGTCCCGCCGAACCGCGCGACTTCGGTCGCCGCCAGCTCGTCGTGTGTCTCGAGCAGCTCCCGCCACCGCGCGTCGCCCAGCTCGACCGCTCGTGGGGTGGAGTCGACGATGTCGGTGAACAGCACAGTGGCGAGGACTCGGTCGGTGGCGTGAGCCGGCCGGGAGCCCGTGAGGAACTCCTCGACCTCGTCGATGAGGACGTCGATGTCGCCGATTCCCAGCCCGTAGTCGGCGCCCGGCACGGCGACGAAGCTCGCACCCTCGATGTGATCCGCGACATACCGCCCCTGGTCGATGGTGACGATGGGGTTGTCCTGGCGGTGGACGACCAGCGTGGGCACCCTGATCGATGAAAGGACGTCGCGTACGTCGAGCTCGAAGAGCATGCGTATGACGGCCGCAGCCGTGGCCGGGCTCGCGGAGAGCCGGAAGAATCGTCCCCAGGCCTCGAGTGCAGCGGTATCTCCGGCGAGACTCGGATTGATTGCGGCCATGAGGTCGCCGCGACCCCACGTCTGCTCGACCATCGAGACCAGGCCTTTCTGCACTTCCGGCGGTGCTCCGATCTCGTATCCCGGCGCCGCCGAGACGCGTGCGGTCGCGTTCATCAGGACGAGTGCGCTCGTACGCTCCGGATACGTGGCTGCGAAGAGCTCCGCCATCGGCGAGGCCTCGCCGGCGCCCGCGATCGCAGCCCGCTCGAGGCCGACAGCGTCCATCACCGCGGACACGTCGTCCATCCAGTCCTCGAGCGGGGGTAGCTCGCTGGACCTGATCGGATCGGACAGGCCGATCCCGTACTTGTCGAACGAGATCAGCCTGCTGAACGAGGCGAGCCGGCCCAGGTAGTGCGCATAGCCCGGCAGGTCCCACCGCGCCTCGACGTGGCTGAACCAGGTGGAGACGAGCACGATGTCGAGCGGGTTGCCCTCGCCGACGACCTGGTACGCAATGTGCGCATCGCCCTTCTTGGCGTACTGCGTCTGTGGCACCACGCTCAAGACGATACGCCCGGCCGCTCAGCTCACGTCAAATCCCTTAAGCCGATGCGCGCAGGCGGCGCTTGCCCAGGATCTCGCGGGCGGCGTTGAGCCCCGGCGTGCCCATCACACCGCCGCCGGGATGGGCTGCGGCGCCGCATAGGTAGAGGCCCGCGACCGGTGTCCGGTAGCGCGCGTGGCCGGGAACGGGACGGAACGCGAAGAGCTGGCCGGGAGTCATCGCGCCCTGGAAGATGTTGCCGCCCGTGAGGTTGAAGACGCGCTCGAGGTCCGGCGGCGCCAGGATCTGGCGGTCGAGGACCGAGCGCTTGAAGTTGGGTGCGTACGCGTCGAGCAGGTCGAAGCAGCGGTCCGCGAACGCGTCACGCTGGTCGTCCCAGGGTCCGTCGCGGAGCTCGTACGGGGCGTACTGCACGAACATCGACATCAGATGGCGGCCGGGCGGCGCGACCGTCGGGTCGACCGCCGAGGGGATCGTGCACTCGAGGACGGGCTCTTTCGAGGGGCGTCCGTACTTGGCGTCGTCGAACGCGCGCTCGATGTAGTCCTGGTCGGGACAGATATGGATGGTGCCGCGATGCTGAGGGCCTGGCTCTGAGCCCGGCAGCGCACGGAAGTCCGGCAGCTCGGCCAGGGCGACGTTGATCTTCAGCGAGGCGCTGGCGTAGCTGATCCGCTCGACGTCGGCGACGAAGGCCTCGGGCAGTGCGCTCCGGTCGAGCAGGCGCAGGAAGGTCACGTTGGCGTCGGCATTGCTGGCCACGATCGGGGCGTGGTACTCGTCGCCGTCGGCCAGCGCCACGCCGACGGCTTTCCCGTCGCGAACGAGGATCCGCGCGACCTCGGCGTCGCAGCGGATCTCGGCACCGAGGTCGCGGGCGGCCGACGCCAGCGCCTGCGTGAGCCCGCCCATCCCGCCGCGCACATATGCCCACACGCCTCGCGCGCCACCGCTCTCGCCCATGACGTGGTGGAAGAGGACGTAGGCGGTACCCGGCATGGAGGGGCTCGCCATTGCGCCGATGACCGCGTCGGTGGCCAGGGTCCCCTTCAGCTCCTCCGACTCGAACCAGCGGTCGAGAATCGGGCGCGCCGCGCCGGTCAGGATCTCGACCGCCTCGCCGGTGGAGTCTCCCAGCCGACGAAACGAGCGTCCCAGCGAGAGCATCGTCCGGAGGTCGCGCGGGCGCGGGTGCAGCAGGTCGGGCGGAGCCATCGTCAGCGTCGGCTCGACCACGGCCGCCACACGCTCGAGCATCGCTTCGTACTGCGGGTAGCGCTCGGCGTCGCGTGCACTGAACTTCGCGATCTCCCTGCGGGTCAGATCCGCGTCCGGGCCCATCGTCAGCGAGCGCCCGTCGGAGAACGGCGTGAACGACGAGGGGTTCCGGGCGAGGACCTCGTAGCCGTAGGCGGCCAGCTTCAGGTCGCGGACGATCGCCGTGTGGAACAGGCTGTTGACGTAGGCGGCGGTCGAGACCTTGTAGCCGGGGAAGGTCTCCTCGGTGACGCAGGCGCCGCCGACGACATCCCGCCGCTCGAGAACGAGCACGCGCTGCCCGGCGCGCGCCAGGTAACAGGCGGTCACAAGGCCGTTGTGCCCGGCGCCGATCACGATCGCGTCGAAGCGCGAGCGGCCCGGCACTAGCGAACGGCCGTCGACTTGTGCAGGGTCCACCCGAGGCCTGCGCCGGGATGGTTCGCGAGGCTGCGCAGGTCCTCCAGGCCCGCGCGCAGCTCCTCGTCTTCGGCGCCGGCCTGCTGCGCGAGCGCGCTCTCGATCACGTCGGCCGCGTAACTCGCCTGGCTGGAGAGATCCTCGTTCTGCCACCAGAAGGTCCGCTCGCCCTCGTCGACCTCACGGAAGCCGGCGTCGCGGAGCCAGCCCGGCAGCCGTGTGCCGGCATCGCTCCAGCCCGAGGCAGCCATGCCCGCGACCATAGAGCGGAACAGCGCCTCGAGCGCGTCAGTGGACGGCTCGGCGCGGACGGTCGAGTAGTCGACCTCGATCGCCGTGATCGCGCCGCCCGGGACGAGCACGCGTTGCGCCTCGCGCAGAACGGCAGGCGGATCGGCGACGTGCTCGAGGAACCACATCATCCAGACGTGGTCGAATGACTCGTCCTCGAACGGGAGCTCGCGCGCATCGGTTTGGAGCAACGTGGCCTCGACTCCGGCCCGCTCGAGGTGCCCGCGGGCATAGTCGAGCTGCTTCGGCTCGATGTCGACGCCGGTCAGGCTGACGCCGGGGAACTCCTGCCCGAGTACCGCCAGCACCGCGCCCACGCCGCACCCGACCTCGAGCAGGCGCGTTCCGGGCTCGAGCTGTGTGCCGTCGCGGATCAGGCGGTGGCGCCAGTGCTCCGCCTGCTCCACGAGCCGCTCCTGCTCGGGCGTCCCATAGCCGTGCACGTACCCGGTCACGGTCCGCATGATTGTCGACGTGACGAGCGTCGCGCGTGAGGGTGGTTGCGCCTGCGGGGCGGTTCGGTACCGGCTGACGTCGGATCCGCTCTTCACGCACTGCTGTCACTGCCTGAACTGCCAGCGGCAGACCGGGAGCGCGTTCGTCATCAACCTGCTGATCGAGGCCGACCGCGTGGAGCTGCTCTCGGGAGCCCCGCAAGCGGTGGACGTGCCCCGCGACGACGGCAGCAAGCAACGGATCTCCCGCTGTCCGACCTGCCAGGTTGCGGTCTACAGCGACTACGGCCGCCCCGAGGTGCTGTTCGTTCGCGCTGGAACGCTGGATCAGCCGTCGAGCGTCACGCCGGACGTCCACATCTTCACCAAGTCCAAGCTGAGCTGGGTGACGCTTCCGGAGTCGGTGCCGGCGTTCGAGGTCTACTACGACAGGAAGGTCTTGTGGCCGGCCGAGAGCCTCGAGCGGATCGAGGCGATCCTGGCGCCGGCGGACTCCTAGAAGACCACCGTCACGCCGCCTGGCGAAGCCGGTTGCCCGCGAGATGCGACGTGATCAGCACAGCGTCGAGCGGCAGCACTGCCAGCTCGGGCGGCGGACGGCGAACGAAGCCGTCGATGAGCAGCAGGTCCTCCGCCTGTTCGGGCGTGAGCGTGTCGCCGGCACGCACGCGCGCGGCCCGGCAGAGCGCAAGCCCGGCCTCGACCTCGAGCCTTGACCCTCCGCCCGGCGGCAGCGGGCGGACGGCGCAGACCTCGCCGCCGCTGACGAAGAAGGCTTTCCGCCAGCCGGGCTGGCCCGCCGGAGCGACCAGGCACAGCTCCATGCTGCGCAGCCGGTCGAGCCGGCGGAGGCGCTCGACGACGTGCTCGAGCGCCTCGATGCGGTCGCGCAGCCGGGCCGCCTCCTCGTAACGGAGGCACTCGGCGAGGTGGGTGAGGCGCTCTCGGAGTCGCGGCAACGGCCCACCCTCGAGGAGGTCGTCGAGCTCCTCGGGCGTGCTCAGCGAGAGCGCGCGCGTCGCGAGCGAGGCTTGCCGGCGGCTGCCGATCGGGCCGAGCGCGGTCGTGGTCTTGGTCACGACGAAGTCCTCGCCGCGCCGCTTCAGGTAGACACCGTGCTCCTTCCTGCGGCTGCGGGAATTGGCCGGCGGCTGGAGCTCGCGGATCAGCCTGAGCTCCTCCAGCGCGGACTCGAGCTCGGAGCCCAGGACGCGCCACTCGATCCGGTGGAGCGCGAGGATGGCCGCCTCGACCGACGGCCGCTGGCGCTCGCTTCGGAAGTACGAGCGCAGACGGGCGCGCAGGTCTCGCGCGCGACCGACGTAGAGCACTTGGTTGTGTCGGTCCCGGAACAGGTAGACGCCCGGCCGGGTGGGGGCTCCTTTCGCGAGAGACCGCTTGTCGTACACCCGACGTTTGCGCGGCGCCGCAAGCGCCCGGAGCTGCGAGAGCCGCCTAGCCCCAAGCTCCTGGGCCAGCCCGATTAGCTGCACGAGGATTTCGGCCGTCGCTTCCGCGTCGGGCAAGGCACGGTGACATGGCCTCGATGAAACGCCGAAGAAGTGGGCGAGTGAGGCGAGGCCGACGCGGCGGAGCCGTCCCTCGAGCAGGCGCCGGGCGAGCGCCGCAGTGCAGAGCGGGGGCTCGGAGAGGCGTCGACCGTGGGCCAGGAGCAATTGCCGCTCGATGAAGCGCTGGTCGAACCGGGCGTTGTGTGCGACGAGCAGGTCGTCGCCCGCAAAGCTCAGGAAGCGCCGGAGGACGGTCGAGACGGACGGCGCACGCCGCAGCTCCTCCCCGCGCAGGCCGGTGAGGCGGGCGATCGGTTCTGGAAGCGCGACTCCCGGGTTGACGAGCGACTGAAACGAGTCGACGAGCTCCAGCGCGCGGACACGGACGGCGCCGATCTCGCAGATGCGGTCGCGCGCGGCCGAGAGCCCGGTCGTCTCCAGGTCGAAGACGACGAACTCGGCCTCTTCGAGCAAGGGGTCATGTCGTGCTCCGGCAAGGGAGACGGTGGTACCGGCCAAGGCGACTCGGCTGTCGCCCACGATCACCTCCGCCAGCAGCGAATGGGCAAGGCCGCCGGAGATCGAGGGAGTGGCAAAGAGCGCGCTGGCTGCGTCGACCGCCGACAGCGGGCCGCGCTCCTCCAGCATGTCCACCAACCGGTCGAGGGCATCGAGCGCGAGCTGCACCCCATAGATACAAGCGAACATATGTTCGGTTGGCAAGCCGAACGCTTCCGGCGGACATGCGAGAAACTGCGAACGGACATGGCTTCGGAGTCGCCACTCGAGCCGACCGAGCACGGGCTCGTGCCTTCCGAGGACGGCTGGTTCGTCCTCAACGCCCGCGAAGCGCCCTGGCGATCAGCGCCGGGCCGCGGCGCACTTTGCGTCTTCGAGGGAGCGGCGCGCTTCCCCCAGGTCGGGATCAACCTGAGGATCCTCGCGCCGGGCGAGCCGATGGCGATGTACCACTGGGAGGCCGACCAGGAGGACTTCCTCGTCCTCGACGGCGAAGCGCTGCTGATCGTGGAGGGCGAGGAGCGCGCCCTTCGCGCGTGGGACTTCGTCCACTGCCCGGTCGAGACGAAGCACGTGATCGTCGGGGCCGGCGACGGGAACTGCGTCCTGCTCGCCGTCGGCGCGCGCGATCGTTCCTCCGGGCGGGGCTGGGGTGGATACACCGTCGACGACACCGCGATTCGCCACGGCGCAGGTGTCGAGGAGGAGACCACCGATCCCGACCAGGCCTACGCCAACGTCGAACACCGCAAGCCCAGCCGGTACCGCGAGGGTTGGCTTCCGGGCTGAGTCGAGCCGCGGCGAGGCGTGAGCTCATCGGGCTGTCCCTCAGCCGAGGGATGGCGCTCACACGAGTGGGGGCGATACGAAACTCAGCCGCCCATGAGTTACGACGACTACGACTACACGGCACGCGCGACATGGTTGCGCAGCCCGTGGATCCCGCTGGTGCTCGCCGTGCTCGCGATCGTGATCGCAGTTCTCTCGTTCGTTCGCCAGCAGAGCGCGCTTGACGCGGCGAACGTGGCGCAGCTGAAGGCGCAGCGCATCGAGCGTGAGCTCGGCTTGGTGCACAAGGACAACGACAAGCTCGCGGGGAGGATCAAATCGACGGAGCGGGAGCTTCGGGTGACCGGGCTCGCAGGGCGTGCCAAGAAGAGCGTCTTCACGATCATCGCCGGACGGAGCATCGGCACCGCCTTCGCGGCGTGGCGAACCGGCGAGGGCACGTTCTTCGTCACCGCAAATCACGTCGTCGACGGGTGGAACGGGGGCGTCGTCCTCCAGAAGAAGAAAGGCACCTGGGACGGCGAAGTGGTCCGCCGGGACCCGAGGAACGACCTTGCGCTCGTGCTCGTCGAGGGCCGGCCGGACGGCGCGAAGCCTCTCTGGCAGCAGCGGCTCCGGGCGAAGCCGAAGGTAGGCGACAGGCTGCTGCTCGTCGGGAGCCCGTATGGGCTCGGCGGCACGGTCACGACGGGGATCGTGAGCCGCGTCACGCCGAAGACGCTCCAGACCGACGCAGCGGCGAACCCCGGAAACTCGGGCGGACCCGCGCTCGACCGGAAGGGCCGCGTCGTCGGCGTCCTGGTCTCCGGCGGCGGCCAGAACATCAACTTCGCAGTCCGGATCGAGAAGGCCTGCGCCAAGCTCCGGCGCTGCTGAGAGGAGCGGGCCGGACGGGGAGCCGGCCCGCTCCTCTCCGCACTACCGGTCGAGCTGGATGGCGATGCCCGTCACCTGGTTCCGGCGGGAGAAGGAGCCAACCAGGCTCACGCGTCCCTGGAGCAGGTTGACCCTGTAGAAGCGAGCCGCTCGGGGTCAGAGGGTCTCGCACCACCGCGCAGGACGGTTCGCAGCACCTAGGATCATCGCGTGGCCACTCCTGCCGCCGGAGAGCTCGAGCTCCAGCTCGAGGAGCATCGCGCCGAGCTGACCGCCTACTGCTACCGCATGCTCGCCTCGCCGTTCGAGGCGGAGGACGCGGTGCAGGAGACGATGATCCGCGCCTGGCGCGGGCTCAACCGGTTCGAAGGCCGGGCTGCGCTGCGCTCATGGCTCTACCGGATCGCGACGAATGTCTGCCTCGACATGCTCAAGGGACGCGAGCGCCGCGCGCGGCCGATGGATCTCGGGCCTTCCCGCGAGCCGGTGGAGGCGAACCTGAACGCCCTGCCGGAAGTGACCTGGGTCGAGCCGATCCCGGACGCCAGCATCGCCCCCGACGGCGATCCCGCGGCCGTGACCGAGGCGCGGGAGACGATCCGCCTCGCCTTCATCGCGGCGCTCCAGCACCTTCCTCCCCGGCAGCGCGCAGTCCTGATCCTCTGCGAGGTGCTGCGCTGGAAGGCGAGCGAGGTCGCCGAGCTGCTGGAGACGACCGTCGCCTCGGTGAACAGCGCGCTCCAGCGGGCCCGTGCCACGCTCGAGGCGAGCGAGGTGAGCGCCACGGAGACCGCGGACTCGGTCGACGAGGCGGACGCCGAGCTGCTCGCCAGGTACGTGCGCGCGTTCGAGGACTACGACATGGACGCGCTCGCGTCCCTGATCCGGGAAGACGCGACCCAGTCGATGCCGCCGTTCGACATGTGGCTCCGTGGACGGGACGACATCTTCGCGTGGTGGTGGGGCCCCGGTATCGGCTGCAAGAACTCCCGTGTCATCCCGACGATGTCGGCCAACGGATCACCCGCGTTCGGGCAGTACAAGCCGAGCCCGGACGGCGGCCACGAGCCGTGGGCGCTCCAGGTGCTGGAGCTTCAAGGCGGCGGGATCGCCGAGCTCACGTTCTTCCTCGACACCGACACGCTCTTCCCGCTGTTCGGCCTCCCGCCGCGACTCGATTCCTAAGGCCGGGATCGGACCAACCACCAGCGACCGGATGGGTCGTCCTTTGAGGACAGCCTCCACCGGCAGCAGCCTCAAACAGTGTCCGCGCGTCATCACGCGGACGCCACCAGGCGAAGGAGACTCGGCGCATTTTCGTCACGAACTCCATGACTCCGCGAGCCGTGTCCGAGGGACAGTCCCTCGCCAGACGAGCTCCGCAGCGCGTCAGTCGGGCAGGACCTCGGTCAGGCCCATGAACTCCACGAGCTCCAGGAGCTCGCGCGACGCGTGTCGGAGCCGCACTTCGCACTGGTGCCGGCGGGCGCCGAGCTGCAGCCGGCAGAGCGCGTCCACTGTCACCGCGTCCGGCTCCACGCCGTGGACGTCGCAGAGGACGACGCTGCCGGAGGCATCGTGGAGAAACGCGCAGACGCGGTCGCACAGACCGGGCAGGTCGGCGCGCGTGATCGGCCCGCGAATCGCGAGGCCGACGGTTCTTGGCGCGGTTGCGCCCATTGCACCTAAGACCGATCGGCCCGGGGAAACTCATCGTGGGATGACCGATGAGTTCTGGTGCGTTGTCCCGTCTAACGCTGTGACCCAGACGAAAGCGCCGAAAGGAATCAGCCCATGACCAACCTGGACATGCGACGACGCTGGCTCGCCCTCTACGTCCTCTGCCTCGGCGATCTGATGATCGTCCTGGACGGCACGATCGTGAACGTCGCGCTGCCGTCGATCCGGGACGACCTCGGCTTCTCGCAGACGTCGCTTGCCTGGGTCGTGAACGCGTACCTGCTGACCTTCGGCGGCTTCCTGCTGCTCGGCGGCCGGCTGGGTGACCTCTTCGGCCACCGGCGCATGTTCCTGTCCGGCATCGCCCTCTTCACCGCCGCCTCGCTCGCGTGCGGCGTCGCCTCGTCGCAGGGATTCCTGATCGCGGCGCGAGCAGTCCAGGGCCTCGGCGGCGCGGTCGTCTCTGCGGTCGCGCTCTCGCTGCTGATGATGCTCTTCACCGAGCAGGCCGACCGCGCGAAGGCGATGGGCGTGTTCGGTTTCGTCCTCTCCGGCGGCGGGGTCGTCGGCGTGCTCGCCGGCGGGATCCTCACCGACCTGCTCAGCTGGCACTGGATCTTCCTCGTCAACCTGCCCATCGGCATCGCGGTCTTCCTGCTGACCCTCCGGCTGCTCCCGGCCGACGGCGAAGCGATGGCGACCGGGCGTGTCGATTACGCCGGTGCGATCACCGTCACGGGCGCGCTGATGCTCGCCGTGTACGCCATCGTCAACGGCAACGAGCAGGGGTGGGGCTCGGCGCAGACGCTGGGAACCCTCGGGGCAGCGGTCGTGCTCCTGATCGCCTTCCTCGTGATCGAGGCGCGGATCGCGAACCCGCTGATGCCGCTCGGCATCTTCCGGAACCGGAGCGTCTCGACGGCGAACATCCTCGGCGCGCTGATGGCTGCCGGGCTGTTCGGCTACTTCTTCATGTCCGCGCTCTATATGCAGCTCGTGCTCGGCTACAGCCCGATGGAGGTCGGCCTCGCATACCTCCCGGGCACCGTCCTCTGGGGCGCGTCGTCGCTGCTGCTGTCGGACCGGCTCGTGATGCGCTTCGGGATCAAGCCGCCGCTAATCACCGGACTCGGGTTGATGACGCTCGGTCTCCTCCTGTTCGCGCGCGTACCGGTGGACGGCAACTGGCTTGTCGACATCCTCCCGGCCACGCTCGCAGCGAGCCTCGGCGCCGGGATCGGGTTCAACCCGATCCTGCTGGCCGCCATGAGCGGAGTCGGCCAGGAGCAGGCGGGGCTCGCGTCGGGCGTCGTGAACACGGCGTTCATGATGGGCGGCGCCGTCGGCCTCGCGGCTCTCGCCGCCATCGCCGACTCACGGACGCAGAGCCTGGCCGACTCCGGCGAGGGAGCGCTCGAGGCATTGACCGGCGGCTATCGACTTGCGTTCCTGGTCGCGGCGATCTTCGTCGTGGCCTCCGCGGTCGTCGGCGCGACGCTTCCGCGGAGCGAGCCGATGGGCGCGCACGGGGAAGAGCCGGCCGGCGTGCCAGCCGCCGCCGAGGCGGACTAGCCGACGAGGGAGGGGCTCCGCCGCTGCGGAGCCCCTCGAGTCCCTGACTACGATCAGGGGGCGGGACGGAGTCCCGCCAGACCCATGGACCAGGCCTCTTCGGCAACCGTCGACGCCCCGCGCCGCTGGACCGGCGTCGTCCGCCTGCCTGAAGAGGACCCGGGCGTTCCCGACACGCGCTCGCCGGCCCGGCTCCTGCTCTGGGTCGGCCGCCACCAGATCCCGACGCTCGTCGCCGGCGTCTTCTTCGGTGTTCTCTGGATGGTCGCCCAGTCGCTGATGCCGTTCGCGATCGGTCAGGCGGTCGAGGACGGGATCGTGAACAGCGACAACCGCGCACTCGCGGCATGGGCTCTCGCGCTGCTCGGGCTCGGTGTCGTGCAGGCGGGGGCGGGGATCATGCGGCACCGCTACGCGGTCTTCAACTGGCTCCAGGCCTCCTTCCGCATGGCGCAGGTCGTCTCCCATCACTCGGCGCGTTCGGGGCCAGCGGTGCGGGGGCGCCTGTCCACGGGCGAGGTCGTCGCGACGGTTTCCAACGATGCGATGCGCGCGGGCGGCGCCTTCGACATCACGGCGCGGCTCTCGGGCTCGATCGTGGCGTACGTCGTCGTCGCCTTCATCCTGCTCTCAGCCTCGGTCGTGCTCGGGCTCATCGTGCTCGTCGGAGTGCCAGTGCTCGTGCTGCTGCTCGGGTTCGTCATCAAGCCGCTCCAGGAGCGGCAGCGGGACCAGCGCGAGGAGGTCGGCAAACTGACCGCGCTCGGGGCGGACACCGCCGCCGGGTTGCGCGTGCTGCGCGGGATCGGCGGCGAGCAGGCGTTCTACGACCGCTATCACCACCGCTCGCAGGAGGTCCGTCACGCCGGCGTCCGCGTTGCGCTTCCGCAGTCGACGCTCGACGCGGCGCAGGTCTTCGTCCCGGGAATCTTCGTCGTCCTCGTCACCTGGCTCGGCGCCCGGTTCGCGGTGTCCGGGCAAATCGACGTCGGCGAGCTCGTCGCGTTCTACGGCTACGCGGCGTTCCTCGTCATCCCGCTGAGAACCGCTGCGGAAGCGGTGGACAAGATCACGCGCGCATTCGTCGGCGCCCGCCGGATGCTGGACGTCCTCACCGTCGAGCCGCACGTCGCCGATCCCGAGTCGCCCGCCGACGAGCCGCCGTCGGGCGTGCCGCTCGTAGACGCGCGCTCGGGCCTCGTCGTCGAGCCCGGGCTCGTCACCTGCATCGTCTCCTCGCGGCCTCACGAGTCGACTGCGATCGCGGACCGCCTCGGACGCTTCGGAAGGGGGGACGGTGTGCTGCTCGGCGAGACCCCTCTCGAGGATCTCTGCCTGAGCGACGTCCGGCGCCGGATCGTCGTCAGCGAGGCCGATCCGGTTCTCTTCGCCGGGACGTTGCGCTCCGAGCTCGATCCCTGGGGCCGCGCTGACGACGAGGACATCCTCCAGGCGATCTCCGTCGCGAACGCGGAGGACATCCTGGCGGCGCTGCCCGAGGGCCTCGACGCCGACGTCGACGAGCGCGGCCGGTCGTTCTCGGGCGGGCAGCGCCAGCGGCTCGTCCTGGCCCGCGCACTCCTCGCCGACCCCGAGGTGCTCGTGCTCGTCGAGCCGACGAGCGCCGTCGACGCCCACACGGAGGCGAGGATCGCGCGGCGGCTCCGTGACGCCCGCGCGGGGCGGACGACCGTGATCGCCGCGACGAGCCCGCTCGTGCTCGACCAGGCCGACAAGGTCGTCCTCGTCCGCGGCGGCCGGGTCGTCGCCGAGGGGACGCACCGCGGGCTGCTCGCCGACCGGCCGGACTATCGCGAGACGGTCACGCGCGGGGAGGACCTGTGAGCGAGCTGCTCCCGATCGCCGACGGGCCCGAGCTTCGCGGCCAGGCCCGGCTGCTTGCGGGCAGGCACAGGCGCGCGCTGATCGGGACGATCGGCCTCCATGCCGCCGCGGCGACAGCGGGCCTCGCGGGGCCGGCACTGCTCGGCCGCATGGTGCAGTCCGTAGAGGACGGGACGACGCGTGCTTACGTCGACAAGCTCGTTCTCGTGCTCGCCGTGTTCCTGCTCGCGCAGACGGTGCTGACCTGGCTCGCGCGGCGCGCCTCGTTCGTTCTTGCCGAGAAGATCTTCGCCGAGCTCAGGGAGGAGTTCATGCGTCGTGTGCTCGGCCTGCCGCTCTCGACGGTCGAGCGGGCCGGGACGGGCGACCTCATCTCCCGTACGACCGCCGACGTCGACTCGCTTGCACGCACCATCCGCTTCGCCGTCCCCGAGACGCTGATCGCGGCAGTGACGACCGTCCTGACCGTGGGAGCGGCGTTCTGGGTCAACCCGGTCGCGGCGCTCCCCTGCCTCACGGGCATCCCGGCTCTCTGGATCGGCACGCGCTGGTACCTCAAGCGCGCGCCGGACGCATACCTCTGGGAGCGCGCGACCTATGCGACGCTCGCAGGGCGCGTGGGGGAGACGGTCGAGGGCGGGCGGACGATCGACGCGCTCGGCCTTCGTGAGGAGCGCGTCGACCGGATCGACGCCGACCTCGAGGAGGCGTACCGCGCCGAGCGGCGGACGCTGCGGCTCCGGACGATCTGGTTCCCGACGGCGGAGTTCTCCTACGTGCTCCCGGTGGCGGCGGCGCTCGCCTGGGGCGGCTGGCTGGTCTCGAACGGGACCGCCAGCATCGGCGAGGTCACGGCGATTGCCCTCTATGTCGTGCAGCTCGCCGACCCTGTTGACCGGCTGGTCTCGTGGCTGGACGAGATTCAGGTCGGCGCGACGTCGTTCGCCCGGCTCGTCGGGATCGCTCGGGTGCCGCCGGACCGGACGGCGACGGACGACGAGCCTGAAGGCGACGACCTGACAGCTCGGGACGTGCGCTACGCGTACATCGCCGAGCGGGACGTCCTACACGGGATCGACCTCGACCTCGCCCCGGGAGAGCGAGTCGCCGTGGTCGGTCCGTCCGGAGCGGGAAAGTCGACCCTCGGACGCCTGCTGGCAGGCATCCACCCGCCGCGCGTGGGGCGGGTCGAGGTCGGGGGCGTGCGGCTCGTCGACCTGCCGCTCGACGCGCTGCGGAAGGAGGTCGCCCTCGTGACGCAGGAACAGCACGTCTTCGTCGGGACACTCGCGGAGAATCTTCGGCTCGCGCGACCGAGCGCCTCGGACGAGCAGCTGCGCCAGGCGCTCGACGCGGTCGACGCACTCGTGTGGGCCGAGGCGCTGCCGGATGGGCTCGAGACCGTGGTCGGAGCCGGCGGACGGCCGCTCACGCCGGCGCAGGCGCAGCAGATCGCGCTCGCCAGGCTCGTGCTCGCGGATCCGCACACGCTGGTCCTCGACGAGGCGACCTCGCTCCTCGACCCGCGGGCCGCGCGGCACCTCGAACGGTCTCTCGGCTCGGTGCTCGAGGGCCGGACGGTCGTGGCGATCGCGCATCGGCTGCACACGGCGCACGACGCCGACCGAGTCGCCGTCGTCGAGGAAGGGCTACTCGCCGAAGTCGGCACGCACGACGAGCTCGTCGAGCGCGAAGGTTCGTACGCGTCCCTCTGGGACTCGTGGCACGGCGACCGCTAGCGGACGGTCGAGTCGCGCGACTGCTCAGTCGACGTTGCAGTCTTCGCCGACGGCATTCTCGGCGCCCGGCAGCCGCCCGAGGAGGTCAGCGAGCTGTTTGAGCTCGTCGGCATCGAAGCGCTCCTCGAAGAGCGCCCGCACCTCGGCGAAGTGTGACTCCGCAGCCTCTTCGAGCTTGTCCCGCCCCTCATCGGTGATCACGGCGTAGACGACCCGGCGGTCGCTCGAGCACGCAGCGCGGTCGACGTAGCCGGCCGCCTCGAGCCCGTCGAGCAGGCGAGTAATCCCGGACGCTGTGAGCAGGAGTTGCTCGGAGAGGTCGACCCGGCGCATGCGCCCCTCGTCCGCGCGCGCGAGCCGCATCAGCGCCTCGTAGTCGTTGATCGTCAGGCCGTGCTGCTCGAGCAGGCTGCCGCTCAGTGCGCGCGTCGACGCAGCGTGTGCCTGGAGCAGGCGCACCCAGGCATCCAGGCTCACTGATCTTTGTGTGCTCAACACTTGACGACTCAATCTTTCCTCGCTACCATTGCTTGCGCACTCAACTATAGCGTACTCAAGGAGGTACCACAATGAGCACTACCACCACTGAAGTTCGGCGCACGCTGACGGGAACCTGGGGCCTCGACCCGGTTCACTCGTCGGTGGGCTTCGAGGTTCCCTATCTCACCGGGACATTCAAGGGCCAGTTCCGCAACGTCGAGGCGCAGATCGCCGTCGACGACTCCGAGGCGACCCTCGAGGGTGGGGCCAAGGTCGACAGCGTCGACGTCAAGGACGAGAACCTGGCCGCGCACCTGCAGTCGCCCGATTTCTTCGACGCTCAGCGCCATCCCGAGCTTCGCTTCACGGCCAACGACATCGATCTCGACAGCGAGACCGTGCGTGCCCGCGGCGAGCTCACGATCAAGGGCATCACGAAGCCGGTCGAGGTGACCGGAACGCTGACCGCTCCGATCGCCGACGCCTACGGCAACGAGCGGATCGGGCTCGAGCTCTCGACCACCGTGAATCGCCACGACTTCGGCGTCAGCTGGAACGTTCCGCTCCCAACGGGCCAGCAGGCAGTCGGTGACGAGGTCAAGATCGTCACCGAGCTCTACTTCGTGAGGGCTGACTAACCGGATGAAGGTCCTGGGTCTCTCGGGCAGCCTGCGGGACGCTTCCTACAACACGATGCTGCTTCGTGCGGCGGCAGAGCTGCTGCCGCACGACGTGGACTTCGAGCTGTGGGACGGGCTGAAGGCGATCCCGCCCTACGACGAGGACGACGACGTCGAGCCGGCGCCGGCACCGGTCGCTGCGCTTCGCGCTGCGATCGCCGGCGCCGACGCCGTCCTCATCGCGACGCCCGAGTACAACGCGTCGATCCCGGGAGCCCTGAAGAACGCGCTGGACTGGGTCTCGCGCCCGCTCCGATCGAACCCGCTGCGGAACAAGCCCGCGGTGGTCATCGGGGCGAGCACCGGCGCCTTCGGCGCGGTCTGGGCGCAAGCCGAGTTGCGGAAGGTGCTCAGCACGATCGGGGCCCGCGTCCTCGAGGGCGATGTCGCCGTCGGGCACGCGCCGACCCGGTTCGACGAGCAGGGACGGCTGACCGACGAGCAGCTGCTCGATCAGCTTCAGGAGGTCGTCTCCAGCCTCGTCCAGGAGCTCGTCCCTACCGACACTGCCCTCAAAGCCACGGCCTGATGCGTATCGAGTCGTCCGTCACGGCGATCACGTGGCTCCCGTTCAGCGTGCTCGACGCGATGCCGAACCTTCCCCTGGGGATCGCGCTGGCCCACTTCGACGAGCCGCCTCCCGAACCGCTTTGCGACGTCGATCGGTTACGTGCCGCCGACGCCTTTCGCGAGGCCAACGAGCTTCGGGCGTGGATCAGCGTCGAGAACGGCCGGATCGTCGATTACGGCCGCGGCGGCCGTACGTTCGTCGCAGGCGCACGGATCGACCGGGCCAACGAGCAGATCGCGTTCCCGGCGGTCGAGTTTCCGGTTCTCCGGCCGGAGGCAGAGGTCGGTGACGGCTTCGTGCGGTTCCAGCAGACCGTCGGCGGACGGATCGGCCTGCCGGCCCCGCGCCCGCTTCGCGGCAAGCCGTATCTGCACATCGGCTCCGCGACTGCCTGGACCACGCTGGAGCTCGTGATCAGCGCCGACGGCTCATCGGAAAACAGGCTCGTCGCGTCGAGCCCGTTCCCGCGCCACTCGGTCTACGGCGCTGACGGCACCCTGGTCTCGGAGCACGGACTCGCCGACTACGACGGCTGGTACCACGAGTCGTTCGAGGAACCATCGCCGTGGGCGGGCGGCGAGCTCGAGGAGGAGCTCGACGAGATCGTTCTACGGAGCGGCGGTACGAAGCTCGAGCGGCGCCGCCTCGACCCCGGAGAGTGCCTCGTCGAGCAGGGCGAGGCCGGCACCGACATGTTCGTGCTGCTCGACGGTGTGCTGCACGTCGAGATCGACGGCGAGCCGGTCGCCGAGATCGGCTCGGGTGCCGTGCTCGGCGAGCTCGCCGTCCTCGGCGATGGGAGGCGCACGGCCACGCTGCGCGCGGTCAGGGCTTCGCGTGTCGCCGTGCTGGCGGGGACCTCTCGCCTCGCCGAGCTCGCTCTCGAGCGCCGCGCCGCCGGCTAGCGGTTGTGGTTCACGAGCTCGATGTTGTGGCCGTCGGGGTCGAAGACGAACGCGCCGTAATAGCCCTCGTGGTACTTCCGCCGCTCGCCCGGGGCCCCGTTGTCGCGGTAGCCGAGGCCGACGAGATCAGCGTGGAAGGCCTCGACCCTGCCGTTGTCATCGGTCGGGAACGCCATGTGGAACGGATCGGTGCGCTCGCCTGCCACCAGGGAGAACGATCCGGAGGGGGAGCCGACGAACTGCACGCGCTCGGTGCTGTCGTGCCCGACGTGGTAGCCGGCGTGGCGGCCGACGGCCTCGTAGAACTCCTTCGCCGCGGCGATGTCCGCGACCCGGAACCAGAGGTGGTCGATCTTGCCTACCTCGCGCATCGCGCCGTGGTGGACCGCCTCGGCGCTATTCCCGTCCGGATCGAGGAGGAAGGCGCCGTAGTAGTCGTCCCTGTACTCCGGCCGCGGGCCCGGATCGCCGTCGCTTCGGTACCCAGCGCCGGTTCCGGCGCGCCAGAACTCGTCGACCGCCTCGTGCGACGGCGCTACGAAGGCGACGTGCAGCCTCCGTGTGACGGGCTTGCCGGGGCTCCAGCCGGAGAGCGAGAAGTCGTCCCACTCGGCGAAGTCGTCCTCCTGATTGGTCCGCTCGATCCCGAGCGTCCCGAGCACGAGGTCGTAGAACGCCTCGGACGCGGCTCCGTCCGAGACGCGGATCGTGACGTGGTCAAACACCGACGGAGAGCACGCGGACGCGCCACGCGCCTTTTGGCGCGTGAACGTCGACCTCGTCTCCCGCCTTGGCTCCGAGCAGTGCGCGACCGAGCGGTGACTCGGGCGAGATGCCGCCCACGCTCGAGATCTCCACGCTCATCCGCTCTCCGTGCTCGTCCTCGATCTCGGCCTTCGACCCGACGCCGATCGTGCCGCTCGCCGAGGACGTCTCGTCCACCAGCACCGACCTGTCGAGACGGTCGCGGATCTGCCTGATCCGGTGCTCGAGCAGTCCCTGGTCGTTCTTGGCCGCGTGGTACTCGAAGTTCTCCGACAGGTCGCCGAAGCCGCGGGCGGTGGCGATCGCCTGGACGACCTCGGCGCGCCCCGGGCCCTCCAGCTCGCGCAACTCGGACTCGAGCTTTGCCTTCTGGGACCGCGTCATCGGCTCCGGCTTTTCGCTGGACACCGGCCCAGCGTACCGGCGGTACCCTGGCCGGTCGTGCCTGCGCGCGCCCAACTCACCGCCCGAAGGGACGATCTGCGGAACGTCGCGATCGTTGCCCACGTCGATCACGGGAAGACGACGCTCGTCGACGGCCTCCTCTGGCAATCCGGCTCGTTCCGGGCGAACCAGGAAGTCGCAGAGCGTGTGCTCGACTCGATGGACCTCGAGCGCGAGAAGGGGATCACGATCCTGGCGAAGAACACGGCCGTCCAGATCGGCGACACCAAGGTGAACATCGTCGACACGCCCGGGCATGCCGACTTCGGCGGGGAGGTCGAGCGCGGTCTGACGATGGTCGACGGCGTGCTCTTGCTGGTGGATGCGAGCGAAGGCCCGCTCCCGCAGACTCGCTTCGTCCTCCGCAAGGCACTCGAGGCCCGGC
>Ga0209382_10002001_pt1 | contig 30596 bp, 43 predicted proteins | sample SoiMetdeltSBSDD5_FD_187599 | JGI IMG/M metagenome (GOLD analysis project Ga0209382, IMG submission 187599) | Bulk soil microbial communities from a Populus tree surrounding site in Tennessee, USA - Soil MetaG P. deltoides SBSDD5 (SPAdes) (version 2) | ecosystem: Environmental > Terrestrial >...
CACCCGCCTGGTGCTGGTCTGCAACCCGAACGACCCCACCGGGCACTTCCTGACCGCCGACCACATCGATGCGCTCGCCGCCCGCCTGCCCGAGCGGGTTGTGCTGGTCGTCGACGAGGCGCTGCGCGACTTCGCCGACGCCGAGCGCCCGACCGCCACCCTCGACCTGCTCGACGAGCACCCGCGCGTGATCCTCGTCCGCACGTTCTCGAAGGCCTACGGCTTGGCCGGCATGCGGGTCGGCTACGCGCTCGGAGGGGCCAGGTCCGAAGGACTGCTCGAGCGCCTGCAACCTCCGCTGGGCGTCAGCGCCCTGGCCCAGGCCGGCGCCCTCGAGGCCGTGCGCAAGACCACCGACGACGTCCGGCGCCGCACCGAGCGGGTGATCGCCGAGCGCACGCGCCTGGCCGACGCGCTGGCCGACCTGAACGTCGACGCGGCGCCGAGTCAGACCAACACGCTGTGGATGAGCGCGCCCGGGATCGAAGGCGAGGAGCTGGCAAAGAGACTGGACCACCTCGCGTTGAAGGTGAAGACAGGAGCAACCTTCGGAGCAACCGACCACATCCGCGTCCAGGTCCGAGACCAGGCAACGAGCGACCGCTTCATCCAGACGCTCGAGCTCGCGCTGGCGACTAGCGACTAATCGCTGGCCGACTGCCGCAGCAACGCCCCCGTCGTCTGCTCCAGAATCTTCCGCCACGCCCGCGTGCGCTCCTTCTCGGCCGCGAAGTGCTTGACCACCTTGCGCACCCGCGTGGCCGAGATCTCGATCCCGTGGCGCTCGCAGATCTCGCGGAAGTGCTCGTAGTCCTCGGCCAGCTTGAGCGTGACCGACTGGAAGCCGTGGCGGGCGATGTCCACCCGCGACGAGAAGTTCATGATCGAGGTCTGGAACATGAGCTCGTCGTTGGGCTCGGGCTCGATGAGCACGATGTCCACGCCGGGGTACTTCTGCTCCCACTGCTTGGCGATCTCGTGCAGGCGCTGGTAGGCGAGCAGCTTGAACGTCTGGTAGCCGATCTGCGGGAAGCCCATGTCGCTCACGCGCCGCACGCGCGAGCCGAACAGGGTCGGCATGCGCTTGTCGAACTCGTTGACGAACGGCACCAGCGGGTTGACGACGACCAGCAGCTTCGCCCCCGCCTCGACGGCGATGTCGATGTTCGTGGTCGAGACGATCCCGCCGTCGACGAGCTCGCGGCCCTTGATCTCGACCGGCTTGTAGACCATGGGGAGCGCGGTCGAGGCAGCCACGGCGGACGAGATCGGCACGTCGTCCCAGTCCTCGGCGCCGAAGATGATCCGTTCGCACGTGTCGAGGTCGGTGGCGACGAGGTAGAGCTCGGACTCGAGCAGTCGGAAGTCGTCGGCGCGGTCGGGATCGGACAGGACCTGGCGCACGTAGCGCTCGATGCCGTTGGTCGAGTAGACGCCCGACGGCAGCGCCTCGGCCAGCCCGAGCACGATGTCCATGGCCGAGATCTGGCCGAGCTGCCCGGCGACCTGGCGCAACAGGCCTGCGGCCTGGAGCGGGAGCCGGAGCCCCCTCCACGCGAACTCGAGCAGGTTCGGCCGCAGCAGCGTACCCACGTCGACGTCGCGAAACGGCGTCGGCACCTGCTGGTTGACCACCCGCATCATCTCCTCGGGGGTCACGCCGTTCGCGGTCATGGCGGCGACGAACGATCCGGCGCTCGTCCCGACGTAGACGTCGAACTGGTTGACGGTGCGATTGACCGAGAGCAGGTCGAGCGCGCGCAGCGCGCCGATCTCGTAGACCCCGCCCGTGAAGCCGCCCCCGCCGAGCACGAGCGCCGTCTTCGAGCGGCGGCGGCGGCCGGTCTTGTGCTGCTTGGCCGCGGGGGATCCCTTGCCGCGCTCCTTCGCAGCAGCATCCAGCTTTACCACCTTGCCCATGCGGCGTCATTGTACGTCGAGGTACACCAACAACGGCCGCGACTCTGGGCGCCCCGCCTTGTTGGGTACCAACGTGGTGCGTCGCATCGTCGCCGTGGTCCTCGGACTGCTCGCGATCGGAGCGGCCCCGGCCAGCGGGCAGGGCCTTCCCGATCGCCTGGGCTCAATCCTCCGCCCGGCGGGAGCCCGCGCCGGGGCCTTCGTGATGGATGCCACGACCGGCGGCCAGCTGTTCGCCTCGCACGCCGAGGACCGCAAGGCCCCGGCCTCGGTCGAGAAGGTCTTTACGACCACGACCGCGCTGCGCCGCTACGGCATCAACGGCACCCTCGACACGTCGGCCGTCTCGGCCGCGAGCGTCGCCCCGGACGGGACGCTGGGCGGGGACCTGGTGCTGAAGGGCGGCGGCGATCCCACGTTCGGCTCGCGCGCGTTCGCACGGCGCAACTACGGGGGCGACGCTTCGGTCGAGGGCCTGGCCGAGCAGGTCCGCGCCGCGGGCGTGCGCCGCGTGCAGGGCAGCGTGATCGGGGACGAGTCGGCCTGGGATTCGTTCCGTGGGGTACCGGACGACGGGCTCGGGCGCGTCGACCCCGACGTGGGGCCCCTGTCGGCGCTGAGCTTCGACCGCGACCTGACCCCCGGCGGCGGCGCCTACGTGCTGCGCCCGGCCGCCTACGCGGCCGGCAAGCTCGTGCAGGCGCTGCGGGGGCAGGGCATCGCCGTGACCGGGACCGCCGGGGCAGGCCAGGCGCAGACCGGGACACGCACGCTGGCCACGGTCAGCTCGCCCGCGATGGGAACTCTCGTCGGCCTGACCAACCGCCCCTCGGACAACTACCTGGCCGAGAGCCTCGTCAAGGGCCTCGGCGCCCGGTTCGGGGGCGGCGGGTCGACCGCAGCGGGCGCCGACATCGTGGAGCAGACAATCGCCGGTGACGGCGCCCACCCGACCGTCGTGGACGGCTCGGGGCTGTCGCGTAGCGATCAGACCTCGGCCCACGACGTCGTGCGCGTGCTCGACGGCGTCCGGGACGACGCCGCGGGGGCCGCCTTCCGCGCCTCGTTGCCGGTGGCCGGACGCACGGGCACCCTACGGACGCGGATGCGCGGCACCGCCGCCGCCGGGCGCTGCCAGGCCAAGACGGGCACGCTCTCCAACGTATCCGCGCTGGCCGGGTACTGCCGAGCCGCGTCCGGGCACGACATCGTCTTCGCGCTGCTCATGAACAACATGGGCCTCGGCAGCGCACGCGCCCAGCAGGACCGGTTCGCGGCGGCGCTCGTGGGCCTGGGCTAGGGCCGGGCGCCGAGCAGCTCGAGCAGGCCAGGCTCGTCGACGACGTCCACGCCCAGCCGCTCCGCCTTCTCGAGCTTGGACCCGGGCGAGTCGCCGGCCACGACGTAGTCGGTCTTCTTGGACACCGACGAGGTCACGCGGCCACCGGCCGCGACGATGCGCTCGGTCGCGTGCTCGCGCGTCAGCGACGGCAGCGTGCCCGTGAGCACGAACGTCTTGCCGGCGAGCGGCCCTTCGCCCGGCGCCGCGCCCTCCTGCTCGAAGTTCAGGCCGAGCGCGCGCAGGTCGGCGATCAACGCCCGCATCTGATCGTCGGCGAGCTGGGCGTGGATGCTCTCGGCCATCTTGGGGCCGACGCCGGGCACCTCGGCGATCTGCTCCGGGGTGGCGTCGACGAGCGCGTCGACGGAGCGGAAGTGCTGGGCGAGGTTGCGGCCGGTGACGTAGCCGACCTCCTCGAGGCCGATGGCGAACAGCACGAGGCCGAAATTGCGCCCCTTGGACGCGGCGATGGCGTCGACCAGTCGGTGGGCGCTGATGTCGCCGAAGCCCTCGAGCTCCATGAGCTGCGCGGCGGTCAGCCGGTAGAGATCGCCGGCCTGCTTGATCAGCCCGGCCTGAAGGAGCTGGTAGACACGCTCTTCCCCCAGCCCCTCGATGTCCATCGCACCGCGCGAGGCGAAGTGCTTGAGGAGCTGGAACTGCTGGCCCGGGCACCCCGAGCGGTTGGGGCACTTGGTGAAGACCGCGTCCTGCGGCTTGACGGTCGGGGTGTCGCAGGAGGGGCAACGCTCGGGCGGCTTGGGCACCGGCGCGCGATTCTTGGCCTCGACGGCGTGCGGAGCGGGCGACAGGACCTGCGGGATCACGTCGCCGGCGCGCAGCACGATGACCTCGTCGCCCGGGCGGAGGTCCTTGCGGGCGATGTCCTCCTCGTTGTGCAGCGTCGCGAGCTTGACCGTCACCCCGCCCACGCCCACCGGCTCGAGCACCGCGAACGGATGCAGGTCGCCGAACTTGCCGACGTTCCACGAGATGTCCTTCAGCAGCGTGACCTTGGTCGTGGGCGCGAACTTCCACGCGATCGCCCAGCGCGGCTCGCGACCGACGCTGCCCAAACGACGCTGCAGCTCGACGTCGTTGACCTTGATCACCACGCCGTCGATCTCGAAGCTCAGGCCCGAGCGGCGCTCCTCCCACGCCTTGCACTGGGCCACGACGTCCTCCTCGCTGCTCAGCAGCTTGATGTCGTCGTTGACCGGGAAGCGGTGCTCGCGCAGCCAGGTCAGCGCATCCCACTGGCTCTCGAACGCGATCCCGTCGGTGGCCCCGATCCCGTACGACAGCGTGGAGAGCGGACGGTCGGCGGCGAGCTTGGGATCCAGCTGGCGGATCGTCCCCGCCGCCGAGTTGCGCGGGTTCATGAACGTCGACAGGCCGGCCTCGGCGCGGCGCTCGTTCAGCGCGGCGAAGTCCTCGAGCGCCATGAACACCTCGCCGCGCACCTCGACGAGCGGAGGCGCGTCGTCGATGTGCAGCGGGATCGTGCGGATCGTGCGCAGGTTGTGCGTGACGTCCTCGCCGATCTCGCCGTTGCCGCGGGTTGCGCCGTGTTCGAGCACGCCGTCGCGATAGGTGAGCGAGATGGCCAACCCGTCGATCTTCGGCTCGCAGACGAACTCGAACCGGGGGTCGTCGATGCCCTCGCGGGACAGATGCCCGCGCATTCGCGCGACCCAGGCCCGCAGCTCCTCCTCCGAGCGGGCGTTGCCGAGCGAGAGCATGGGCTGGCGATGGCGGACCTTCTCGAGGTACTCGACCGGAGCCGCCCCCACTCGCTGGGTGGGCGAATCGGGGGTGACCAACTCCGGGTGCTCGGCCTCGAGCGTGCGCAGCTCGTCGAGCAGGGCGTCGTAGACGTCGTCGTCGACGCTCGGATCGTCGAGAACGTAGTACCGGTAGTTGTGCTGGTCGAGCTCCTCTCGGAGCTCGACGGCACGGTCCCTGGCGGCGGTCGGAGCGCTCACTCGCTCACCTCACGCGCGGCGGGACGCAGGAGGCGTGCCAGGTCGTGCAGGCGCAGCGCGTCCATGCCGGCGCGGTCGGTGAGATCGAAATGGACTGGTGTCACGGCAATCCGTCCGTCGGCAACGGCCGCGAGGTCGGTGCCTTCCTCGTGGTGGTAGCCGGGGGCGTCGCCGTAGATGCTGTACAGGCGCCGGCCGTCGTCGGCCTCGTCCTCGAGCGCGAGGCTGTCGCGGTAGATGCGCTTGCCGAGTCGCGTGATCTCGACGCCCTCGGGCTCGCGGCCGGGGACGTTGATGTTGAGCAGCGTGCCGGGCGGCATCGGCACGTCCTCGAGCTCCTCGACGAGGCGCGAGCAGAACGTCGCCGCGGTGCCGAAGTCGAATTCCCTTCCGAGGCGGAAGTCGAGCTCCCGGGCGCGCGACTGCTGGGAGATGGCGATGCCGGGAACGCCGAGGACGAGCGCCTCCAGCGCCGCGGCGACGGTGCCGGAATACGTGATGTCGTCGCCGAGGTTCGAGCCGTGGTTGATGCCCGAGACCACGAGGTCGGCCTCGAAGCCGTCGACCAGGCCCAGGGTCGCGAACCGCACGCAGTCCACCGGCGTCCCGTCGGTGGCGTAGCCGGCAGTGCCGTCGCCGAATTCGACCTCCTCGACCCAGATCGGGCGGCGGGTGGTGATCGAGCGGGCCGTGGCGGAGCGGTTGGAGTCCGGCGCGATGACCGCGAGCTCGATGCCCGGAAGCTCGAGCAGCGCGCGCCGGAGATGCTGCAGCCCGGGTGCGTGGATCCCGTCGTCGTTGGTCAGCAGCACCTTCATCTCGTTCAACGATAGAAGGGGGCGCAGCGTTTACTGCGCCCCCTCCCGACGGCTACCTACGCCGCGGCCGGCGCGGGAACGGCGGTGTGCTCGCTCCCCTTGCCGGGCACGAGCAGGGCCGCGATCGCGCCGATCGCCAGCACCGCCGCGCCCACCAGGATGGCCGGCTGGAGCCCGTTGCTGAACGCCTGCGGGGAGGCGTAGGAGCCCGCGCTCGAGAACACCGTGGCGAGCACGGCGATCCCCAGCACGCCGCCCACTTCGCGGATCGCGTTGGTGGCGCCCGAGGCCTGGCCGGCGGCCGCCGTCGGCACCGACGACAGGACCGCATTGGCGGCCGGCGCGAACACCAGCGCCATCCCGGTGCCGGCCATGATGAACGGCACGACGACCTTGTCGTAGGACATCGCCGGGTCGAGGATGGTCGCGAACCAGAACAGTGCCGCCGCCTGCAGGCTCAGCCCGGCGAACATCAGCGGGCGGCTGCCGACCTTGTCGGAGAGGATCCCCGCGATCGGCGCGACGAAGATCGGCATCGCCGTCCACGGGAGCGTGCGCAGCCCGGCCTCCAGCGGCGTGTAGTGCTGCGCCGTCTGGAAGAACTGGGCCAGCAGGAAGATCGACCCAAACATGCCGAAGTACATCGCCAGCGACACCACGTTCGTGGCCGAGAACGCGCGACTGCGGAAGAACCGCATGGGCAGCATCGGCTGCGGACTGCGCTGCTCCCAGATCACGAACCCGGCCAGCATCGCGAGGCCGGCGATGAGCGTGGCGAGCACGAGCGGGCTCGTCCAGCCGTGGCCGGGCGCCTGAACCAGCGCGTAGACGACGCCGAGCAGGCCGCCCGAGGCCAGGACCACGCCGGGCGGATCGAGCCGGCGCGAGACGCCGCGGCTCTCGCGCAGCTTGGCCAGCGCGAGCGGGATGACGATCAGGCCGACCGGCACGTTGATCCAGAAGATCCAATGCCAGGAGATGCCGTCGACGACTGCGCCTCCCACGACAGGGCCGAGTGCGACGCCCAGGCCGCTCACGCCCGACCAGATGCCGAGCGCGACGCCGCGCCGACCCTCCGGGAAGGCCTCGGACAACAGCGTCAGGGTCAGGGGGGTCACCACCGCCGCCCCCAGGCCCTGGATGGCGCGCGCGGCGATCAGCGCCTCCGTGCTGGGAGCCAGGGCGGCCGCCGCCGACGCGGCGGTGAACACGCCGAGGCCGGCCACGAACATCGTGCGCCGGCCGAATCGATCGCCGAGCGCCGACCCCGTCAGCAGGAAGACCGCGTAGGCCAGCGTGTACGCGTTGACGGTCCACTCGAGGTCGCCGATCGACGCGCCCAGGTCGACGCGGATGCTCGGCAGCGCGGTCGTGACGACGAGGTTGTCGAGCGTGACCATGAACAGCGCCGCGGAGACCAGCGCCAGGGTCCACGTAGTAGCGGTTCTTGCCTTGGTTGCCATCTGGTGTTCAGCTCCTCTCAAAATGATTGATTGATCTATAAGTTGATGGAGAAAAAAAGAGACCGCCGATCGGGCCCCGCTTAGCTCTCCGCCCCTTCCTCGGCCTCCTCGAGCAGCGGCTCGACGAGGTCGGGCGCGCCGATCCCGAGTGCGACGTTGATGTACATGCCGCAGGCGATGAACGATGCGACTGACGCGGGATCGGCGCCGCTGAGGCGAGCAACGTCGTCGACGAGCGCGCGGAAGCTGGCGCCGACGTAGGCGCCCAGCTCCGGATCGCCCGCGGCGGCGGCGGTGCACTGCAGCTGCGCGCGGAGCAGGCGCTCGTCCTCCATGAGCGGGCGATAGGCCTGACCCATGGCCTCGAGTGCCTCCTCCGGGTTCGCGGCGCCGCGCGCCGCCTCGTCGAAGGCCGCGCGGATCTCGCCGACCACGCGGTCGTGCACGGCCCGGAACAGCTCGCGCTTGTCGGAGAACAGTGCGTAGATGTACGGCTGCGAGATGCCGGCGCGCTTGGCGATGCTCGCTGTCGACGCGGCGTGGTAGCCCCGCTCGCCGAACTCGGTCACGGCGGCCTCGAGCACCTGCTCGCGCCGCTCGTCGGCGCTGAGCCGCTCGCCCGTCGCCTTCGTCGTGTTCGTCGTGGCCGGCATGGGCGCCAAATTATCAATCAATCAATAACCCGTCAAGGCAGCGGCTCGCCTTTGTGCCCACGCTCACAAAAGACGGGAACGCCGGGGCGTAGGTTCGAGTTCCCCAGGCTCGACCCAGGAAAGGGCATCGAAATGGAACTCGCCGGCGGCGCCGTCATCTTCGGAATCTTCCTCGTCGTCTACACGCTGGTCGTCATCCACGGCCTCTACACCCGTCGCGGCAGCGGCATCGACGAGCACCCGTACGGGAATCCCTACGACGCGGCCTCGGGCTCGCGGGCCAGCGTCGGACGCGGTCGCGAAGGCATCGCGCACTGGACGCGCGGGACGCGTTAGGCCGTCACGGAGCTTCTCCGAGCCGGGCGCGCAGGCCGCACCGTCGTCACCGGTCTCCGCGCACCCGCGCGAACACCGGCGCGAAGGCCTCCCCGCCCAGCACCGGCGCGCCGTAGCCTGCGCCGGCGAAATACAGCCCTTGCGGAGGGGCGGTCGCGCCGGCCTGGGGACGCGGCCGCCCTTCAAGCAGGGCCTCGAAGGACTCGAGCGAGCGCCGTCCGCCCGCGACCTCGAGCATCGCGCCCACGAGCACGCGGATCATGTGCCGCATGAACGCGTCGGCCTCGATCCAGAACGTCCACACGTCGTCCTCGGCCTGCCACCACGCGGCCAGGACATCGCGCGAGAAGCGCTGGTGCGACGTCTCGGTCGGCGTGAACGCGGTGAAGTCATGTGTGCCCGGCAGCAATGCCGCGCACGCCTCCAGCGCCTCGAGGTCGCAAGCGTGTGGCCACCACAGGGCGCGGCCGCGCTCGAACGCCGACCGCTCGCGCCGCGCCAGCACCCGGTAGCAGTACGCGCGCGAGGTGGCGTCGCGGCGCGCGTCGAATCCTTCCGGCCTCGCCTCGCACGCCAGCACGGCGATCTCGGGTGGGAGCACGGCGTTGACGCGCCGCGGCTCGACGACGGGCCCGGCGTAGGAGGCCACCTGCGCGAGCGCGTGCACCCCCGCGTCGGTGCGCCCGGCGACGGTCAGCGCCACGGGCTCGCGCAGGATCGTCGCCAGCCCGACCTCGAGCTCCTCCTGGATCGTCCGCTTGCCCGGCTGGCGCGCCCAGCCCGAGAACGGGCCGCCGTCGTATTCGATCGTCAGCGCCGGCGCGGCGGGCCTTCCACCATGCGGCGCACCGTCCACGACCCGGCCGCGTGCCAGGCAAGCAGGACCGCCGTCGGCACGAGCGCCCAAGCCGGCCAGAAGTCGCTGCTGCTGCCGAGCAGGGCCCAGATCGCGATCAGCAGCACGTTTATCGCGATGAACGTCGTCGCGTGGGCGCGCAGCAGCAGCCGGTCGGCGCGGTCGAGCCAGTGCCCCACCGCCTGCGTGCGTGACGGCCGGGGCAGGTCGGCGGTCATCGCCTGGAGCTGGCCGCGCGTCCGCCCCATCCGCACCGCGTCGAGGCGCGACTCGAGCTCGGGGAGCGTCAGCCGCCCGGCGACGTAGTGGCGCGCCAGCGCGGCGGCGCAGCGCTCGCGATCGTCATCGGAGGCGAGCAGGTCCCGGGCCCAGGCCATCGACGAAGGATAAGCCCCGAAGCTAGTCGGCCGGTGAAGAGGCCCGCGCCGCCCCGCGACGCCGCATACTGCACGCATGGGCGAGATCGACGAGCTCGAGGCGCGGGTCGCCGAGCTGGAGCGGCGCGTGGAGATCCTGTTCGCGCGAACCGGCGCGATCGACATGGAAGAGCTGGGGCGCGACGCGGCGCCGCCCGGCCCCGAGGTGGTGGCGCTGGTCGAGGCGGGCAAGATCAAGCAGGCGGTCAAGCTCTATCGCGAGCAGACCGGCGCCGACATGGCGGCGGCGATGGGCGCGCTCGGGAACCTCCGGCGCGGCTAGACCGTCCGGCTAGACCAGTTCGAGCAGCACCATCTCGGTGGCGTCGCTGCGGCGCGGACCGAGCTTCAGAATTCGGGTGTAGCCGCCGGGGCGGTCGACGTAGCGCGGCGCGACCTCCTCGAACAGCTTGTAGACCACGAACTTGTCCTGCCCGAGCTGGGACAACGCCTGCCGCCGCGCGTGCAGGTCGCCGCGCTTGGCCAGCGTGATCAGCTTCTCGACCTCGGGCCTGACCGCCTTGGCCTTGGCCTCGGTGGTCTGGATGCGCTCGTGGTCGATCACCTCTTTGCACAGGTTGCGCAGCAGCGCCTTGCGGTGCGAGGCGGTGCGCGAGAGCTTGTGCCGCTTGCGCTGGTGGCGCATCCCGACGTCAGTCCTCGCGCAGATTCAGCCCACGTGCGGCGAGCGTCTCGACGACCTCGTCAATCGACTTCTTGCCGAAGTTCGGGATTGCGTTGAGCTCACCCTCGGACTTCGAGACCAGGTCGCCGACGGTCTGGATCCCAGCCCGCTTGAGGCAGTTGTAGGACCGGACGCCCAGCTCGAGCTCCTCGATGAGGATGTCGTCCATCGCGCTCGTGGCGCGGCCCGGCTGGGCCGGCGAGGCGGCGGCGCCCGGCGCACCCGCCTCGAGCCCCGCGGTCGCCCCGAGGGGCTGGCGCAGCTCCTCGATCCGATCCGCGTCGGTGAAGATCGACAGGTGGGAGATGAGGATCTCGGCTGCCTCGCGCAGCGCGGCCTGCGGGTCGATCGAGCCGTCGGTTTCGATATCGAGGGTGAGCTTGTCGAAGTCGGTGCGCTGGCCGACGCGGGCCTGCTCGACGGCGTAGGCGACACGCCGCACGGGCGAGAAGATCGAGTCGATCGGGATGACGCCGATGGGCTGGTCCGGCGACTTGTTCTCCTCGGCCGGCCGGTAGCCGCGCCCGCGCCCGATCGTCAGGTACAGCTCGAGCTTGGTCTTCTTCTCGAGCGTGGCGATGTGCGCGTCGGGGTTGAGGACCTCGACGCCGGAGGGCAGGTCGATGTCCTTGGCCGTGACCTCGCCCGGGCCGGTGACGACGAGCGGAGCCTCGATCTCCGTCGCGTCGGAGTGCATCCGGCACACCACGCCCTTGAGGTTGAGCACGATGTCGGTCACGTCCTCCTTGACGCCCTTGATGGTCGAGAACTCGTGCGCCACGCCCTCGATCCGCACGCTGGTCACCGCGGCGCCGGCGAGCGAAGAGAGCAGCACCCGCCGCAGCGAGTTGCCGAACGTGTAGCCGAAGCCACGGTCGAGCGGCTCGATGACGAACGAGCCGCGGTTCTCCTCCACGTTCTCGGTGGTTATGCGGGGGACTTGAAAATCGAGCATCGGGGTCCTTCTGTCGGGTTCGTGCGCCGCCTGTGACCCGGCGGCGTTCCGGGGCGCCTAGTCGGGGTCGGACTCGCCGACCACCCTCACTACTTGGAGTACAGCTCGACGATGAGCTGTTCCTGCACCGGGGCGGCGATCTCCCGGCGCTCGGGCTTGCGAAGCACCTTGGCGGTGAGCGCATCGTGGTCGGCCTGCAGCCAGGCGGGAACCTGCGCCGTCAGCTCGGTCGCGTCGCGGATGACCTTCTCCGCGTCCGTGCCCGACTTGACCGAGATCACGTCGCCCTCGCGCACCTGGTACGAGGGGATGTCGACGCGGCGACCGTTGACCCACCAGTGCCCGTGGCGGATGAGCTGGCGGGCCTGGCGCCGCGAGGCGGCGAAGCCAAGCCGCACGAGCACGTTGTCGAGGCGGCACTCGAGCATCCGCAGGAGGTTCTCGCCCGTGATGCCGGGCTGGCCGCTCGCGCGGTCGTAGTAGCCGGCGAACTGCTTTTCCTGGACGCCGTAGTAGCGCTTGGCCTTCTGCTTCTCGCGCAACTGCACGCGGTACTCGCTCTGCTTCTGGCGGCCGCGGCCGTGCTCGCCGGGCGGGTAGGAGCGCCGCTCGACGCCGCACTTGTCGGTGAGGCAGCGCTCGCCCTTGAGGAACAGCTTCTGGCCCTCGCGGCGGCACTGCTTGCACACGGCTCCGGTGTAGCGGGCCATGGGTCAGACCCTCCGCCGCTTGCGGGGACGGCAGCCGTTGTGGGCCTGCGGCGTGACGTCCTTGACGCTCGTGACCTCGAGGCCGGCGGCCTGGAGCGACCGGATGGCCGTCTCGCGACCGGAGCCGGGGCCCTTGACGAAGACCTCGACCTTCTGCAGGCCCTGCTCCATGCCCTTGCGGGCGGCGGCGTCGGCGGTGACCTGCGCGGCAAACGGCGTCGACTTGCGCGAGCCCTTGAAGCCCGCGCCGCCGGCCGACTCCCACGCGATGACGTTGCCCTCGCGATCGCTCAGGGACACGATCGTGTTGTTGAACGACGTCTTGATGTGCGCCTGGCCCACCGGGATGTTCTTGCGGACGCGACGGCGGCCGCGCTGAGGACGCTTCGGAGCCGGCATCGCCTACTTCTTGGTCGCCTTCTTCTTGCCGGCCACCTGCATGCGGCGCGGACCCTTGCGGGTACGGGCGTTGGTCTTGGTGCGCTGGCCGCGGACCGGGAGGCCGCGCCGGTGGCGCAGTCCGCGGTAGGAGCCGATCTCCTGCAGCCGCTTGACGTTCTGGGACCGGTCCCGGCGGAGGTCGCCCTCGACGGCGTAGTCGTCGACCTTCTCGCGCAGCTTGACGACCTCGTCGTCGGTGAGGTCGCCGATGCGGCGGTCGGGATCCACGCCGGTCTCGTGCAGGATCCGGTTCGAGGTCGAGCGGCCGATGCCGTAGATGTAGGTCAGGCCGACCTCGGCGCGCTTGTTCAGGGGGATGTTGATGCCGGCGATCCGCGCCATGCCGCTACCCCTGACGCTGCTTGTGCCGCGGATTCGAGCAGATCACCAGCACCGCACCGTTGCGGCGGATGATCTTGCACTTTTCGCACATCGGCTTGACCGAGGGTCGGACTTTCATGGGTTTCCTTGAAGCTTGGGCCGGACGACGTGGCTCTGGCTGCCGTTGTGGCCGCCGCTACCAGTCGCGGATACGCACTTGCCGGCGGGCGTTTTATGGCCCACCAGCGCAACGCGTCATGGTAGCAGCGGCCAGGCCGCCGCTAGGCCGCGGCCTGGGCCGCGTTCTCGTGCCACGGAGTGAGGATCCGGGGGCCCGCCGCGGTCACCGCGACGGTGAACTCGAAGTGGGCCGCCAGCGAGTTGTCCTGGGAGTAGATCGCCCACCCGTCGTCGCCCACGCGGACGTTGTGGCGGCCCGCCGTGACCATGGGCTCGACCGCCAGGACCATGCCCTCCTCCAGGCGCGGGCCCTTGCCAGGATCGCCGAAATTGGGGATCTGGGGATCCTCGTGCATGCTGCGTCCAATCCCGTGCCCGACGAGCGAGCGCACGATCGAGAAGCCGTCGGCCTCGACCCGGGCCTGCACGGCATGGGAGACGTCGCCGAGCCGGTTGCCGGGCCGGCACTGGGGCACAGCCTCGTGAAGCGCGGCTTCGGTGGAGCGGAGGAGCTTGGTCGCCACCGGCACGACCGGGCCGACGGGGAAGGTGCGCGCGGCGTCGGCCACCCAGCCGTCGAGCACCACGCCGACGTCCACGGAGAGGATGTCGCCGCGCGCGAGCCGGTAGGGGCCGGGGATGCCGTGGACGACCATCGAGTTGGGCGAGGCGCAGATCGAGCCGGGGAACCCGCGGTAGCCCTTGAACGCCGGCACTGCGCCCTGCGAGCGGATGTACGTCTCGGCGGCGGCGTCGAGCTCGGCGGTGGTGACCCCGGGACGGATCTTGCCCTGCACGAGCGCGAGCGTCTTGACGAGGACCGTCCCGGCGGCGGCCATCTTGTCGATCTCGGCCGGCGTCTTCTTGAGGATCACGCGGTTTCCTCGAGGCGGAGCGTCGAGAGCGTGGCCCGGATGTGGTCGCGCACCTCGTCCTTCGAGCGGGTGCCGTCGAAGCGGTGCAGCAGCCCGCGGTCGTCGTAGAAGTCGACCAGGGGGGCCGTTTGCTCGTGGTAGACCTCGAGCCGGCGCTTGACCTTGTCCGGAGCGTCGTCGGGGCGCTGCTCGAGCGGCTTGCCGTCCGTGTCGCAGACGTCCTCGCGCTTGGGCGGGTGGAAGTCGACGTGGTAGACGTGGCCGTCGGGGCAGATGCGCCGGCCCGAGATCCGCTTGACCAGGACGTCGTCGGGGACGTCGATGCAGAGCACCGCAGTCAGCCGCCGGCCCATCTCGTCGAGGCTGCGGTCGAGTGCCTCGGCCTGCGGGATCGTGCGCGGGAACCCGTCGAGCACGAACCCGTCGCGGGTGTCGTCGTCCTCCAGGCGCTCGGCCACGACGCCGACGATCACGTCGTCGGGTACGAGGTCGCCAGCGTCCATGTACCCCTTGGCCTTCTTGCCCAGTTCGGTGCCGTCCTTGACGGCGGCGCGCAGGATGTCGCCGGTGGCGATGTAGGGCAACCCGAAGTCCTCGACGAGGTTGGCGGCCTGGGTCCCCTTCCCGGCGCCGGGGGGGCCGATCAATATCAGGTCTAGCTCGCTCATCGGCCTAGGCTCCAGGGCTCGGGTAACCGCGTCCGGCTCTGGGCTGTCGCGCACCCACCTCCATGAGTGCTGAGACCGGTGGCTGCGCGCCAGCAGTTAGCACAGCCGAGCATCCGGCTCGGCCCAGCGTGGCCGCAGCGCGATTCATTTCAAGAACCCTTCGTAGTTTCTCATCATCAACTGCGCCTCGAGCTGCTTCATCGTGTCCAGCGCGACGCCGACCACGATCAGCAAGGACGTGCCCCCGAAGTAGAAGTTGGCCGACGTCTGGTTGATCAGGATCGTCGGTAATGCCGCTACCGCGGCAAGATAAAGCGACCCCGGAAAAGTGAGGCGAGCAAGGATGCGGTCGAGGAACTCGGCCGTGGGCCTACCTGGTCGTACCCCGGGGATGAACCCGCCGTACTTGCGCAGGTTGTCCGCCTGGTCGACGGGGTTGAACGTGACCGCGGTGTAGAAGTACGTGAACAAGATGATCCATAAGGACTCGCCCGCGATGTAGGCCCAGTCGTTGGGCGCGAAGAAGTTCGCGATGTCCTGCGCCCACGGCTGCTGGATCAGGCGCCCCACGGTGGGCGGGAAGGCCATGATCGAGGCGGCGAAGATCACCGGGATCACGCCGGCCATGTTCACGCGCAGGGGCAGGTAGGTCTGACCGCCCCCGGTCATGCGCCGGCCTATCACCCGTTTGGCGTATTGCACGGGTATTCGTCGCTGGCCCTCCTGGATGAACACCACCGCCGCGACGACCGCGAGGGCCAGGAACGGGATCATCACCTTGAACACCTGGTCCGGGTTGGTCCACCACGCCTGCACGCCCGCGGGCAGGCGCGAGACGATCGACGCAAGGATCAGCAGCGAGATGCCGTTCCCGATGCCGCGCTGGGTGATCAGCTCGCCCATCCACATGAGCAGCACCGTGCCCGCGGTCAGGCATACGACGATGAGGAAGACGCGGCCGAAGGTGAAGCTCTTGACCACGTCCTCGCCTGCCTCCTGCCCGAACGAGCGGAACAGGAACACGTAGCCGATCGACTGGGCCGCGGCCAGCCCCACCGTGAGGTAGCGCGTGTACTGGGTGATGCGCGCCTGCCCGACCTCGCCCTCCTTCTGGAGCTTGTCGAGCGACGGCACGACGACGGTCAGGAGCTGGAGGATGATCGAGGCGGTGATGTAGGGCATCACCGTCAGCGCGAACAGCGCGATCCGCTGCAGCCCGCCGCCGCTGAACAGGTTCAGGAAGCCGAGGATCGAGTCGTTGGCGAAGTTCTTCTGGATCGCCTTGACCGCGTCGGCGTTGACGCCCGGGACTGGGATGTGCGAGCCCAGCCGGTACAGCGCCAGGATGACCGCGGTGAACGCGACCTTCTTGCGGATCTCCGGGACCGTGAACGCCTTAACGATGGTGGCGACCACTGCGCCCCCGGCCTACTTCCGCTCGAGATCGATCAGCTGCACAATCCCGCCGGCGCCCTCGATGCGCTCGCGGGCCTTCGCCGAGAAGGCGTGCGCGTGCACGGTGAGGTTCTTCGTCAGCTCGCCCTGCGCGAGCACCTTGACCGGCACGTCGCGGCGCGTGGCCAGCCCGGCGGCGCGCAGCGCCTCCGGCGTGACCTCGGCGCCGGCATCGAAGCGGGCCTCGAGGTCGCGCAGGTTGACCGGCTGCGTCTGCGTGCGGAAGGGCTCGAACGGCATCGACTTCTTCATGTGCGGACCGCGCAGCTTGCGCATCCGCATGTGGATCGGGTTCTGGCCGCCCTCGAACCGCGGCCGGTCCTTGGCGCCCGAGCGCGCGCCGTAGCCCTTGGTGCCGCGGCCCGCGGTCGTGCCGCCGGCGCCGCCGTTGCCGCGGCCGACGCGCTTGCGCGCCTTGCGCGACCCCTTGGCCGGCTTCAGCGAGTGCAGTCCGACGCGCTCACTCATCGACGGTCACGAGGTGGCGGACGGCGTGGACCATGCCCCTGGCCTGGGGCGTGTCGTTGACCTCGACGGTATGGCCGATCCTGCGCAGGCCCAGCGAGCGCAGCGTGTCGCGCTGCTTGCGGTCGGCGCCGTTGCTCGAGCGAACCTGCGTCACCTTCATGCCTGCACCGGCTCTTCCGCGGTGACCTCCTCACCGCCCAGCCCCAGCACCTGGTCGATGCTCAGGCCGCGCAGCTCGGCGACCTCATCGGGCGTGCGCAGCGACAGCAGCCCCGCCACCGTGGCCTTGACCAGGTTGATCGGGTTCTGCGTACCCAGGCTCTTGGTGAGGATGTCGTGGATCCCGGCGAGCTCGAGCACCGCGCGCACACCGGCTCCGGCGATCACGCCGGTACCGGGGGAGGCGGGCTTGAGCAGCACGCGGCCGGAGCCGTAGACGCCCTCGACGCGGTGCGGGATGGTCGACCCGTGGCGGGGGACCTTGAACAGGTTCTTCTTGGCCCGCTCGACCCCCTTCTGAATCGCGACCGGGACCTCGTTGGCCTTGCCGTAGCCGACGCCGACGACGCTCTCCTCGTCGCCGACCACGACCAGCGCGGTGAACGAGAAGCGCCGGCCGCCCTTGACGACCTTGGCGACGCGGTTGATCTCGACCACGCGCTCGGCGAGGTCGTATCCAGCGGAAGAGACGGTGCGATCGGGAACGGGCATGGGGAGAACTGAGGGTAGCTAGATCGCCAGCCCGGCCTCGCGGGCCCCTTCGGCCACGGCCTTGACGCGGCCGTGGTAGCGGTAGCCGCCACGGTCGAACACGGCGCGCTGCACGCCGGCGGCCTTTGCGCGCTCGGCCAGCAGCGCCCCCGCACGACTGGCCTGCTCCATGCGCGGCAAGCTCTTCAGCTCGGGCTCGGTCCACGTCACCGCCGCGACCGTGCGGCCGGCATCGTCGTCGATGAGCTGCAGGAACATGCCCCGGTTGGAGCGGAAGACGGAGATCCGCGGCCGCGCAGCAGTGCCGCGCACCTTGGCACGGACGCGGCGGCGGCGGCGCAGCCGGCGGGCGGGACGCGTGGCGACGGTCATGCGCGCTTGCCCACCTTCCGGGCCACGTACTCGCCCTCGTAGCGGATGCCCTTGCCCTTGTAGGGCTCGGGCGGGCGGCGCTTGCGGATGTTGGCCGCGACCTCGCCCACGAGCTGCTTGGAGATGCCGCGCACGACGATCCGCGTCGGCTGCGGGACCTCGAACTCGATCCCGTCGGGCGCCTTGACCGGCACCGGATGGCTGAACCCGAGCGCCAGCTCGAGGTCCGAGCCGCGCTTCTGCGCGCGATAGCCGACGCCCTGGATCTCGAGCGTCTTGGCGTAGCCGTCGGTGACCCCGGTGACCATGTTGGCCACCAACGAGCGTGTCAGGCCGTGCAGGGCGCGGTGCTCGCCGCGGTCGCTGGGCCGGCGGACGAGGACCTCGCCGTCCTGCTGGACGACCTCGATGTCGCGCGGGATGCGCTCGGAGAGCTCGCCCTTCGGGCCCTTTACGTCCACGCGACCGGATCCGATCGTCACGGTTACGCCGTCGGGGATGGGGATGGGCTGCTTGCCGATTCGCGACATGGGCTCCTACCAGATCTCCGCCACAACCTCGCCGCCCACGCGGGCCTGGCGGGCCTCGTGGCCGGTCATGACACCGCGAGAGGTGGACACGATCGCCGTGCCCATCCCGCCGAGGATCTTCGGCACCTCGTCGGCGCCGACGTAGACGCGGCGGCCCGGTCTCGAGACCCGCTGCAGCCGCGTAATGACCGGCCGCCGGTCCTCGGTGTACTTCAGGCGCAGCACGATCTGGTCGCCGGCGCGTCCGGGCGCCGGCGGCTCCATCTCGAAGCCCTCGATGTAGCCCTGCTCGGCGAGGATCCGCGCCAGCTCGCGCTTGAGCCGCGACGAGGGGATGGCGACGGTCTCCTTCTGGGCGCTCGCGGCGTTGCGCAGGCGGGTCAGGAAATCGGCGACGGGATCGGTCATCGACATGCCGAGGGCCCTACCAGCTCGACTTCGTCATGCCGGGCACGAAGCCCTGGTGGGCGAGCTCGCGCAGGCAGATCCGGCACAAGCCGAACTTGCGGAACACGGCGCGCGACCGGCCGCAGCGGCGGCAGCGCGTGTAGTTGCGCGTCTTGTACTTCTGCGGGCGGCTGGCCCGCACCCTCTGGGAGGTCTTGGCCATCTAGCTCTCTTCCGTCTCGCTCTCTTCGCCTTCCTCGCCCTCCTCGGGCTCGGGCTTGGCGTACGCCTCGGGGTTCTCCTCCTTGAGCTGCTCGAGGGCGGCCTGCTCGGCCTCGGCCCGCGCGCGGGCCTCCTCCTTGCGATGCTCCTCCACGGCGGCCGCGGCGGCGGCCTCGGCGGCCGCGGTCCCGGGACGGCCCTCCTCCGCGAACGGCATCCCGAACGACTCGAGCAGCGCGAACGCCTCCTCGTCGGTGCTCGCGCTGGTCGTGATCGTCACGTCGAGGCCGCGAACCTGGTCGATCGAGTCGTAGTCGACCTCGGGGAAGATGATCTGCTCGCGGATGCCCATCGAGTAGTTGCCGCGGCCGTCGAACGAGCGCGGATTCAACCCGCGGAAGTCGCGGATGCGCGGGATCGCGATCGACATCAGCCGGTCGAGGAACTCGTAGGCCCGCTCGTGGCGCAGCGTGCAGCTCACGCCGACCGGCATGCCCTCGCGCAGCTTGAAGTTCGCGATCGACTTGCGCGCGCGGCGCACGTTCGGCTTCTGGCCCGCGATGGTGGCGAGCTGCTGGGTGGCGGCCTCGAGCATGTTCGAGTCCTGCTTGGCCTCGCCCACTCCCATGTTCAGGGTGATCTTCTCGATCCGCGGGGCCTGCATCAGCGTCGTGTAACCGAAGCGCTCGACGAGCTGCGGGCGCAGCTCGGACTCGTAGCGCTCCTTCAGGCGGGCGGGAACGTCGGGCATCAGTCGATCACCGTCCCCGAGCGCCGCGCCACGCGCTTGCGCTCGCCATCCTGGCTGGTGATGCCGACTCGGGTCGGCTTGCCGTCCTTGGGGTCGACGAGTGCGACGTTGGACAGGTGGATCGGGCCCTCGCGCTCGATGATGCCGCCCTCGAGGTTGGACTGGCGCTGCGTGTCGCGCAGCGTCTGCGGGCGCTGGGCCTTCTTGACGATGTTCAGGCCCTCGACGTAGACGCGGTTGTGCCTGGGGTCGACCGCCTTGACCGTGCCCTTCTTGCCGCGGTCCTTGCCGCCGATCACCATCACCTCGTCGCCCTTGCGGATCCGGATCGCCATACGCTCAGAGCACCTCGGGAGCCAGGGAGACGATCTTCATGAAGTTGCGCTCGCGCAGCTCGCGGGCCACGGGGCCGAAGATGCGGGTGCCACGCGGGTTGTTCTGGGCGTCGATGATCACGGCTGCGTTCTCGTCGAAGGCGATGTAGGTGCCGTCGTCCCGCCCGAATTCCTTGCGCGTGCGGACCACGACGGCCTTGACGACGTCGCCCTTGCGCACCGTGCCCTGAGGGTTGGCCTGCTTGACGGTGGCGGTGATGATGTCGCCGATCCCAGCGTAGCGGCGCCGCGAGCCGCCCTGGATGCGGATGCACAGGATCTCGCGGGCGCCCGTGTTGTCGGCCACCCGCAGGCGGGTCTCGTTCTGGATCACCGCGCCCGCTCCAGGACCTCGACCAGCCGCCAGCGCTTGGTGCGCGACAGCGGCCGGCTCTCGATCACGCGTACGGTGTCGCCCACACCCGCCTCGTTGCGCTCGTCGTGGGCGTGCAGCGTTCCCGAGCTGCGCACGACCTTGCCGTACAGGCGGTGGCGGCGGGCGATGTCGATGCGCACGGTGATCGACTTGTCCGCCTTGTCGGAGACGACGACGCCCTGGCGCACCTTGCGCTTGCCCTTCGGGACCTCGGGGTGGAGGAGCGGAGCCTCCTCGGCCGGTGCCGTCGGGCGCTCGCCGCGCTTGGCCTTGGCCCGCGCGCGGTAGGCCCGCCGGCGGACGGCCTTGTGGCGGCGCTCCTCCAGGCGCTCGGCCTGGCGCTCCTCGGGCGAGCGGGGCGGGCGCGTCTCGGTGTGGGCCGAGCGCTCGCGCCGGCGGCGCTCCTTGGGCGAAAGCGCTTCGGCGGGAGCCTCCGCGGGGGCAGCCAGCGGGGGCGCCTCCGCGGCGGCCGGCTCCTCAGCGACCTCCGCCGGCGCCTCCTCCGCGGGCGCCTCCGCCTCGGGATGAGGGTGGTCGGGCGAAGCCCGACCCCGACTAGGCGTCTCCTCGGTCTCTTCGGTGTTCTCGGGTTGCTCGGTCATTCGCTTGCAGTCAGTTCGGGTTGCACGTCCAGGCCACGCTCGCGGGCCACGGTCAGGGCGCGGGCGAGGTCGCGCTTGGCAGCGCCCAGCCCGGCCGTGTTCTCGAGCTCGCCGGTGGCGTGGCGGAAGCGCAGGCCGAACAGCTCCCTGCGCGCCTCGCGTACGGTCTCGAGCAGGAGGTCGTCGTCCATCTCGCGCAGCTCGCGCGCATTGGGCATCAGGTGGCCTCCTCGCGCTGCACGAACTTCGTCTTGACCGGCAGCTTGTGGCCTGCCAGCCGCATGGCCTCGCGGGCGAGGTTCTCGTCGACGCCGGCGAGCTCGAACATCACGCGCCCGGGCTTGACCACGGCGACCCAGCCCTCGGGGTTGCCCTTGCCCGAGCCCATCCGGGTCTCGGCCGGCTTCTTCGTGAAGGGCTTGTCGGGGAAGACGTTGATCCACACCTTCCCGCCGCGCTTGATCTTGCGGGTCATCGCGATTCGGGCGGCCTCGATCTGGCGGTTCGTCAGCCAGCCGGCCTCGAGCGCCTTGATGCCGTACTCGCCGAACTGCACCGTCGTCTGGCCGCGCGACATGCCGGCACGGCGCCCGCGATGCTGCTTGCGGTGCTTGACGCGCTTGGGCTGGAGCATCAGCGGCCGCCTCCGCCTCCGTTGGGCCCGCGCCCGCCGCCGCTCGGCCCACGGCCGCCACCGCCGCCGCCGCTCGGACCGCGGCCGCCGCCGCCACGACCGCCGCCGCCACCGGGGCCGCGGCCACCGCCGCCGCCACCGCCACGACCACCGCCGCCACCGGGGCCGCGGCCACCGCCGCCGCCACGACCACCGCCGCCGCGTCCGCCCGGACCGCCGCCACGGCCACCCTGACCGCCCCGACCACCGGGGCCGCCGCCACGGCCACCCTGACCGCCCCGACCACCGGGACCGCCACCGCGGCCGCCCTGACCGCCGCGGCCGCGCCCGTCGCGGCCTCGCCCGCGACCATCGCGCCCGCGCCCGTCGCCGTCGCCGTCGCGCTGCTGAGCGGGCGGCTCGAGCTCGGTGAGGTCGGCGCCGGTGTAGCCCTCGGGCATGATCTCGCCCTTGTTGATCCAGCACTTGACGCCGATGCGCCCGAACGTCGTGCGCGCCTCGTGGAAGCCGTAGTCGATGTCCGCGCGCAGCGTGTGCAGCGGGACGCGCCCGTCGGAGTAGCCCTCGGTCCGCGCCATCTCGGCGCCGCCCAGGCGCCCGGACACCTGCACGCGGACGCCCTTGGCGCCGGACCGCATCGCGCTCGTCAGCGCGCGCTTCATCGCCCGCCGGAAGGCGACGCGGTTCTGCAGCTGCTCGGCGATCGACTGGGCCACGAGCTTGGCGTCGAGCTCGGGCCGCTTGATCTCGAGGATGTTGACCTTGATGGCCTTGCCGGTCATGCGGTGGAGGTCCTTGCGCAGGGCGTCGACCTCCGACCCCGACTTGCCGATGACGATGCCCGGCCGGGCCGTGTGGATGTTGACCTCGACCTCGTTGGCGTCCTTGCGGATGGTGATGTCGGACAGGCCGGCGTGCGCGAGCTTGCCGATGATGTGCCCGCGGATCTGCTCGTCCTCGTGCAGGTAGTCGGCGAAGTGGCGCTCGTTGAACCAGTTCGCCTTCCAGTCGTGGATGTAGCCCACGCGGAGGGCTTCGGGGTGGACCTTCTGACCCATTAGCGGGAACGCTCCTTGCTCTCGTTCGCCGCCGGGGCGAGCGTGATCGTGAGGTGGCTGGTGCGCTTGCGGATCCGCGTGGCGCGACCCATGGCGCGCGGCCGGTAGCGCTTGAGGGTGGGGCCCTCGTCGGCGTAGGCCTCGGTGACCCTGAGCTCGTCGCCCACGAGCTCGTGGTTGGCCTCCGCGTTGGCGACCGCCGACTCGAGCACCTTGCTCCAGTCGCGGGCGACGGCGCGCGGCGTGAAGCCGAGGATCGCGCGGGCCTCGGGCACCGACTTGCCGCGGATGTGGTCGCACACGAGCCGGGCCTTGCGGGCCGACGTGCGCACGTAGCGCGCGCGGGCACGCACGGCGACCGGGCCGGCCTCGGGCGCCGGTCGCGTGGCGGCGGGCGCCGGGCTCTCCTCCTCCACGTCGTCCTCCGCGGCGACCGGCTCCTCGGCCTCGTCCGGCTCCTCCGTGGCCTCGTCCGGCTCCTCGGCCTCGTCCGGCTCTTCGGCCTCGTCCGGCTCCTCGGCCTCGGGTGTCTCGGCCTCGGCCTCCTCGGCCGTGGGCGCGGCCGCGTCCGCCTCTTCCTCGTCGGCCTTGCGGCGGGCGCGCCGGCGGCGCGGCTTGGTCTGCTCCTCGGCCACGGCCTCGACCTCGGAGTCCTCGGTCTTGCGGCGCCGGCGCCGGCGCGGCCGCTTGGCCTCCTGCTCGGCCTTGGCCTCGGCAGCCTGCTCGACGATCTTCTCGTCGGGGTTCGCGCCCTTGGTCTCGTCGATCTCGCGCTCGGGGCTCATCGGCGGCGTCCGGTGTCGGCGTGGCCTCGGTAGGTGCGGGTGGGAGCGAACTCCCCGAGCTTGTGGCCGACCATCGACTCGGTCACGAACACCGGGACGTGCTTGCGGCCGTCGTGGACGGCGATCGTGTGCCCGACCATCTCCGGGAAGATCGTCGAGACCCGCGACCAGGTCTTGACCATCTGCTTGGTCCCGGATTGGTTCATGGCCTCGATCCGCCGCATCAGGCGGTCCTCGACCCACGGTCCTTTCTTGCTCGATCGGCTCATCGCTTCTTCCCACGGCGCCGGCCGCGGACGATGTAGCGGTCGGACGCCTTGCGCTTCTTGCGCGTGCGGTAGCCCAGGGTAGGAACACCCCACGGGGTCACGGGATGGCGACCGGGGGTGGTCGAGCCCTCACCGCCGCCGTGGGGGTGGTCGACCGGGTTCATGGCCGTTCCGCGCGTCTGCGGGCGAACCCCCATGTGGCGCTTGCGGCCGGCCTTCCCGATCTTGATGTTCTGGTGGTCGGGGTTCGACAGGGACCCGACGGTCGCCCGGCACTCGGTGCGCACCATGCGCATCTCGCCCGAGGGCAGGCGCAGCGTGGCCATCCCGCCCTCCTTGGCCATGAGCTGGATCGCGGTGCCGGCGGCACGGCCGATCTGGCCGCCCCGCCCCGGCTGCAGCTCGACGTTGTGGACGACGGTGCCGATCGGCATGTTCGCGAGCGGGAGCGTGTTGCCGGGCGCGATGTCGGCGGCCGGGCCCGACGAGACCGTCGCCCCCACCCGCAGGCGCTGCGGGGCGAGGATGTAGCGGCGCTCGCCGTCGGCGTAGTTGAGCAGGGCGATATACGCGGACCGGTTGGGGTCGTACTCGATCGACGCAACCCGGGCCGGGATGCCGTCCTTGCGGCGCTTGAAATCGACCTTGCGGTACAGGCGCTTGGCGCCGCCGCCGCGGTGGCGCGAAGTCTTGCGCCCGTGGGTGTTGCGCCCGCCGGACTTCTTCAGGCCCTCGGTGAGCGACTTCTCCGGCTCCTTCTTCGTGACCTCCGCGAAGTCGGGGTAGGTCGCGAAGCGGCGGCCGGGGCTCGTGGGCTTGGGCTTGCGGACGGCCATTATTCGAGCGCCTCCAGTCCGGCGAAGATCGGGATCTCGTCCCCGGGTCGCACCTGCACGATCGCCTTCTTCCACGCGCGCGTGCGCCCCGAGGTCCAGCCGCGCCGCTTGGGCTTGGACTTGACCGAGACCGTGCGGACGTCGACCACCTTGACGTCGGGAAACAGCTCCTCGATGGCCTGGCGGATCTGCGTCTTGTGCGCGTGCTCGTGCACGCGGAACGTGTACTTGCCCGCCGAGGCGAGCACATAGGACTTCTCCGAGACCACGGGGCGGATGACGACCTGGCTGGCGTCCATGGCTAGGCACGCACCTCGCGCTTGCAGAGATCGGTGAGCCGCTCGCTGGCCGCATCGGAGAGCACGAGCCAGGCCGCGCCGACGAGATCGGCGACGCCCACGTCGTCGGCGCCGGCCACCGTGACCTGGCGCAGGTTGCGGAACGACCGCTCGACGTTCTCCTCGTTGGGGCCGAGCACAACCAGCAGCGGCTGGGGCTCGCGCCAGCCCTCGAGCGCCTCGGCGGCCTGGGCGGTGGACGGCTCGCCGAAGGCGGACACGTCGACGAGGGCGAGCGACTCGCGCCCGGCGTGCAGCGAGAGCGCGCTGCGCAGTGCGGCCCGGCGCGCCTTGCGGTTGACCTTGACCGTGTAGTGCCGCGGAGCGGGGCCGAACACGGTGCCACCGCCGGCCCACAGCGGGGAGCGCACCGAGCCCGCGCGTGCGCGGCCGGTGCCCTTCTGGCGCCACGGCTTGGCGCCGCCGCCGCGGACCTGGCCGCGGGTGCGGGTGGACGCCGTGCCTTGGCGCCGCGCGTTGAGCTCGGCGCGGACGCACTCGTGCACCAACGCCTCGTTCCACTTGGCCCCGAATGCCTCGTCGTCCAGCGGGGCCTGGCCGCTCCTGTTCAGGTAGGGCGCGGAGATATCACCCATCGCTGCGCACCTCCACGATGCCGCCCGGCGGCCCCGGCACCGACCCGCGCACGAGCAGGAGATCGTCCTTGGCGATGACCTCGACGACCTCGAGGCCCCGCTGGGTCACGCGGCCGCCGCCCATGCGGCCGGGCCCTCGGATCCCCTTGAACACGCGCGACGGCGTGGCCGAGGCCCCGATCGAGCCGGGCTGGCGGACGTTGTGCGAGCCGTGGCTCTTCGGGCCGGTAGAGAAGTTGTGCCGCTTGACCGTGCCCTGGAAGCCCTTGCCCTTCGAGGTCCCCGAGACCTTGACGGTCTCGCCGGGCGCGAAGACGTCGGCCCGGACCTGGTCGCCGACCTTGAGCTCGCCCGCCTCGCCGCGGAACTCGGCCAACCGCCGCAGCGGCGGCGCCCCGGCCTTGCGCAGGTGCCCGAGCTCGGGCTTGGACAGCCGCTTCTCGCGCACGTCGCCGAAAGCGAGCTGGACCGCGTCGTACCCGTCGCGGTCGGCGGTGCGGATGCCGGTGACCGGGCACGGGCCGGCCTGGAGCGCCGTCACGCGCTCCACGCGGCCGTCGTCGCCAAACCGCTGGGTCATGCCGAGCTTGCGCGCGAGGATCCCGGCCATCGCGCTACGCCAGTCGGATCTCGATGTCGACGCCGGCTGGGAGGTGATCGAGGCGCTGGAGCGAGTCGACCGTCTTCGGCGTCGGCTGATGGATGTCGATGAGCCGCTTGTGGGTGCGGATCTCGAAGTGCTCCTGGGAGTCCTTGTCCTTGAACGGCGAGCGGATCACCGCGTAGACCGACTTGTCCGTGGGGAGCGGAACCGGCCCGGACACGGTGGCGCCGGTGCGCGTCGCCGTCTCCACGATCTCCTTGGCCGCCATCTCGATGGCCGAGTGGTCGTAGGCCTTCAGGCGTATCCGGATTTTGTTCTGGGCTATCGCTGCCATGTCAGACTCGGGCCGAGCCCCCGACGGCGCGGGGGCTCGCGTCGTTCCTCGTATCCGTTCGGGACTCCCTCGGCCTTACTCGACGATCTCCGTCACGACGCCCGACCCCACCGTGCGGCCGCCCTCGCGGATTGCGAAGCGCAGGCCCTGGTCCATGGCGATCGGCTGGATGAGCTCGACCTCCATGGCGATGTTGTCGCCGGGCATGACCATCTCGACGCCCTCGGGGAGGTTGGCCACCCCGGTCACGTCGGTCGTGCGGAAGTAGAACTGGGGCCGATACCCCGTGAAGAACGGGGTGTGGCGGCCGCCCTCCTCCTTCTTGAGGACGTACACCTCGGCCGTGAACTTGGTGTGCGGCGTGATCGAGTTGGGCTGGGAAAGCACCTGGCCGCGCTCGATCTCCTCGCGCTTGGTACCGCGGAGCAGGCAGCCGACGTTGTCGCCCGCCTGGCCCTCGTCGAGGATCTTGCGGAACATCTCGACGCCGGTGACGACGGTCGAGTTCGTGTCCTTGATGCCCACGATCTGGACGGTGTCGCCGGTGTGGATGACGCCCTGCTCGATGCGGCCGGTCGCGACGGTGCCGCGGCCGGTGATCGAGAAGACGTCCTCGACCGGCATGAGGAACGGCTTGTCGAGATCGCGCTGCGGCTCGGGGATGTAGTCGTCCAGGGCCTGTGCGAGCTCGAGGATCTTCTCCTGCGCCTCCGTGTCACCCTCGAGCGCCTTGAGCGCCGACCCGGTGATGAACGGGATGTCGTCACCCGGGAACTCGTACTCGGAGAGCAGCTCGCGGACCTCGACCTCCACGAGCTCGAGGAGCTCCTCGTCGTCGACCATGTCGGCCTTGTTGAGGAACACGACGATGTAGGGGACGCCGACCTGGCGGGCGAGCAAGATGTGCTCGCGCGTCTGCGGCATCGGCCCGTCCGCCGCGCTCACGACGAGGATCGCGCCATCCATCTGGGCGGCGCCGGTGATCATGTTCTTGACGTAGTCGGCATGCCCCGGGCAGTCGACGTGGGCGTAGTGCCGGTTCTCCGTCTGGTACTCGACGTGCGAGGTGGCGATGGTGATCCCGCGCGCCTTCTCCTCGGGCGCGTTGTCGATCTCGTCGAAGGTCTTGACCTGCGTGTTGCCCCGCTCGGCGAGCACCTTGGTGATGGCAGCGGTGAGCGTCGTCTTGCCGTGGTCGATGTGACCGATGGTGCCGACGTTCACGTGCGGCTTGTCGCGCTCGAACTTCTCCTTCGCCACTGTTGTCTATCTCCTTGAAGTCTCTTTGTGCGGATTGTGTCAGGGGGCGGGGCCCCAGAAGGTAGCTGCTTTAGGCAGGCACGGGCTCCCCGGTTCGGTGCTCGATCACGCGCTCGGCGATGTTCGGCGGGACCTCAGCGTAGGAGTCGAACTGCATCGTGTAGGTGGCACGTCCCTGGGTGGTGCTGCGCAGGTCGGTCGCGTAGCCGAACATCTCGGCCAGCGGGACCTGGGCGGAGACCACCTGGGCGTTGCCGCGTAGCTCGGTGCCGTGGAGCTGGCCCCGACGGCGATTGAGGTCGCCGATCACGTCGCCCAGGAACTCCTCGGGCGTGACCACCTCGACGGCGAAGACCGGCTCGAGCAGCACCGGCTTGGCGCGCCTGGCCGCGTCTTGGAAGGCGAGCGAGCCCGCGACCTTGAACGCGACCTCGGACGAGTCGACGTCGTGGTACTTGCCGTCGGTCAGGGTCACGCGCACGTCCACCATCGGGTATCCGGCCTTGACACCGGTCTCCAGGGCCTCCTCGACCCCCTTCTCCACGGCGGGGATGAACTCGGTCGGAATGGAGCCGCCCCTGATCTTGTTCACGAAGTCGAAGCCCTCGCCGGGCGCAGGCTCGACGTCGATGTAGACCACGCCGTACTGGCCCGAGCCACCGGTCTGGCGGATGAACTTGCCCTCGACGTGGTGGGCCTCGCCGCGCACGGTCTCGCGGTAGGAGACCTGCGGGCGGCCGACGTTGGCGTCGACCCTGAACTCGCGCAGCATGCGGTCCACCAGCACCTCGAGGTGCAGCTCGCCCATGCCGGAGATCTCGGTCTGGCCCGTCTCCTCGTTGGTGCGAACCTGGAAGGTCGGGTCCTCCTCGGCGAGGCGGCCGAGGGCGGTGGCCATCTTCTCTTGGTCGGCCTTCGTCTTCGGCTCGATGGCGACCTTGATGACCGGCTCATCGAACTCGATCGTCTCGAGCTTGATCGGCGCGTCCGGGGCGGCCAGCGTGTCGCCGGTCGACACCTGCTTGATGCCCACCGCGGCGGCGATGTCGCCGGCCGAGACCTGCTCGACCTCCTCGCGGTGGTTGGCGTGCATCATCAGGATGCGGCCGATCCGCTCGGTGCGACCGGTCGAGACGTTGAGCACGCGGGCCCCGGCGTCGAGCTTGCCCGAGTAGACGCGGAAGAACGTGAGCTTGCCGACGTAGGGGTCGGCGGCGATCTTGTAGGCCAGCGCGGAGAACGGCTCGCTGTCGTCGGGGTTGCGCTGCGCGCGGTGGCCCTCCTCCTCGCCCTTGACCGGTTCGATGCCCTCGACGGGCGGAACCTCGAGCGGGCTGGGGAGGAAGTCGATGACGGCGTCGAGCAGCGGCTGCACGCCCTTGTTCTTGAACGACGACCCGCACAGGACGGGGGTCATCGCGATCGCGAGCGTGGCCTTGCGGATCGCCTGCTTGAGGCGGTCGACGGGGATCTCCTGCTCCTCGAGGATCATCTCGAGCAGCTCGTCGTCGTAGTGGGAGACCTCCTCGAGCAGGTGCTCGCGGGCGGCCGCGGCCTCGTCGGCGAGCTCGGCCGGGATGTCGGTCACGTCGAACTCGGTCCCCAGCTCGTCCTTGTAGACGATCGCCTTGTTCGCGACGAGGTCGATGATGCCCCGGAAGTCGGCCTCGGCGCCGATCGGAAGCTGGATCGGGACGGGGTGGGCGCCGAGACGCTCGATCATCGTCTGCACGCCGCGGTCAAAGTCGGCCCCGATGCGGTCCATCTTGTTGATGTAGGCGATGCGCGGGACGCGGTACTTGTCGGCCTGGCGCCAGACGGTCTCGGACTGCGGCTCGACGCCGGCGACGGAGTCGAATAGCGCGATGGCGCCGTCGAGCACGCGCAGCGAACGCTCCACCTCGACGGTGAAGTCGACGTGGCCCGGGGTGTCGATGATGTTGATGCGGTTGTCGCGCCAGTAGCACGTGGTCGCGGCGGACGTGATGGTGATGCCGCGCTCCTGCTCCTGGGCCATCCAGTCCATGACGGCCGCGCCCTCGTGAACCTCCCCCATCTTGTGGGTCCGTCCGGTGTAATAAAGGATGCGCTCGGTCGTCGTGGTCTTGCCCGCATCGATGTGGGCCATGATCCCGATGTTGCGCGTGTGAGAGAGCGTGTTCTGCGGCATGGGTTTGGAGCAAAGAAAAGGGCCCTGCGGGCCCATGAACGACAAACCGGTCGGCCGGGCGCGGGCGTCTAGTCGGTCGGCGTCTCCATGGGTTGCAGGTTGTGCACTGGGGAGGCGCGCAGAATGAGCGCTCCGCCCCGCGGCACGGCGAGCCAATATAGCAAAGGGGTTTCCGCCCTCCAGGGGGCGTATTCCCGCGTCTCAAGCGGCATTGCGGGGAGTCCGAAGGCGCTCCGGTGGGCACTCGCGGCGGTCGGGCTGGCCGGTGCAGCACTGCTCATCGTGTCCGAGTTCCTGCCCATCACGCACGTGCGCGCGATCACCGTGATCCTGCCCGACAGCGAGCGCACGGGGCTCGACCAGAACTCGGGCGCGATGCTGGTGCTGGGCGTGGTGGCGCTCCCGCTCCTCTACGGCGCGGCGCGCGGCGGATCACGGCCGGCGATGGTCGCGGTCGGAGCCATCGGCGTCATCGCGCTGCTCATCGCGGTGATCGGCGACCACCCCGACGTCACCCAGGCGGGCACCGTGTTCACCCAGCGCTACGAGGATGCCCGCGCGGAGGCGCTGATCGCGTACTCGTTCGAGTTCGTCGGCGCGATTCTGCTGGTGCTGTCGGCGGGGCTGCTGCTCTTGGCCGACGTGCGGCGAAGAGAGCCGGCGCCGCGGCCACGGGCGGGGCGGGACGCGGCGGCTCGGTCGTAGGGGCGTCGGGGGGCGGCGGGGCGGCGGGGCCGCGGGGCGCTCTCGTCGGCCGCGGGGTCGCGCCAGCCGCATGAACTGCCGCGATTAGGGGTCGGGTCGGGCGGCGGGGCGCTCTCGTCGGCCGCGCGGTCGCGA
>Ga0209382_10002003_pt1 | contig 30592 bp, 27 predicted proteins | sample SoiMetdeltSBSDD5_FD_187599 | JGI IMG/M metagenome (GOLD analysis project Ga0209382, IMG submission 187599) | Bulk soil microbial communities from a Populus tree surrounding site in Tennessee, USA - Soil MetaG P. deltoides SBSDD5 (SPAdes) (version 2) | ecosystem: Environmental > Terrestrial >...
CGGAGCGTGCCCTTGCTCCCCTTCGCCACGCCGATCGCGCCACCGGTGCTCGGGCCGGTCTCCGTGAAGGTGACCTTCTGTCCCTCGACCGGCTCGACCCGGTAACTCAACTTCCGCGAGTGGCCCCGTCCCGTTACCCGCGCCTTGATCCGGGGCTCGTCAAGCCCCTCGGCGGAGCGCAGCGAGATGACCTCCGAGGAGCCCTCCTCGATCTCGATCGTCCAGCGCCCGGCGCTCGGCTTCGAGATGGCGATCTGGGTCAGCTTCGCTCGCGGGTCCTTGAGCACGAAGAACGGGCGCTGCTCGACCGGCATGAGGCCGTCGGGCGTCGTGATGCGCTCCCCGTTCGGACCGACGAGTGTGAACTTCGGCGGCGCGTCCTTGCCCTGGAGCGCCACCACGGCCCCGGGCAGGCCAGCCGGAAGGTCGATCGTCCGGCTGTCACCGGCCGCGACGGCCCGTGACCGGCTCGCCGAGGCGCGTGCGATGTGCTCACGGTAGGGGCCCAGGTCACAGCCGGCGAAGTAGAGGTCGGGGAAGGCGTCGCCCCAGCGGTAGCCGAAGCCCGGCTCCCAGTCGTCGACCAGCACGTCGATCTTCGCGCAGACGGCCACGCCCTTGCTCGAAACGAGGGCGCGCGCTCCCGCGCACCAATCCACGAACTCGAGGCATGCCTCTACACGGCCCTCGGCGTTGAACTTCGGGGCCAGCATCTCGAAGCGGATGAAGCCCCTCAGCGACGCGAGATCCTCGATCCCCCAGTCGAAGCGAGCGAACATCTTCACGTAGCCGTCGGTGTGCACTTCGAAGTCCGCATTGGCAAGCGGAATCTCAACCAGCGCCACCTCCCCGAAGGCGCGCATCACATGCGGCCGGTCGGAATAGGTCGCGAAGCCGAGACCGGCGTCCAGGCGGATGGCGGCAGCCCCGAACAGCTCCGGACCGGCGGTCAGACCGACGCCGCCGCAGAGGGCGAACGTCGGGACGCCGTAGTCGATCGTGAAGTAGCGGTCCTCCTCGGGAAGGTCGACGTTGACCCCGGCCTTTGCGATCTCGGCCTCCATGTCATACGTCTTCTTGCCCACGTGGGGCACGCACTCGCTCTCCTTCGGGCTGATCTCGATCCGGAAGTTGATGCTCTGGAGGAAGACCGGGCCGAAGGGGCCGACACCCGGGCTGCCGAGGTCGAGGCCGGCCTCGGCGTACTCGAAATCACCCGAGCGAATGCCTGCGCCGCCTGAGATGGAGTACGGGACTGGATCCGGCAGGGCAATCTTGGCGGCGATCTCCCAGAGGTCGACGCCGTCGTAGCTCACCCTGAGCTCCTTTAGGCCAATCGGCCCGAGGCTGGCGTTCGTCACCCCGAACGAGAGTGCGTCCGCCGAGGCCGTGGCCGCGCCCGGCCGAAGAGTGACCGGCGTGTCCGACGTCGAGCCCCCGAACTGCTGCGGCAGGGCCACGTAGAACTCGATCTTCGAGGTGCCGTCGGGGAGCAGCTCGGGCACGGCCGGCATCCCAGTCACGCGGAGCCCGTTCAGCTTCGCCTGGCCGTCGACCTCGAATCCGGTGAGCCGCGAGCCGGACACCCGCCAGGAGATCCGCCCGTCGAGGAGCTTCACCGTCGAGCCCTTGGCGGGCGCGCTCACCACGGCCCGGTTCGCCCGTATCTCGGGGCTGCCGGATTGCGGGATGTCGATCACCAGGGTGCTGCCGGACATGGGCACGACGGTGATCCCGTTGATCACGACGGGGTGCTTGGCGTACCAGCGCGTGACCGCGCCGCCGTCGAGCGTGCGCTGGCGCAGGCAGACCGACTTCGCCGTAAGGCTCCCGTGGCCCATGCCCGGCTGGCAGGCGGGCTCCAAGAGCGTCAGCGTGACCTCGACGACGTCGGCGGCGCCCTTGTCGTCCGTCACGCGCACCCGCACGACGCGCTTGCGCGGGTCCACGAGGCCCGTGTAGGCCTCGAAGGTGTGCGTGGTGGTCGGCGTGGCGCCGGTGTCGCGCTCGAAGCTTCCGTTCGCGTCGAGGTCCCACTCGTACCTCACGACCTGGCCGTCCGGGTCGTGGGACGGAGACGCGTCGAGCACCTTGGGTGTGCCTTCCCTGGCCAGAAGGCCGGGGCACATGAGCAGCGTGCCGACCTTCTTGCACTGGTTGTCGTAGACGGCCTCGGGAGCCTGGTTGCCGGGCCCGGCGTCCGGCGCCGGCGCGGGCTGCGGCTGTGGCGGCGGGCTCGAGGCGTCGCTCACCCTCACGGTCCGCTCGGCGATGCTCTGGCCCGTGCCCGTGGCGGTGGGCTGCTCGGCCTTCAGCCGAATGACGTAGCTGCCGGCGACGGCGAAAGACGTCTCCGCCGAGGCGCCCGCGGCGTCGTCGAACTGGCCGTCGCCGTCGAGATCCCATACGTGCCTGATCGGAGCGGTCGAAGGCGATGTCGTCGTGGCCGTGAACGTGATCTCCTCCGCCGGCTTCGGGGTGGCGGGGGTGTAGTCAAACGACGCTGTCAGACCGCCGGTCTGCGCCTGCGCGGCCGGCGCCGCCGACAGCACGACCGCGGCGGCAAGCGCCAGAGCCGGCCCGAGAAGGCGTGCGGGTCGCCTGTCGCGCAAGGGAAGTTCTGCGCTGAGATCCATGGTGATCTCCTCCTTGGGATCGCGGGTACGCTCAGCAGCCGCGTACGGGTCGGAAGGGGACCGTCGACGTACCGCCCGTGTGCGTCGTGTAGCGCAGCTTCGTCGCGCCGGCGACCGTCCGAACGGTGATCCTGTTCAGCGCGCGCTTGACGGCGGCGACGAACGGTGGCTGGAGCGACTCCGGCTGCGACTCGACGATCGGGCCGCCGATGTAGGTGAAGCGCAGGTTGCGTGGCTTGCCGTCGGGCCGGATGGTCTCGATCCAGCGGTAGGTGGAACGCAAGTCACCGGACCCGGTCGTCACGCGCCAGCTCCACTCGCCGTACTTGGACCCTCCACAGATCTTGCCGGAGGCGCGAGCGTGGTCGCCGTTGGCGCTGAAGTCCCGAGTCATGTGGAACCCGGTCGCGGCTTGGGCACTTGCGGGAAGCGCTGCGGCGAGGCAGAGGATGAGGATGAGGACCGGCAGGCGGGTCGCGCTTTCCAGTCGGGGCTTGTTGGTCCTGAGACTCATGGTCATCTCCTGTTTGGGGATCGGCGGATCGCCTGCTCGCGGTCCCTCAGCCGCGGGTGGCGGCGAGGAGGGAGAAGCGGGAGTAGGCCTGTCATGGCGCCCATGCTCATCCGCCGGGGCTCAGGCCACATCGGGGAAGCCCCCTGAACCGGCCCCCTGAAGCTCGGGACCCGCTACTCGCCGGCGCGCTCGCGCTCGATCGCGCGTGCCACGTGCACGCGCGAGGTCACGCCGAGCTTCGCGAAGACGTTGCGCAGGTGGCTCTCGACCGTCTTCTCCGACAGGAACAGCTCGGCGGCGATCTCGCGATTGGTCTTTCGATCGGTTACCAGGTCGGCGATCTCGCGCTCCCGCGGGCTGAGTGCCACGACGCCGCCGGCCTCGCGCGTCGCGCGGCCCCGGCGCTCCGTGCGGGCGCCGAGCCGGCGCAGCTCACGCCTGACCTGGTCGCGCGCCCGGACGGACGGGAACACGTCGAACTCCTGCTCAGCCTGGGCCAGCGCGGCGACCGCCTCCCGACGGCGACCCAGAGCTGCCAGCGCAGTTCCCTCCAGCCTCCGCAGGTGCGCGGCCTCGACCCGCAGCCCGCGCTCGGCAGCCGGCCCGTAGGCCTCCGCGGCCACCCGTGCCGCCTCGTCGTGCCGGCCACGAGCCAACAGCACGGCCGCCTCCGACTGGGCGGCAAGGGCCCTGGCGCCAGGCAGTCCAAGGTGCTCGGCGTGCTCCGCGCCGCGCGCGGCATACCCCTCGGCCTCTTCCACGCGACCGAGCGTGAGCAGCGCGTCGACGAGCTGCTGGAGCGCGATCGCCCGCTCATAGGCCGAGATCCGAAGCAGCTCCGGGCCACCTAGGGCCTCCAGCTCGATCTCCAGGCCGCGCTCGGGCTCACCCGCCTCGCGGAGCAGGTGGCCGTAGGTCGACGCCGGCTGCGACCAAAACAGGAAGTTCGGCGCCAGCCCCCGCGAGCGCTCCTCGCTCTCTTCGCAGAGCTCGAGCGCGCGCTCGAGATTTCCCGCCATCGCGTGCGAGTACGCGCACTCCCAGAGCGCCCAGAACAGGTATTGCGGGTTGGGCGAGGTTCGAGCCGACTCGATCGCCTCCTCGGCGGCGGCAATCGACTCCGCGAGCCGGCCGAGCGCATCCAGGGCGAGTGGGCGGGTGAGCATCAGCGGCACGAGCAGATGGCCTTGCCCTGAGGCACGCGAGATTGCAATGCCGCGCTCCGCTGTCGCGATCGCCCGCTCGAGCTCCTCGATGTAGATCTCGGCCCAGCCGAGGTAGAAGAAGATCTCGATGCGCTCGGCGAGCACGTCGTCATCGAGCCCCTCGAGCGCCCCCACGGCCTCTGCGTGGAACCTCTGCGCGGCCTGAACGTTGCCGGCCAACCCGTGTGCAAGCGACAGGGCGGCAGCGGCTTCCGCTACGAGCGGGGACTCGTTCAGCTCACGGGCCATCGCGAGGGCGCCCGCGGCGACCTCGGCACCCCGCTCGAACTCCAGTTCGTTGAGCGCGTCGAGGGCGATGCGCACGTCGAGCATCACGGCCTCGGGCGAGCGCTCCGGGCCCACGGCCTCTCGCGCTCTGAGCAGCCTGCGGCGGGAGTCGTCGGAGCGTCCGAGCCAGGACTCGACGGTGGCGCACGCCGCGCTCAGCCGCGCACGCGCCGCGCTGTCCGTCGCCGGCAGCAAGTCGAGCGCGTCGCGGAGCGCCTCACGGCAGCCGTCCAGGTCGCCGCTGCCGCGTAACGCCGACGCGAGCTTCTCGAGCAGCACGCGCCGATCCTTGTCGTGCTCGGACCCCGCCGGCAGGAGGCGAATCGCGCTCCGAAGCCAGCGTGCCGACGCGGCCGGCGCCTGATGCGCGATCGCCGAGGCCGCCTCATTCAGGGTCGCCACCGCCTCGAGGTCACCTCGCCGGGCAGCGTGCTCTACGTGATGCGCGCGCTCGGCGGCCCCCGCCCCCCGCGCTTCGAGCGCTTCAGCGGCAGCCCTGTGAGCGGCGAGGCGCCAGCCGCCGCGAGTGCTCTCGTAGACGGCGCGCCACACGAGCGGGTGCCGGAAGGCGAAGCGTCGCGGCACCTCGGTCGGCCGCACGAGCTCGCGGTCGAGCAGATCGTCAAGCGCCTCGAGCGCAGCGCCCTCGTCGATCCCGGCGATGTCAGCCACGAGATCGGGCTCGAAGCGCTCGCCGGCCACTGCGGCTGCCTCGAGCACCCGCCGGCTCCGATCCGGCAGGGCGCCGATCTCCTGCCCCAGCGCGGCGGAGATCGCCGACGGAAGCTCGAGCAGCCCGCGCTCCGGATGGCCGTTCGTCGCGCTCGCCGGCTCCGTCGCCGTCCGGGCGAGCTGCTCCATGTAAAACGGGTTGCCACCGCCCAGCTCGAAGATCCGCCGCCGCACCCGTGGCTCCAGCCGGTCTCCGAGGAGCCGCTCCGAGTCCTCCTCATCGAGGGGCTCGAGCCGGAGGCGATGCGCCCCGCGGCGGCTTTCCACGAGGCCCAGGGCCGGCTCGAGCGGCTCGGGAATCTGCCCCGACCGACCGGCCAGAGCGAGCATGAGCGAGGCGCGCGGCGGCTTGTGAAGCAGAGCGGCGATCAGCTCCGCGGAGGCGTCGTCCACCCACTGCATGTCGTCGATGGCGATCACGAGCGGCCGCGCGGCTGCCAGGCGCTCGAGCAGCTCGCGCACGGCCACGTACGCTCGGTAGCGCTCGTCGTGCACGCCGCTCGTCGGCGTGCGCCGCGTCCGCAGAGCCGGGAAGATGGACCCGAGCTCCTCGCGCAGCTCACCCGCGGGGAGCTGCAGACGGTGGGGATCGAGGCCAGCCAGATGGGCGTCGAGCGCATCGACGACCGGAGCAAACGGGACGTTGCGCTCGAACTCGGCGGCGGCGCCCCGCAGCACTACGAACTCGCTGCTCTCCGCCCGAGCGCACAGCTCGTCGAGCAGGCGGGTCTTGCCGATGCCCGCTTCACCCGACAGCTCGACGAGGCGCGGGCCCTCACGCTCCTCGAGGCCCGCCAGCGCTCGGCCCAGCAGCGTCAGCTCGTGCTCGCGCCCCACTATGCGTTGGGCCGGTGCCGCCACGCAGACTCCCCGCGGGCAGTCTATTCCGAGAGAAGCTCGTGCGGCCGCCTTGAGGCGAGGTAGCCGAGGCCGCTGCTCGCGATCAACACCAGGACGAGCGGCGCCGCCCACCGCGAGGACGTTTGCGGCGAGCCCGGCGAGCAGCGTCTACCGCAGCAGGTAGCCCGCGATCCGGCCCATCACCGCCTTGCGCTGCTCCGCGGTGGAGATGGTCTCGAACCCGTAGCCCATCAGGAGCGACTTGGGCGTCGTGATCGCCGCGCCGACCGGGAATCCACCGGCGTCGGTGAACGCCCAGTTGTTCGCGTTGGCCCCGCTGCCCGGAGGCGGCCCGGTGATCTGCCAGCCGCCGGTGTCGCTGCCCTCGAATGACGTCGACCCGCCCGGCCACGCGAAGTCGTCCAGGAACACGCCGAGGTTCTGCGTGCCCCAGTCGCTGATGAAGGCGATCGAGATCTCGACCGTCTGACCCTGCCACTTGGAGAGGTCGATCCGCCACTGCTGCCAGCCGTTCGAGTTGCCGGTCGCGGCGTTCCACTGGCCCGTCGTGCCCTGAGGCGTGCACGTCTTCGGGGGGCCCGCCTGGAACGTCTGATAGTGCGTGAGCTGCGGATGCAGCTCGTCCGCCCATCCAGACGTGCTCCCGGTGCAGCTCTGGCCCGTGCCTTGGGTGGTGTGGTTGTTGAGGTCGGGCAGCGTCGTCCAGTCGTCGCCGCCGGCCGTCCTGGCCTCCACGGCGAGGTAGTCCCAGTCCGGCTCGGTGTCGTACGAGGTCCAGAACGTGAGCTCACCGCCGCCGGCCGGAACCTGGATCTCACGCGTGAGCCGCTTGTAGCTCACGTCGGCGATCTGCGAGTAGACGTACCTGCTGCCCGTGTGCGGGTCGAACGGCCCCCCGGGCTTGGCCCAGCGCGCCGACGCGCTGCTCTCGAACTGCGGGTACTCGTCGACCGGCAGCACGCCGCTGGTCGTTACGAACGACGATGTGCTGAGGCCCGCCGTCTGGGGTGCCGTCAGCGACCACTGCGGGAGCCCGGCGAACGGGGTCCCGATGCCGTTGAGCGCATACGGGGTGGTCCCCGCCTGGCCGTCCCCGGCGATCTGGACCATGCCGCCGAACCAGTACTGCAGCACGTCGTTGATCAGGTCGCCGCCGAACACCGAGCCGCGCAGCAGCAGGCAGCGGCGTGAGTCGAGCGCCGGATTGGCGGCGCCGTTGATCCGGCAGACGGCCTCGTCCTTCGGGTCGTAGAACTGGGTGCCGACCCCGGCGCCTGTGTACTGCATGCCGGCGGTCTTGCCCGAGTAGGCCACGCGGCCGCCCTCGTCCATGTAGGCGCGCATCTCGAGCATCTCGTCGTACGCGAGCCGGTCGGCGTTGCCCCCGCCGCGGCCAAACTCGCGGGTCACGATGTCCTCGCCCGTGTACCAGATGACGCCCTTGTAGTGGCTGAGCACGCCGAGGGCGTCCGGCGCCGTCCGAGTGCGCTCGTCCACGTCGTAGAGGTCAGCGGGGACGTTGTTCTCCGCCAGTGCCGTGAGGAACGTCTGAGCGGAGTGCGGGCCCGCCGCCTGGTTGGGCGAGGCGCCCGAGTAGTCCTCGGCCGCCACCAGGAGCATTTGGTTGTTCGAGTCGGAGATCATGTCGTAGGTGAACGACCCGCTCTTCTGGCCGCCGCCCTCGAACCAGACCTCCACCTCGTCACCGGGCTGGGTGCCTGTGATCGTGCCGCGCATCACGTGGTACCAGACCGACGCGGGCCTGTAGCGCTGCCCGCCGGCCCACTCCGAGGTCGGAGCGCTCTGGGTCGCACCGCCGTTGACCCGGTACTTGACCGTGACCGCGCCGAGCGCCCGCTTGGCCAGCACCTGCACCGTTTGCGGGTCGCCGTAGGAGTACTTGAACGTGAAGTTCGAGCCCGGCAGCCCGTCCTTGTAGGGGTCGTCGCTCTTGAGGTAGAACGGCTTGGTCTCGATTCCGAGCGAGGACTTCGGGTCATCCGGGTCCTTCGCGGAGTTCGCGACCGACTCGGCGAACGGCAGGTTGCGCTCGAACTCCTCCTGGACGAGCCCCTCGTCGTCCGGGAACACGAACCCGCAGGTCGGGCAGCCCGGGCTGAGCTCCGGGGTCCAGGCCAGCGCGCGGCCCTGCTTGTGCAGGTAGTCGTTGGCCTCGCCGTTGGTCACGTAGAGCACGTCCGAGCTCAGACCCGGATGGAAGCCGTCGATCGCCGGCCGGTCGAGGTTGCCCGACAGCGCGTAGTAGATCGGGTCGTCGGCGGTCGGCGAGCTGGTCTGCCAGCCCTCCGGATACAGCAGCCAGCGACCATTCGAGTGGTAGTTGATGTTGAACTCGAAGCCGACCCGCTGGGAAAGTCCGATGATCGCCTGCGTCTCGCGCTCGGACGCCGGGCCGGGACCGCGATAGGTCTGGCTCGAGAAGATCTTCGAGGAGCCCTCCTCGTCGTACTTGAAGTGCTCCGGGTAGTTGCGGTTCGGGTCGACGCCGTCGGCGATCGTCGTCGCGGGGTCGCCGTCGTTGTTGCGCAGGTTCTTGCGCCACAGCCGCTCGGCGTCGAATGAGTACTGGTAGCCGTCCGGGTTCATGACCGGCACGAACCAGAGCTCGGTCGACTGGAGCAGCTTCACGATCTGCGGGTCCTCGTTGGCCCAGCCCTCGATGTAGTGGTACATCAGGCGACGGTCGATCTCGGTCGCGATCCACTCACGCGCGTGCTGGGTCGCGCTGAACAGCACCGCCGGCCGTCGGCCGTCCCGCTGGCCGCGCGCGCCCTGCGTGACCTTGAGCGCGAGGATCTCGCGGCCCTGCAGCGTGGTCCCGATCCTGACCAGCTTGGTCACGCCGGGGTACTTGCTCGCCAGCTCGTACATCTGGTCGCGGTAGCCGCCCGGCTCGTCGTAGGACTTCCACACGGTGAAGCCGTTCGCCGCCTGCGCGGCCGCGAACTGCTTGACCGTCTGGCCGCCCTTCACGCGCGTGAGCTTCGCGCTTGCCCCTTCGGCGCGGACCTCCCGCGCCTGACTGCGCGTCAGGATCATCTGCGCCTTCGCGCCGGAGAGCGTGACCTGGCTTTCCGCGACGTCGAAGCCCTTCGCCTCGAAGGCCGCGAGCTTTCCCGCGGTCGTGACGACCGTGTACGCGTCGAGCCGGTCCTGTGGCCGCTGCTTGGCGGCGGCTGCCGGCACGGCGACGAACGAGAATGCGACCGCGCAAGCGGCCACGGCGAACCAACGCTGCATGCTGCTGCTCCCCTCGAAGAGAATCTGCCCCTGTTCCGGAATCTCTCCGCTCTAAACGTTCTCTAAACCGGGCGGGCGCGGGGCATCCGGGGGCGGCGCCCCCGGATGCCCGTCCTGCGCGCGCTACCGGCTCCGGGCGAAGAGCTGGCCGCGCACGGCGCCGCCTGGGAAGTCCCCCGTGTGGACGTTCACGTAGAACCTGCCCGGGTTGGCGGCGATCGCTCGGGCGTCGGCGCGGCTGAGCGTCACGCAACCGCTCCCCGCGCCGGGGTCGCCCCCGCTCGGCGTGGCGATGGTGACCGCCACAGGGCCCGCCACGTCCGCCCCGCCCCGATGGATGTGCGCCTGCACCGGCTTGGCGATGTTCTTCACCGCCACGGCGATGCACATCCTGCGGCCGTCGAGCACCGCGGTCGCCCCGCCGCGACCGTCCTGGTCGCCCGCCCCCTTGTCGCCCTCACTCGAGACCTCTTTGGTCCCGAGCATCGTCGCGTGGAGCGTGCCCGGGTCGGAGCCCTGCCCCACCGCGGTCGTCACGGCAACCGTGCACGCGGCGCCGATCGCCGCCGCGAGCGCCAGCCAGCGCATCTTCATGGTCAGTCTCCCCTCTGTCGACTGGCCCTGTGATACGCGCGATCAGGCCCTGCGGTTCACCGCCCCTTCGCCGGAAGCGAACGCGCGTAGGCCACGCTTCGCCGCACCCACGGCCCGAGCATGCGTTTCGTTCGCAGTGCCTCCGGGCCGACCCGGAGCCAGCCGCGCGGCTCGCGGCCGCGCATCTCCATCGGCGATACGTGCGGCTTGCGCAGCAGCGCCTCACCCTCCTCCGGGTCCACCCTGGCCAGCAGGCCGCCTTGACCGCTCGCCGCCACGGCCATGTTGCCCGCGACGAGGAAGGCAAGGCCGCCGAACATCCGCTTCTCGGTCAGGTCCGGCTCGTCCGCCAGCTGCTCCCGGATCCGCTCGGCGAGCTCCTCGTCGTACGCCACCCTCAGGCCGACGGGCCGGTGATCACCGAATCCGACCCCTCGTGCACCCCATCGCTCGAGGCGGGATCGGGGTGCGGGTGGCGATCCGGGTTCCAGCTGTAGGCGTACTCCGGCTTGTCGAGCTGCCGCCAGAGGGCCGCCAGCTTGAGCGGGCGGAAGGTGTCCCACATCACGGCCAGCTCGTCGGTCGAGGTCTTGCCGAGGGCCTTCTCGACCGCGCCCGGCTGCGGGCCGTGCGGCAGGCCCGAGGGGTGCAGGGTGATGCAACCCACGTCGACGCCCTTTCGTGCCGCGTAGTTGCCGTCCGCGTAGAACATGACCTCCTCGGACTGGATGTTCGAGTGGTGGTAGGGCAGCACGACCGCCTCCGGGTCCCAGTCGAGCATCCGCGGCGCGAACGTGCAGATCACGAAGTTCGGGCCCTGGAAGGTCTGGTGCGCGGGCGGCGGCAGGTGGAAGCGGCCGGCGCGCGGCTCGAAGTCGTCCGCGTTGAACGTGTACGGCCAGACATAGCCGTCCCAGCCCACCACGTCGAACGGGTGCCGGTCGAGCAGGTAGTCCTGATGGCCGTCGCGCACGCGCACGGTGACCTGGTACTCGCCCACCTCGTCCACGGTCTCGAGCTCCGCTGGCGGGTGGAAGTCTCGCTGCGAGAAGGGCGAGTGCTCGAGCAGCTGGCCATAGCGGTTGCGGTAGCGATTGGGGGTCTCGATCTCGCCCGGCGTGTGGAAGCAGACCCAGTACTGCTCCTCACCCTCGGGCAGCTCCCAGGTGTGGGTGGTGCCGCGCGGGATCACGACGTAGTCGCGCTCGCGGAACGGCACGCGCCCGAACACCGTCTGCAGCACACCGCTGCCGCGGTGGATGTAGAGCACCTCGTCGCCCTCGCCGTTGCGGTAGTAGCCGTCCAGCGCCTCGGTGGGCTTGGCCACCGACACCTCGATGTCGCCGTTCCACATCAGGAGGGTGCGGGAGGACAGCGGGTCCCCCCCGGGGCTCACCGGGTTCGTGTCGCAGAGCCGGTGCACGTGGGCCTCCGGCACCCACTCCTCGCGCTCGATCGGCCGGAAGGCGCCGACCTGGTCGAGCCGGCAGGGCGACTGGAGGTGGAGCAGGATCGACTCGTTGCCCGAGAACCCCTCGTAGCCCATCACCTCCTCGACGAGCAGCGGCGACGACGCGCCGTCCGGAGATCGAAGGCTCGCAGGCACCGCCTGCTCGCCGTTCCTCCTCACCTGGACGTGGCGCTTGGGGGGAACCCTTCCGAGGCTGGCGTAGCGCATGACTTAGAGGTTTCCTCTCCGCTCCTGCTCCCGCTCGATCGCCTGGAACAGGGCCTTGAAGTTGCCCTCGCCGAAGCCGCGGGCGCCGTGGCGCTCGATGATCTCGAAGAAGACGGTGGGACGGTCGCCCACCGGCTTCGTGAAGATCTGGAGCAGGTAGCCCTCGTCGTCGCGGTCGACCAGGATCCCGAGCCGCCTGAGGTCGGCGATGTCCTCGTCGATCTCGCCTATGCGCCCCGGAACCTCCTCGTAGTACGACTCCGGGATCGTGAGGAACTCCACGCCGCGCTCTTTCAGGTCGGCCACGCAGCGCACGATGTCGCGCGTCGCCATCGCGATGTGCTGGGCGCCCGCGCCGTTGTAGAAGTCGATGTACTCCTCGATCTGCGACTTGCGCTTGCCCTGCGCGGGCTCGTTGATCGGGAACTTGATGCGGCCGCTGCCGTCGGTGACGACCTTGGACATCAGCGCCGAGTACTCGGTCGAGATCGCCTCGTCCGAGAAGTGGATCATCTCGGTCATCCCGAAGACCCGCTCGTAGTAGTGGACCCACTCCTCCATGTGGCCGAGCTCGACGTTGCCGACGATGTGGTCGATCGCCATCAGCCGCATGTCATCCGGATCCCTGGGCGCGTCCGCGCGCCGCTCGAAGCCGGGCAGGAACGGGCCGCGATAGTCCTCGCGCTGGACGAACAGGTGAAGCGTGTCCCCGTAGGTCTCGACCGCGGAGAGCTGCACGCGCCCGTGCTCGTCCTCCTCCCAGCGCGGTGTGGTCACGCCGCGAGCACCGTGCGAGACCGCGTGCTCGTAGGCGCCGGCGGCGTCGGGCACGCTCAGCGCGATCTTCTGCACGCCGTCGCCGTGACGCGCGTGGTGGTCGGCGATCTCGTCGCCGCCGCGCAGCGTGCCGGTGAGCACGAGCCGGATCCGGCCCTGCTCGAGCACGTGGGAGACGCGGTCACGGCTGCCGGTCTCGAGCCCGCGGTAGGCGGTCTCGGTGAACCCGAAGGCGTGCGTGTAGTAGTAAGCCGCCTGGGCGGCGTTGCCAACGAACAGCTCCACGTGGTCGATGCCGTGCACCGGCATGCGGTCGTTCTCGGGTATGGGCGGGGTAACGGTGCCTGGAGCGAGCTGCTCAGTGGCCATCGGTTTCCTCTCTCACGGGTTCAACGAAATGATTGCCCGGTTCGGGTGACGCTTCAACGCCGATTCATTGCAGAACTGCGAAAGTTCCCGCGCAGATGGACGATACAGACCGGAGAATCGTTGCGCTGCTACAGGAGAACGCCCGCCGCTCGTTCAAGGACATCGGCGACCGGGTGCACCTGTCCGCCCCCGCGGTGAAGCGACGGGTCGACCGACTCGAGGCGGACGGCGTGATCCGCGGCTACAGCGCGGCGGTCGACCCGCGCGCCTTCGGCTGGCAGGCGGAGGCCTTCGTCGACCTCTACTGCGAGGGCGGCATGCCGGCCGACGCGATCCGGCGCGCGGTCGAGGGCGAGCCCGGCGTCAAGTCGGCCCACACCGTGGCCGGCGAGGCGAGCGCGCTCCTGCACGTGATGGCAACCAACACGCAGGATCTCGAGCTCTGCCTCGAGCGCATCCGGGCGACCGAAGGGATCAGCCGCACCGTCACGGAGGTCGTGCTCTCGACGCTGTTCGACCGCTGACGCGCCGGGTACAGACGCCTCCATGGAAACGAATCGCGACTTCGAGCGCCACGAGGAGGACGCGGCCGCGGAAGAGGCCGCCGAGATCGGCGGGCCGGGACCCGAGTACGAGGGCGCGGACGACGAGCGGGCCGTGGAAGAGGGCGGCGGCGGCGAGTCCGAGGGCTTCGAGCAGGCCGAGGAGGGCCTTGTGGAGGCCGCCCAGCACGGCGAGCACCGTCACATGCCGACCGAAGACGAGTTCCCGCCCGAGGAGGCCTCCGACCAGTCGACAGCCGAGTACGGCGAGGCGGACCAGGTCGACCCGAATCCCGACGGCTGAGCCCCGCCTCTAGAGGTCGAGCCCCCAGACGCGCAGGTCGACTCCACGAAGACGCTCCAGGCCCTCGAGGCGCATGCCGAGCTTCTCCGCGACCCGCTGCGAGCGCCGGTTCTCGTCGGCGATCAGGCTGATCAGATGGGCGGCGCCCAGCTCGGCCCGGGCCCAGGCGATCGACGCTCGTGCCGCCTCACCCGCGTAGCCGCGCCCCCAGCGTGAGCGGGCCACCGTCCAACCGACCTCGAGGTCGGGCCAGTCCGGAGGACGCTGCAGGCCCGCTCGTCCCACGAACGCTCCGCCGTCGAGCTCCTCGAGCACCCAGTGGCCGTAGCCCTTGAGCTGCCAGTGCCCGGCGAAGGTGGCCATCTCGCGCCAGGCGTCGGGGAGGGTCAGGCCGCCGTCGCGACCGAGCGAGCGCATCACCTCGTCGTCGGCGCAGAGCACGGCCCAGGGGCCGAGGTCCTCCTCGCGCCATCCCCGCAGCAGCAGCCGCTCGGTGCGCAGCTCGGGCACGCTCACGGCCGCGGCCTGCGCTCCTCCGCGAGCGGCTTTCCGCCCTCGCCTGTGAGCCCGCCGGGCGGCCAGGGGCCGAACCAGTTGTCGCGGGCGCCGTCGATCGTGAGCACGGCGCCGGAGAAGAAGTCGCCCGCCGGCGAGGCGAGGTAGGCCACGAGCCAGGCGAACTCCTCCTCGCTGCCGAGCCGCCCGAGCGGCACCGTTCCCGCCACGCCCTCCACGACCGGCTTCGGGTACTTCGTCAAGAGCGCGTCGGTGGCGAAGGGCCCCGCCGCAAGCGCGGTGAGCCGGATGCCGAAGCGCGCCCACTCGATCGAAAGCACACGGGTCAGGTTCTCGACCGCTGCGCGCGCGGCCGAGGAGTGCGCCATCCCGGGCAGGCCGTGGTGCGGGGAGAGCGTCACGTTCACGATCCTGCCGCCGCGGGGACTCCCGTCCCGCCCGCCCATCATCGCCCGGGTGGCCACGGCGTGGGTCATCAGCCACGTGCCCTCCACGTTCAGCCGCAGGACCGTCCGGAAGCCCTTCGGCGTGATGTCCTCGGCCGGGGTCAGGTACTGGCCGCCGGCGTTGTTCACGAGCAGGTCGACCTGACCGTGGCGCTCGAGCACCTCGCCCACGAGCGCGTCGACCTGATCCTCCTCGCGGATGTCGCAGGCGATCGCCGTGCAACGTCCGCCCTCGGCGGCCGCCGCGGTCTCCGCAAGCGGCTCCTCCCGGCGCCCGCATACCACCACCTCGGCTCCGAGCGCAGCAAGCTCGAGTGCGCTCGCGCGGCCGAGGCCCGAGCCGCCTCCGCTCACGATCGCGACCTGGCCGTCCAGCAGGCCCGGCTGGAAGATCCGCGATGGCATGGCCGCGCCAGCGTAACGCCCGATGGGTCGCCGGTCCCGGGCCTGGGTCCTCGTCAGCCCGGTGCCGAGCGGCGCCGGGGGGCGCAGCGCCCCGCCGGCATCCACGAGCCCGGGCCGAACGCGAACAGGCCCCAGCCGAGGATCGGCCAGACCGGCCAGAAGTAGCCGGCGCCGGTGAGCGCCCAGATCGCCACGAGCAGCACGCTCACGGCTACGAACCGGGCGCGCCCGCCCCAGCCGCGCGAGCGCGACGCGCCCGGGGCCGGCGCCGGCTCGGCGGCGGGCGGCAGATCCGCCACCAGCGCCGCCAACTCGCCCTCGGTACGCGCCGCGAGCGCCCGCTCGAGCCGCTCCTCCAGCTCCTCGGCACTCAGCCGCCCCTCCGCGGTGGCCGCACGCAGCCGCTCGGCGGCCCGCTCGCGGTCGGCGTCCGATGCCCTGAGGTCAAGCGCGCTCATCGTGTGTACATCCCGTGGAAGCCGAAGGGGATGTGGTGGGGCGCCTCGGCGCGAGCCAGCTCCTCCATCGTCCGCGCGTCGAGGACGAGCAGGAACGAGCGGCCGGCCGCGGCGTCGAGCACCACGGACAGGATCACGCCGCCGTCCTCGGCCTCCTCGCCCGGCTCGCGCACGAAGATCGGCTCGCCGGGATAGCAGCCCTCGGCGCTCCACTCACGGCGCGAGCCGTCGCTCACGTCGATCTTGACGAGCCGGTCGATCCACTCGCTCCCGTGGCCGGTGAACCAGCCGTAGCGGTACTCGCGCGTGTTGCGGCGCGCGTAGTCGATCCGGGGCAGCTCAACGTTCTCGCCGAGGACCCTGCGGTTGACCGAACCCGAGTCGAGGTCGATCGTGTAGCGACGCAGCTCCGTGCGGGGGATCGCCCCGCGCGTGCCGCCGGCGTCGAGATAGAGCGCGTCGATGATCCCGGGGTCGTCGTAGGCGACCAGGTCGACCACCAGCTCGCCGTCGCGCTCGAAGGCGTTCACGTGGTGGAAGCAGAAGAAGGCGTCCGTCTCGTATGTGCCGCGCAGCTCCCCGCTCTCGCGGTCGAAGACCTGGAAGCGCGTGCCCTCCTCGGGGCGCCAGCGGTAGTTCTCGATGAACGGCTTGCCGGAGAAGGCCAGCCGCAGCGGGTTCACCCGCAGCGGGTACTCGGCCAGGATCAGGTGGCGGCCGCTCATACCGAAGGCGTGCATGTAGGCCGGCTCGCGCACGGGCAGGCGAGCGATCACGCGGCGCGCCGACGAGCCGGCGGGCAAGCCGTAGAGCACGTACTCGCTCGTCCTCGAGAAGCGCGCGACGTAGTTCACGAGCTCGTCGCGCTCGCCGTCGTGGTGCGGGTGCGCCGTGGTCACGTGCGCCCTGCGCAGCGAGTCGGCATACTCGACCTGCCCGATCGTGTCGAGCGTCTCGGGGTCGAACTCGACCGGCAGCGGCGTCTCCGTCATCGCGATGTAACGCTGCCCGATGCGCGCGAGGTTCACGTTCGGGTTGTCCGTCTGCTCGGGCGAGAAGATCGACTGCACGCGCTTGAAGATCGACCGGCAGGGGTCGGTGGCGAAGCCGGGCACGAGGCGCCCCTCGCGCGCGGCGGCGAGCACCCTGCTCTCGACGAGCCGGCTGCGGTACGACACGCGCCCCTCGTGGAAGCCGAAGCGGTTGAGCGCGGCCAGGCCGTCGAACCAGTGGTCGACGCGGCGCTCGCCGACGTCGAGCTTCGCGGGAGTGACGCGGATCAGGGCGCCGGTGAGCCAGGCGGGGAGCTCACCCTCCACCGGAAGCGAGTCGACCGCCACCTCCTCCTCCTGGCTCGTGAAGCCGAGCCGCACGTCCGTCTTCTTCGCATGCGATATTGCGGTGCTCATGGTCAAGACTGTACCGTCTAGTCTGGACTAATGCAAGACGACGGGCCGCGGCTCACCCCCACCTCGTACATCGTGCTCGGCTTGCTCGCCTGGTTCGGCGACTCCACGCCGTACCGGCTCAAGCAGGTCGCGGCCACCTCGGTGGGCAACTTCTGGACGCTCCAGCACGCCCAGCTCTACACGGAGCCCGAGCGCCTGGCCGCCGCCGGGTACGTGACCGTGCAGCGCGAGCGCGGCGGGCGCCGGCGCAAGCTCTACGCGATCACCAACCTCGGCCGGGAGGCGCTCGGGCACTGGCGCGCGGAGCCCGCCGGCGAGGTCGCCGAGCTGCGCGACCAGGCGATCCTCAAGCTGTTCTTCGGCGCCGACCCGGCCGCGCTCGGCCCTCCCCAGATCGAGGCGCACGACGCGAAGCTCGCGGAGTACGAGCGCATCCGCGCGTCGCTCCCGGACGACGTGCCGGCGGGCGTGCGGCTCGCTCTCGAGGCCGGCATGGACCACGAGCGCCAGCAGATCGCGTGGTGGAAGCAGGCTATGGTGGCTGGCGATGGCGACAGCGGCTGAACCGCGCCCTGCCGAGCTGCCGCTGCCGGGAGGGCGCTCGCGCGCGACCCTCAAGCTCACCCCGCTCCTGACGGGCCGGATGATCGCCCCGCCGGGCTGGTTCCTGCGCGAGGAGGGCCGGCTCGCCTGGCGCAAGGCGCTCGGCTTCGGCGTTCCGAGGCGGGAGTGGCTCCAGGTCCCGGTGCCCGCCTTCCTGGTCGAGCACCCGAAGGTCGGGGCGATCCTGATCGACACGGGCTTCCACCCCTCGGTGGCGGTCAACCCGAGCCAGAACCTCGGCCGGATCTCGCTCACGGCCTTCAAGGACCTCCAGATGGAGCCCGAGCAGGCGGTCTCGGCCCAGCTGCGCGCACGGGGGATGGAGCCCGCCGCCGTGAAGGTCGTGGTGATGACGCACCTGCACACCGACCGCGCAAGCGCCATCGCGGAGTTCCCGGGTGCCACCTTCGTGGTGTCGAAGGCCGAGTGGGAGGCGGCAACCGACGACGGGCCGATGCACGGCTACGTCCAGCGCCAGTTCGACCACGCGTTCGAGTACCGGCTGCTCGACTTCGATCGCCCGCCGGTGGCGTCGTTCGCGGGGTTCGCGCGGGGCCTCGACCTGTTCGGCGACGGCAGCGTGCGCTGCGTCTACACGCCGGGGCACACGCTCGGGCACATGTCGGTGGTGCTCCGCACCCGGGACCGCGAGGTGCTGGTGGCCTCGGACGCGATCTACATGCGCCAGAGCCTCGACGACAGCCACCTTCCCTACCGCACGGAGGACGAGCACCTGTTCCGCCGCTCGCTGCGCGAGATCGCGCAGTACCGCAAGCAGACCCCGGACGCCCTGATCATCCCCGGGCACGACTGGGACGCCTGGCAGGAGCTCGACCCCGAGTACTAGATGCTCTAGTCCAGCAGCGGCAGGAGCCGCCGGGCGTCGCTCGACACGGTGATGTGGATCGCCCCCGGCTCGCGCACCCACGAGATCAGGTTGAGCGACTGGAGGCGGTCGAGCGTCGTTTGGAAGGCGACGGCCTGGCGCTTGCTCGCGTAGCTGCGGCGCACGTCGAAGGCGAAGCCGGTGGTGTGGAGCGAGTAGGCGCGTGTGGCCTCGGAGTTGCGGCGAGCGAGGCGGCGCTGGTAGCGCTCGTCGCGCACCGTGCTGGTCACTATGAGCGGCCGGCGCGAGCCGGACAGCTCGCGCACGTTCGCCCCGATGTAGACGGCCAGCGCGAACGCCTCGGGGCGAAGGCCCCGGTAGAGCCAGCGGTCCTTGCGAGCCAGCTCTCCCATGTCGGGGTCGCGCCGCAGGCCGAGCCCTCGCGGGTCGTTCGGGAAGCGCTCGAGCTCGCCCTCGTCGTAGGCCGCGGCCAGGTCGTCGGGGCCTCCGTACACCGTGGTCTGCACCCGCGGGTGGAGCACCTCCTCCCCGGAGGCCTTGGCCGCGTGCAGCGCGTCGAGACGCGCAAGCTCCGCGGGGTCGTCGCGCCAGAGCCGCATGATCTCCTGCGAGGCGCGCACTCGCCACAGGTAGGTGGCGGAGTCGTCGCTGAACTCCGACAGCAGCGCGAAGGTGCGCGGATGGCGGTCGGGGGTGGCGTCGAAGTACACGCGCGTCCAGCTCGCGCCGGGGTCGCCGTAGGCGGCGAGCACGTCCCCGAGGTTGCCGATTCCCATGTGGTAGGAGACCACGGCGAGGTCCTCGCGGCGGAAGCTCTCCATCGCGGTGCGCAGGTAGCGCCCGGTGCCCTCGAGCGACTTGGCCGGGTCGAAGCGCTCGTCGACCCGGCGGCGCCGCGCCCGCAGCCGCTCGGATCGGGCGGACTGGCCACGCCGCTCGGCGCGCCGGATCTTGCGCGTAAGGCGCTCGCTTTCGCGCACGTCCACCCGCATCCCCAGCAGCTCGCTGGCCGTTCCGGCGAGGATCTGGCTGAGCCCCACGGCGCCCTCGAGGTCGGCACTCGCCGCGACCTCGGGACGACCGGCGCTCTCGAGGAAGACCATCGCCTCCACGAGGTCGGGATCCACGCCCGCGCCGGCGGCCGCCTTCTCGATCTGGTCGCGATAGCGCGCCACCCGGCGCGCCGTGGCGCTCACCCCGCCCGGGCTGAGCGCGTAGACGATGTGGCTGTGGCCGGCGGCCGCGCGCGCCGCCAGGTCCTCCTCGCTGCCCGGCTCGAACGCCAGCGGGTCCGGCTCGTCCTTGTCGACGGTCACCTGGGGAACTCCAGGGAGCGAGCGGTCCTTCGGGCCCGTGGCTGCGAGCAGCGCGAGGCCCCCGCCGGTGGCGAGCACGAAGACGAGCGCGGCGAGCAGCCAGGTACGCACCCGCCCAAGGGTGTCAGGCGCGCGAGAGGCTCAGACGTCGATCGGCCGGCGGCCGGCCGCCCGGCCGGCGCGGCGCGCTGCGCGGGCGGCCTTCACGGCGCCGCGCCTGCCCTCGCCGCGGAGGCGAGAGTGGATGGTGCGAACTCGGTCGAACACGATCTCGGACGCCGCCTGCGCCTGGTCCTTGTCGGGCTCGGGCACGCGCTCGAATTGGAGTGGCTCGCCGAACTGCACGGTGACCTTGGGGAACTGGAGCCGCTTCCAGTTGCGCACCCGGTCGGTGCCCGCGATCGCGGTGGGCACCACCGGCACGCCCGACTCGAGGGCGAGCCTGCCGATCCCGTGGCGCGGCTTGCCGAGCTCGCCGCTGCGGGAACGGCCCGCCTCGGCATACATCACCACGATCCCGCCGCGCTCGAGAATCGCGTGCGCGGTAACGAACGCCTCCTCGTCGTGGTGGCCGCGGCGCACGGGGAACACGCCGCCGTTGTTGAAGACGATCTCGAGCGGCAGCCTGAAAAGCTGCGACTTGGCCATGAAGTTCACCTTCCGGCGCAGGTAGACCGCGACGAAGAAGTGATCGAGGAAGGAGAAGTGGTTCGGGGCGATGATCACCGGCCCGTCGGCCGGCACCAGGTGCGAGTCGATGCAGCGCGCGCGGTAGAACAGCATGAGGTACGGCGTGAGAACGATCCGCACCGCGTCGTACATCCAGTTCGGGCGCTTCGTGCGCGTGCGGCGATGGAAGCGCTCGAAGTGCTCCGCCGGCCGCGCATCCTTATAGACCTGCTCCCTCACCCTGCCTCCTACCCGGCGCGCGCGACTTCGTTACGTGCGGGGGATGACCGGCGGGGGCAGGCTATATCGTGCCGCGACGCGCGAAGCCAACCCAGGAGGCAAGCACGTGCCGAACGTCGAGGCCCACATCACGGGAACGGTGTGGAAGGTCGAGTGTGAGGTCGGTCAACAGGTCGAGGAGGGCGACACGCTCGTGATCCTCGAGTCGATGAAGATGGAGATGCCGGTCGAGGCCGAGGACGACGGCACCGTCGCGCAGATCGTGTGCGCGGAAGGCCAGTCCGTCTCCGAGGGCGACACGCTCGTCGTCCTGGAGTGAATGACCGAGCGGCTCCGACTTGACGAGCCCGACCGGGGGATCGCCAGACTCACCATCGACAACCCTGAGCGGCGCGGCGCCCTCGACCACGAGATCCTCGACGCGCTCGCCCGCCACGCCCGCGAGCTCGACGCCCGCTGCCTGATCGTCCGCGGCTCCGGGTCGATGTTCTCGGCGGGCTACGACATCGGCAACCTCGAGGGACAGAGCTTCGAGGAGTCGGCCGAGCGGCTCGTGGCCCACCCCTTCCACGAGGCGATCGAGGCGCTCGAGGCCTATCCCTACCCCGTGATCGGGGAGCTCGGCGGCCACGCGATCGGGGGCGGGCTCGAGCTGGCGATCACCTGCGACATCAGGATCGCCGCCCGCGGGATCAAGCTCGGAATGCCGCCGGCCAAGCTCGGCCTCATCTACTCGCACACGGGCCTGCGCAAGTTCATCGACGTGTGCGGCGTGGCGAACACGGCGGAGCTTTTTCACGTGGGCGCGACCGTGGACGCGGAGCGGGCCGAGGGCATGGGGCTCGTGAACCAGGTGGTGGATCCCTCCGAGCTCGGCGAGCGCGTGCTGGCGGTCGCCCGCGAGATCGCCGGCAACGCTCCGCTCGCTCTAGCCGGCAACAAGCGCGTCATACGGGCGCTCCGCTCGCGGCCCCTGCCGGAGGAGGTCGAGCGCGAGCTGATCGAGCTGCGCGAGTCGTGCTTCCGCTCGGAGGACTTCCGCGAAGGGGTGCGCGCCTTCGCGGAGAAGCGCCCGCCGGTCTGGCGCGGGCGCTGACTCGGGGCGCGGCCGGACCAATGCTGCGCGACGCCGTGCCGCTGCTCCGCTGCCCGGCCTGCCACGCGCCGCTCGAGCTGCGGGAGAGCGCCCTGCGCTGCGACTCCGGCCACGCCTACGACGTGGCGCGGCAAGGCTACGTGAGCCTGTTCGCGGGTTCGGGCGCGCGGGCTCGTGGCGACAGCGCGGCGATGGTCGAGGCCCGGGCGAGCTTCCTTGGTGCGGGGCACTTCGAGCCGCTCAGCTCCGCGCTGGCCGCCGAGTCGCGCCGCTGGACCGCGAGCGGACCCGTGGTCGACGTGGGCGCCGGGCCAGGACACCATCTCGCCCGCGTGCTCGAGGCGCTGCCGGACGCGCGGGGGGTCGCCCTCGACAGCTCGCCGGCCGCGCTCAGGCGCGCCGCGGCGGCCCACCCGAGGCTGGCGGCGGTCGGCTGCGACGTCTGGGACCCGCTGCCGCTGCGCGACGGCGCCGCCGCGCTCGGGCTGAACGTGTTCGCTCCGCGCAACGGGAGCGAGCTCGCTCGCGTGATCGGTCCCGGCGGCGCGCTGCTCACCGTGACCCCGACCCCCGCCCACCTCGCGGAGCTCGTGGCCGCGCTCGGCCTGCTGAGCGTGCCCTCGCGCAAGGAGGAGCGGCTCGCCGCCCAGCTCGCGCCGGCGCTCGCCCCGGTGTCGCGGACGGAGCTCGAGCACGGCCTCTCGTTGTCGCGGGCGGACGCCGCCGCGCTCGTGCGCATGGGCCCCAGCGAGTGGCACATGAGCCCCGGCGCGCTCGGGCGGCGGCTCGCCGAGCTTGCCGAGCCGCTCGAGGCGACGGTGTCGGTCACCATCTCGACGTTCGCGCCCGCCCCTGGCGGGTGACGTCCGGGGGGCCACGTACGGTGGCCTCAGCGTGCCGCCCCTCATCTCCCGTGAAGAGGCGCTCAGGCTCGGCGAGATCGAGGATCGTGCCGAGATCGAGGCATTGGTCGACCGGGCCTGGAAGGTCCGGCTCGAGCGCTTCGGCGACTCCACCGACCTCTGCTCGCTCGTGAACGCCAAGTCCGGCGGCTGCGCCGAGGATTGCGGCTTCTGCGCGCAGTCGCGCTTCGCCGAGGCGGACACGCCGATGCACGCGATGATGGAGCCGGACCAGATCCTCGAGCACGCGCGCGCGGCCGAGGCCGCCGGCGCGCACCGGTTCTGCATGGTCACCCAGGGGCAGGGCCTCTCCAAGCGGGACTTCCAGAACATCCTCGACGGCGCCCGGCTCGTAGCCGAGCACACCAACCTCAAGCGCTGCGTCTCGATCGGCCACATGTCGGCGGCGCGCGCGAGCGCGCTCCGGGAGGCCGGCGTCCAGCGCGTGCATCACAACGTCGAGACCGCGGAGAGCTACTACCCCGAGGTGTCGAGCACCGTCCGCTACGAGGGCCGCATCCGCACGATCGAGGCGGTGCGCGACGCGGGGCTCGAGACCTGCGTGGGCGGCATCCTCAACCTCGGCGAGTCACCAGCCCAGCGCGTGGAGATGGCCTTTCAGCTGTCCGAGCTCGAGCCCACCTCGGTGCCGATCAACCTGCTCAATCCGCGGCCCGGCACGAAGTTCGGCGACCGCCGGCTGATGGATCCGTGGGAGGCCGTCCAGTGGGTGGCGATCTTCCGCCTGATCATCCCCGGGGCGCTGTTCCGGCTCTGCGGCGGGCGCAACGAGAACCTCGGCGCCGGCGAGTTCCAGAGGCTCGCGGTGAAGGCGGGGCTGAACGGCGTGATGATGGGCAACTTCCTGACCACGCTCGGCTCCGACCCGGAATGGGACCGCGAGCTGTTCGAGGAGCTCGGGCTGAACGTCGCGCGCCAGCACGACAACGGATCGAACCCGAGGCCCGACAACCGCTCGGGCTGGCTCGAGGGCCAGGCGCCGCGCACGCCGCTCGACGAGCTGGTGGACTCGCGGGACGAGGCCAACTTCTGGAACCCGGCCACCCAGCTGCGTCACGCAAAGAAGAGCTCGGTACCGCCGCGGCCCGACGGCGCCCCGAACACGTTCCCCGAGATCATCACTGTGGACCCGGGCGCGGAGGCCGCGTGAGCACGGAGATCGAGAGCCGGCTCGAGGAGCTGCGCGACCGCGGCCTGTATCGCAAGCTGCGCTGCGTGTCCGGCCCGCAGGGGCCGCGCGTGCTCCTCGACGGCAAGCCGGTGCTGCTCCTGTGCTCGAACAACTACCTCGGCCTGGCCGACCACCCGCGCGTGCGTGAGGCGGCCGCCGAGGCGGCCATGCGCTACGGCGCCGGGGCGGGCGCCTCGCGCCTGATCTCGGGGAACATGACGATCCACCGCCGCCTCGAGGAGCAGCTGGCGGCCTTCAAGGGCGCGGAGGCGTGCCTGCTGTTCGGCTCCGGCTACCTCGCCAACTCGGGCGTGGTGTCGGCGCTCGCGCGCGACGGCGACGTGATCTTCTCCGACGCGCTCAACCACGCCTCGATCATCGACGGCTGCCGCCTCTCCCGCGCGGAGACGTTCGTGTACGACCACTGCGACGCCGATCACCTCGAGTGGGGTCTGCGCCAGGCGGCCGGCCGCGGATCCCTGATCGTGACCGACGGCGTGTTCTCGATGGACGGCGACGTGGCGCCGCTCGAGCGGATCGTGGAGCTCGCCCAGCGCTACGACGCGCGCGTGATGGTCGACGAGGCCCACGGCACGGGCACGATCGGGCCGGACGGGCGCGGGGCCGTGGCGGCCGCAGGGCTCGAACACGAGGTCGACGTGGTGGTTGGCACGCTCGGCAAGGCGCTCGGCTCCTACGGCGCCTACGTGCTCTGCGACACGACGATGGCCAAGTACCTGATCAATGCCGCGCGCACGCTGATCTTCTCGACGGCCCTCTCCCCGCCCGCCGTGTCCGCCGCGATGGCCGCCTTGGAGCTGCTGCGCGAGCAGCCCCGTCGTGTCGAGAAGCTGCAGCGAAACGCGCGCGTGCTGCGCGAGGCGCTTCGCGCCGAGGGGCTGCCGGCCACAGAAGACGAGACGCCGATCGTGCCGCTCATCGTCGGCGAGGCGGGGCCGGCGCTCGCCGCCGCCGAGCGGGCGCTCGAGCGTGGCATCTTCGCCCAGGCGATCCGCCCGCCGACGGTTCCGGCCGGCACGTCCCGGCTGCGACTGGCCGTGATGGCCTCCCACACGAAGTCCGAGCTGCGCGAGGCCGCGAAGGTGCTGGCCGGCTGCGTGCCGGCCTCGGCCCGCGAGGAGGCCGCTAACCGCGTCCCGGCCGCCGAGCCCGAGGCGGCGGCTGCGCGCGGGCGCGTGTTCGACGCCCTGCGCGACGCCGCGTAGGGTGCGCTCGGGCCGCTTCGCAGTCCGCCGCCCGCCGGCGCTCGGATCCGCCGTGGCCGTGCCCCGCCGGGGGCGGCGGCGCGACTGCTGGGCGGTGCGGCGCTGGCGGCTCTCGCTGCTGCGCGTGTGAGCCGGGCGCGTGCGCGGCCTGTTCGTCACCGGCACCGACACCGAGGTCGGCAAGTCCGTGCTGGCGGCGGCGCTGTGCGCGGCGCTCAGCGCCCGCGGCGAGCGAGTGGCCGCCTTCAAGCCGGTGGTCACCGGCACCGACGAGCCGGCGGGCGAGTTCGCGCGCGACCACGAGCTGCTGGCTGCGGCCGCGGGTGGCGCGCAGGCGCCCGAGCAGGTGGCGCCCTACCGCTTCGGGCCGCCGGTGTCGCCCCACTTCGCCGCCGAGCTGGCGGGCGAGCCGATCGAGCCGGCGCGGTTGGTTGCGCTCGCCCGCTCGCTGGGCGAGTCGGCCGACGTGCTCGTGGCGGAGGGAGTGGGCGGACTGCTCGTGCCGATCACCACCGGCTACCTCGTCCGCGACCTGGCTCGCGAGCTCGCCCTCCCCCTCTTGGTGGCGGCACGCACCGGGCTCGGCACGATCAACCACACGCTGCTCACCGTCGAGGCCGCCCGCGCGGTGAGCCTCGACGTGCGCGGGGTGGTGATGACGCCCTGGCCCGCCGAGCCGAGCCCGATCGAGCGCTCGAACCGCGCTACGGTCGAGCGGCTCGCCGCCGTGCCCGTTAGCGGGTTGCCGCGCTGCGACCCCGGCTCGCTGGCCGCCGCCGGCGCCGCGCTCCCCCTGAACGACTGGCTGTAGGAGCCGGCGCGTGTACCTTGGAGCGGATGGCCGAGCAGGAGCCGCCGCAGCATCTGGGATCGAGGCCGGGACCTGATGCGCAGGACATCCCGGACCTGATCCGCAAGCTCCAAGAGCGCAAGGTACGCCACAAGCAGCGCCATCCGGTCTACCGGGCGGGCGTGGTGATGGTCGGCTTCCTGATCGTCTGCGCCGGGATCGTGATGTCCGGGCCGGGCGTGCCCGGACCCGGCATCGCCGTGATCCTCATCGGGCTCGGCTTCCTCGCGCTCGAGTTCGATCGCGCCGAGCGGCTCCTTCACCGGGCTGTCATCTGGGCGGAGCGGGCGGCCGAGCGCGCGGAGAACACCAGCACGACGCAGCGGGTGATCGTGGGCGTGCTGGGCGCGCTCGCGCTCGCCGCCTTCGTCGCGGCGGCGATCATGTGGAACATCCCGCTCGTGCCGATCCTCTGACGGAGCCGGGCGCTCAGCGCGGCCGCCTGTGCTTGCGCGCCTTCCTGTTCAACGTGATGCTGACCGGGGTGCTGGCCGCGACGGCGCCGGCGTCGTCGGTGGCCTGGGAGGTGAGCGAGTAGGTGCCGGTGGCTGCGGTCTTCCACCGGCTCCTGAACGGCGCGGTCGTGTCCTCGCCCAGCTTCGTGGCGCCGTTGAAGAACTCGACCTTGACCACGCGTCCGTCCGCGTCGGACGCGGTCGCGGTCAGTGCGATCCGCGCCGGGGACGTGAACCTCGCCCCGTCCAACGGCCGGGTGAGCGAGACGGTCGGCCGCTCATTTGGCGGCGGCGGTGGTGGTGGCGGCTTCGGGGCAGAGTCGACGCCTACCATCCTCGCCACGGACGGGACGCCCGCGGAGTCGACGATGAAGAGCATGTAGACGCCCGGGACGGCGGTGTTCGGGTTCGCGGGGACGCTCGCGGTCAGCACGCCGTCGCCTCTCGTGAAGTCGAGCGGGACGTAGTGCTGCTCCATCTCGACCGAGTGCGTCTGTGACCCGAGCCGCATCATGCCCACCTTCCGGATCGAGGCGGCGTCCGGCGTCGAGATCGCGAAGGATGAGCCGTGGCTCACGGTTCCGGGCGCCGCCACGATCTGCGGGCGCGGTGCGAGTTCTCCCGACCCGCCCTTCTTGAACAGGTACGGCGGCGAGAAGACCTCGGCGTTCTTGGCGAGGTAGCCGACCTCGTCACAGGTCCCGCAGACACCGCCGCCCGCGGAGAGCACGCGTCCGTCGGGGAGCAGCAGCGCCGTGGAGTGGTACTGGCGCGTGACCGCCTGCGGCGCGAGCGTCGTCCATCGCCGCTTGACAGGTTCCCAGCGCTCGGGGTTGTAGACCCCGCCGTTCACGTCGATGGTCGGAGCCCCGGTCGAGTTGCCTCCCGTCGCGAGAACGCTCCCGTCGGCCAGCAGCGTCAGGTTGTGCTGGCGGCGTCCGAATGTCATCGGGGCGGAGGCCGACACCCGCGGCTCCACGCCGTTCATGTCGATCACGCGCGCGTCCCTGGACGACTCGCCTCCGCCCGCGACGAGCGTCTTGCCGATTGCGAACACAGCGTGGCTGCCGTAGGTCCGGTCGATCGCATCGCGGTCCCCGAACGTCTGCCAGGAGCCGCCCCCGGCGGGGTCAAGCGCCCGGAGCGTCGGGTCGGGTCCGGAATAGAACGCCCTGCCGTCGGGCGCCACGTCGAGCCATGGGTACAGCGGCAGGTCCAGCGAGGCCGAGTCCAGAGACCGCAGCGTGCCATCGGTACGGCGCACCTCCGGGGTGTCCGGGCCGCCCTCCGTGATCAGCATCTCGCCGTTCGTCAACGGCGTGACGGAGGGATACCAGCGGCCGGCGGCCATGTCCGGGCCGAGGCTCCAGGTGTTGGTGGTCGGGTTGAACAGATGGGTCTGGACGAGACCGTTCAGATGCTCGTCCTTGTTGCCGCCCGCGATGAACAGTGAACCGTCCGTGAGGTGCGCGAAACCGGCGCAGAAGATGTTGAAGCCCGTGTCGACCGTGACCGGCTCGTGCGAACGGGTGACCGGGTCGTAGACGGTCGCACGCGTGGAATCGTGGACGGGGTAGGACTCCGTGGCTCCGTCTCCCACGGAGTCCCACGCGAGCACCTTGCCGTTCGGAAGGAGGGCAGCGTGGACAGCGACGACCGGCCAGTCCTCGACCGGACCCCACCGCCCGACCCGCGCAGGATCGTCAGCGCTCGCGGCCGCCTTCGCAAGGGACGCGACAGCCGATCGCCGGCGCGTTATCCGGTTGAGCCGCCGCTCCATCCCAGCGCTGTGGATCACGCGGTCCATGGCCCGATGTCCCGCCATCGTGCGCACGTCGTGGGCCTGCGCGACCGGCGGCGCACAGAGCGCCGCCGCGAGCAGGAGGACCGCGGTGCACGGCGCGGCCGATCGCGAGTGCATCATCGAGGTGGCGAAGAAGGGAGTGGGAGGAAATGCGGCAGCCGCACCAGGCTATGTGCCCTTGGACCCGCCGGCCAGCCGTCGCGGCGCTCGTTGGCCGCGGCAAGGCCGAGCCCTGACCCGGGCGACGGCGCGAACTTGTCCGGCACCAGTAAGCAGCCGCCGCAGGTATTGGTCCCCCAGTCGTGCCCTCGAGCACTTCTATCGGCGACACTGAGATGCTGACCAGGGCTCTCGGCCCCGGCGCCGGCTTGGGGACTCATCGGCATGCTTGTCCCCCGCCACCTCACCGCGACACCACCGAACTGAGAGGCCCCATGAGCCAGCCGCGACCCTCCGATCCGATCGGATCCATTGGATGGACCGAACGCACCGGGGGGGTGCTGACCGCTCGGGAATGCCTGACACTCGCCCGGCCCCTGCTGCGGGGGGAGCTCAGCATTCTTGCCGGCCGTCTCGCGATGGTGCTCCGAATGCACACGGGACGCCGGCGATCCATCGATCCGGCGAGCCTGGTGCCACCCGACTCCCCTCTCGCAAGAGATGCCGAGGTCGCCGCGCAGGACCTCTTGACACCGGTACTCCGCAACCACTCCAGTCGTGCCTACACGTGGGGCGCGGCCATCGCCGCACTTCACGGGATCACGTTCGACCGTGAGCTCCTGTACCTGGCTGCGATGTTCCACGACACCGGGATCCCGAGCCCGGTGCCCGACGTCGACTTCACGGTTCGCAGCGCCTCGTTGGCACGCGAGTTCACCGACAGCCGCCACGTGCCTGCCGACATTCGCGAGCTCGTCGCGAACGCGATCGCCATGCACTACACACCGGGCGTTGGCCTCGAATCCGGTGCCGAGGCCTACCTCCTATCTGCCGGCGCAGCCGTCGATGTGTTCGGCCTGCGCAGCCACGAGATACCCGATGAAGTCCGCCAGAGCGTCATCCAGGAGTACCCGCGGTTGGGCTTCAAGCGGGAGTTCGCCGGGCTGCTCCGAGCCGAGGCCAAGCAGGTCCCGCGCGGCCGCGCCTGGTACCTGCACCGCTTCGCTCTGAGCGACCTGAGCATTCGGCTCGCGCCCTTCCGCGATTGACGCGACCGCAACCGGCAAAGGGCCGAATGACGGCGGCGGCGGTGCTGGACGTGCGCGGTGTTGTCAAGCGCTACCCAGGAGGGGTGGCGGCGCTGCGCGGAGTGGACCTCAGCGTGGATGCGGGTGAGTTGGTCGCGGTCGTGGGGCCCTCGGGCTCCGGGAAGTCGACGCTCCTGCATGTGATGGGGACGCTCGAGCGCCCGAGCGAGGGGACCGTTCGGGTGGCCGGGCACGACGTCGCCGAGCTGTCCGACCGGCAGCTAGCCGCGCTGCGCGCGCGGCACATTGGCTTCGTGTTCCAGCAGTTCTTCCTCGTGGACGGCATGACCGCGCTTGACAACGTGGCCACGGGCCTGCTCTACACGGGCGTCCCCCCCGCCGAGCGCCGCCGGCTGGCGGCACAGCAGCTCGTGCGCGTCGGGCTGGACGAGCGTCTCGCCCACCATCCGGCACAGCTCTCGGGTGGTGAGCGCCGCCGGGTGGCGATCGCCCGGGCGCTCGTGGGGCGGCCGTCGATCTGTTCGCCGACGAGCCCACCGGGAACCTCGACTCGCTGGCGAGCAGCCAGTTCGTCGAGCTGCTCCACGAGCTGAACGCGGACGGCGCCACGATCGTCGTGATCACACACGACATCGAGCTCGCGAGCTCGATGCCGCGCCGCGTACAGGTCCGCGACGGCCAGGTCGAGCATGCGCTCGTCTAGGGCCGGAACGATCGCGCCGAGCCGCCTCCTCGCGAGCGACGCCCTGCGCGTGGGCGCGATCGGGCTGAAGTCCCGTCGTCTCCGAGCGGGGCTGTCCGCTCTCGGCATCGCGATCGGCATCGCCTCGATGGTCGCTGTGCTGGGCATATCCGAGTCCAGCAAGGCCGATCTACTCGCCACGCTCGACCGGCTCGGCACCAACCTGCTCACCGTCGCTCCCGGCCAGACCCTCCTGGGCGAGGACGCTGAGCTGCCCGAGACAGCCGCGGGCATGATCGGACGGATCGGCGCCGTTCAGCGGGCGGCTTCCGTCAAGACGCTCGACCAGACGGTCCGGCGCACGGATTTCATCGACGAGGCGATCACGGGCGGCATCGCGGTCGCGGCCGCGGATCCCGGGGTGCCGTCCGTGCTAGGCGCGCGGCTGCGTGCGGGGCGCTTCCTCGACGAAGCGACCGCTCGCTACCCGACCGTCGTGCTCGGAAG
>Ga0209382_10002005_pt1 | contig 30590 bp, 24 predicted proteins | sample SoiMetdeltSBSDD5_FD_187599 | JGI IMG/M metagenome (GOLD analysis project Ga0209382, IMG submission 187599) | Bulk soil microbial communities from a Populus tree surrounding site in Tennessee, USA - Soil MetaG P. deltoides SBSDD5 (SPAdes) (version 2) | ecosystem: Environmental > Terrestrial >...
GCAAGCGCATCTTCCGCATGGCGCCGATCCATCATCACTTCGAGCTCAAGGGCTGGGCCGAGCCGAAAGTGATCGTGAGGTTCTGGATCATCTCCGTGATCCTCGTGCTCATTGGACTGGCGACGCTCAAGGTACGATGAGCATGGCCCAGCACAGCGCGAGAAGCATCGTAGTGGGCCTGGGCCGTACCGGCCTGTCGTGCGCCCGCTATCTGCACGCGCGCCACGAAAGCTTCGCCGTCACGGATAGCCGCACGGCGCCGCCCGAGTCGGCGGCGCTGCAGAAACTCGCGCCAGAAGCCGAGGTGCGCTTCGGCGCGTTCGACGAAGCGTTGCTCGACGATGCCAATCGCGTCATCGCCTCGCCCGGCGTGTCGCTGCGCGAGCCCTTCATGATGAGTGCCGCGATCCGCGGCGTGCCGATCATCGGCGATATCGAGCTGTTCGCGCGCGAGGCGCAAGCGCCGATCGCCGCGATCACGGGAACGAACGGCAAGAGCACGGTGACCACGCTCGTCGCGCGCATGGCCGAAGCCGCGGGCAAGCGCGTGCTCGCCGGCGGCAATCTCGGCCGTCCCGCGCTCGATCTGCTCGACGAACCGGCGCCCGAGCTGTACGTGCTCGAGCTGTCGAGCTTCCAGCTCGAGACGACCCGCTCGCTGAAGACTGCTGCTGCAGTCGTGCTGAATGTAACTCCGGATCACATGGATCGTTACGAATCCGTCGGCGAATACGCTGCGGCGAAGGCACGCGTCTTTCAGCATTGCGACGCGGCCGTCATCAATCTCGACGACCCGCTGGTGCAGGCGATGCCGCACCGTGCGTCACGCGTGCTCTCGTTCACGCTGCGCGCGGATCGCGGCGGAGACTACTACGCACTGCGCATGGGCGAGGACGTCGCGTTGATGCACGACGGACGCCAGCTCCTCGCGATGTCCGAGATGAAGATCGCCGGCCTGCACAACGTCGCGAACGCGTTGGCGGCACTTGCCATGTGCGACGCTCTGCAGCTCGCGCAGGAACCGTGCGTCGCAGCGTTGCGTGAGTTCCCTGGCTTGCCGCATCGCTCGCAGTGGATCGCCGACGTGCGCGGCGTGCGTTACGTGAACGATTCGAAGGGCACGAACGTCGGCGCGACGCTCGCTGCCGTGGCCGGCATGCCCGGCTCGCTCGTGCTCATCGCTGGCGGACAAGGCAAAGGGCAGGACTTCACGCCGCTCGCTGCAGCGTTCCGCGACAAAGTGCGGCACGTCGTGCTGCTCGGGCAGGACGCGAAGCTGCTCGCCGCCGCGCTGGAAGGTGTCGCGAGCATCGAGTTCGCCAAAGACATGGACGACGCCGTGCAGCGCGCGGCGCGCGCGGCGCGTTCCGGCGAAACGGTTCTGCTCTCGCCTGCGTGCGCGAGTCTCGACATGTTTCGCGACTACGCCCACCGCGGCCACATGTTCGCAGCTTCGGTGCGGAGGCTGATCGACGATGGCGCCCTCAAGGAGGGCGACGCGTGAACACCGCGGCAATCGCCTTCGCCCGCTCCAGCGCCCGCCCGCGTCGCTTCGCGTTCGACCCGGTGCTGCTGCTGACCGTCGGCGCGCTGCTGCTGCTCGGGCTCGTCATGATGACGTCGGCTTCCATCTCTATCGCCGACCGGCAGGTGCACGAGCCGTTGCACTACTTCGAGCGTCAGATGGTCGGCGTCGCGCTCGGCCTCGTCTGCGCCGTGATCGCGATGATGATCCCGACGTCGGTCTGGGAGCGGTTGGGGCTGCCGCTGCTGCTGCTCGCGTTCCTGTTCCTGATCATCGTGCTGATTCCCGGCCTCGGCCACGAGGTCAACGGCAGCCGGCGCTGGCTGCGTGCGGGCTTCCTCAACTTCCAGGGGTCCGAGCTCGCGCGCGTGCTGCTGCTGACGTATCTCGCGAGCTACGTGGTGCGCAAGCAGGCTGAGCTCAAGCAGGAACTCAAGGGATTCCTCAAGCCACTCGGCGTGCTGATGGGCGCTGCGTTGCTGCTGCTGCTGGAGCCTGACTTCGGTGCTGCCACCGTCATCATGGCGACCGGTCTCGGGCTGCTGTTCCTCGCAGGCGTGAAGTTGCGGCACTTCCTCGCGTTGGTCCTGCTCGCAGCCGGCGGCATGGCTCTCATCGCGGTCACATCTGCATACCGCCTGAAGCGGCTCACGGCATTCATGGATCCGTGGGCGGATCCGTTCAACTCCGGGTTCCAGCTCACGCAATCGCTGATCGCGATCGGCCGCGGCGAGCTGTTCGGCGTCGGGCTCGGCTCGAGCGTGCAGAAATTGTTCTACCTGCCGGAGGCGCACACGGACTTCGTGTTCGCCGTGCTCGCGGAAGAGCTCGGTCTGGCGGGCGTCGTCGTCACGCTCGCACTGTTCGTCGTGCTCGCATGGCGCGCGTTTCATATCGCACGCCAGGCAGCGGAGGCGGGCTTGCCTTTCCAGGCTTACTTCGCCGCCGGCTTCGGCCTGTGGCTCGGCTTGCAGACGTTCATCAACGTCGGCGTCAACCTCGGCTTGCTGCCGACCAAGGGACTGACGCTGCCGCTCATGTCGTACGGCGCGTCCAGCATCATGGTGACGCTCGGCTGGCTCGGTGTGCTGATGCGCATCCATCACGAAGCCAGCGCAGCGGGCCGGCTCGCCGTGCCACGGCGGGAGCGAGCGCAATGAAGCGCACCGTTCTCATCATGGCTGGCGGCACCGGCGGGCACGTCTTCCCGGCGCTCGCGGCCGCGCGCGTCTTGCGCGAACGCGGCTATGAGCCGGTGTGGCTCGGCACGCAGCGCGGCCTCGAAGCGAAGCTCGTACCGCCGCAGCACATCGAGATCGAATGGATCAGCGTCAGCGGCCTGCGCGGCAAAGGCTTCGCGACGTGGCTCGCGGCTCCGTTCAAGTTGTCGCTGGCGATCTGGCAGAGCCTGCAGGTGATGCGGCGTCGACAGCCGAACGTGGTGCTCGGCGCCGGCGGTTTCGTGTCGGGCCCGGGTGGTGTTGCAGCGTGGTTGACGCGTCGACCGCTGGTCATCCACGAACAGAACGCAGTTGCCGGCATGACCAATCGCATGCTGGCGCGTTTCGCACGGCGCGTGCTCGAAGCGTTCCCGTCAAGTTTCCCGCCCGGCGCGCATGCCGAGCGCGTCGGCAACCCGGTGCGGCGTGAGATCGTGTCGATCGCCGCGCCTGCAGAGCGTTTCGGGAGCAGGAGCGGGCCGCTGCGCCTGCTCGTATTCGGTGGCAGCCAGGGCGCGTCTCGTCTCAACGCAGTCGTGCCGGCAGCGCTTGCAACGATCGACGCAGCGTCGCGGCCGATCGTCATTCATCAAGCGGGCGAGCGGCATCTCGCGCAGGCGCAGGAGTTGTACGCGAAGCATGGCGTGCAGGCCGACGTGCGCGCCTTCATCGATGACATGGCGGAAGCGTATGCCTGGGCAGATCTCGTCGTCTGTCGCTCCGGTGCGCTGACGGTGTCGGAGCTCGCCGCGGCAGGACTGCCTGCGATCTTCGTGCCGTTCGCGGCTGCTGTCGACGATCACCAGACACTCAACGCGAAGTTCCTCGTCGATACGCAGGCAGCCGTGTCGATCGCCGAAGCGCAGTTGACGCCGCCACGTCTTGCCGAGGAGTTGCAGAAACTGCTGCGCGCCGGACGCTCGAAGCTCGCGGAGATGGCGGCACGGGCACGCTCTGTCGCGATCGTCGACGCCGACGTGCGCCTCGCCGATGCATGCGACGCAGTCGCGGGAGGCGCGCGATGAGCGAATCCAGTCGCATGCGCCGCATCAACCGCATCCACTTCGTCGGCATCGGCGGCAGCGGCATGGGCGGCATCGCCGAAGTGCTGCTGAATCTCGGCTATCACGTGCAGGGCAGCGACCTGAAGCCGAACGCCGTGACGCAGCGGCTGGCGCAGCTCGGGGCGACGATCACGGTCGGCCATGCCGCGGCCAATGTCGGCAAGGCCGACGTGCTGGTCGTGTCGAGCGCCGTGCAGCCGGACAACCCGGAAGTGGTCGAGGCGAAGGAGCGGCGCATTCCGATCGTGCAGCGCGCGCAGATGCTCGGCGAGCTGATGCGCTTCCGCTACGCGGTGGCGGTCGCGGGCACGCACGGCAAGACCACGACGACGAGCATGGTCGCATCGATCCTCGCGGAGGGCGGCCTCGATCCGACTTTCGTGATCGGCGGGCGGCTGAAGAGCGCCGGCAGCAACGCGCGACTCGGCACGGGCAACTATCTCGTGGCCGAGGCAGACGAGAGCGACGCATCGTTCATGCATCTGCATCCGATGATGGCGATCGTCACCAACGTCGACAACGATCATCTCGCCACGCACGACGGCGACTTCGAGCGCCTCCAGCAGAGCTTCATCGATTTCCTGCACAACATGCCGTTCTACGGAGTCGCGATCGTGTGCGTCGACGATCCCGTCGCCGCGAGCCTGGTGCCGCGGATCGCGCGCCCGGTCGTCACGTATGGAATCGAGGCGGATGCCGACGTTCGTGCGGTCAACATTGCGCGCCAGGGCACGCAAACGCGCTTTGACCTGCAGCGGCGCGGCTCGCCGGCGCTGTTGCCCGTGCAGTTGAACCTGCCCGGCACGCACAATGTGCTCAACTCGCTGGCGGCGATCGCCGTCGGGCTCGAACTGAACGTTGCGTTCGATGCGATCCAGGCGGCGCTCGCGAATTTCCACGGCGTCGATCGCCGCCTGCAGCAGTACGGCGACGTGCAGACCGCGGTCGGCCGCGTGACGCTGATCGACGATTACGGTCATCATCCGACCGAGCTGGCCGCGACGCTCGAAGCGATCCGCCAGGGCTGGCCGGGCCGGCGCATCGTGCTGGCGTTCCAGCCGCATCGCTATTCGCGCACGCGGGATCTTCTCGACGACTTCGCGCGTGTGCTCGCGAACGTCGACGCTTTGATCGTCACCGAAGTGTACGCGGCCGGCGAGCAGCCGATCGCGGGCGCCGATGGCAAAGCGATCTGCCGCGCGATTCGCTCGCATGGCCGCGTCGAGCCGTTGCTGCTCGAGAAAATCGAAGACCTGCCGCGCGCGCTGATCCAGATTGCTCGCGACGGCGACGTGATCGTGACGATGGGTGCCGGCAGCATCGGCGCCGCGGCCGCGGAATTGCCGACGGCACTGGCTGCGCTGCAGCCGGCACCGTTTGTCGATCGGAGGCGGCCATGAACGCGCTGGCGCTGCCTCCTGACATCGCCTCGCGCGTGCGCCATGGCGAGCCCATGTCGAAGCACACGTCGTGGCACGTCGGCGGCCCCGCGGACCTGTATTTCCGGCCGCTCGACGTCGACGACGTCGCCGCGTTTCTGCGCAGCCTCGAACCGGACACGCCGGTGATGTGGATCGGGCTCGGCAGCAACCTGCTGGTGCGCGACGGTGGCATACGCGGCGCGGTGATCGAGACGCACGGCGTCTTCGACGAGCTCGACCGGCACGGCGACACCGAGATCTGGTGCGGCAGCGGCGTCGCGTGCGCGAAGCTCGCCAAGCAGTGCATCAAGTGGGGCCTCGGTCCTGCCGAGTTCTTCGCAGGCATTCCGGGAACGCTCGGCGGTGCGCTGGCAATGAATGCCGGCGCGTTCGGCGGCGAAACGTGGCGCCACGTGCTCGGCGTCACGACGATCGATCGCTCCGGCGAACGGCACGAGCGGCCCGCGAGCGACTACGTCGCGTCCTATCGCCACGTGGCCGGCCCGGCGAACGAATGGTTCCTCGGCGCGCGTCTCACCTTCGAACAGCGCCCCGGCGTGAGCAACGAAGACATCCGCCTGCTGCTCGCACGTCGCAAGGCGACGCAGCCGATCGGCGAATGGTCGTGCGGCTCGGTGTTCACGAATCCGCCGGGCGATCACGCGGCGCGCCTCATCGACACCGCCGGCCTCAAGGGATATCGCATCGGCGGCGCGCGCGTCTCGGAGATGCACGCGAACTTCATCGTGAACGACGGCACCGCGAGCGCTGCGGACATCGAACAGTTGATTCAGTACGTGATGGCGACAGTCCAGCGCGTACACGGCGTGCAGCTCAAGCCTGAGGTGCGCATCGTGGGAGAAGGACGATGAGCGTGCAGACGGCGGATCCGAAGGACTTCGGTCGCGTAGCGGTGTTGCTTGGCGGGACTTCGTCGGAGCGCGAGGTGTCGCTGAACTCCGGCCAGAACTGCCTCGACGCTCTGCGTCGTCGCGGCGTCGACGCACATCCCGTCGATGGCGTTCCCGCGCTGCTCGCGGACATCACGGCGAAGCGCTGCGATCGCGTGTTCAACATCATGCACGGTGGCGACGGCGAGAACGGCGTCGTGCAAGGGCTGCTCGAAGCGCTGCACGTTCCGTACACGGGCTCGGGCGTGCTCGGCTCGGCGTTGACGCTGGACAAGATCCGCACGAAGCAGGTGTGGCTGTCGCTCAACATGCCGACGCCGCGGTATGCGCGCCTGTCCCGCACTGACGACGTCACCGCCGCGGCGCGCTGGCTCGGGCTGCCAGTGATCGTAAAGCCCGCGTGCGAGGGCTCCAGCGTCGGCGTGAGCCGTGTCTTCAAGGAATCGGATCTCTCGCAAGCGGTGGCACTCGCAGCGCGCTACCAGGGCGAGCTGCTGATGGAGCAGCTCATCGAGGGCGAGGAATTCACCGTCGGCATCCTCAACGACGAAGCGCTGCCGACGATCCGCATCGTGCCGCCCGGGGAGTACTACGACTATCACGCGAAGTACGTCTCCGACGACACGCAATACATCTGCCCTGGCCTGCACGGCACGGCGGAGACCGAGATGCGCGCACTCGCGCTCGAAGCTTTCCGCACGTCCGGCTGCAGCGGCTGGGGGCGCGTCGACCTGATGCGCGATCGCGATGGTGCCAACTACCTGCTCGAAGTGAACACGACGCCCGGCATGACCAGCCACTCGCTCGTGCCGAAGGGCGCGAAGGCGTTCGGCATCGAGTTCGACGACCTGGTGTGGCGGATTCTGGAAACGAGCCTTAGTCGCGCGGGACGCGCGCCATGAAATGGGGAGCCAAGCCATGATCTTGTCCGCCCGTAGACGCAATCGTCGCAAGCCGGAGCGCAGCGGCGGCGGATTCTCACTGGCCGGGCTCAAGCCGATGCTCGCGGGCGGCTTGCAGTCGGCGCTCGGCGTGGCCGGCATGCTCGTCGGCCTCGGCATCATGGTGTGGGGACTGGCACTCGCGTTCGATCGACCGATCGGCCAGGTCGAAGTCGGCGGCCGCTTCCAGCGCGTTGCGCCGGTCCAGATCGAGGAAGTCGTCGCGCCGTTCCGGGGTGCCGGATTTCTCTCGGTCGATCTCGACAAGCTGCGCGCTGCACTCGAAAGCATCCCGTGGGTCGATCGCGCACGCGTCGAGCGTCGCTGGCCGAACGGCGTGCGCGTGTTCATCACCGAGCACGTCGCGGTTGCGCGTTGGGGCGAAGACGGCCTCATGAATACGCGCGGCGAGCTGTTCCTCCCGCACGCACGACACATTCCTCCGGAGCTGCCACAACTCATCGGCCCGGTGGGCACCGAGGCGCAGGTCGCGCAGCTCTACCTCAAGACTTATCCGCGCCTGCTCGCGGTCGGCATGCGCCTGTCGCAGGTCGAGCTCGATGCGCGCGGCGCATGGCAACTCACGCTCGGCAACGGCGCACGCGTTCGCCTCGGCCGGCAGGACGTCGCAGCGCGCCTCGAGCGCTTCATCGCGATCGCCAGCCCGGTCGTCGCGACGCGCGGCACGGACGTGAGCTACGTCGACCTGCGCTACAGCAACGGTTTCTCAATCGGTTGGAACGCGCCTACCCGCGTCGCCCAAGACGCACAGGATGCAAAACCAGATGCTTAAGAAAAACGTACGAAATCTGATCGTCGGCCTCGACATCGGGACTTCGAAAGTCGTCGCGATCGTCGGCGAGATGACCTATGACGGGCGCATCGAGGTCATCGGCCTCGGCTCGCATCCCTCGCGCGGCCTGAAACGCGGCGTCGTCGTCAACATCGAATCGACGGTGCAGTCGATCCAGCGCGCCGTCGAGGAGGCGGAGCTGATGGCCGGTTGCGAGATCCACTCGGTGTACGCCGGCATCGCCGGCAGCCACGTAAGGAGTCTCAACTCGCACGGCATCGTCGCGATCCGCAACAAGGAAGTGACGTCGGAGGACGTCGACCGCGTCATCGACGCGGCACGCGCGGTCGCGATTCCGGCAGACCAGAAGATCCTGCACATCCTGCCGCAGGAATTCCTGATCGACAGCCAGGAGGGCATCCGCGAGCCGATCAGCATGTCGGGCGTGCGCCTGGAAGCGAAGGTGCACATCGTCACGGGCGCCGAGAGCGCCGCGCAGAACATCGTGAAGTGCGTGCAGCGCTGCGGGCTCGCAGTCGAAGACGTCGTGCTCGAACAGCTCGCATCCAGCTACGCCGTGCTCGCCGACGACGAGAAAGAGCTCGGCGTGTGCCTCGTCGACGTCGGCGGCGGTACGACCGATATCGCCGTGTTCTCCGGTGGCGCCATTCGCCACACCGCCGTGATCCCAATCGCGGGCGACCAGGTGACCAACGACATCGCGGTCAGCCTGCGCACGCCGACGCATCACGCGGAGGAGATCAAGTTGAAGTTTGCCTGCGCGCTGTCACAGCTCGCGAACTCGGACGAGACCATCGAAGTGCCTAGCGTGGGCGATCGTCCGCCGCGCCGGCTGGCACGCCAGACGCTCGCCGAAGTGGTCGAGCCGCGCTACGAGGAATTGTTCGCGCTGATCCGCGAGGAGCTGCGTCGCTCCGGCTTCGAGGAAGTGATCGCCGCCGGCGTCGTGCTGACGGGCGGCAGCTCGAAGATGGAAGGCGCGGTGGAGCTCGCCGAAGAAGTTTTCCACATGCCGGTGCGACTCGGCATTCCGCAGCACATCACCGGCCTGGTCGACGTCGTGAGCAATCCGATTCATTCGACGGGCGTCGGCCTGCTGCTGTACGGCCGCGAGAACTACCTGCGCGGCCGCCGCGGCGAGCCGCTCGGCCAGGTGAGAGGCGTGTGGGATCGGATGAACGCATGGTTCAAAGGAAATTTTTGAAGGAGTGACACAGGTGTCACGTGTGTCACTGGTGTTGCTGCGACCTCGATTGCGTCCTCTGAGCGCAACCGAAGCCGCAGCGTGTTGAAGGCGGTTGGATGATGTCGCACAGACATCGAGGGGACTAACGATGTTCGTACTTGCTGATACAGAAAACCAAGGTGCCGTGATCAAGGTGATCGGGGTCGGCGGCGGCGGCGGCAACGCCGTGGCGCACATGATCTCCGCCGGGATCGAAGGCGTGGATTTCATTTGCATCAACACCGATGCGCAGGCGCTCAAGCATTCCAGGGTGAAGGTCGGTCTGCAGATCGGCTGCAACATCACCAAGGGACTCGGCGCGGGCGCCGACCCCGAGGTCGGGCGCCAGGCGGCCATGGAAGATCGCGATCGCATCATCGAAATGATCGAAGGCTCGGACATGCTGTTCATTACGGCCGGCATGGGCGGCGGCACCGGCACGGGCGCGGCGCCGATCGTCGCGCAGGTCGCGAAGGAGCTCGGCATCCTCACGGTCGCGGTCGTGACCAAGCCGTTCGACATGGAAGGCCGCAAGCGCCTCAGCTCGGCCGATACCGGCATCAACGAGCTCGGCAAGCATTGCGACTCGCTGATCACGATCCCGAACCAGAAGCTGCTGACGGTACTGGGCGGCGATGTGACGCTGCTCGACGCGTTCAAGGCAGCGAACCAGGTGCTGCAGGGCGCGGTCCAAGGTATTGCCGAGCTGATCACGCGTCCCGGCATGATCAACGTCGACTTTGCCGACGTCCGCACGGTCATGGCGGAAACCGGCATGGCGATGATGGGCTCGGGCTCGGCGCGCGGCGACAATCGGGCGCGCGAGGCTGCGGAAGCCGCTGTGTCCAGCCCGCTGCTGGAGGACGTGAACCTGCAGGGCGCGCATGGGCTGCTGATCAACGTCACCGCCGGCATGGACCTGCGGACCAGCGAGTTCAGCATGGTCGGCGACACGGTGAAGCAGTACGCGTCGGAAGACGCCAACGTGGTCGTGGGCTGCGTCATCGACCCGGAGATGCGTGAGGAAATCCGCGTCACCGTGGTCGCGACGGGAATCGGCCGGCCGGTTGCAGGCCAGATGCCACAGCAGGACGGCCGTCGCATGACGGCAATTCCGGGCGGCCGCAACCACCGGGTGCCGACGCTCGACGATCTGCACGTGCCGACGTACATCCGCAACCAAAGGGACCCGCAGTCGGTTACGCCGAGACGGGCAGTGGGCGACGGGTTGAGCTCCGAGGACACCTCGATGCTCGATATCCCGGCGTTCCTGCGCAGGCAAGCGGACTGAGGCAGACCGGTTACTAAGGCACCGCGGCAAAAGTGGCGGCAGGTCAGAGGCTTGCCGCTGCGGGGCTGCGATGTTAGGGTCTGCGCCCGCTTAACCTGAGTACGGGCTGGTAGGAGGACGGTTTCTCAACGAGGTCCGACGCGAATGCTGCGACAACGAACGCTCAAGAACACGATCCGTGCCACCGGCGTGGGGCTGCATTCCGGCAAGAAAGTGCTGATGGTGCTGCGTCCGGCTCCCGTCGACACGGGCGTGGTGTTTCGTCGCACCGACCTTGATGAGCCCGTCGATATCCGCGCTTACGCCGAGAACGTCGGCGACACCATGCTGGGCACGACGCTGATTCGCGACGGCGTGCGCGTCTCGACCATCGAGCACCTGCTTTCGGCTTTCGCCGGGCTCGGGCTCGACAACGCCTATGTCGACCTGTCGGCGGAAGAAGTACCGATCATGGACGGCAGCGCGGGTCCGTTCGTGTTCCTGCTGCAGTCGGCAGGCATCGAAGAACAGCCGGCGCCGAAGCGCTTCGTGCGCGTGCTCGAATCGCTCCTGGTGCAGGACGAAGACAAGTGGGCGCGCTTCGATCCGTACAACGGCTTCAAGGTGAATTTCGAGATCGAGTTCAATCACCCGATCTTCAAGAAGCGCGCGCAGAGCGCGTCGATGGACTTTTCGACGACCTCGTTCCTGAAAGAGATCAGCCGCGCACGCACGTTCGGTTTCATGCGCGACCTGGAATTCCTGCGCTCGAAGAACCTCGCGCTCGGCGGCACGATGGACAACGCGATCGTGCTCGACGACTACCGCGTGCTGAACGAGGACGGGCTGCGCTACGAGGACGAGTTCGTCAAGCACAAGATCCTCGATGCGATCGGCGACCTGTACCTGCTCGGCCGCAGCCTCATCGGCGAGTTCAGCGGCCACAAGTCCGGCCACGCGCTCAACAACAAGCTGCTGCGCACGCTGATCAACACGCCGAATGCCTGGGAAGAGGTGACTTTTGCCGACGTGAAGGATGCGCCAATTTCCTACATACCCGCGGCCGCAATGGTCACGGCGTAACGGCGGTGCTTCACTTCCTGCCGACTCTCACTTTGAGTTTTGTGAACCGCGTCTCACCGCTTGCGCGCAGCGCCTCTAGCACGTGCTGCTGGGCATAGCGGATGCGCGGGCACCAGGCGGCGGAATCGGCCAGTACAACCAGCGTATCGTCCCGGCAACTTACTGAAACTACGTGGTCTTTCTCGGCGCCCTGCAGAGCAGTACGGACCTGCGCGGTTAAGTCAACCGTGGCCTGCACGCGTCGTTCCAGGTCCGCGAACAGCCCTCCGAGGTCGTGTGCGACGTGTTTGAAACGGTCAGACATAAACTGAAAGCATCGTTATGTGAGGCCTGTCTGCTTGATCTTTCGTCGGAGGATTCTGCATATTCCCCCTCGAAAGCACGCACTGCTCAGGGCAAACCCGTCGAAAGGCGGGGACGCAAAGCCACCGGTCTAAGGGTCGTTCGTTCGATCACGATAGCGGGGTTGCCAGGATGTACAACACGAACTTGTCGGTTCTACGTCCAACGCTGGTCGCGAGTGAACTCGGTGGGCCTGCCGGTCGTTGCTGATCGGGCTGCGCTGAGAAGACTGCGCTGTGATGTACAGAGATTATTGACGGCCGACAAGAGGCTCTGAACGCATGAATGTCATCGTCTTCTCCAAGAGGCATGGGCGGGCCCGCCAGATCGAGCTCGGCCGTCCTCTTGCATTGACGGTGACGATCGCCGCGGTGCTCGCGGTGCTCTCGGGTGTGTTGTTCGCAGGAGTGCAACTCGGCCGCAACGGCACGCTAAACGATCCCGGCCAGCAAGTCGTCGAGTGGGGCACGAAGCTCGAAGAGCAACGCGCGCAGGTGCTCGCGACGCGCCGCGAATTGCAGGATCGTCTCGATGCGCTCGCCGGCCGTGTCGGCCAGATGAATGCACACGTGATCCGCCTCGATGCGCTCGGCCGTCGTCTCACCGAGATGGCGAAGCTCGACAAGGGCGAATTCGATTTCGAAAGCGAGCCGGCCGTCGGCGGTCCCGAAGGTGTCGTGGAAGGCGCGATCGCTGCGGCGCCCGAGCTGACCGCGATGCTCGATGACCTCGCGAACCAGATCAAAGATCGCGAGCGGCAGCTCGCAGTGCTCGAAAGCCTGATCTCGACCCGCAACCTGAGCCGCCAGATCGTGCCGGGCGGCCGGCCGGTCATGCAGGGCTGGATCTCCTCTTACTTCGGCCATCGCGCCGATCCGTTCACCGGCCGCAGCGCGTTCCACCGCGGTCTCGATTTCGCCGGTCCCTCGGGGGCCGAAGTGGTCGCCGTCGCCTCGGGCGTCGTGACCTTTTCGAAGGAGCGCTTCGGCTACGGCAAGTGCGTCGAGATCAACCACGGCAACGGCTACGTCACGCGTTACGCGCACAACCAGCGCGTGCTCGTGGCGATCGGTGACACCGTGCAGAAGGGCCAGCCGATCGCGCTGATCGGCTCGACCGGCCGCTCGACCGGTCCGCACCTGCATTTCGAAGTGCTGAAGCAGGGCCGGGCCGTCGACCCGATGAGCTTCGTCAAGCGCTAAGAAGAGTCGGGGTAAAGCCCGGCGCACAGCCCGATAGAGGGGCTTTTTTCCTTCCCGACCGGTTGAAATCCGGGCCGCGTGTACAATAACCGGCTTATTTCCCCGTCCACTCGGAGTTCCGGTCGTGGCCAATTGGCTTGCCCAGCTGTTCGGCAGCCGCAATCAGCGGCTCTTGAGCGGCTACAACAGAAGCGTCGCCCGCACGAACGCACAGGAAGAGTCGTTCAAGACGCTGAGCGACGAGCAGCTCCAGGGCAAGACGGCCGAGTTCCGTCAGCGTCTGGCCGGCGGTGAAGACCTCGAGAAGCTGCTGCCTGAGGCATTCGCCGCTGTGCGCGAAGCCTCGCGCCGCACCCTCGGGCTGCGGCACTTCGACGTCCAGCTCATCGGCGGCATGGTGTTGCACCAGGGCAAGATCTCCGAGATGCGCACCGGTGAAGGCAAGACGCTGGTCGCAACCCTGCCGGCCTATCTGAACGCACTGCCCGGCAAGGGCGTGCACGTCGTCACCGTCAACGAGTACCTGGCGCAGCGCGACGCCGACTGGATGGGCCCGATCTACCGGTTCCTCGGCCTGACGGTCGGCGTGATCAAGAGCGGGCAGACGCCCGACGAGAAGCGCGCGGCGTACGCCTGCGACATCACGTACGGCACCAACAACGAATTCGGTTTCGATTACCTGCGCGACAACCTCGCGTTCCGGCTTCCCGATCGCACGCAGCGCGGCCTCGCTTACGCGATCGTCGACGAAGTCGACTCGATCCTGATCGACGAAGCGCGCACGCCGCTGATCATTTCCGGTCCCGCCGAAGAGAGCACCGAGCTGTACGTGCGCATCAATCAGCTTGCGCCGCGCCTCAAGCGTCAGGAGACCGAGGAAGGCGAGGGCGACTACTGGGCGGACGAGAAGACGCGCCAGGTGCATCTGTCGGACACGGGCCACGAACATGCCGAAGAGCTGATCGCCGAGGCCGGGCTGCTGCAAGCGGGCGAGAGTTTGTACGACGCTGCGAACATCCGCCTGATGCATCACCTGAACGCGGCGCTGCGGGCGCATGCGCTCTATCACCGCGACGTCGAGTACATCGTCCGCAACGGCGAAGTGATCATCGTCGACGAGTTCACCGGCCGCACGATGCCGGGCCGGCGCTGGTCGGACGGCCTGCACCAGGCGGTGGAAGCGAAGGAACACGTGCGCGTGCGCGAGGAGAACCAGACCGTCGCCTCGATCACGTTCCAGAACTACTTCCGCATGTACTCGAAGCTCTCCGGCATGACCGGCACCGCCGACACCGAGGCGTTCGAGTTCCAATCGATCTACGGCCTGGAAGTCGCGGTGATCCCGACGCACCGGCCGATGGTGCGTCAGGACCATTCCGACTACGTATACCTGTCGGCGAAGGACAAGTTCGACGCGATCCTCGAAGACATCAACGACTGCGTGAAGCGCGGTCAGCCGGCGCTGGTCGGCACGACGTCGATCGAAACCTCCGAGTTCCTGTCGGGCCTGCTGCAGAAGGAAAAGATCGGCCACGAGGTCCTGAACGCCAAGCAGCACGAGCGCGAGGCGCACATCGTCGCGCAGGCCGGTCGCCCCGGCGCGGTGACGATCGCTACCAACATGGCCGGCCGCGGCACGGACATCGTGCTCGGCGGCAACCTCGAAGCCGAGTTGCATCAGATCGATCCTGCGGACGAGACCACGCGCCAGCGCGCACGCGAGGAATGGCAGAAGCGTCACGATGCGGTGCTCGCGGCCGGCGGCTTGCACATCGTCGGCACTGAGCGCCACGAGTCACGCCGTATCGACAATCAGCTGCGCGGCCGCTCTGGTCGCCAGGGCGACGCCGGCTCGAGCCGCTTCTATCTGTCGCTCGAAGACAACTTGATGCGCATCTTCGGCGACCCCGAGCGCACCAAGCGCTGGCTGCAGACCGCGGGCATGAAGGAAGGCGAGGTGATCGAGAGCCGCATGCTCTCGAAGCAGATCGAGCGCGCGCAGCGCAAGGTCGAGGCGCACAACTTCGACGCGCGCAAAAACCTGCTCGAATACGACGACGTCGCCAACGACCAGCGCAAGGTCATCTATCAGCAGCGCACCGAGCTGATGGCGGCCGAGGACGTCGCCGATGCCGTGGCCGGCATCCGTCACGAAGTCGTGAACACCATCATCGACCGCTTCGTGCCGCCGAAGAGCCCGGAAGATATGTGGGACATCGACGGCCTGAACCAGGCGATCGAGCGCGACTTCGCGGTGCCCATCAACGTCAAGAGCTGGCTCGAGGCCGACGAGAACATGGCCGAGGACGGCCTGCGCCAGAAGGTGTTCGAGGAAGTCGATCGCGCGTACGAAGCCAAAGTGCAGCAGTACGGCGCCGAGGTGGTGCGGCCGATCGAGAAGTCGATCATGCTGCATCAGCTCGACTCGCATTGGCGCGAGCACCTTGCAGCGATGGACTACCTGCGCCAGGGCATCCACCTGCGCAGCTATGCGCAGAAGAATCCGAAACAGGAATACAAGCGCGAAGCGTTCGAGCTGTTCACCGCGATGCTCGATCGCATCAAGCACGACACCGTGTCGGTGCTGTCGCGCATGCAACTCCGCACGCAGGCTGAGATCGACGCGGAGGAGGAGGAGCGCCAGCGGCGGCTCGCACGCGCGATGCAATTCCAGCATGCTGCGCCGGAGCAGATGACGGCGCCGGCGCCGCAAGGACCGGTGGCGGAGCCGCAGGCGCGTGGTGTGGCGGAGCCGGTCGCGCAGTTCGTGCGCGAGACCAAGAAGGTCGGCCGCAACGAGCCGTGCCCGTGCGGTTCAGGGAAGAAGTTCAAACATTGTCACGGCGCGCTGGCGAAAGAAGAGAGCTGAGAATCTCCTTTGATTCACGTCGTGGCCGGTGCGCTTTTCGATTCCACCGGCCGCGTGCTCATCGCGCAACGGCCCGCCGGCAAGCACATGGCGGGAGGGTGGGAGTTTCCGGGTGGTAAGCGCGAGCCTGGCGAGGAGCCGCGCGATACGCTCGTTCGCGAGCTGCGCGAAGAGCTCGGCATCGAAGTTCACGACGCGACACCGCTCATCGCCTACGAGCACGAATACCCGCATCGTCGCGTGCTGCTCGAGCTCTGGGTCGTCATCAGCTACAGCGGCGAGCCGCAGCCGCTCGATGCGCCGGCGCTGCAATGGACCGCGATCGACGAGCTGCAACGCGTGGGCCTGCTCGCAGCCGATCTGCCGATGATCCCGGCTCTGCGCGATTACAACTCGCGCTCGAAGAAGCGCAGCACCATCTCGTAGAAGTGCCGGCCCTGCTGCTGCATGCGGACCAGCCCGTGCTTGCCGCCCGGGTAGGTCATCACGTCGAACTGTTTCGCCTTGGATTGCAGCGCCTGCATCATCATCGTGCTGTTCGTGAACAGTACGTTGTCGTCCGCCATGCCGTGCACCAGCAGCAGCTTGCCCTTCAGCGCGCCGGCATTCGGGACTGCTGAGCTTGCTGCATAACCGGCTGCATTCACGCTCGGCAATCCGAGATAGCGCTCGGTGTAGTGAGTGTCGTAGACGCGCCAGTCGGTGACCGGCGCGCCGGCTATGCCCGCTTTGAACGCATCGGTCGTCGTCAGCGCCATCAGAGTCATGAAGCCGCCGTAGCTCCAGCCCATGATGCCGATGCGTTGCGGATCGACGAACTCCAGCGTCTTCAGGAACTCGACGCCGCGCAGCTGATCCGCGACTTCGACCTTACCGAAGCGCTGCGCGAGCGCAGTCTCGAAGGCGTTGCCGCGGAAGCCCGAGCCGCGGTTGTCGAGCGTGAACACGACGAAGCCGTGCTGCGCGAGGATTTCGCGGAAGTAGCCGCCACCCATCCATTCCTTCTTGATGTACTGGTTGTGCGGGCCGCCGTACACGTCGACGACCACCGGGTAGCGCTTACCCGGCTGCAATCCCGCCGGCTTCGTCAAACGATAGTTGAGCTGCTGGCCGTCTTCCGCTGCGATCGAGCCGAACTCTTCCTTGACGTGATCGGCGAGGAACGGATGGTACGGGTGCGTTGCGTCGAGCGCGTTGCGAACCAGCCAGTGCTGGAGCGAGCCGTCGAGCTTGCGGAGGCTCGCGTTCGGCGGCTGATCCGGCGAAGAAAACAGGTCGAGGTAACCGCGCGCGCCGGGCAGCAGCTTCGCCTCGTGCCAACCTGCCTCGCGCGAGATCTGCTTCGGCGCCTCAGGTGTGCGCGTGTCGAGTGACGTCACGTACAGGTGGCGTTCGAGCGTCGAGGCAGAGTTCGCGAGGAAGTACACGTTGCCGCGCTTCTCATCGACGCCGACCAGTCCGTTCTCGGTGTTGTTGCCGACGACCATCCACTCGCCGGCGGTGAGCGGACGCACCAGCTTGCCGTCGAGGTCATACAGGTACAGATGCTTGTAGCCGGAGCGCCGCGAGCTCCACACGAACGCCGGCCGGTGCTCCAGGAAATGCAGATCGTTGTTCAGCTCGATCCAGTTCGGGCTGGTTTCCGTCAGCAGCGTCTGCACTTGACCGCTCGCGGCGTCGACCTTCAGCAGGTCGAGCCGCTTCTGGTCGCGAGGCTGGCGCTGGACGGCAAGATGCTTCGAGTCCGGCAACCAATTGACGCGCGCGAGATAACCGTCGCCCAAATCAAGCTCGATCGGCGTGACCTTGCCGGAGGCGAGCTCCAGCACCTTCAATTCGACATGCGTATTGGGCGTGCCGGCAGCCGGATAGCGCTGCCGATACATGCGCGCGCCGTCGGCATTGATCTCGAAGCGCTCGACCTCCTGCACCGGCGTGTCGTCGATGCGCGTGAACGCAATGCGCGAGTCGTCCGGCGCCCACCAGTAGCCGGTGTCGCGATCCATTTCCTCCTGCGCGATGAACTCCGCGACACCGTTTTGCACGAGCCCGGCGCCGTCGGTCGTCAAGGCGCGCTCCTGGCGCGTGCGCAGGTCGATCGCGTACAGGTTCTGGTCGCGAATGAAACTCACGTAGCGGCCGCCCGGCGAAAAGCGCGAATCCGTCTCGTAGCCCGCGGAATTCGTCAGGCGCGTGACGGGATTCGCACGCGCATTCAACTCGTACAAGTACAGATCGCCGCCGAGCGGAATCAGCAGGCGCCGCCCGTCGGCCGCAAACTGGTACTCGACGATTCCGCGCAGCGAAGCCGTGCGCTGGCGCTCGCGTCGGGCTTCTTCCTCCGCGGACACTTTTTCTTCGTCGCCGACCAGAGCGCGCGAGTCGACCAGGAGCTGCGATTTGCCTGTGCGCGTGTCGAAGGCCCACAGATCGAACTGGTCCTTGTTGTCCTGCTTGCCTTGCAGGTAGGTCACATAACGCCCGTCCGGCGAGAACTTCGCCTCGCGCAGGCGCGGACCGCTAAGATCCGGTGCGCCGAAGATCCGCTCGACGCTGAGTGGTGCGCCGGTTGCATTGATTGCCACAAGAGTCATGAGCAGAGCTGTTGTATACCGCATGATGAAGCGCTTACCGGATTCATTCGTCGCGATGATGACACTAAACTAGCCGCCACACCGCACGTCGCCAGAGGTTCTCATGAAGAAGGCCCTCGCGCTCCCGCTGCTGATGCTGCTGCTCGCAGCTTGCACCGCCGATTCGACGCGTCATGCCAGCGCACCGTCGCCCGCTCTCACGTACCCGCCCGCTGCGCGCGGCGCGCAGGTGGACGACTATCACGGCACGCGTGTCGAGGATCCGTATCGCTGGCTGGAGCAGGTCGACGCCGCGCCGACGCGGCAGTGGATCACCGCGGAGAACGCGCTCGCGCAGCCGTACCTGGAAGGAATCCCGGCACGCGAGACGATCAAGCAGCGACTGACGCAGCTCTGGAATTACGAGCGCTACGACATTCCCGTGCACCGTGGCGATCGCTACTTCTACACGCGCAACGATGGCTTGCAGAACCAGAGCGTGCTGTACGTGACGGATGGATTGCACGGGGAACCGCGCGTGCTGCTCGATCCGAACACGCTGAGCAAAGACGCGACGATCGCGCTGATGGAAATCGTCCCGAGCCCGGACGGAAAAATACTGGCGTACAGCCTGTCGGACGGCGGCAGCGACTGGCGCTCCTGGCACTTCCGCGACGTCGCGAGCGGCAGCGATCTGCCGGACGTCCTGCGGTTCATCAAGTTCGCGAACGTCCAATGGACCGCGGATTCGCGCACTGTCTACTACGCGCGCTATCCGCTGCGCGCCGACGGCTCCGGCGACGACAGCAAGCAGCGCGAAATCTATTGGCACAAGCTGGGCGCGACCCAGGCCGCGGACGAGCGCGTGTTCCGGGTCGTCGACCATCCGACGCGTAATCCGTACGTGCAGGTCTCCGACGACTTCCGCTACCTGGTCATCTGGATGTACGACGGCTCGCAGTCGAACGGCATCTATTACCGCACGCTCGGCGCGGACGGTGCGCCGTCCAGCGAAGTGGTGCGGCTGTTCGACACCTTCGATGCGGACTACGAATTCGTCGCCGAGATCGACGACACGTTCTACGTGCGCACCTCGAAGGACGCGCCGAATGCGCAACTCATCGCCGTGCCGGCAAAGTCGGCGGATCGCAAGAACTGGCGCGTCATCGTCCCGGAAAGCGAGCACTCGATGGTCGAGACGTCGATCGTCGGCGGCCGCATCCTCGCGCAGTATCTGCAGGACGCGCACTCCGTCGTGCGCGCCATGGACCTCGACGGCAAGCCGCTCTACGACGTGAAGCTGCCGGGAATCGGCCGCGCGACCGGTTTCTTCGGCGACGTGAGGGACGGCGAGACATTCTTCACATACACCGATTACATGACGCCGGCTTCGATCTCGCGCCTGGAACTCGCGACGGGCGAGGTCAGCCTGTTCCGCGCACCGAAGGTGTCGTTCGACAAGAGCGCGTTCGTCACCGAGCAGGTTTTCTACACCAGCAAGGACGGCACGCGCGTGCCGATGTTCATCACGAGCAAGCGCGGCCTGGTGAAGAACGGCCAGAACCCCGTGATGTTGTACGGCTACGGCGGCTTCAACATCGCGCAGCAGCCGGAATTCAGCGTACCCGTGCTCGTGTGGCTCGAAATGGGCGGTACCTTCGCGCTGGCCAACCTGCGCGGCGGCTCCGAGTACGGCGAGTCCTGGCACAACGCCGGCACGAAGCTGCAGAAGCAGAACGTGTTCGACGACTTCATCTCGGCGGCGCAATGGCTGATCGACGAGAAGTACACCTCGACGCCGAAGCTCGCGATCCGCGGCCGGAGCAACGGCGGGTTGCTGGTCGGTGCGGTCCTCACGCAGCGTCCGGATCTGTTCGGCGCCGCGTTGCCGGCCGTCGGCGTGCTCGACATGCTGCGTTATCACACGCCGAGCGCGAACGCGCGGCAATGGTCGAGCGACTACGGTCTGAGCGAGAACGCGGCGGAGTTCCGTGCGTTGTACAAGTACTCGCCCGTGCACAACATCAAGCCCGGAATCTGCTATCCGCCTACGCTCGTCACGACGGCAGACCATGACGATCGCGTCGTCCCCTGGCACAGCTTCAAGTTCGCGGCCGAGCTCCAGCGAGCACAGAACTGTGCGAATCCAGTGCTGCTACGGGTCGAGACGCGCGCGGGCCACGGCTCCGGCAAGCCGGTGTGGATGCAGATCGAGGATTTCGCCGACCAGTGGGCCTTCCTGGTCAAGACCCTGCACATGGAGCAGGAGATGAGGTTGGCTGCGGAGTCGGGCTGAAGCCCGACCTACAAGTCGCAACCTGTAGGTCGCGCTTCAGCCCGACTCTTCACCCTCTGTCTTCGGCTTGTCTTCCGTCTCCGCCGACTCGGCCGGAATCGATCTCTGCTCCGACGCCCAGGCGCCGAGATCGATCAGCTTGCAGCGCTCGCTGCAGAACGGACGCCACGGCGAGCTTGCGCTCCACTCGACGACGCGTCCGCAGGTCGGACATCGAATGGGTGTGTTCACGTGCAGACGGTGAGCTGGAACTTCACGTCCTCGGTTGCCTGCGCCGGGCGTGCGCCGGGATCGGTCCAGCGCAGGAAGCGGATGCTGCAGCGATGCTGGCCGCCGCTCACTTCCGGGAACAGGTCCGTGCCGGCCGGCAGCGCGATGCGCAGGAGCTGACTGGGACTGTCGCGCTCGAACGTGAGCTGGAAGTTGCCGCCGATCGCGGTTTCCGGGCGCGGCCGGGCGGTCTCGCGCGTCAGCCACAACAGCTCGACGACGGCATCGCACAGCGGCCGGATCGTCGCCATCCACTCGCCGTAATTCGCGGCGCGCACCGTGAACGGTTGATCGAGCCAATGGCGATAGTCGGGCAGGTCGAACTCGCAGGTGCCGCCCGGAATCGTGCTGCGATGTTTGATCGCGTTGAGGAACTCCGAGTCCCGCAGCTTCTGCATGAACAGCGCGCCCGCGGCGTTCAGCTCGGTGCGCAGCCGCTCGAGGTTGCCGAGCACCGCTCGCAAGCGTCCGGTGTCGACACCGGGCCGCGCCTGATAATCGGCCATGATGCCCATCTGGCGCTCGAGCTCCTTGAGCACCTCGGTGCGCGCATCGCCGCGCGCCGTGATTGCAAGAATTTCCAGCAACGAGCCGACGGCCGCGCGCGTCGACCACGCGTCTTCGCGCTCTTCGTGGAACAGCGCCTGGCTGTAGAGGAAGTCCAGCCGCAGGAAGGTCCGCATCCGCTCGTTGAGCGGCTGCTCGTACACAGGACCGGAAGGGGTACGGTCGCGAGAAGTCATTGGCGCGAATTGTGAAGCACTCCGCTGCCGTCGAAAACCCTTTTTTCGCCCCTCATTCGTCATGCGTAGCGGAATTGACGGCAACGGCTCGGGCGCGCACGCTGGCACGGCCTGGATCTGCACCCGTCATGGCCACTGCAGTACTCATCGTCACCCTGCTGACCGTCGCTGCTTCGCTGGCAAGCTGGCTATTCGGCCAGTGGCTGTCGCGTCGAACGCGCATCTCGGGTGTGGCGCTCGCCGTCGGTGGCGGCGGGACGGTGTTGCTGATCGCGTCCGTTGCGCTCGTCATCGTCACTGCGTCGAGGTGGTGGCCGCAGCTCATACCGGTCGAGGACTTGTCGGGGTCGCTTGCGCCGGCATCGGCATCGACGCGCAGCTCGGATGCCTGGCCAGCGAAAGCAGCGCCGCTACCCGCGGCGATTGCGGAAACGGCGCGACCCGAGGATCCCGCCGCGGCCGCCGAGCGGCTCAGGATGAGCGCGCGCAAACAGGAGATGTTGGCGGCGGCCGAAGCCCATCTCGAGCGGAGCGAGTACATCCAGGCCATCGACATCACTCGCGAGTACCTCCTTGCGGTTCCAGGCGACAACGACATGCGCTCGCTGCAGGCGCGCTCGCTGTTCGCCGCCCAGCATCCCGGTCCCGCTTCGGTCATCCCCGCCGCGGTCGTCGCGGAATGGCCCGCGACCGACTGCGTCGAATCGGAACGCGCCAACGACTCGGCGCGCTGGGTCCTCGACAACGGCTGCGGCCGTGTCGTCGCCGTGTTGTTCGCTTCGTGTCAGCTCAGCGAGATCGCGTGCTTCACCAATGCAGTGGTTTCGCAGGGTTGGAGCTACGAGCCGGCCGGCATCCTCATGACGGCTGCGAACGACCGGCCGGTGCCGGTGCGGCTGGGCGACGACGGGCCGCTGGTCGCGCCGATCTTCACGATTCGTGACGCCGCCGGCATGCGACGACAGATACGCTATCTCGCCTGCGAAGTGACCGCTCCGCGGGTGCTCCAGCTTCTGCACGATTCCGGCGCCGAGCTGACGTCGCAGCGGCTGCTGGCGGAGCTGCGTACCGATACCTGCTATGCGCAGGTGCTGGACTGGTCGCGTAGCGGACACCGGCTCGGCGCGTCGCCCGATGCGCTGTTGCGCCGGGGAATCAATTAGGGGGAAAAAAATGAACGACCTGTTCTCACTGCAGGGCCGCGTCGCCCTGGTCACCGGCGGCTCGCGCGGGATCGGCAGGATGATCGCAAAGGGCTTCATCGCGCAGGGCGCGCGCGTCTATATCTCGTCGCGCAAAGCGGACGTCTGCGAGCAGACCGCCAAGGAGTTGTCGCAAGGCGGCGGCAAGTGCGTCGCATTGCCGGTCGACGTGTCGAGCAACGAAGGCGTTGCGGCACTGGCCACCGCGTATGGGCGCCACGAGTCGAAGCTCGACATTCTCGTCAATAACGCCGGTGCTGCCTGGCTCGCGGAGTTCGATGCGTTTCCAGAGAAGGGCTGGGACAAGGTCGTGGACCTGAATCTCAAGGCGCCGTTCTTCCTCACGCAGGCGTTGTACGGCGCATTGAAGGGCGCGGCGCGGCCCGAGCGGCCGGCGAAGGTGATCAACATCGCGTCGATCGACGGCGTCTCGGTGAATCCGCAGGAGACGTATTCATACGCCGCCAGCAAGTCGGGTCTGATCCACCTGACGAAGCGCATGGCGCTGCGCCTGGCCGCGGACAACATCGTCGTTTCCGCGATCGCGCCTGGTGCGTTCGCGTCGGACATGAACACGCTCGCACGCGATCACGCGGACGAGGTGGCGAAGCGGATTCCATTGAGGCGCATCGGCACGGATGAAGACATGGCCGGCGCTGCGATTTTTCTTGCCTCGCGCGCGGGGGACTACGTCGTGGGCTCGACGCTGATCGTGGATGGCGGTGTCACGTACGCCAGAGGTTAGTCAGACGTCGCTATTGGCTGTAGGTCGGGCTTCAGCCCGACTCTTCGCTTCAGCCCGACTCTTCATCGCTGCGCCGTTTTTCTCTCCGCCGACGCTTTGTCGACGAGCTGGCGCGCGATCTTCAACATGTCCTCGTGCGTCCGACCCTTCGCGATGTACTTGCCATCGACGATCAAGCTCGGCACGCCATTGACTTTGTAGTCGCGCGAGAGCTGCTCGGCGCGCATAGCCTTCGCCGACACGCCCGGTGATTCGAACGCCGCGCGAAACTCCGCTGCGTCGACGCCGTGCTCCGCCGCCCAGGCCGCAAGCTGGTCTTCGTTGAACAGCGGCTTCTGCTCCTTGTGAATGCCCTCGAACAGCGCGTCATCGAGCCGCGCCAGGTCGCCCGTCGCCTCGAGCGTGTAATACGCGCGGCTCAACATCCCCCACTCACGCCTGCCGAACGACACCGGGACCCGGAGAAACGTCGCGTTCGCAGGCAGCTCCGCCGCCCACTTCACGACGTGCGGCTGCAACGCGTAGCAGTGCGGGCAGCCGTACGAAAAGAACTCGATGACTTCCACCTTGTCCGCTGCCGCCGTCGCCTGCGGCGGATTCAGCAGCTCGTAGTCCTGACCCTGCACCTGCGCGTAGGCAGGTGCAGCCAGGACGCACAACAGGGCAGCGAGAATGCGCAGACGACTCATGGATCAACCCTTCTTTTCCGGTGCGGCAGGCTTCTCGATGTCGAGCAGCTCGACTTCGAAGATCAACGTCGCGCCGGGAGGAATCGCGCCGCCGGGCGCGCCGCGATCGCCGTAGGCGATGTCGGCCGGGCACACGAGCTTGCTCTTGCCGCCGACCTTCATCAGCTGCACCCCTTCGGTCCAGCACTTGATCACGCCGTCGAGCGGGAACGACGCCGGCTCGCCGCGATCGCGCGAGCTGTCGAACACTTTGCCGTTCGGCAACGTGCCGTGATAGTGAACCTTGACTGTGTCGGTCGCCTTCGGCGACGCGCCGGTGCCTTCCTTGATCGTCGTGATGACGAGCCCGGAGGCGGTGCGCGTCGCACCTTTCTCCGCTGCAGCCTTGTCGAGCACCGCTTTGCCGGCCGCCGCCTGCCGCGTCTTCTGCATCTCCTGCAGTTTCGGGAAATGCTGCTGCGGGTCGTAGCCCGGCGGCGTCTTGCCCTTCGCGCCATCGGCGACACCGGCCTTCACGAACTCCAGCTCCGCGTCGGTGAGATTGAACGACTGGATGTTCGTCGACATCGCGACGCCAAGTGCGTACAGCGCCTTCTGTTCGTCCGTCTGCGGCTCGGCCGCGATCGCCGGCGTTGCAGCGGCGCAGAGTGCGATGGCCAATGTCAGGGTGGGCAACGGGCGCATGGCGATTCCTTGCAAGTGTGAAGGGGCGGCAAGCATACCGAATCAGCGGCCGGAGGTCGCGCTGCCGCCGGTCAGGCCGCGGGCTTCGAGCAGTGGGCCGATCTCGGGCCCCTTGCCATAGAAATCCCGGAACATCGTCAGCGCGTCGACGCTGAAGCCGCGCGACAGCACCTTCTGCCGCAGCAGGTCGCCGTTTTCACGCTTCAAGCCGCCGTGCGTATCGAACCAGTGCTCGGTATCGCGCGCGAGCACCTCGCTCCAGATGTAGGCGTAGTAGCCCGAGGAATAGCCGATGGGGCTCGCGAAAACGTGCGAGAAATACGTCGAGCGGTAACGCGGCGGCACCGGCGCGAAATCGATGCCGGCAGCCTTGAGCGCATCGCTCTCGAACTTCGCGACGTCAGCCTGCGCGGGCGTCTTGCCGGCGGGCAGCTGATGCCAGGCCTGATCGAGGATCGCAGCAGACAGGTATTCCGTCGTGGCATAGCCCTGGTTGAACTTGCGCGCCGCGAGGACCTTGTCCATCAGGTCTTTCGGCATCGGTGCGCCGGTCTGGTAGTGACGCGCGTAGTTCGCGAGCACGCGCGGATCCGTCATCCACATTTCGTTGTACTGCGACGGATACTCGACGAAGTCGCGCGGCACGCTCGTGCCAGAGAATTGCGGATACTGGACGTTCGAGAACAGGCCGTGCAGCGCATGGCCGAATTCGTGGAACGCGGTGTTCACCTCGTCGGAGGTGAGCAGCGTCGGCTGGCCCGCAGGCGGCCTCGGGATGTTGAGATTGTTGACGACGACCGGCTTCGTATTCAGCAGCCGCGCCTGTTCGACGAAGCTGTTCATCCAGGCGCCGCCGCGCTTGTTGCTGCGTGCGTACCAGTCCACCAGGAACAACCCGTGCGGCGAGCCGTCGGTGTCGAACACCTCGAACACGCGCACGTCCGGCTGGTACGTCGGCAGGTCCTTGCGCTCCTTGAAGCTCAAGCCGTACAGCTCGTGCGCGGCGAACAGCACGCCGTCGACCAGCACGCGGTTCATCTCGAAGTACGGTCGCACTTGCGACTCGTCGTATGAGTAACGCGCCTTGCGCACCTGCTCGGCGTAGAAGTCCCAATCCCACGGCTCCAGCTTGAACGACGCAGTGCCGTTCGCTTTCGCCTGCGAGTCGATCAGCGCTTGAATGTCTGCAGCTTCGCGCTTCGCATTGGCAACGGCAGGCGGTGCGAGCTGACTCAACATGCTGTTCACTGCGCCCGCGTTGAGCGCCGTTTCATCTTCCAGCACGTATGCGGCGTGGCTGCTGTAACCGAGCAGCGCGGCACGCTCTGCCCGCAGCTTCACGATCTGCGCGATTTCGTTGGTCGTATCGAATTCGCCGCCCCAGCCGCGGCCGGCCGACGCACGATAGATACGCTCGCGGAGCGCGCGATTCTTGAGTTGCGTGAGCGACGGCTGCGTCGTCGTGTTGAGCAGCGCGATCACGTACTTGCCTTCGAGTTTGCGCTCCTTCGCGGCCTCGGCGGCGACGGCGATCTGCTCGTCCGTCATGCCGTCCAGCTCGGCGCGGTTGTCGACGACGACAGCAGCGGCGTTGACGCCTTTCAGCACCGTTTGCCGGAATTCGGTCGTGAGCTTCGAGATCTCCTCGTTGAGCTGCTTGAGCCGCGTCTTGTCGGCATCGGACAGTCGTGCGCCGGCGCGCACGAAATTCGTGTTCGTACGCTCCAGCAGTCGCAGCGATTCGGGATCGAGCTTCAGCGACGCACGGTTCTCGTACAGCGTGCGGACGCGGGCATACAACGCGGGGTCGAGATAGATCGCGTCTTTGTGCGCCGACAGCTTCGGCGACATTTCCGTCTGCAACGCTTCGAGCTGCGGATTCGTGTTCGACGACGTCAGGTTGCCGAACACCGTGGTGGCGCGCGTCAGCAGCTCGCCCGAGCGTTCCATCGCGACGATCGTGTTCTCGAAGGTGGGCGCCGCAGAATTCTTCGCGATCGCATCGATCTCCTTGCGCTGTTCCGCCATGCCCGCGAGCAGCGCCGGTGAGAAGTCCGCGTCCTTGATTTTGTCGAACGGCGGGAGCTGATAGGGCAGGGTGCTCTCGCGGGCGAACGGATTGTCGGGCGCGAGCTTGCTCGAGTCGTTCACAGGTTTTCCCGAAGCAGCAGTGGCCGCCAGCACCAGCGCGGCAGCAACGAATTTTGACGATCGCATTGCATGTCCCTTGAATCGAAGGATGGCGAACTGTGGGGTTGTTCGTGCGCTGTAGGTCGGGCTTCAGCCCGACAACGACGCCAATCTTAAGCGAGGAACTCGCTGAGCGCCGCCGTCAGCTCCTCCGGACACTCCTCCGGCAACCAATGCCCTGCCGGCAGCGCCTTGCCCTGCGCTCCGGGCGCGCGCGCCCGCCAAGTTTCCAGTACGTCGAAGAGGCGATGCATCGCGCCGTGCACACCCCACAACACGAGAGTGGGGCACTGGAGCTGTGTGCCGAGATCCGCCTCGTCATGTTGCAGGTCGATGCTCGCGCCGGCGCGATAGTCCTCGCACATCGCGTGCAGCGTTTGCGGATTGGCAAAGCAGCGCAGGTATTCCGCGAACACCGGTTCGTCGATCGCGCCGGGGATCAGGCCGCGAAACGCGAAATTGCGCAGGAACGGCTCGGCCTGCGCGCCGAGCAGCATCTCCGGCAGCGGCTCCGGCTGGATGAGAAAGAACCAGTGGAAATACCAGGTCGCGAGATTCTTGCTGACCTGCGTGTAAACCGTGCGCGTCGGCACGATGTCGAGCAGCGCCAGTCGCGTGACGGTCTGCGGATGATCGAGCGCCAGCCGGCACGCCACGCGACCGCCGCGATCGTGGCCCACGACAGCGAATCGCTCGAAGCCGAGCTGTCGCATGACTGCGACCTGGTCCTGCGCCATCGCGCGCTTGGAGTAGGCCGCGTGGTTGTCGCCGCCGGGCGGCTTGCTGCTGTCACCATAGCCCCGCAGATCCGTCGCGACGACGGTGAAGCGCTGCGCGAGAGCCGGGGCAACGTGCCGCCATTCGAGATGCGTCTGCGGCCAGCCCTGCAATAGCAGCACCGGCGGCCCGCTGCCCCCAACGACGCCGTTGATCTCGGCGCCGGACGTGGCGATGCGCAATGGCTTGAAGCCTGCAAAGAAACCCATGCACCGCATGCTACACGACCGGTATTTTGCGCTGTAGGTCGGGCTTCAGCCCGACTCTTCTTCACGCACGGATTGTCGGGCTAAAGCCCGACCTACAGCCCCGCTACTGCGCGGGAAGTGTATAGGTAGCCTCGATCAACTCCCGCATCTTCTTCCGCGACGCTGCGGCATCGAGCTGCCCGTTCTTCTCGATCGCAGCCGCCTGGTTGGCCAGCGGCTCGTCCTTGATCCCCTGGCGCAGCCAGCGTGAAATCTCACCCTGACGCAGGTGAAACAGCCAGGTGTCATCATCGACGCCATCGCCGAGTTCCATGAACTGGATCAGGTTCTGCGCGCGCAGGTTGAGCTTTCCCTCAGGCCCGCGGAAATAGAAGCTGCGATCCTCCGGCAGCTCGCCTTCGGCATATTTCCGCAAGTGGCGACGTCGCTCCGTGCGACTCGGCTCGACGCGCACCACTGCGGGCGGGCCGTCAGCCGTCTTGCTCCACAGCAGCGCCGTGCCGGATTCCAGCGCCTCAGGCACTCCCTCGACAGGCGGCGCTCGATTGACATCGGTGAACTCGCGCAGCATTTCGCGCGGCCGGTCGCCGAGCACGATCAGCGTATCGAGCGCGCGCAACACTGAAGTCGCGAGTAATTTCGGCGTCACGCTGACCATCACCACGCCTTCGAGCCGCTCCGGCAGATGCTGATCGGTGGATCGCCAGCTCGCGGGCAGCGCGTGATGCGCTTCATCGACGATCAGCCAATGCGGCCGGCCCGTGCGCGCGCGCAGCTCGCGGATGCGCGAGAACAAAGACAGGAAGAACAGTGGGCGATCTTCGAGCTTCACACCTAGCAAGTTGATGACGGCGTTCTGATCCGGCTTGTTCAGGAGCTGCAGGCATTCGTCGATCGTGGGTGCGTGCTCGGGATTGCCGAGCACGACAGCCGATTCGACGCTGTCGTAGTCGCCTTCGGGATCGATGATGCAGAAGTTGTAGTTCGCTGCGCGCAGGCGCTCGACGAGCCCGGCGACCACAGTGGACTTGCCGCCGCCCGACGACCCGACGACGAGTGAGCTCACGCGGAACGGCGACAAGCCGATCCGTTTTCCCTCTGCGTTCTTGCCAAGCAGAATGTCGTGGCGCGCGAGTGTGCCGCTTTCGCGACTGGCGAGATCGTCGGCGAGCATTTCGTCGATGAGCTCGGCGACGCCGGTGCCGTGATCGGCAAACGTGACGATGTCCGCCTTCTCCTTGAGGGCGGGCAACGCGTTCGCGACTGCCACTGCGCACTCGCAGATGTTGAGAAACGCGTGATCGTTTTCGGCGTCGCCGACGCCAACGGCATTGTGCGGTGACATGTTCAGTTCGGCGAGCGCAGCACGCAGACCGGTCGCCTTGTTGACGCCCGCTGGCAGCACCATCACCGCGCCCTTGTTGAAGATCACCTGCAGCTCGAGCCCGCAGTCGCGGATCGTTTCCAGCACCGTCTTCTCGTGGGGCTCCCACGTCGCGACGATGACGCGTCCGACAGAGATGGGCCCGACGCCGCGCCCGACGAGCTTGTCGACGAAGCTCTGCGGCGGCGCTTCGTCGAGCAGTCGCTCTTCGCGGGTCTCGGGCCGATAGATCAGCGCGCCGTTCTCGGCGACGACGCGCGCGAACAGATCGAGATGGGGAAAGACTGTCTGCAGCTCATCCAGCTCGCGCCCGGTGACGAGCACGAGCTGGCGGCCCGATTCGCGCAGGCGTTTGAGCGCGGCGAGCGTGGGCTCGTCGACGCGGCCATGATGGGCGATGGTGCCGTCGTAATCGCAGCACAGCGCGAGATAGCGCATTCGTATCAGGATCTCGGCGGTTGCATGGAGTTCCTTACAACGCGCCGTTCCCCTCCCCCGTTCCACGGGGGAGGGCAGGGAGGGGGCCTACTTCTTCGAATACGCCTTGGTCTCTTCGCGCACCAGTTCGATCAGGTTCCCCATCGCCAGGTTGGCATCGATCAGATGCAGACCCCAGTCCTGCGCGACCTGGTTGTTCACCAGCACGTCGCCGACGATGTCGTCCGTGCGCGGATCGTTCGGATCCGCATTCACGTGCACTGACAGGTAGGTGCCGGCGTCGCTCGACACGCATTGGGCCGTCAACAATCCAGGCACGCTGACGAACGGCGTCGTGACCTTGCGCTCCGGCGTGACCCACGGCTTCGGCGCTGCTGCCGAGGACGCGATGAAGCGGCCGTTCGACAAGTACGAGTGCAACTGACCGCTGCCGCCGCTCAGCGCGGCCGGATTCACGCACGCCGCGGCCATGTTCTCGCCCTGGCCTTTGCCGAAGCGCGAAT